>Ga0196963_10000671_pt1 | contig 28076 bp, 24 predicted proteins | sample S1_5metaG_FD_148600 | JGI IMG/M metagenome (GOLD analysis project Ga0196963, IMG submission 148600) | Soil microbial communities from Anza Borrego desert, Southern California, United States - S1_5 | ecosystem: Environmental > Terrestrial > Soil > Desert | place: USA: California | collected...
CCCTTTCAGAACCGCGGCAAAGAACCGCCGGACCCCGATCCATCGCCAGCTTCCGATCGTGCGCCGCGCCAGCACACTCCGCTCCGCCTTTGGAGTCCATTGCCGAGCCTCCTGCAAGACGGCGAACTCAAGATCCGCGCTCGGTGAAACCGGCAGGGCTGCCAGATAAGCAGCCGCATCCTCTGCCACGCTGTACTTGCGGAAGAGCTTCTGCAGCTTGGCTAACGCTTTATCCCGCAAGCGCTCCACCGCTGCTGGTTTTAGTCCCAGCCTCTCACCCGCGCTTTCCGCGCTATCCGCTAGAGCAACTGTCAGCAGCGCTGCGCCACGCATCTTGTCATTCAACCGCCCTTCAAGCAGATGCAGCGCGCGCAAAGTCAGTCCCGGGCCTGAGCCTCGGCGGATCGGCGGCGCTTTGTGCCGTTTTCTCGCGTTTGCAGCCGCGAGCCCGCACGTTCTTAGCAGCCAGGAGGCAATGACCGTCTTGCGCGGCAGCTTTTTCCAACGTGCGGCGAAAGTTTGGAACACGCTCAGCACAGCCTCTTCCAGGGCCGCCGGGCAATCTTCCAGCAGCCGCGCGATCACGCCGTGGACCAACGGCAAGTGCGACTGGACGGTCTGCTCGTACACAGCTCCGCCGGGAGCGTAAGCGCGGTCCCGGCGAAAATCCCGGATCGTCCGGGCAACAAAAAGTGGGGGAGGGGCTTCCATGAGGTTTAGTTCTGCGGCGGCTGCGGCGTGATTTCCACAGGCGCGTTCCGCCACTCGTCGGTGACCGCCCAAAGGTTCACAGGCTTGATCGAGCCATAAACCCGCAACTGGCGAACGCTTCCATCCACGAACGCGAAGTTCGATCCACTCCGGTGCGCGTTATGGTTCAACTCCTCTTTGTCATTCCCCGCTCCCTGCCCGAAATCCATATGCACGTGCGGCGACCCGGAGCGCTTCTCACCGAAAAGCACAGTGTCCGAAGGCAATGGCACCGCGCTGGCGCGCATTCCGTGGTTATAGCTCCAGTTGGTCATCAATTTGTATTCGGTGTTCGACAGGGTCTTGGCCCAATGATCGTTAAAGCCGTTAATCATGTAGCTCCACCAAATGGTCAAAGACCAGTCGCTCGGGCACTTGATGACTTTCTTGTCCGTGAAGTATGGCTCCAGGGAGAACAACCAGGAATTGGTCATATGCGCCCGCCGCGGATATTCGTCGTCGTGATCATGCGCATACATCATCGCCGCGAGGTTGAGCTGCCGCACGTTGTTCAAGCACTTGATGCTATTGGCCTTGGCCTTTGCCCGCACCAATGACGGCATCAGCATGCTGGCGAGAATCCCAATGATCCCAATAACGACCAGCAGCTCGATGAGCGTGAATCCCCGGGCGCGCTTTGAAAGTAAGTTCATATCGGTTGCTTCGAGGCGAGCCAAAGCCCGCTTACGATAGACATTACCCACAGCATATCCTCCCGGTTGCAGAAAAAGAGAAGAAAATTGCGGCTCCCGCCGCGCGTATCCGAAATGCCTTCAGTCAGGCTGGTTTCTCGGCGGGCGAGCGTCGCCGATACCAGGCCATCAGCGGCGTGACCGTAATGCCATGGGCGACGATTGAAACCGCCACCACCGATAAGGTGATCGAGATAAGCTCGTGACTTAAGGCCGGCGAAAGGCCGTGGCTAACGGCATACATTAGATAATACACAGATCCGATCCCCCGAATCCCAAACCAGGAGAGGAGGGCCCGCTCGCTCGCTTCAGCTTTGCAACCAATCAATCCCACAAGCACCGCAATCGGGCGAACGGCGAAGAATAGAATGGCAATCAACGCAAGTATATCGAGCCGCAAGCACTCCCGCGAAAGAGCCGCGCCGACAGTGACGACAAGCGCCACTTCGAGAACACGCTCCACCTGCTCGTTGAAGTTTAGCACTGCCCCTGCCATATGCGCGGGGCCATGGTGCGGATCGAGAGCCACTTCCTCGTCCGTCACCGCCTGCTCCATCGCGCGGACCTGCTCCGGGGGTGCGTCGCCGGAATGTTTCCGCTCAATGGTTCTCAAAGCAAGACCCGCGGCAAAGACCGCCAGGAACCCATACGCGTGAAGAAGCAGCGCCGAGCCGTATGAAAGACCGATGAGGCCAAGCGCGATGAATTCGTCACGCCCGAGCCCCTCTTTATGCTCCCGCCTCAGCCAAAGCACCAGCCGCGCAGTGAGCGTCCCCAACAATGCTCCGACGCCCAGCCCCGCTGCAACCGCCCACACCACATCAACCGCCCACCACCGCCATCCCCAGTCGCCAAGCTCATGAAGCCCCAAAAGGCCGAGGCCCAGCATAACGAACGGGAAGGCCGTTCCATCGTTCAACCCGGCCTCACCTGTCAGCGAGAAGCGGAGTCGATCCTGGTCATGCGCATCCTCCAACTGGACCTCGGACGCCAGCACCGGATCGGTGGGAGACAAGATCGCGCCCAACAAAATGGCGGCGCCCAGGGAGAAACCGAAGAGCCATATGCCTGCGAGCGCGATAAGGCCGACGGTGATTGCCATTGAGAGGAACGCCAGCCGGAGCGGAGTCTTCCACCTGCCCCTTTTAAACGGCACGCGAAGTTTCAACCCAGCCGTAAAAAGTGAGAGCAGGACGCCAGCCTCGGTAAGGCGCTCCAGTAGTTTTGCATGCCCCTGAGCGTCCACCGAGACAGCTCCGAACCCGATTGGGCCAATGGCTACGCCAGCGCCGAAGTAAATCATCGTTTCCGTCAGCGGCAGCCTCTTAACCCGCGCCGCGACGCCAGCAACGCAGATGAGCAGAACGCCCACCAAAAAGTACCCCAATTCAAAGCTCATGCTGCCACACCTCGGAACCCCGCATCCGCAGCGCCCTCCAGACGATGCAGCTGCACCTATTTACCGCTGAATCGCGCGTATGGGAATGGACCAAGGCTCGCTTTTTGAAGCCGTTCCAGCCGGCAGCTCACGCCCTGAAATGCAGGATGTTACTTTTTCCCTTCGGCGGGGATTAATTGGTGAATGACGGTTAGTGACATCGACCTGCTGCGCCGCTGGACGCGCGACCAGTCCGAAGAAGCCTTCGCGACTTTGGTCAACCGGCACATGGACATGGTTTATTCCGTGGCCCTGCGCCAGGTGCGCGATCCACACCTCGCTCAAGAGGTCGCGCAATCGGTGTTCGTCATTTTGGCGCGCAAAGCCAGCTCACTGGGTTCAGACACCATCCTCGCGGGTTGGCTCTGCCGCACCGCGCGGTTCACCTCTTCCAAAGCATTGACAATGCGTCAAAGACGTTTGCACCGGGAACATCTCTCCTTCCTCGAATCCTCCTCCAGCGGCTCCGATGACGAGACGGATAATGCGTGGCAAATGATCGAAGGCGACCTGGACAACGCTTTAAGCCAACTCGGTCGGCAGGACCATGACGCACTCGTGTTGCGGTTCTGCCAGGGCCGGAGTTTTCGCGAGGTGAGCAGCGCGCTCGGCACGTCTGAAGCCGGAGCAAAAATGCGGGTGCAGCGGGCGTTGGAGAAGCTCCGTGGTTACTTCGGCAGGAAAGGCATTTCCCTTTCCGCCGTCGTGATCGGCGGAGCCATCTCCGCGCATTCAGTTCAAGCAGCGCCAGTCGGTCTGGCTGCTGCTACCGCCGCCGCAGCCCTCAACGCAAGCACACTCAGTTCATCAACCCTCCTCGTAATCAAAGAAACACTGCAATATATGGCTTGGACCAAAGTTAAAACCGCTGGGATTATTGGCGTTGCTGCCCTCCTCACCGTTGGAACCGTGACGGTGATCTCCCAAAAAACTACCGCTCCCTCCACAAAGACCACTCAATCAGTCGCTGCTGCCTACGGCACCCCTGAAGCAACATTGAAAAGCCTGGTGGCTGCTTTGCAAGCGGCTGACACGGAGAAATTCGCCGAAGGCTGCACACCCGAAAAAGCCGAGCAATTCCGTATGCGCAACCTCGGAAAACCGGAGGAAGAACTTAAAGCTGAAGCGCAACGCCAGGCCGCGATGTTTGCCAAAGCCAAGCTGGTTGCGCGTGAGACCAACGGCACGGACGAAGTGCATCTCCGCATGGAAATGCCTGCTGGAGCCGACGGCCTGCAAGGCAAAGCTGGGCAGCTCGTGCTCGTGATGAAAAAGGTCGGCCAAACCTGGAAATATCACGGCGATCGCCGCTAAGAACCTTGACTGAACACCCTTGCGCATCCTCGTGCGCGAGGGCTTCTGCAACCTATGCGCAAACCAACAAATCGCGAGGCCTTCACTCTCATCGAGCTGCTGACCGTTATCGCCATCGTTAGCATTCTCGCTGCCCTGCTCTTCCCGGCAGTCAGCCGCGCCAAGCTAAAAGCAGAGCGTGCAACCTGCTCGAACAACCTGCGCCAGGTCACCCTCGCCCTTCTGCTGTATGCCGATGACTTCTCCGGCTCCTGGCCTGTCCTGCCCAACCCGAATCCTTACCCAAACGGAGTGGGCGCCTACTACAAAGAATTGATCCAGCCATACGTCCGAAGCGCCAACTCTGCGCCCCCAGGCAAAACCGTTTTCGCCTGCCCCGCCGACCAGCTGGTCATCAAAGACGTCATGCACGCCTTCACCAGCTACACCTTTAACGGCTACGAAGTCTCCGAAGGCTCCCTGCCGAGGATCACTGGCCGCCCCGCCTCTTCGATTCCATCACCCTCTCGCGCGGTTTTAGTGGGTGAAAAGCCCGCCTTCTTCGGCGGCTCCTGGCATCCGTTCAAGCCATCACGCCACGCCGATGCCAAAAACCTCCTCGGCTTCGTGGACGGCCACGTCAGCCTCACCAAAATTTACTGGGACGGCCAACTCTGGTCCGAACCAAGAAACTACGAGCCCCCGGCAGGTTACGATTACTCGTGGTCGGGAAATTGAGTGCGCTTAAATTGAATGCCACTTCAGATCAGCGGCTCGTTGCTCTTAAGTGCTCACATCTTTAAAGAAGCAGAACTTGAATGCGCCACTTTTGAATAGCCGCGGCACGAGTGAGCTGGTAAGCAGAATTAGCTCATGTCATTTTCGCTAAAGCGCAGTGTCGTTCCAGCCATTATTTTGCGGTTTTGGAAGACCGCCTTGGGAGTATTCATCCTTTGGACATCCTTGCTGATTAGCAGCGGCGCCAATGTTGGCGCAGAAGCATTTCACACGGAGCGCGCGGCGAATTTCGACGGATTCTACTTACACACCGAACTCACCGCCCTGAGTGATCCCTACGAGGAACCCAGTGCTGTGCAACTCGATGGTGAAACTCTGTATGTGCATGGACCGCACTCAATAGCCGTCCTGGACCGCACAACGCTTGAAACCCGAGCGACCCTGCCGACAGCGGATGTTCGGGACATCCTATTTGAGGGAACGAGTGCCTTCGTGCGCACAAGCGAGGCTGTCGAGATTTACGATATTTCGAAGACAGCGCAGCCGAGGAGGATAGCTTCGCTGGCAATTGATGCGTCCAAATTGAAAGCCACGACCTGGCCGACAACCGCCATCTACCTGCACAAAAGAGGGAATTTCCTCTACTTCAACGATGCTGCCGGAGATTTTCGTGTCGCACGGATTGATGCCGGAGGCACAATTGTCCTCCTGGACGCGAAAATCAGCGGCCCGGGGGCTTTAATCCGCAGTGAATTTGCCACAGATCGATACCTGCTCCTCCATAACTTCTGGCAGGATCTCAGACTCCTTGATCTCTCTGTCCCCGAAACGCCGAGGGTAACACACCGTTGGGAAGGGAAGGTTGCGGCGGCTGCTGTGTCGGGGGATCGACTAGCGGTCAACATTCCGCTGAGCGATACCGCCAACATCGTAAATCCGCAGGGACAAAACTTTCTGTATCAACTGACCGAGTCTGGCGCTCCCGTGCAAGTCGGATTCTTTGCCACCCCGGGTTATGCCTGGATGAAGTTCTTCGGCAACTTTTTGTACGAGGCATACCTGGTGTTCGATATTTCAGATCTGGCAGCTCCACGTGCATTGGGTCGCCTGCCATCGACGATTTTCTTTCAAGCGTTCCACAGCAAAACTGGTTACGCGACCGTTCCCACTCTGCCAGCGGGTTCTCAAAGTCTCAGCCATTTCAACCTGGTAGATCCATTGAAGCCAGGTCTGCTGAAAAGCGTTGTTCCATTTCCTTCGAAACCTACCCGAGGAATTGCTTGGGGCGTTCAGGGCGACCACATATACGTTCAAGAGCGGGACGGGATGAACCGCATTTACGATTATGCAAAGGCTACCCAGCCGAAGCTGCTCGCCACACTTCCTGCGAACTATGCCGCGCCGCGGCTTCGAAATGCTTTCGTTTATCTGCCCACCCAGAACGGAGTGTCCATCTACGACGTCGCCGATCCGGCCCGCCCTTCGCGAGTTGGAAGCATTAGCCTCCGAAACGTAACCGCTCTGGAAACGCAGGGTGAGCATCTGTTCCTTTTAACCAGAGATTCAGGCGCCCAACGACAAAGCGCGTTTCATGTCTATTCCTTGACGAATGCCGCGAATCCGACTCGATCAGCCTACCTGCCCTTTCCGCTCGGAGATCATCGTCCCCGTGTGCTCACCATCTCCAAGAACCGTGCTTATATAGCGACTTTCGGCGAATCTGGCGCAGGGGCGCACCCGGGGGTGAGCATCGCAGCAATGGACATCTCGAACCCTGAGAGCCCTGTCCCTAAGGGAACCTTTGCGTCAGACTCCACGTTTGCAGTCATGAACGTCCACGTTTACCAAGATTATCTTTTTCTTGGAGGCAACCAGCTGAAGGTCATTGATTTTAGGAATGCAGATTCTCCCAAAGCCGTGGGTGAACTCCCCTATCCAGAGGTTCTCGGGATCAGCGGCTCTGAACTGTTCACCCGCACTCAGAACGGATCAACGCTGTTGAATTATGATATCTCCGTTCCGGATACCCCCCGGCGGATCCAATCCTTGCCTGTACGCACAAAACCCCTTTGGGCACACGCATCGCAGAACCGCCTCCACCTCACCCTCACAGACATTGGAGTTCAGGTATTTGAAAGACAGCCTCTCTCGCGGCTTTCGGATGAGTTTTCCGATAGCAATGACGATGGTTGGACGCACTGGTCGCCTCTTGCAGCCGTCGGCGTGGGAGCTTCGTTCAAGGTCGAAGCAGGTGTGTACAAGCTTGCTGTGGCCAATTCTCCGAATCCGCAAGCTCTACCGACGGAGGTCGGCTCAGCCCAGCTTCGCAAGAATTTCAGCGACGTGAAGGTTCAGGCCGATGTTTGGGGCTGGGTCAGCGGGAGCCATGATAGCACAGTTGCTCTTCAGGCTCGTGCCCAAATGCACCCGCACAACCTGGCGACATACTACGCGCTCACGTTGACGCCAAAACCGCCGACCCAAGCGGGTGGCGGCGTGCCGCTGCCTGGGCTCGAGTTCAGTATCACAAAGAAGACTCGCAACGGCGTCATCACGCTTGTCTCCGAAAAATTGACGGCCAGCGAAATTAGGCCTGATCAGACCTACACCATGAGCTTCGAGGTTATCGGCTCAACCTTAAAGGGGAGCCTGCATCAGAAAGCAGGCCCGAACAGAGTTTTGCTGGCAGAATTAAGCTCCACAGACGCGCAGTTTAATGAGGGCTACGTTGGTGTGATCTCCTTCAAGTCTGGCGCCTTAACAGGCGAAGCAACGAACGGCCTGGCATTCACAATCGACAATTTCCACGCAACTGGAGTCGAAGCTCCCCACCGGCTCCATGCTGATGAGGAGGTGATTTACTGGAGCAGCGGAGCTGCAGATCACGTGCTAGAACACTCTGTGACCGCAGATGGAACATTCACAACGAGCGCTCAAGCGCCTTCCGAAGGCGGCTTCGGCTTCATCAAGACTGTGCCGGTATCCCAAGCTTTCCCTTCCGAATTCTTTCGCCTGAAAAAGGCTCCCGCGCTCGCGCCTTAGAACGGCAACGGAACAAGAGGGGACCCAAATATCCAACTCTGGTCCGAATCCTCCACTGAACCGCCACCCTAGGTGCGGGGATTCTAAAGAAAAGCGGCGCCCACTCGGGCGCCGCTAACCCTTGAACTCAACTATGGCTGACTACCGTGCTGACAAATCAGCTGTCAGACCGCGGCGAGCGTGGCCATTGGTGTTGCTCGCCTCGTCTTCCATGATCTTCTCGTAGAGCGTGAGGGCCTGCGCGACCACCTGGTCCATATTGTAGTACTTGTAGGTGGCGAGGCGGCCCGCAAAGTAAACATTCGGCGTCTGCTCCGCTAACGTGGCGTACTTCTTGTACAGCTCCGCATTCTCGGACTTCGGCACCGGGTAGTATGGGTCCCCTTCCGCTTGCGGGTACTCATACACAATCGTCGTCCGGTTATGCTCCTGGCCGCTCAGGTACTTGAACTCCGTCACGCGAGTGTAGGCGTAATCGTTCGGGTAATTGATGACGGGCGCCGTCTGGTACCACTTCACGTCGTGCGTCTCGAACTCGAACTTAAGCGAGCGATACGGGAGCTTGCCGTAGCGGTAGCCAAAGTATTCATCAACCGGCCCGGTGAAGATCATCTTCTTGAACGGGATGTACTCGATGATGTCTTTGTAATCCGTGTTCAGCATGATCTTGATGTTCTTATGATCGAGAATGTTCTCGAACATCCGCGTGAAGCCATGCAGCGGCATCGCCTGGTACGAATCGGTGAAATACCGGCTGTCGCGGTTCGTCCGCGTCGGAATGCGCGCGGTCACAGCGGCGTCCAGCTCGGAAGGATCCATGCCCCACTGCTTGCGCGTGTAGTTCCGGAAGAACTTCTCGTAAAGCTCGCGCCCAACCTTGCTCACAACGACATCTTCAGAGGTCTTGATTTGCTCACGCTTCTCCGCGACCGATTCGAACCACTTGTCGAGCTGCGAGGAATCCAGGTTCAACCCATACAGCGTGTTGATTGTGTCGAGGTTGATCGGGATCGGCACGAGCTGCCCATCCACACAGGCCAGCACACGATGCTGGTATTGGCGCCACTTCGTGAACTTCGACAGGTAATCGAACACCTGCTTCGAGTTCGTGTGAAAGATGTGCGGCCCATACTGATGGATCAGGATGCCCGCCGCGTCATAACGATCATACGCGTTGCCAGCGATATGCGGGCGCTTGTCGATGATCAACACCTGCTTCCCTTGCGAAGCGAGCCGCTCCGCCAGCGTGCTTCCCGCGAACCCGGCTCCGACGATTAAATAATCAAACATACTTCTTCTTCCTCAGCCTCAGAAATGGGATCAAAGAGCGTTTAAACCGCGAGCTGCCAGCGCGGGGTTGTTGCTTTTGGCGCGTCGATCCAGCGCTTCGGCGATGTGGTTTTCGAGCTTCATGACAATTGACTCCCACTGATTGTCATTGGCCATCGCGATGCCGCGCTGGATCGCCTCCCGGTCGGGCGCTTGCGCTTCCTTCCGGCACATCTCGATAAATTCGTCGGAGCTACGGGCCACTTTGACCACGGAGCTGAAATTCGAAACGACATCAGGCACAGCGGTTGAAACAATCGGGCGCGCTGTGGCCATGTATTCGCAAGCCTTCGTCGGGTTGATGTATTCGGTGTGCTCGTTCAGCGCGAACGGCATCAGGCAAACGTCCCAACCTTTGGTGTAGGCGGGCAGTTGGTCGTACTCACGGCGGCCAAGCCATTTGATGTTTGGGTGCTGCGGCAGCGTGGCGGGATCCACTTTCACCACTGGCCCGATCATCACGATCTTCCAATCAGCCGCATCAGCCAGCTTGGCGAGCAAATCATAATCCAGGCGCTCATCAACCACTCCGAAATAGCCAAGCACTGGTTTCTTGATGTCGCGGGTGTCGGCCGGAACTTCCGTGCTGTCCAGACGCGCAGTCCCGAAATGCTTCACATCCACGCCGCAGCCGTAAAAGTGGCAGTTCTTGTTGTGCGGCGTTTTGGATTCGCACATCTTGCGCCCGCCCGCGAACACCACGTCCGCATGCTTGAGCAGGATGCGCTCGCGCTCGACAATCTCGGGCGGGGCGAACTTGAATTTGGACAACTCGTCCATGCAGTCATACACCACTGCGATCTCGTCCATCTTTCGGGCGTAAGCCACGACAGCCATGGGGTCATAGAACCATTGCACCGGCTGCTCGAATTTCCCTTTCAGCGGGCCGTTCGCTGCTTCCTTCAGCAACCTCAACCGCTCGCTGTCCACCCAGGCGCCGTCCGAAAAGCGTGATGCCGGGAAGAAGCTCTGCATCACGGTCACATTGGGATACTCAGGGACCTGCCGCAGCTCGTAGCGGGGCGCCTCATTGTTATCAACCAGGATCGGCCCTTCGCAAAACAGCACGCGATGCCGTTGGGAGAGACGCGAGAGAAATTGCTGAGGCCGCTGCCAAACGCCATCCCACCGAAGATGGCAGTGCACAATAATCGGGTAGCTGAACTGAGTCGTATCCATAGTCTTGTTCGTAAATGAAATGTTCTTCTTGGCTCTGAGCGTCATCGGATGCCTTGGGGCCCCGCCGATGCGGACCGCTCCTCAACGGGGCATAAAAAAAGCCGAGTCCCGCCACAGAGCGGCTCGGCAAGCCAGGTCGGTAAAGCGCCACCCCCGCCTGGCGGGAGTTGGCAAGCAGCGCGATTGATAGAGAGCCCGGCGGCTTCCCTCGGCGACTGCGCGTTAATCCTCTGGCCCGTTAACATGCCTAACCAAGGTATTTACCGCCGCTCTTCGCGCCACTCAGGGGGCGTGTGCTTCCTCCGCTCAGGGAACAACTTACCGACCGTGCAGCCGCCACACTTCCCCTCCCATCCTTTCCCTGTGTGGTTGTTATCTGCCCGCTGACTGGATATGTTGCGCCCAGTATGAAGAAGGGTTTGCTTGGGTGCGGCGCCGCGCTGGTCGTGGGCCTCGTGATCTTGGTGATCATCGGGATTGGCAGCTACAATCGTTTCGTAAAGCTCTCCACCGGCGTCGATGGCCAATGGGCTCAGGTCCAAAATGTTTATCAGCGCCGACTCGACCTGATCCCCAATCTCGTGAACACCGTCCAGGGCGCGGCGAACTTCGAGAAAAGCACGCTTAAAGAAGTGGTCGAAGCCCGCGCATCGGTCGGCAAAGTGGAAATCAACGCGAACCAGGCTCCCGCCTCCGCCCAGCAATTGCAGCAGTTCCAGCAAGCCCAGGATTCACTCTCCTCTGCTCTCTCTCGATTGCTCGTCGTTGTTGAGCGTTATCCCGAGCTTCGCGCCAACTCCAATTTTCAAAACCTGCAGGCCCAAATCGAAGGCGCCGAAAACCGGATCGCCGTAGAGCGCGGCCGCTTCAATGACGTCGTTCGCGATTACAATGCTGCGGTGAAGTCTTTCCCTGGGGTTATTGTCGCTTCCCTCTTCCGCTTTGAGCCCCGCCCATTCTTCACGGCTGACGCGGGCGCGCAAAAAGCTCCTGAAGTGAAGTTCGACTTCAACGCGCCGACCAACCGCTAGTTCCGTGAGAGGCGCGGTTTTATTCTCTCACGCGCCGGCAAGGCTGCTGGTATTCGCGCTGCAGCTTCTGCTCTGCGCCTTTGCATTCGGGGCAGAGCGGCTGCCCGAGCGGCCAAAGAATCATTTCAATGACTTTGCGAACGTGGTCTCACAAGCCACCGCTCGCGAGCTGAACACACAACTCGCCGACTTCGAGCGCCGCACCTCCAGCCAAATCCTGGCGGTCATCTACCCCCGCATGGAGAGCAACTCCAGCATTGAGGATTACACCGTCCGTATCGCGCAAAGCTGGAAAGTCGGCCTTGCAGGCAAGGACAATGGCGCCGTCCTCTTTGTCTTCGTTCAAAGCCGCCAAATCTACATTCAAGTTGGTTACGGCTTGGAAGGCGCTATTCCCGATGCGACAGCCAAGGACATCATCGAGAGCCGCATCAAGCCGAACTTCCGCGCGGGCAACTTCGACGCAGGGATGCGCGCCGGAGTGCAGGCCCTGATGCAAGCCGCGCAAGGCGAGTATCGCGGCACCGGCCGAACGGTTGCTGAAAGTCGGCGCAGTTCCAACTCGGGCTTGGTCGGCTTCCTCCCGCTCATCTTCTTCGTTTTCATCCTCATGATCTTCATCGGTCGGCTGAAGAAAGCTTCTTGCGGCACAGTGTACACTCGCGGGGGACGCCGCATTTATCGCTCGGGCCCAACCATTTGGTGGGGCGGCGGCGGGGGTGGATGGTCCGGTGGCGGCGGAGGCGGTGGGTGGTCCGGAGGTGGCGGTGGCGGCTCCTTTTCCAGCGGTGGCGGAAGCTTCGGTGGCGGTGGCGCAGGAGGCAGTTGGTGAAAACTCAGGAATTTATCGCGCGCATAGACGACAACCAGGTCAGCGCTGCCATCGCGGCGGCGGAGCGAACCACGTCAGGTGAGATCCGCGTGTTTGTCTCCGAAAATGCCGCCCCAGACCCAGTCGCTGAAGCCAAGACGCAGTTCATGAAGCTTGGGATGGAGAAAACCTCGCAGCGCAATGCCGTCCTCCTCTTCTTCGCTCCCCAATCACAGACCTACGCTATTGTGGGCGACGCAGGGGTGGACCACTTGTGCGGCCAGGAATTCTGGTTGGAAGTGACCTCGCAAATGCGGCCGTTGCTTCATGCGGGCAATTACACCGAAGCCATCGTGCACGCCGTTCGCATGGTTGGCGAAACACTCGCCCGCAACTTCCCCCGCAGACCCGATGATCAAAATGAGTTGCCCGACGATGTGGCTCGCTGACCCCAGCGTGAAAAGAATTGTCTGCATCACCTGCGCCCAACAAACTCCGCTGGAGCGATGAGCCAAAATCAACAACTCCGCATCGGGTGGGTCGGCTTTCACATGGAGGGCATCCCTGCCCTGCGCGCTCTTATCGACGCCGGGCACAAGCCTGTCGTCGTCCTGACGCTTAAACCCACCGCCTTGGAAAAGCGCAGCGGCCGCATCTTTTACAAGGAGATCTTCGCCAGCGACCAACTCGACATCCGCGAGATCGGCAACGTCAATGACCCCGACGCGCAGGAAATCCTTCGCTCCGCTCAGCTCGATGTGCTCTTCGTGATAGGCTGGTCGCAAATTCTCAAGCCCGAAACTCTTTCACTCGCGCGGCTGGGCGTAATTGGGGCGCACGCCTCGTATCTTCCAAAGAATCGCGGCAGCGCGCCGATTAATTGGGCCATCATTAATGGCGAGACCAGCACCGGGAATTCGCTGATGTGGCTGGATGCCAGCGTGGATGCTGGGGATATCATCGACCAGATGCCCTTCGCCATTGAGCCTTACGACACTTGCGAGACGCTTTACCAGAAGGTCGCTCAGACCAACGCCGCAATGATCCTTCGCGCGGTGCAGCGCATTGCCGCGGGCGAACGGCCCGGAGTTCCACAAGCGCACGGAAATGATCCCCTTCTCGCGCGCAGACGCCCTGAGGATGGTTTGATCGATTGGTCCCAACCCGCCCGCCGTGTTTACGATTTCATCCGCGCGCTCACGCGTCCATACCCAGGCGGGTTCAGCTGGTTGAACGGCCGCAAGCACTTCGTCTGGAACGCTGCGCTGCCGGGCCTGCACTCGACCGCTGCCGCGCCAGGCGCCGTTCTAGGCCCTTGCTACAGCCCAACCGAGGCCGCGTGCGGGCAAGTCGTGCAGTGCGGCGATGGCCCCATCATTCTCCTCGAAGTCGAGGAAGAGGGCGGCCAGATTCTGCGGGGGAAAAATTTGAGTGAAGCCAACTGGAAAGGCACCCAATGGAAACCTCAACCTTGAAACCGAGCCGTGTGCTAGTGATTGCCGCCCACCCTGATGACGAAGTTCTCGGCTGCGGTGGCGCTCTCCGCCTGCACAAAAATCGCGGCGACAGCGTTTGCGTCCTGATTGCCGCCGGCCGCTCCGAAGCAGAGAGCGGTTACGGCAAAAGCCAGGCCTCGCTTGCGGATGCCGCAGCCAAAGTGATGGGTGTCGATGATCTCCGAATCCTCGGCTTGCCCGACCAACGCTTGGATGTCATTCCCATGGTGGAACTGACGCAAAAGATCGAAGAGGTGGTCCAGGATTGGAAGCCGGACACGGTTTACATTCATCACGCCGGCGATGTGAATCGCGACCATTACGCGCTCGCGACAGCGTCATTGGTGGCGACTCGCCCCGTGCAGCGTTTCATTCGCCAGGTCTTTGCGTTCGAAACAATCAGCAGCACCGAATGGGGTTACCCGCGCACGTTTATTCCAGACACTTGGCTCGACATCAGCTCCGTGCTCGATGTGAAGCTTCGCGCCATGGAGTGCTACGCTCCGGAGCTTCGGCCATACCCGCACCCGCGTTCGCTGGAAGCAATTAAACACCGCGCGCACGCATGGGGGAACCAATGCTGCCTTGAAGCCGCTGAAGTCTTCATGACAGTTCGCCGTTTTCTTCCTTGATGAAGCGCCTCTTCGATATTCTCGCGAGCATCAGCGCATTGATCGTTCTCGCGCCTTTGCTCCTGGTGATCAGCCTCTTGATCAAAGTCACAAGCCCGGGGCCAATCTTTTACCGAGCCGCGCGATCAGGTCGTAATGGCAAGACTTTCACAATGCTGAAATTCCGCAGCATGCGTGTCCGCCCCTCCACCGGCAGCGTTATAACAGGGGCCAACGACTCTCGCATCTTCCCCGTCGGAAAATTCGTCCGCGTGACGAAGATTGATGAACTTCCCCAGCTCATCAACGTGCTCAAGGGAGAGATGTCCATCGTTGGACCACGCCCCGAGGACCCGAAGATCGTGGAGCACCATTACACGCCGTTGCTCCGCAAATCGCTAGAGGCGGCGCCGGGACTAGCCAGTCCAGGCAGCATTTTCAACTACACGCATGGCGACGCGTGCCTGGCCGGCGATGATCCAGAACGGCTCTACATCGAGAAGCTCATGCCGATCAAAGTGGCCATGGACGTTTACTACGTGCAGAACCAAAGCCTCGCTTACGATCTGCAAATCATCGCGCGCACCGTGAAGACAATCCTCCAAATTGCCGCAGGCCGGAAAGACTTCCCCCACCCCCCCGAGCACGAGCCCGCGCAAGCCCTGCTCAGAGATGACCAACATGCTCGCTGACCAGCCCCGACGCTGCGCTCACGATGGTAGGCCCGGTCCCCCGACCGGGCGCCCTGCCTGGCTAACTTTTAGCTGATTGCAGCCGCTCCATGGCCGCCTGCACCCCTTGCAACGCCTGCAGCAACGTCGCGCGCATGCTCTCGTCAGCCGGAGCTTGTGGGTCGTTGATGAGTGATGTGAGCCTCGAAAGAATCTCCGGTGTGCGCTTCTGCAAGCTGGCCATGTGCCGCTCCCACACCAGCTTCTTCTTCGCGCAGGCCAGCAAAGCGGTCAGGTAGTCCACATCCTGTCGCGTGTCCCGCGGACCCTGGTACTTTTGGTTAACCCCCTCCAATTCAACCTTCAGGCTATTGATGCTCCGCTCCGCCCGATCGATGTCCTGGATCAGGTTGTTGAGGTCATTAACCACCTCTTGCTGCTGCAAGGCCAGGCGTTGAGCCAGCTTCAGTTGCTTGAGCGATGTCATTCTGCCTTCCGACTATAATTGGATTCTGCTCCGCGTCCAATCCGCCAAACCATACGTATACGTAAAAACCCCACTGGCATCTTTTTGAACCTGCCCTTATGGTAAAGCGTCAAAGTGGAGGTTGGGATTTCTCACGGGTAACACGATCAATTTTTATGAACAAGAAGGTTAAACATTTCAGCTACATGCTCCTTGGAGGAGCCTTGGCTGTGGCCTGCCTGCAGTTCGGCCCAGCCATTGCCCAGCAAAAAAGCGAGCCGCCCAAGGTAAACTATTCCGACAAGCCCCTCGCGCGTGACGTGAAAAGCGCAACCAGCTTTGCCCCAGTGGTCAAGAAGGTCGCCCCGAGCGTCGTCAACATTTTCACCACCAAAAAAGTCACTGCCCCCAACGCGCAGCAGCTTCCCGACTTTTTCCGCCGCTTTTTCCCTGAAGGGTTCGAGGGTTTGGAAGATGAGGATGGCTCCGGGGGTCCTTCGGGCCGGGCTCCTCGCAGCCGCCAGGAACAAAGCCTCGGCTCAGGTGTCATCGTTTCCGAGAATGGCTACATCCTCTCCAACAACCACGTTGTCGAAGGCGCTGACGAAGTCCGCGTCGTCATGCTCAGCGGCCAGGAATACGTCGCGAAGGTGGTCGGCACCGACCCCCCAACCGACACCGCTGTGCTCAAGATTGAAGCCACTGGCCTGCCCGCGATTACTATGGCCAACAGCGATCTCGCCGAAGTCGGCGACATGACCTTGGCCATTGGCAATCCATTCGGTCTCGGCCAAACCGTCACCTCTGGCATCATCAGCGCCGTCGGCCGCGGCGGCTTTGGCATCGTTGATTACGAGGACTTCATTCAGACGGACGCCTCCATCAATCCCGGCAATTCCGGTGGCGCGCTGGTGGATGCCGAAGGGCGTTTGCTGGGAATTAACACGTTCATCATGAGCCGCAGCGGCGGCAATCAAGGCGTTGGCTTCGCCATCCCTGTGAACATGGCCCGCAGCGTGATGGATCGTCTCATCCAGGAAGGCAAAGTCCGCCGTGGATATCTTGGCGTGCAGCTCCAACCACTCAGCCAGGAACTGGCTCAGGAATTCAAGCTGCCTGACACCAAGGGTGCGTTGGTTGCGGCGGTGGCGGAAGACACCCCCGCTGAGAAAGCCGGCTTCCAATCGGGTGACATCATCACTCAGTTTAACGGTCGCGAGGTGAGTGACAGCCGTCATCTCCGCTTGATGGTCGCGCAGACCGCGCCGAACAGCTCGGTGAAGTTCAACGTCCTCCGCAACGGCAAAAAGCAGACCATCAACGTCACTCTCGCCGAGTTGCCATCGGATGCGCTTGCCTCAAATGCCGACCCGCGGCGTCAGGGAGGCCGCGCCACTCCTTCGGAGCCTGACTCCGCTGAAACCCTGGAGGGCGTGACTGTTACCGACCTGACACCTGCCACACGCCGGCAGTTTAACATTCCGCAACGTGTCGCCGGCGCGCTCGTGATGCGAGTTGACCCCGATTCGAATGCTTACGCGAAAGGCATTCGCGCCGGCACCGTCATTGAGGAAATCAACGGCAAGCCTGTGAAAAGCGCGGATGACGCCGTCGAACTCACCGAGGCTAACAAAGCGCCTCGCCTTCGGCTCCGCATCTGGCGCAGTGGCGTCAGCCAATACATCGTCGTCGATAAGGCCAAAGAGTAGAAGTTGTCTCATAAATAACCAGCAAGTGGATTGCGAGGGATTTTGGCCGGAGGCCAGGCGCGACGAAGGAGCATATCCGCATGGATCTGCGACTGAGGAGCAACGAAGCATGCGGCCTAAAGACCCGCAAGACGCTGCTTGGTATTTGTGAGGCGGCTTCTAATCCACCCCGGTTGTTTCGGTCGGGCAGCCTGCAGCACATGCAGGCTGCCTTTTTTTGTTATGGTAGGCCCGGGCCACGACCGGGCGCCCACAAAAATGGACATCCAACACCTCAATGGACTAAGCTAAAGCATGGGTTCTCCACGGGATTTCCAACATCGTTTAGGCCGCGGCAAGCCCGCGCATGTGGAGCCCGCCGACCCAATCCTCGGGTACAAAGGCGAGGTTGTTTACATCTATGCCTTCGACTTTGCCTACGAAATGAAGCGCGAGCGCATTCGGGAACTCCTCGGTCATCCCGTCGCGCAATTCTCGATGGACGCGAGCAAGCGCAACCCGCGGCACATGGTTTTTTACCGCCCGCAAATGGTCCGGCTCCCGGCCATTGAGCGCATCGGCCCGCGTGGACCTCTCCAAATCGAGCGACTCGTAAAGATACTCCCCGTCGGCGCCTTCAGCATCACCATGCGTGTCCCCTTTCAGGTTCGCGCCATTAAGGACCTCGCCGAATTCCACGACCTCCAATTCACCAACGGCTCGATCCACGAGGAGGTCCGCGCCCTGGCCAACGACCTCCGGCGCGAACTGGAGCAGCACTCCATCCGACCGCTCCCAGACTTAGTGGAGGAGGAGGCGTACACCGTCTTTGGCATTCAAGGCCCCCTCCGCACCACGGATGGCGCCGTGGTGTCCGCTGAGAAATGGCTCACCCGCCATCGCCGCGAAGTCGCTTCAGCTCTCACCCAGGAGCAGGATCCCCGCGAGCTATCGGATCAAGAAACCCGCGAGTCCACCATGCGATACCTTAGCTATTACCAAAGTGATTTGGTTGTGGTGGATTGGGATGCAGCGTTGGTGATCGACGAGCCGAAAGACCTTCACGAAATCGTTTACATCTTCGAGATGGCGAACCTGCAACTCGCCGAGTTGGAAGCCTACGACCGCATTCTCGACAACGCTCTCGAGCGCTCCTACCGCGACCTTTCGAGCAAGTCGATGAAGGAGCGGCAAGCCCGCATTGCGGAGCTACGGGAGATCCGCATCGACATGGCGCGCTTCAGTGACGAGATGGGGAACATCACCAAGTTCTTTGGGGACTGGCATCTCGCTCGCATTTACCAGGACATCTCCGCGCGCTTTCATCTGGCGGACTGGCACAAGTCCGTCGATGAAAAACTCAAGACCCTGGATGACCTTTACCAACTCCTCAGTCAGGATCAGAATAACCGTTGGATGCTTCTCCTCGAGTTGAGCATCGTGCTCCTGTTCATCGTCGACCTCATCATGCTCTTCATGGGCCTCTCGGATTAATCAGAGATCCCAGCTCGGGTAGATTTCCGCGCTCACCGTTGTCTCCGCAGCCCCTCGCAGCAACTTTCGCTCGGCCAAAATGCCGATCATAGCTGCGTTGTCCGTGCAAAGCTTCGGCTCAGCGAGGCGAAGCTGCAGTCGATTCCTTCTGCACCCTTCCTCTAGTGCCCGCCTCAATCCGCTATTGCAGGTCACCCCGCCCGAAGCAGTCACACATTTCACTCCCGTCCGCTTGGCCGCGCGAATCAACTTATGCACCAGCGGCTCCACAATCGCCGCCTGCACGCTGGCGCACAGATCCGCGACTTTGCCGGCATCGTTCAAGATCTCGGGATGATTCTGCAGAAAGTACCGGACCGAGGTTTTCAGCCCGCTGTAACTAAAATCATCCCCCGCATCATGCATCATCGGGCGAGGAAAGCTGTGCGTCGCTGGATTTCCCTTGGCAGCGAGTCGATCCAAGTGGGGCCCTCCAGGGTAGGGCAGCCCCAGCAGCTTCGCCGTCTTGTCGAAGCACTCGCCCGCGGCGTCATCGATGGTTCCACCCAGCACGGAGTGTTGCTGCTCCCCCTTCACATGCACGAGCAACGTGTGCCCACCGCTGACGATCAAAGAAATGTTCGGCTCAAAGGCTTCAAACTCCGCGCGTGGAGGCGTTCCACGAATCCACGGCGAGTAGAGGTGAGCTTCGTGATGATGAATTCCGATGAATGGCTTCTCAATGCTGAGGGCGAAGCTTTGCCCCGCGTGAAAGCCGATCAACAAAGCATTCGGCAGACCCGGCCCTTGAGTCGCCGCCACAGCGTCAATATTCTCCGCCGCAAGGCCTGCCTGGCGCAGAGCTTCCCGCGCCACTGGCAGAAGGTTGCGCGCATGCTCACGGGTGGCCAACTCCGGCACCACCCCGCCATATTCAGCGTGCATTTTGATCTGCGTGGAAACGACGTTCGCCAACGCCACTCCATCTGCGATCACCGCCACGCTCGTCTCGTCACATGATGTCTCGATCGCCAAAACGCGCATGGTCACTGCGCGCTTGTGGATCCCTGAGCCGCGCTCAGCTTCGCGCCTCGTTCGCCGCTCGTCCTGCCCACGCGCGCCTTATGCAGCGTCATGGCTCGCAGGAAATCGACAGCCCGATCGAGTTGCACATCACGAATCGCCATCACCTTCGCGCGTTCCGCTTCGGGCAAGCTTTCCAGCCCGCCAGTGCTGCGCTTGATTAACAACGCCTCCTCTTCTTCCTGCGTCATTGGCACCACGCTATCCGGAGCGATCCCCCGCTCATGAATCACTTTATGGCTCGGCGTGTAATACTTCGCCGTTGTCAGACGAAGAGCGGATCCATCCGGCAGCGGGAACACGGTTTGCACAGAGCCTTTCCCGAAAGTCTGCTCACCCATGATGAACGCGCGCCCCACATCCTGCAGGCAACCAGCTAAAATCTCTGATGCGCTCGCGCTGCCGCCGTTCACCAACACCACAATCCGGACTCCAGGAAATTGATCGCGTCCGGTCGCCTTATATTCCTCCGGCTTCTGCCCTGGAGGCCCTTCCGTGGACACAATCAACTGCCCGCGTGGCAGGAACATGTCGCAAATGCTCACCACCTGCGGCAGCAACCCGCCTGGATTATTTCGAACATCCAGGATCAAACCCTCCATCCCTTGCCCCTGGAGCTTCTTCAAGGCTGCTTCCAGCTCCGAAGCCGTCTGCTCCCAGAAATGCGTGATCCGCACATATCCAATCTTGTGCTCACCTAACTTGAATTCACGCCCGCCAGCCGAATCCTTCACGGTGCCCACCTTGATGATCGCCCGCTTCAGCTTGAACTCCTTCACTTCAGCAGGCGTCCCGCGGGCTACAGTAATCGTCACTTCCGTCCCCGGCTCACCGCGCAGCTTCAACGCCGCATCTTCAACTGTCATGTTCTCCGCGCTGACCCCATCGATGCGGATCAGCTTATCACCCGCGAGCACCCCTGCCTGCGCCGCTGGGCTATCCTCCATAGGCGTAATGACCGTTAACGCCCCGTCCCGCGGGCCGATTACAATTCCCAAACCGCCGAACGCCCCCTCGGCTTCCGTTTTGAGGTTGTCATACTTGCGCGGCTCCATGTACTCGCTGTGCGGATCGAGTTGGTTCACCATCCCCTTCAAGGCGCTATGCACCAGGTCCTGGTATGTGACCTTATCCGCGTCCACATGCTCCGCGCGCACCCGCTCCATCACGCGCATGAACAACTCCATTTGCTGGTAGATGTTCTCCTTCTCAGCAGCCTGTGCCGTGTTCAGATAGATCTGGGCTCCGATCAACAGATTGAGCCCCAACACTGTCACCAGCGTTACGTAGAGCAGCCGTTTCTTCATATTGCGCTAATCAGCAACCGTAGGCCCGTGCCCTTTCATTGGCAATACCAGCGGCTTCCAAGCTGAAGCTCTTGCTCTAACGAGTCGGCCCCGCTGACTGGCCCTCCACCTTCCGCTCGAAAAGTTTTTCATTTTCAGGGTGGCAAATTGGAAACGAACTTGTTACATTTTTAATGGAAAGTCGGATACCGCTTATGATTGCGACGACTTGGGTTCCAACACTTCAAAGGCCTTGTAAGCCACAGGCCTCCCGGGCGCCGCATCGTCTCCAGAAAGGTAAGCACTATGACGAAAACAATAGACCTCATTACGGAAGTCATTCGGACAAAGCACCCGTTCAAGCAGTTGGCCAACCGCAATGACAAACCTCACAAGAACCGTTACGAGCGTCGCCGAATCAGACAGATGATCCACACTGGAGATTGGGTCGAAAACCGCACCGACATTTAATCCACAGATCTTCAGCAAAACCGCGCTCCTCACGAGCGCGGTTTTTCTTTTTCGGGTGCGACGCAAATCCTGAAAACAGAAAATGGAATGCGCTTTCCGAAGAATGCGCATCCCATCTTTCCGGCCAGACTCTCCCGACTTGTCACGCTCAGTTTTAACCAGCCTTGCGTCTCAGCCCTGGCAGCGTATGCGTCCAGCGTAGTGAACAGGCGAACTGCCTACGTCCAATAGCCAAACACCCTGCCTGCCAGGCAGGTTTGATGGTGACAGTAGTGCATCACTCCTGTTGGTCAAATAAAAGTTGCCGCACCTTTTGGCCGCCGTTGACCCTTCTTTGGAAACGCGCAAACATCCCTCCATGCACCTCGCTCGCTTTGCTGCCCTGCTCTGCTGCGCTCTCCCAGCTCTCCAGGGAGGAGATTGGCCGCAATGGCGCGGGCCGAACCGCGACGGCCATGCACAAACCGCTCCCGGCCGAAAAGTCGCTCCTGGCGAGCCGCGCACGATTTGGCGTGTTCCTGCAGGCCCGGGGTTTTCTTCACCCGTCGTTGCGCGCGGCAAGCTTGTTTACTGCGGTGGCGACGGTGAGAAGGAGTCCGCTTTTTGCCTCGACGCCAACACTGGCAAACAGCTCTGGAAAACGGAAATCTCCAACCTCTTCCAGGACGAATGGGGCGCTGGCACCCGCGCGACTCCCATCATCGATGGCGACCGAGTTTACGTCCAAAGCTGCGACGGCGAATTCCGCTGTCTCAACCTGCTGGATGGAAGCACCCTCTGGACGAAAAATTTCGAGAAGGATTTCGGTGTAAAGTTTCTTGGCGCCAAAGCCCGCGAGGGCACCGCTTCGCGTCGCGGCAACAACGGCTCAGGTTTGGTCGACGGCTCCGAAGTCATCATTCCCGTGGGGAACCCCGATGGCGCAAGTGTGGTCGCGCTGGACAAACTCACCGGCCGCCTCATTTGGAAGGCTGGCCAGGAGGAAGCCGCCTACTCCTCACTCATGGTTGCTGACCTGGCTGGCGCGCGGCATGTGCTGGCCTTTATGGCTGATTCGCTGATGGCCCTGGACCGTCGCAGCGGCGAGTTGCTCTGGCGTGTTCCGTTGCGCACCAATGCCAAGCGCCACACAGCCACCCCGCTCGTGTGCAAAGACTCTGTCATTGTGAACTCCCATACATTCGGCATGAAGGCTTTTTCGGTGAAAAAGGCGGACGGAAAGATCACTGCGACAGAAAAGTGGTCGAACCCGGAAGCTAAGATTAACCTCGCGACCGCTGTCGAAGTGAACGGGCACCTCTACTCCCACGGCCCCAGCCGCAACTTCGTCAGTGTTAACGCCGATACTGGCAAGCTCAACTGGACAGCCCCGGGATTCGGCAAAGAGTATTCCGCCACTCTTGAGGTCGGCGGCAACTTGATCGTCGTCACCGATGATGGCGAGCTGGTCTGGATCAAACCGGATCCGGCGAAATATGTGGAGTTAAACCGAACACAAATCGCTGGCAAGAACTGGAACCATCCGGCGTTTGCTGACGGACGGCTTTTCGTGCGGGACGCGCGCGAAATCGCGTGCCACGAATTCGCTCCCTAAAGCGCGCCCAGAATTACTGCGGTGTGGGGACTCCCCCGGGCAGCCCTGGCAAAGGCGGAAAAGGCGTGTTCGACCGGCGGGCCATCTCCTCGTTAACCTTCATCCGCAGAAACTGCTCCTCCGGGCTGATCTGCACGGGGGCCGCAGCCTGGTTTTGGCCGGGCACGATGCCATACTGCCTGGCTAGTTCCGGGTTCCGAGTGACAAAATCCGCGTTCGCGTCCGAGGTGGGCTGGGTGACTGCTCCCCGCAATGATCGCGCTGGCACCGTCCTTGGCGTATTGTTCGGGGTGTACGGCGAATTTGGCGCCACTGGCAGACCTGTGTTTGGGTCCACCGTCGTGGGCTGCGGAATCGGCTGCATCCCTGGCTGCGGATACCCTGGCTGCCCCGGCTGGACACCCAAATTAGGCACACCTGGCTGCCCTGGTTTCCCGAGCTGCGGCATCACTGTCGGCGCGTTCGTCAGCCCGTGTGTTTTAAAGCTCATCTTCATCTCTTCACCATTGAAGAGAACTTTGACCCACTTATCCGTGCCGTTAACGTAAACTTCCTTAACTTCGATCCCTTTTTGCTCCTCGCCTTCAGTCACGCTGAAGTAAGGGTTCTTTAAATTCGGCTCCTTGCTGAAGAAGTACGCCTTTTTCTTTCCCCCGTAGGTGTTGATGCCCGTCAATTTGATCTCGTACTTAGGCTTGGGAGGCTCCGCCTTGACGTTGTTCGTCTGCACGGGGGGCTTGATCGACTCAGGATCCCTCAGCCCGAAAGGGTTGCGATCCACGATGGTCTGATAGTTGCGCGGCGCGGATTCCACCGCAGTGGCGCAAACCGCTTCGGCCGCCAATCCGACCAGCAAAGCTAAAATCCTGACCTGTCGCATAATTGCTCCCAAACTATAACACCACTTCCACACAAATGTTCCGCGCTCCCGCCTCCCTGCGCGAGCACAAAAAAGGGCGGCTCCGCTCGGAGCCGCCCTGTGAAAACTGCCTCTTAGTAGGAAGCTTGCGCGCCTTTGATCGAACGCTTCTGCATCCAAGGCATCATCGAGCGGAGCCGGGCGCCAACTTTCTCAATGCTATGGCTCTCACCCGCCTTGAGCAGTTGGTTGTACTTCTTATACCCGGTTTCATACTCTTTCACCCACCCTTTGGCAAACTTGCCACTCTGAATGTCCTTCAGAGCTTCTTTCATCCGCTTCTTCACGCTCTTGTCGATGATCTTCGGCCCGACACTCACGTCACCCCACTTCGCTGTCTCGGAAATCGAGAAGCGCATGCCGCTAATGCCCGCCTCATTCATGAGGTCAACGATCAGCTTCAACTCATGCAAGCACTCGAAGTAAGCCATCTCCGGTTGATAACCGGCTTCCACCAGTGTCTCGTAACCAGCGATGATCAACGCGCTCACGCCGCCGCAAAGGACGGTTTGCTCGCCGAACAGATCGGTTTCGGTCTCTTCCTTGAAGGTCGTCTCGATCACACCAGCGCGGGAGCCGCCGATGCCCTTCGCCCAGGCGAGCGCAACCTTCTTGGCTTGCTTGCTCTTGTTCTGGTGAACGGCGATCAGCGAAGGAACGCCTTTGCCTTCAGTGTATTGGCGGCGAACGATATGACCTGGACCTTTAGGAGCCACGAGGATGACGTCCACATTCGCGGGAGGAACGATCGTTTTAAAATGAATCGAGAAGCCGTGCGAGAACAACAGCGTCTTGCCTGGGGCCAGATTGGGCTCGATGTCCTTCTTGTAAGCGGCAGCCTGCTTCGTGTCAGGGAGCGCCACGAAGATAACGTCAGCGCGGCGAACAGCTTCGCCCGTCTGATAAACTTCGAAACCCTTTTCGCGAGCGACCGGAGCAGATTTGCTGCCCTCGTAAAGGCCGATGATGACCTTCAAGCCGCTGTCCTTCAGGTTGAGCGCGTGCGCATGGCCTTGGGAGCCGAAGCCCAGGACGGCGAGGGTCTTGCCCTTCAGCACGCCTAAGTCCGCGTCTTTGTCTGTATATACTTTTGCTGGCATGTGTGTGTTGTCTGTATGGTTTAAAGGTTAAGCTTGGCTCTTTCGTGGCAGCGCAATTTTCCCGGTGCGGGTCAGCTCCACAATTCCGAATGTGGTCATCAGCTCGAGGAACTTCTCGATCTTGCTCTCGTCCCCGGTCGCTTCAATGGTCAAAGTCTTCGCCTGCACATCCACGATCTTCGCGCGGAAGATGTCAGTGATCTGCATCACTTCGGCGCGGGTCTTCGAATCAACGGTCACGCGCACCAGGACCAGCTCGCGATCAACATATTCGCCTTCGCGGAAATCCTGCACCTTGAGCACATCAACCAGCTTGTTCAGCTGTTTAACGATCTGCTCGAGGGTGGCGTCGTCGCCGCGAGTGACAATTGTCATGCGGGAGACGCTCGGGTCATGAGTCGGCCCGACGTTCAAGGTGTCGATGTTGTAGCCACGGCCGCTGAACAAGCCAGCCACTCGCGTGAGCACGCCGAACTTGTTTTCCACCAGCACTGAGATGGTATGTCGCATAATTGAGTTAGCTGCCGGTTTAACCCATGACCTGGGAGGAACCGGCAAACTCCAGGCCTTTCAAAACAAAAACCCGCATCCACATCCGGGATTGCGGGCGACCTGCAAGCATTTTGGTCAAAGCCTCAGGTCGCGTTAGTCAGCTACGACTACGCTCGAAAGGCTTGATACCAAAAGGTTCATTTCGCGCGCACAGTATCAGCGCGCATGCAAAGGTCAAACACCTTTTTGAATCCCTTGTTCCACGTGGAACACTCGTCACTTGAGGCGACTAGGTCAAAACTCCTCGTCGGAACGGCAGCTTCAGGGCAGCGAGCTTCGGTTTAAGCTAACCCATTACCTCGGGAAAACTCTGAAGGGCCACAATAGTCTCCTTCCTTCGGGTGCAAGCCCGGAGCCCCGGAGGGGCGTCATATTTGTAGTATACGTCCCCATCGGCTTAAGCCCCGGAGGGGCGACATCACACTTCAAACCGATTGCGCGGAGGCGTCATGCCCGCACTGAGGAGAGTCCCCGCGACAAAATGTTCCACGTCGAACACTCGTCACGTAAGACGACTGGCTAGTTTGGCCCCCGGAATCCCCCTCTGCTCCTTCTCTCCGCGCCCCTGCGTCTCTGCGGGAAATTCTTCCGCCCCAGCCCGCTACTTCTAATCGATCCCCAATCGCTTTGCATGGTCAGCTTTCCACGCTGCCCCAAGCTCCTCCACCGTCTTTCCGGTGTGCTCGGTCCAAAACTCCGGAGTGTATTTCCCCTGGCGCGCCACTGCGTTGAGGTTCGGGATGATCTCCTTGCCGTGACGCTCCACCACCCAGTTCAAGAAGTTGGCGCTGATGCGGTAGTTGGCGTCGTACTTGGCGCGCTCAAAGTTGCGCGCGGTGATCTCCGCCCCTTTCGTCTGCGGCTCATAGACGAACCAACGCAGATAATCCGGGATGCCTTCGACGATCCATCCTGGGGTGCGTGTCGCATTCGGATTATTCCTGCGCGCCTGGCCGTAGCTCTGCACGACATGCACCAGCTCATGCACGATGGAGCCGGTCGCTTCGCCTTTCAGGTTGTCCTTGTACCATTGAGCGGACCCGCGAATGCGTGACCCACTGGCGGCCGCGACGCCGCGCATCTTTGGATCGAAATGAATCGTGACGCGAGTCGGCGCTTCGTACCCGGGGCTCGGCAGCATCTGGACCAACTTTGGGTACCAATCCTTAATCACTGGCGACAGCTCTTTCTCCACCCACTCCCGCAACTCGGGCGCATCCGTCGTGTCCACGATGATGTGATATTTGCCTTCGCCAGTGGTCACCACCGTCTCGTGCCGCTCGGGCGCGCCAATCGGCTCCACCATGTCACCCTTGGCGATCACATCGATTTCACTGAAGAAGGTTTGTCCGAAGACATCCTCCTTGTCTCCAGCCTCAATGTCGAAAATGAGGAAGCGAAACTTCCCAAGCGCGCCCTCCTTGGCAGTCACAGACGCAGCATGTTGCCCGCCGGGTTCCGCACCACTCTTGCGCGTGGTCACCTCGGCCAGACGCGTCAGCGCGCTGGCTGCACCGTCCACTGGCTCAAGCGAGCCATGCAATGTGTAGCGTTGCGGCCCGCGACCCCCTGGGTGCCAGGAAAAGCTGCTGACACGCTCCACCTCCACTGCGTCGCGGAGATCAATCACCAGCCGCGCAGGCGATGTTCCTCTGTTTACGAGGAAGAAGTTTGCTGAGGGCGCATCCTCTTCGCGCGGCAGCTCGCCGTCATTAAGTTTGGCGACCCCGCCGCCGTTCACCTCGGTGTTTCCGCGCAGGAGGGTAATCTTGGCCTTCTCCGCACGATCACCTTTCACTGGGCTGGGAACACTTTTGAACTTGAATGACGCGCTTCCAGCGGCCCCCTCAAGATGCTCCGTTTGCACCAGCGTCTCCGAAGCAGAAACAACCAAACCGCCCAACGCGATGCCAAGACCAACTGCAACTTTCATGCTGCTAGCAAAGCGCCTGTCCTAACTTTCGTCGATATGCAGTTGAGAAAACAAAAGAGGCCATGCGTTTTCACACATGGCCTCGAGAAGTTCTTTGATCTAACTCTACTGCGTGGCAGTGGCAGGTTCGTCACCACCCTCGCGCATGCCAGCAAGATTCATCGGTGTGATCTCCATCTGCTTCTGGAACCAATCGCCGAATGCCTCGTTCTGCTTGGTCCGGCGCAATTGCGTCAGGAAGTTCGGGAACTCCATCTTCATCTTGTTATCGGACACCGGCAGACGCCGAGTGACCTGCAGGACGAAACCGCCATCGCGAGTGAAGCTGAACGAACTGACTTCCCCCGGTTGCAGCGCGAAAGCCACGTTTTTAATCGATGAGAAATCCACGTTCTCCGGCAGCTCTGGCGTCGTCGGCGTTGCTTGCGCA
>Ga0196963_10000672_pt1 | contig 28065 bp, 27 predicted proteins | sample S1_5metaG_FD_148600 | JGI IMG/M metagenome (GOLD analysis project Ga0196963, IMG submission 148600) | Soil microbial communities from Anza Borrego desert, Southern California, United States - S1_5 | ecosystem: Environmental > Terrestrial > Soil > Desert | place: USA: California | collected...
CCCATCCACCTTTCGCCCCCCCCCCCCCTGGCCCCACCCCCCCCCCCTTTTCCCCCCCCCCCCCCCCCGCAAACCGCCATTGCATGGCGCCGCTCATCCTCTAGACTGCGGCTGGAGGAAGTGCGTATGCGGTCGAATGTCTGCCTCATGGCTTTATTGACGGCGTAGGGGGGAACGGCATCCATTGTGCCGGCGCAATGGACCGCCACGAACTTACGGCCAGCGCTCAATAGCGGATCGGTGGCGTTCGGGGTCGGCGCTGGCCCGCAGGTCGTCGGGTCCATGGGCATCAACGCGCACCCACCCGCGCCACCGTCTGGAATGGGTCGGTAGCGGCAGACCTGCAGCCGGGATCTGGGCACCACTCGACCGCGCTGGGCGTTGCGAACGGGCAGCAGGTCGGGCGCACGTACTTCACTTCGAGCGGCGACCCTCACGCGTCCTTGTGGCACGGTACCGCGGCCTCCTGGGTCGACCTCAACCCCGCCGCTGCCCGTGGGTCGATCGCGTATGCCACCAACGGCACAACACAGGTTGGCGCCGCGTGGTTTGATCTCAACAGCGTCAACCGGGCCGGTCTCTGGAACGGCTCCGCCGCGTCATGGGTCAACCTCAGCCCTGCCGGCTCCTCCCGCTCAGTGGCCACCGGTGTTTTCGGCTCGCAACAAGTCGGCTACGCGGCGTTCGGCGGGTTCGATCACGCCGGAATTTGGAGCGGCACGGCGGCATCCTGGGTCGATCTGAATCCGACCGGAGCCTGGAGTTCCGCGGCGATCGCCGCCACAGCCGGGCGACAGGTTGGCTGGGCGTCCATCGGCGGCGGGCCCCAGCGGGCCAGCCTGTGGTCCGGTTCAGCCGCCACCTGGGTCGACCTGCATCCCGCAGGGGCGTCCTCATCCGTCGCAACCGGGGCGTGGGGCGATGTCCAAGTCGGATATGCAACGCTGAACGGTCGGACGCAGGCGTGTGTGTGGAATGGGTCCTCCGGGTCCTGGCAGGACCTGCACGCCCTCCTGCCCGGGCTGTGGGGCGGAAGCCAGGCAACCGGCGTCTGGTCTGATGGCCTGACCCTGTATGTGAGTGGCTGGGGATCCAACACCACAACCGGACGCAACGAGCCGCTCCTTTGGACACGGCCCGTCCCATCCCCCGCGTCGTGCCTGGTCGTCGCCACCGCACTCCTCGTGACCAGCCGCCGGCGAACCGGCGATCCGGGGGTGTCGAGGACGCCACGCCGCGGCTAAGGCCGTGCGCCGCGTCCGCGGCGGGGACAAGCCCGCGCCGAAGCGTCCGACACCTACACTGGCCGCATGCCCAAGCCCACCGCGAAGTCCAAGCCCGGCAAGTCCTCCTCCAAGCCCGCCGCCAAGGGCTCTAAGAAGCCCACCCCCGCCCCGCAGGCGATCGAACCCAAGCCCACCCGCAACGGCGGCGCACCGGGCGGAACCTCCGCCCCCGCGCGTTCTCCACACCCGACATCCGACATCCCACATCCGACATCCCCCACCCGCCTCGAAAAAGACACCATGGGCGAAATGCCCGTCCCCCACGACGTCCTCTACGGCGCCTCCACCCAGCGCGCCGTCCTCAACTTCCCCATCTCCGGCCGCCCCGTCCCCGAGCCCATCATCCGCGCCTACGCCATCCTCAAGGCCGCCGCCGCGACCGTTAACCACAAGCTCGGCCGCCTCGACACCAACCGCACCAAGGCCATCGTCGAGGCCTGCCACGAAATCCAGGACGGCCTCCCCTCCCTCGGCGGCCTCCAAAAACACTTCCCCATCGACATCTTCCAGACCGGCTCCGGCACCTCCACCAACATGAACGCCAACGAGGTCATCGCCAACCTCACGGCGGTCCGCTCGCACAACCCCATCGGCAAGTCCAAGGACCCCGCCTACATCAAGCAGGGCGGCGTTCACCCCAACGACCACGTCAACATGGGGCAGAGCAGCAACGACACCTTCCCCACCGCCATCCACCTCGCCGCGGCCATCATGATCCAGGACGAGCTCCTCCCCGCCGTCGCCGCCATGGCCGCCGACCTCGAGTCCAAAGCCAAGGCCTGGGACAAGATCGTCAAGATCGGCCGCACCCACCTCCAGGACGCCACCCCCATCCGCCTGGGCCAGGAGTTCAGCGGCTACGCCAGCCAGATGCGCCACGCCGAGGAACGCCTCCACCGCGCCCTCCACACCCTCAGCGAGCTCCCCATCGGCGGCACGGCCGTGGGCACCGGCATCAACGCCCACGAGGACTTCGGCCAGATGGTCGCCGCCGAGCTCACCAAGCAGACCGGCGTCCACTTCCGCGAGGCCCAGAACCACTTCGAGGCCCAGCACGCCAAGGACGCCGTCGTCGAGGCCAGCGGCCACCTCAAGACCATCGCCGTCAGCCTCTCCAAGATCGCCAACGACATCCGCTGGCTCGGTTCCGGCCCCCGCTGCGGCATCGGCGAGCTCGTCCTCCCCGCCGTCCAGCCCGGCTCCTCCATCATGCCCGGCAAGACCAACCCCGTCATCGCCGAGGCCGCGATCATGGTCTGCTGCCAGGTCATCGGCAACGACGCCGCCATCACCACCGGCGGCCTCGGCGGCGTCGGCTCACTCCTGGACCTCAACGTCGCCATGCCCATGATGGCCGCCAACCTGCTCGACTCCATCCACCTGCTGGCGCGCGCCTGCGACGTCTTCACGCAGAACCTCCTCGCCGGCCTCAAGCCCGACGAGGAACGCTGCAAGAGCCTCATCGAAGGCTCCCTCGCCATGTGCACCTCCCTGGTCCCCGTCATCGGCTACGACGCCTCCGCCGCCCTCGCCAAGGACGCCTTCAAGCAGGGCAAGACCGTGCGCCAGCTCGCCTACGAGACGGTCGTCGGCAAGCCCGACAACGCCGGCAAGAAGGTCACCCGCGAGGACATCGACACCTACCTCAACCCTTGGTCCATGACCTTGCCGGGCGGGGAGGGGAGCGCGGGGGGGTGATGAGTCGTCACTCTCCGCTGGGGACGGTCCACGCTTAGTACCGGCGGTCAATAAATCCATTCTGGGACGAAGGCCCGCCTCGAGCGGGCTTTTTTCATTGCGCGCCCGAGCCAAAGACCGCAACTCGGCAGGCGGGTTCCAGACCACCACCGACCCCCTTGTGACGCATCTTCGACGCACGTCCATTCACGATTGCTCTTTGCATTCTGTCGTGATGCATCGAAAATGACCGTTTTTACAGGGTACGCCAGCGGCGACCTAAGCACTCTGCATATCGCCTTGCGAGTCCGCCGAGTCCATGCCGCCTCACGGCCCTCCGATCCGCTCCCCCTTGACCGCGCCTGACCTTTCGGCCGAGTTGCCTGGGTGACCGCGCCGCACCATCGCCGATCCCGTTTTCTTGGGGCTTTTTAGAGATTTGCCGTACTTTTCGCAGTTGCGCGGGCCTGCGCCCGAGCCAAACACCGCAACCCGGCAGGCGGGTTCCAGACCACCACCGACCCCCTTGCGACGCATCTTCGACGCACGTCCATTCACGATTGCTCTTTACATTCTGTCGTGAGGCTTCGATATTGACTGTTTTTACAGGGTCTTCTAGCGGCGTCCTACACACTCTGCATATTGCCTTGCGAGTACGCCGAGTCCATGCCGCCCCACGGCCCTCCGATCCGCTCCCCCTTGACCGCGCTTGACCTTTCGGCCGAGCTGCTTGCGGTAGGCCATTGCCCCAATCAAACCTACGCTTTCGAAGACACGGCATGCCTCTCGTGGGCTAATGCCACCTCGTACGCCAACGGGACTCGACAGGTTCTGCACTGCACTATACGGTACGACCTGGTACGCATGATGGACGGACTTGACGGCGGCCTTCCGGGCCTGTAAGCTGGCCTTTCACAGGTCGCGGCGTGTACGGCCAGTCAGTATAAAGGAGCGTCAAATGGCTGGGGACCAGGAAGTCGAGGCAATGGGCAAGATCGCCGAGGCGCTCGGAGCTGTAGCGGACGAGGAGGCGAGAGTCCGCATCCTCCGCTGGGCTCAGGCCAAGTACGTGAGCGAAGGGCTCCGCGAGCCCGCGGTCAGCTTGGGGGACAGAAACCCTCCCGCCGCGGCCAGCGGCGTTGGGCCCAGAGCGGCTCGCTGGCTCAACCAGACGGGCCTCGGCTCGTCGCAGCTTGATGAGGTCTTTCACTTCGATGGCAGCGGTACGAGCGTGATCGCTTCAAACGTGCCAGGGAAGAACGCCAATGAGCAGGTGATCAATTGCTACCTGCTGGAGGGCATCCGGAGTTTCTTGGCCTCTGACGAACCAACGATCTCCGACTCGGCGGCAAGAGCACTTTGCCGATCCGCTGGCTGCTACGACCCGAGCAACCACTCTAAGCGCGTCGGGAAATTCGAAAATCGAATCACGGGCGATGCCGCTCGTGGATGGGTAGTGACCGGCCCGGGTCTCGCTGCTGCCGCAGCCCTCATCAAGGAAATGACGACGCCCAGCTGACATAAGGGGACCACATGGAAGTCGCACCACAAAAGTCCGATGCAGCGTTGGCCGTCGAGCTTGCCCAAAAACTGGTAGTCATCCTTGCAGATTTCGACCCTGAAACTCGCCGCAGGGCGGTCACCGCTGCGCAGGCTCTGCTTGGCGACCAGCCGATCGCTTCGCAACGGCTGGAACGGGACGAGAAGAGGAGCAGTGGAGTCGACCTCGCGGCGTTCTTCGGTAGCGCGGAGTCACAGAAACCGGCAGACAACGCGTACATGTGTGCTGCATACCACTTTTCAATTTACGGGACCGCAGCGTTCTCGCTCGCCGAGCTCCGCGGGATCGCTGCAGAAGCGGGCGTGGTCCTCCCCGATCGACTCGACATGACCCTCAAGCAGGCGGGAAAGAGCGGCCGCAAGCTCTTCCAGTCTGCCGGCCGTGACCGCTACAAACCAACCGCGACCGCGGGCGTGCTCTTTAAGGAACGATGGAACGTCGCGCCGGGCCGCGCGTCGAAGCTGGAGGACAACGTTTGAACAGCCCCCCTCTGTCGCTTCGATCAGTGGTCGAACAATCCTTGGCGGACCTCGCTGATCTTGATCTCGGGGCCGGCCTTCTCAAGGAACTCGACGAGCTCGAAACCCGCTACGCCGCCGCGGATTACCGGCCAAGCCAACTATCGGGTGGCCGGTTCGGAGAGTACGCATTCAGGATCTGCCAGAGTTCGGTTCTCGGGTCATACACCCCAATCGGGAAATCGCTTCCGAGGATTGATGAGCTGGTTCGAGACCTTGAGAAGGCGCCGGCGACAGGTGTCGACGACGGTCTCCGGATCCACGTTCCGCGTGCCACCAAACTGATATACGACCTGAGGAACAAGCGTGATGTCGCGCACCTCGGCGTTGGTCCGAGTCCGAACCTCGCAGACTCATTGCTGGTCACCACGATTGCCCACTGGATCACCGCCGAGTTTCTGCGCATCTCCTACAAGTGCGAACTGTCGGTTGCCCAGCGAATGATTGATGCAATTGTGCAGCGAGAGGTACCACTCGTCTGGACGAGCGGTTCAACCATCCGGGTGCTCGATCCGACCCTGAGGGCCGAGCAACGCGCCTTAGTCGTCCTTCTTCACGAGCATCCCGAGCCCATGGCTGATGCGGCGTTGTTCGCAGCGGTAGAATATTCAAGTCTCAAAGATTTCCGAAAGGTGCTTCGCAAACTTCACGCTGAGGCGAGGGTTGACTTTCGAGACGGTTTTGTTCGCATCTTGCCCCCAGGTTTGACTTCGGCCATAGAGGTGACACGACACGCTCGTCGCCAAGCACGCGCGTCTGCGTAGGACCAAGTTGCATTGCGCAACAGAATGGAGAGAAACGTGCCCCAGAAGATTGAGTATGCCACGCTCGTCGAGAAACTCCCTGAGATGGCCAAGATCGTCAACGCGTTTACCGGGGAGGCCGCGCAGGCCGAAGCCCTACGCGCCCTCATGGGCGCCGCGTTCGGCGACGGAGTTCCGATCGTGACCAAGGAGCCCTTCACGAGTCCTCCGGACCTTCCGGCGAGCGTCCGAAAGCCCACAAAGCAGGGGACGTCGCGCAAGTCCGCCGACATTGATCTGCTTGACGACGCCTTTCTGTTCCCCGCAGGGCAGCCGAGCATCAAGCAGTTCGTCGAGGGGAAGGTAATCGAGACCCAGGGAGACCTACTCACTGCCGTCGTGTACTACATGGCCCGGATTGCGAAGGTGGAGGCGATCACGCTTAGCCACGTGTATACCGCGCTGAAAGCGGTCGGCAAGAAGCCTCCCGCGAGCCTTCGCGAGCGGCTGAAGGACGAGAAAACTAAGCACAACCGCCTGGACACTAGCGACCGCGACAACATCAAGATCACGCGAACTGGAATCGATTTCGTCGAGCATGATCTAGTCCCTAATGACACGGCGGCGGAATAGTGCTGACCGGGTGGATGGCACTGGCAGCTCCGTCTCCGTGCCACTGGCGGTTTTACCCGCCAGTGCCGCGGCGACCCCACCCCCACCACTCACCTACGCCGCCACCCCCATCGCCGCCCTCTCGCCCTCTTCCGGGAAGTTGAGGCTGGCGTGCTCGCCGAAGAACTCGCGGGCGAAGTCCATTCAGCTACGCAGCGCGGCCGGCTGCGGTTGGGCTGGCGGGTCTGCGAGCGGAGAATTGATCGGCATCGTTTCCGTCTCACCGGTCAGGGCCGGGGCGAACCGCGCGCCGCGGTGCCAGTACCGCAATCGCGCTGGAATCTGAGTGGTATAGATCCACAGCCGAGCGTAGAACGGTTCGCCGGCCAACTGAGCCCACAACAGCACTGTCGGCCAGTAGAAGCTCATGTACTTCCGCAGTTCCTCCCGACCCGGCTCGATAAAGCGTCGGAGGTAGTACCTATGCGAGCTATCGATGGCCCTTCGCGCCACGCCGAGGCTACGAAGGTGCTCTGCCAGTAAGAAGTGGCGGAGAGTCAGTTCCAACTCGTCTATAGCCCGATTCTGGGCCTTGGTGTACGCGACAGCTTGGGACTGTTGGTTGGTCCAATCATTGGCCTTCGCAAGCGCGGGCTCGAATGTCTGCTTGTACTCGCGCGTGTACTCCACCTTGAGCATTGTGGGGATGTGCTTGCGGTAGTTGGACTCCAGGTTGAGGAAGATCTCGGCGTGTTTCGCTTTCGTGTTCTGCCGAAATGTGTAAACAGCCCACGCGGCGCCAACGATAGCGGCGATCGGCCCCACCCATTCGATGGCCTTCGTGGGAAGGTCGAAGTCAGTTGACATTACTTGCATGGCGTTTCTGGCCACGGCGTGGCCCCCTCCATCCCGGGTCGATTCTAAACCAGCGCCGGTAGCACTAGCAAGCGGGTGGATGGCACTGGTCGAACAGCAACCCCTCGCCAATGGGCGGGTGGCACTGGCAGCCCTAACCCGGTGCCACTGCCGCGGCGACCCCAAGCCCCACCACTCACCTACGCCGCCACCCCCAGCGCCGCCCTCTCGCCCTCTTCCGGGAAGTTGAGGCTGGCGTGCTCGCCGAAGAGCTCGCGGGCGGCGTTGTCGTAGGCGCGGGCGGCGTCCTCCTCGTCGTCGAAGCCGCCTATCCCACTGCGGGCGCCTGTGTATCAGGGCTTCCCGCGGATCGGCAGGCGGGCGAGGATGACGCGCAGCGACTGGATGAGCCTGGCGAGGTAGGTGAGGTCGATGGGGAAGCGGAACTCATGGAACTGGCTCACGTTGTCGGGCGTGAGCTTGATCGTCGCGAGCAGGCCTTTGTACCCGCCCGAATGGTCGATGGTCGCCCACAGGTACGGCTCCATGGTGGGCAGCGTCGCATGGTCCGCTTGGCCGGCCTGGAGCTTGACGCACTCATCAAGCCATGCCGCGAGCTCCGGCAGGTGCACGCACGCATCCATGAGCTTGACGGTTGCCTGCTCACCCGTGCAGACCACCCGCACGCGAACCCAGTTCCCGTCCCAGTAGTCGACCGAGCTCGGATACTGATAGCCATCGACCCACATCGAGAAGCCGGCGATCTGGATGTCCGCGTCGCGGTCCCACTCCATGCGACGATGATACAGACTGTCGCAAATGCCCCGGCTCTACGCCGCCACCCCCAGCGCCCCCCTCTCGCCCTCTTCCGGGAAGTTGAGGCTGGCGTGCTCGCCGAAGAGCTCGCGGGCGGCGTTGTCGTAGGCGCGGGCGGCATCCTCCTCGTCGTCGAAGCGGCCGATGGAGCGGTAGTAGTCGCCCTTCCGGATCTGGGCCTTCCAGGCGCCGCGCTTCTCGTCCCAGCACACGCCCTTGTACTGCGAGGTGAACTTGCGGCCATTGACGGTGCCCATCTTGCGGTTGCGGTGCACCTGCTCGTCGGGGGCGATCACCTCCAGGTTGCAGCGGCGGCAGTCCAGGGGGTCGCCGTTGCGGTGGGTGACGCGCATCTCGTTGCCGGGATTGGCGACGCCCATGAGGAGGCGCTTGAGCGGGGTGTTCTGGCCGTAGGCGGAGGCGAGGGCGACGGTGCCGACAAGCCCCTCGGTCCGCTCCTCCCAGTGCCAGCTCTTCCCCTGCACCAGCGGCAGGTCCACTTCGTCGATGATGGCTTCGCGCGGCTCGTAGGTCATGTACACGAGCGGCACGCGGTAGCAGCCCGGGCGCTCGGGGTCGGGGTAGGGCTCGAAGCGGCGGCGCCACTGGTCGCGGAAGGCGATCAACTCGTCGCGCGGGTACATCTTGAGCGGGCCGGAGCCGGAGCGGGGAACCCACACGGGCTGGACGGGGAGCTCGACCTCCTGGGTCCACTTGTCGAACCAGTGGACGTTGAAGTCGAAGAGGTCGGCGGCCTGCTCGCGCGTGAGGAGCCCCTCGGGCAGCCGGTCGCGCTCCTCGTCCAGCTTCCTCAGGTGCTCGCGCAGCGGCTCGAGGTCGGCGACGGCGTACAGCACCAGCGGCGGGCCGTGCGGGACCTTCATGCGCGTGCGCGGGATGGCGATACGGCCCGAACGCTCCCAGGTGCCCCATGCGGTCAGGCCGATACCTAGACGCTTGGCGGCCTCGCGCTGCGTGACGTACCCCGCGGGGATGGAGGGCGGCGGCTCGTTCCTGAACTGCTCGCGCAGACGCTCCAGGTCTTCGACCTTGTACAGCACCCAGGGCGGCCCCGCGGTGAGCTTCTTCCTGTAGCGCGGGATCGCGACGCGGCCCTTGTTCTCCCAGATCTTCCAGGTCACGGTGGTGACGCCGAACGAACGCGCGGCCTCGGCCAGCGGCACGAACCCCTCAGGGAACGTCGGCAGCCGGCCCTCGGCGGCGGCCTTCTCGTAGTGGTAGGTGGAGCCCATAGAGGTGTTATCGGCGCGGGACGCACGCGTCTTGATGCACCCGCCATGCCCTCTGACGCCTCCAACACGCCGCGCGCCGGGGCAGGCACGCCCCATGATGCCCGCCCCACGCCACATGGTGCCGCAGTCATGCTCCTTGATGCTGGCGACACGCCCCGTGATGGCCGCGTCATGGTCCGTGATCTCGAAATCACGCCCCGTTTCTTCGAGGAATAGTGCCCGTTCAGCGGCGTTTGTTCGGGCGGGTTTTTGCGCGTTCCCGGCTGGGGCGGCGGGGCGGGGGGTTTTTAGAGGACCCTGGCGATGTCGGAGGTCGGATGTCCGATGTCGTGGTTGCGGCAGGGCGCGGGTGAAAGGAGCGCGGGGACTGGTGGGTTTGGGTGGATGGAGCGCGGGGGTAGGTGTGGATAACCGCCCGCGGGTGCGGGGCTAGCACCTCTGTGGGATGGGGCGGGGCAGGGCTGCGGGCGGGGTGTGCGGGTTGTGACAGTGGTTCGGTTGGCGAGGTCTGCGACGCCGCGCGGGATGAATTGTGGGGCTGCGCCGCGGAAGAGAGCCAAAGCGGCTCAACCGCGTGTGATGGATGGCCGACGTTGACGGTGCCTTGATCGGGGCGGCGTGCCCCGGTTGGGGCCGGGCCTGGGCCGCGTTGGACTCCAGGGCAACCCGACATGTTCGCAGTGGCGGCTTAGGCCTCAGGCCCGGAACGGAATCAGACATGACACGCAAGCAGTGGCTGGAGTTTTTCGCGCAGCGGATGGGGACCTGGGATACGGTGTTCGCTCAGATCGGCGTCACCTCGGCCGAGGTCGACGGGCTGATCACGAAGGTGGAGAAGGCCCAGACCTCGCTCGCGGAGGCGGAGAAGAAGCGGCTGGAGAGCAAGGCGGCGACGCAGAAGTTCTATACCGACGCCGACGACGCCCACGACGACGGGCAGGAGCTGATCAACAAGATCCGCAACTTCGCCGCCATCACCAACAACCCGTCGGTCTTCCAGATCGCCATGATCGACCCGCCCGCGCCGCCCACCCCGCTGGGGGCCCCCGGAAAGCCCTTCGAAGTGACGGCGGGCATCGACGAGCTGGGGTACATCACCCTCAACTGGAAGAGCACCAACTCGGCCCCCAGCACCGGCGCGTTCTTCAGCGTGTCCCGGGCCCTCAACGGCGGCAGCAACTACACCATCGTGGGCGCGGTGCCCACCCGCGAGTTCGTGGACACCACCATCCCCGCGGGCACCGGGCAGGTGAACTACATCATCCAGGGCCGCCGCGGCCAGTTCCTCAGCGACCCCACCACCTACACCGTCCGCTTCGGCGTGGGCGGCGGCGGCAACTTCGCCATCGTCACCCAGGGCGAGGTGACCAGCGGCAAGCTCGCGGCGTGAGCCGGTACTGAGTGCGCAGAGCAAAGCCCAGGGGCCGTGACCAGTCACGCTCCCTGGGCTTTCCTGCGATACTGGTGCGCCATGCACTTTGCTCCCACTGCAATCGCCATCGGCGCCGTCCTCGCAATCGCCGCCGCCATCTACGCCCGCGCTGTCGGCCTCGACCGCGAGCGCGCGTTCTACACCACCGTTCTCTGCATCGTCGGCCTCTTCTACGGCCTGTTCACCGTCGTTGCCGGCGTGGCCGCGGCCTGGGAGGACGGCTGGTGGCGCACGCTCGCGCTGGAGTCGACCGCCATCGCCGCGTTCTTCGTGCTCGCCGCGCTCGGCTTCCGCCGCAGCCAGTGGATCATCGTCGCCGGTCTCGCCGCCCACGGCGTCTACGACGTCTTCCACCACCACCTCATCGACAACCCCGGCATCCCGCACTGGTGGCCCGCGTTCTGCGCGAGCTACGACCTCACCGCCGCCGCGTGCCTGGCGGTGCTCATCCGCAGCCGTCGCTGAACTCCGGCGTCACGCCGGCGCCGTCACTTCACCACAATCACCCGCGGCGACATCAGGATCACCGGCTGCTCGCGCATCTGCATCAGCGCCTGCACCGACGGCGCGATCTGACGCCACGTGGTGTCGCCCAGCAGCTCGCGCGCCGCCGTCACCAGCGCCGGCTCACGCGCGGCCAGCGCCGCCTTCAGGTCCGCCGGGGCGCTGACGCCCTCGAATGCGTCCTCGATCACCTCGCCCAGGCTCTTGGGCGCGGGGTAGTGCATCACGCCAAAGTTGTCCATGCTCAGCTTGGTGGCCAGGTCGCTGACGCACTCGTCCAGCCCCCCCACCTCGTCCGCCATCTTGAGCTCCACCGCGCGGTCGCCGGTGAAGAGGCGGCCCTCGGCGGTCTGCGACAGGTCGATCCCCTCGCGCCCGGCCTCCACGCGGCTGGTGAACAGCGTGTAGGTCTGCTCCATCTTCTTGCGGACCAGCTCGCGCTCCTGCTCGCCCCACGGGGCCGCGCTGGCGAACATGTGGGCCCGCGGCCCGCGGGCGCGGCCCACGACCTTGACCTTGGCCCAGTCGTACAGCCCCTGCATGCTGAGCTTGCCCCCCACCACGCCGATGGACCCGACGATCGACGAGGGGTTCACATAGATCTTCTCGCCCGCGACGGCGCAGTAGTACCCGCCGCTGGCGGCCATGTGCCCGACGCTCACCCACACCGGCTTCTTGTCCGCGACGCGGCGGAGGCCCTGCCAGATCACCTCGCTGGCGGTGGCCGAGCCGCCCGGCGAGTTGATGCGGACCACCACGCCCTTGATCAGCGGCTCCTTGAGGATGTCCTCCAGGGCGTTGCGGATGGTGCGGCTGCCCACCTGCTCCTCGCCGCCGAAGAGGCCGCCGCTGGTGGAGTCTCCGTCGATGATGGCCCCGTCGATGTGCAGCACCGCGATGGTCGGGCGCTTGGGCTTGAGGTCGGGCTGCTTGGTGAAGATGGACATGATGGCGAAGGGGTTCATGGAGGACTCCATGTCCACGCCCTCGCCCTCGAACTTGATTTGCTGCCACGCGACGCCGTCGCCCTCGTGGGCCTGGTCGAGGTGGTCGGCGATCCTGGCGAGGTCCACCTGCGTGTCGATGAGGCCGACGCGGGCGGCGTCCTTGGCGTCGGCCATCCACGCCGTCTCCATCGCCTCGTCGAGCTTCTTGTCCGTCAGCTTGCGGCCCTTGAGGATGGGCTTGCGGACATTGGCGTAGAGGGAGTCCAGCAACTGGTTGATGTTCTGGTCCCACTCCTTGCTGGGGGCGTTGCGGGCGAGGGACTCGGCGGCGCCCTTGTAGTCGCCCACCTGCACGAAGTCGGCCTTGAGGCCCACCCACGCGAGCGTGTCGGCGAGGAACATCTCCTCCATGTAGAGGCCCGGGAGCGAGACCGCGCCGCCCTCCTGGATGATGACCTCGTCGGCGTAGCTGGCGAGCATGAGGTCGCTGGTGCCGTAGGACTCGGCGAAGACGTGCACCTTCTTGCCGGCCTCGCGGATGTGGTTGAGGGCGACGCCGACCTCCTGCACCTGCGTGGCGGAAAGCTCGGCGTCCTTGAGGCGGATGAGCACGCCGTCAACCGAGTCGTCCTCGGCGATGTCCTCGAGGGTGTCAACGAGCTTGCTGAGGGTCGGGGTCTCGTCGCCGCCGAAGAGCCAGTCCAGCGGGCCGGGGGCCTCGCTGGGCGAGCCCTTGAGCTGGATCATGGCGATCTTGCTGGGCTCGGCCTGGCTCGCCTGAGGTGTGGGGGTCAGCGGCGTGCGGGCGAGCGTGGCCGCGGCGGGGAGGGTCAGCCCGGCGGCGAGGGTGAGGGCGAGCGTGGCGGAACGGACGGTGCAGGTCAGCTTGAGCATGTCGGGTCCTTGCTGTCGGGGCCGCTGGCCCCGCGAGACTCCACTTTGGTACGCAGCACTTGATACACCACGAACGGAGACTTTGTTTCGGCTACTCGTACCCCAGCTTCTCCAGGTCTTCCTCGGAAAGCCCGAACTGGTGGCCGATCTCGTGCAGGAGGGTGACCCAGATCTCCTCGTAAACGTCCTCTTCGGTCTCGTCGCCTTTCCAGCCGCCGGCCTGGGCGAGGATGCCCTCGCGGAAGAGGTAAATGTCGCTGGGGAGCTGGCCGGTGTCGTCGATGCGGCGCTCGGTGAAGGCGGTGCCCGTATGCAGGCCGCAGAGGCTGGAGTCGTCCTCGAGCTCGTCGGGGGCCATGACGCCCTCTTCGCGGAGCTGCTCGATGAGCTCGCGGCTGGGCTTGTCCTCGACGATGACGGGCACCTCGTCGAGCAGCTTGCGGACGCCCTCGGGGAGGTTCTCGATGACTTCCTCGACCAGGGCGTCGAACTTCTCTTGCTCGGCGGGGGTCATGGCGTGGGGGGGTTCGGCGGGGGTCCTTGGCGGGCGGTGGGTTGCGGTTCCAGCAGGCTCTCCAAGGATAGCGGCGGCTGGGCGACGACCTTGGCTATGCGGAGGCAGTCGATCACGACCCCGACCAGGCCGAGGGTGAACAGGATCGCGGCCACCAGGAGCAGCGACTGGCCCAGCATGAGGAAGGTCTCGCCGGCCTGGATGGAGAGTCCGATCAGGGAGAGCGAGTCGCCCAGGGCGGCCAGGGCAAGGACCACGACCAGGCCGAGCAGCGTCTGGCGGTCCACCCGTCCCTCGCGGAGCAGCAGTGAGCGGGCGGCGAGGAGGCGGGCGTTGGGGCGGAGGAGCAGGATGATGGCTCCGAGGCAGACGGCCAGGGCGAGGCCCAGCAGTGTGCGGACGTCATCGGTGGTGGTCCAGGACATGGGGCCGGAGAGGCGCAGAGTGGCCGCGTGCTTGTAGAGCATGAGCCACACGATGATCAGGAGCAGGACGTAGAACGCAGCGCCCGCGGCGGCCATGCGGCGGGCGCGGGGGCGGATGCCCGGGTGCGGGTCGATGAGGGCAAGGGCGCCGATGCCGGATGCGGCGGTGGCGACCATGATGATCGCGCGGAGGGCGGGCAGGAAGCGGTTGATGTCGCCCGACGGCAGGATGATGATGAGCCACAGGGCCCAGCCGCCGAGAGCGGCGAGGAGGGCGGCGACGCCCCAGGTGATCAGCCCCGCGGCGGTCAGGCCCGGGCGGCGGATGGGCTGGAGCTCGCTGGCGCGGGGGTCAACCACGGCGAGCAGGGTGGCGCGGACGGGCGTGCCGCACTCGGGGCACTGGGCCAGGATCGAGAGGCCCTTGAGGTCGTAGCGGCAACGGATGCAGGGCAGGCTGCCGGTGAGCTCGGACACGAGTGCAGCGGGCGGGGCGGGCGGGCGCGGGCGCAGCCCCGGCGCTGTGACGCGTCTGTCAGGGAATGGAGATGAACCGCCCGCGTTGCTGGGCGGGTCTGCCTGCGGCATCGAGAGTCACCCCGTGGCCCTGCCGGGCCGGTGCGGGAGCGTACCCGAAGCGGGGCGCGGGCGTGTTCGGGGGGCGTGTCTGGGGCAGGGCCCCACTGCCCCGGCGCGTGCCCCGGGCTAGCAGTTCCTATACTCGCGGCCCGCACCCCAAGAGGCCCCGCGTCAGGCCGCCATCAGGACCGCTCACCCGCATGCTCCAGCCGCTGGCCCGACTCCGAGAGAACATCGCGCGGGTGCTGTTTGGTAACAGCGACGCGATCGACCGCGTGTGCTGCTGCCTGCTCGCCCGCGGACACCTGCTGATCGAGGACGTGCCGGGCGTGGGCAAGACGGTGCTCGCTACGGCCCTGGCGCGGAGCGTCGATTGTGCGTTCTCTCGCATCCAGCTGACGCCGGACATGCTGCCCAGCGACGTGCTGGGGGTGAGCGTGTACGACAAGGGGACCGGTGAGTTCACGTACAAGCGCGGGCCGATCTTCGCGAACATCCTGCTGGCGGACGAGATCAACCGCACGCCGCCGCGGACGCAATCGGCGCTGCTGGAGGCGATGAACGAGGCGACGGTGTCGGTCGATGGGCGGGTGCTGCCGCTGGACCAGCCGTTCATGGTCATCGCGACGCAGAACCCGTACGACTTCGAGGGCACGTACCTGCTGCCGGAGAACCAGCTGGACCGGTTCCTGATGCGGATCAGCCTGGGGTACCCCAGCCCCGAGGACGAGGCGCGGGTGCTGGAGGTGCGGCCCAGCGTGCACCCGCTGCACGACCTCAAGCCGGTGATGACGCGGGCCGAGGTGATGGAGCTGCAGTCGCAGGTCGACGCGGTAAAGGTTGATAAGGCGCTGCTGGCGTACATCGTGCAGTTCGCGAACGCAACGCGGAAGCACGCGGGGCTGCTGCACGGCCTGTCGCCGCGGGGGGCCTTGTCGCTGGCGCAGGCGGCGCGGGCGAGCGCGCTGTTCCGCGGGCGGACGTACGTGGTGCCGGAGGACATCGTGGACAACATCCTGCCGGTGTGCGCGCACCGCGTGGTGACGCGCTCGGCCGCGAGCACGGGGCCAGACACGGCGGAACGGGTGCTGCGGGATGTGCTGGAGACGGTGCCGAGCCCGGCCTAACCAAAGGGCAAATGGGCAAATGGCAAATTGGCAAATGGTGGAGGCGGTATGGCGCGGCTGGTGAGACTGGAGGCGACTGGGCCGATCAAGATTGATCCGTCGCAGTTTCCGCGCGATGAGCAGGGGAACTTGAAGGCGATCTGGATTTGCGCGTGCGGGCTGACGAGCACGCCGCCGTTCTGCGACAAGTCGCACAAGGCGTGCAAGAACGAGCAGGCGGGGATGGTCTACGAGTACGACCCGGTCACCAAGGACGTGAAGGCGAGCCGTCCGGAGTGATCGTTTGGGGGAAAGGCTGGGGGCGCGGTACTGTTGGTGGAGTCTTCGGAGCCGCGCGTGCGTGAGGGTGATCCCGAGTTCCGCCCCTGCCTTGTGCTGCCGACGTTCAACAACGCCGGCACGCTGGGGGGCGTGCTGGAGCGGGCGCTGGCGCTGGGGCTGCCGACGTACGTGGTGAATGACGGGTGCACGGATGGCACAGGCGAGGTGCTGGCGGCGTTCCGTGGGCGAGAGCGGCTGCGGGTGCTCATGCACGATGCCAATCAGGGCAAGGCCGCGGCGATGCGGACGGGGTTCAACGCGGCGATCGCAGACGGCTGCACGCACGCGGTGACGATCGATACGGACGGGCAGCTCGACCCCGAGCAGTCGCCGCTGCTGCTGGAGGCGGCGCGGCGCTCGCCGCGGGCGCTGGTGCTGGGTGTTCGGGACCAGCGGATCGAGCGGTGCCCGCGCCGCAGCCGCGTGGGGCGGTGGTGGGCGAACGCGTTCATCTACATCGAGTGCGGCGTGCGGGTGACGGACAGCCAGTGCGGGCTGCGGGTGTACCCGCTGGAGTTCGTGCGGCGGGTGCCGGTGAAGTCCGGACGGTTCGGGTACGAGACGGAGGTGATCACGCTGGCGTGCTGGTGCGGGTACGGCGTCGTGCAGGTGCCGGTGAGCTGCCGGTACTTCGAGCAGCGGGTGACGCACTTCCGGCCGTGGGTGGACACGTGGCGGGCGGTGGCGCTGCACGCGCGGCTGCTGGGGTCGGCGATCTTCGCACGCCCTGGGCGGATCGTGGATCAGGAAGCGGCGCCCGCGGGGACGCCGGTGGGCATGCGCGAGTAGGCGGGCACTTTGAGGTGCTCGTCGAGACGGGCGAGCGTGAGGCCGCGGGCGCGGATGTGCTGGATCAGCTGGGGCAGGGCGGCGATGGTTGGCGCGGGGTCGCGGTGCGCGTGCGGTGGGCAGCCGTCGTGGAGGAGGAGCACGTCGCCCGCGCGGGTGTTGCTCAGCCGTTGCAGGATGCGAACGGGCGTGGTGGGCAGGCCGTCGAAGGCGCGCCGGGTCCAGCCGATGGGCGTCTTGCCGAGTCCATTCAGCGGTGCACGCATCAGGGGTGACTTCTGGCCCCACGGCGGGCGGAAGCAGGCGGGGGTGAGGCCGACTGCGTCGTGGATGGCGTTGTCGGTGCGGCGGAGCTGGTCGAGCCAGTAGGCGGGGCCGCGGAGTGAGCCGAGGGACGCGTGGTCGAAGCTGTGGTTGCAGACCAGGTGGCCCTCGGCGTGCATGCGGCGGATGAGGTCCGGGTGACGGCGGGCGTTTTCGCCGATCACGAAGAACGCGGCGAGGACGTGGTGCTCGGCGAGGATGTCGAGGATGGCGGGCGTGCCTGTGGGGTGCGGACCGTCGTCGAAGGTGAGGGCGACGGTGTTGTTGTGCGCATCGGCGCGGGAGACCATCGGCAGGAAAGCGCGGCTGGTGGGGGCGAGGTAGGCGTGGGCGAGCACGCCAAGGCCGATGCCGGCAAGAGCGGCCAGGCCGGGCGCGGCGAGCGGTGTGAGGTCGGTGGTCAACGTGCCGAGTTTAGTGCGGCGGGAATGCTGTGGGCTCGCGACACCAAACGACAAAGGCCGCCCCGGTGGACGGCCTTCGTGAGAACGGACGCAGATGGTGGAGGCTCAGCGGCGGCGGCGACGCAGGGCCAGGCCCGCGAGGCCGAGCATGCCGAGGCCGGCGGTGCTGGGCAGCGGGATGACCGTGAGGGCCGCGAACTCTTCGAAGCCGCCCTCGGCGGTGTCGGTGTCGCCAAAGCGGGCGAAGAGGTAGAGGAAGTCGGACGGGGCCGCTCCCGCGAGAGCCGCAACGGGGATGAGGATGCGGACGTCGGCCTGGCCGCTGCCGCTGTTCATGTCGTTGATGCGGACGACGCTGTTCTCGCCGGCGTCGAGGTCGTAGCGGAGCGTGCCGAGGCTGTTGATGTCGGTGGTGGTCTGCGAGCCGGTGGCGCTGGTGAAGATCTTGAGCTGGTCAAGCGAGATCTCCGGGTTGCCGGCGCTGTTGGGCTCGTTGGTATCGAGGAGGAACTCGTAGTAGGCGGTGCCGTTCACCGTGCGGGTGGCCAGTTCACTGATCTGCAGGTTGCGGGTGAACTGCGGGCTGTTGTTCTCGTCGAAGGGCAGCGGCCTCCCGGAGGTGTTGTAGCCCTGCTCATTGCCGTCGTTGTCCTGCATGCGCAGGAACGAGCGGATGACGCCGGTGCCCGCGGGGCGGACGTCGGTCGTCTCGAACAGGGCGCCGTTGACGGTGCCCGAACTGCCGGCGGTCACGAGGTTGACCGTGGCGGCGGAAGCGCCGGCGGCACAGACCGCGGCGCTCCCAAACACAATGAGGAACGCACTCGAAGCTCGCATAGATGATCCCCTTCCAAACCTTGTAAGCGGCAACATCGCCGCCGCGGACGAAGGTGCCGGGTCGGGGGGAGGGCTGGTTCAAGTTCTTATGAAGCAAGAGGTTGCGCCGAGCCGGGATTGGATGACGAGAACAAGGGGGCAGCTGGAGCCCGGCGCGTGGTGATCCGGCTGATGGGCTTTCATAGCAGCTGCTCAGATTTTTCGATGGCCGCGCGAACCCAAGGAAAAACCCACCGGTCGCCCGGTGGGTTGAGCGTGGACGGACGAGCTGGTCGGTGATGAGTCCTAGCGGCGGCGGCGAACGGCGAGGCCGCCGAGGCCGGCCATGGCGAGGCCCGCGGCGGTGGGCAGCGGGATGATCTCGGGGGGCGTGCCGCGGACCGCGACGAACTCCTCGAAGCCGGCGTCGGAGTTGTCGGTGTCGCCGAAGCGGGCGAACATGTAGACAAAGTCGTTGATGCCGGCGCCGGCGAAGTTGGCGACGGGGATGAAGAAGCGGATGTCGCCCTGGCCGCTGCCGGAGTTCCCGTCGTTGTAGCGGACGGTGTTGGTGGCGTCGCCGGCGTCCATGTCGTAGCGGAGCGTGCCGAGCTGGGTGATGTCGGTGGGGTTGATGGAGCCGGTGGGGTTGGTGAAGAACATGAGGCGCTCGAGGGAGATGAGCTCCTGGCCGCCGCCGGCCTCGTTGATGTCGATCATGAACTCGTAGTAGGCGGTGCCGTTGATGGTGCGGGACGCGAGCGAGCTGAGCTGGAGGTCGTGGGTGAAGTTGCCGTCGGTCTTCTCGTCAAAGCGGACGGGGCGGCCGGAGGTGTTGTAGCCCTGCTCGACGTTGTTGGCCTGGATGCGGAGGAACGGGTCGATGAAGCCGGTGCCGGTGGGCCGGACGTTGGTCGTCTCGAAGAGTGCGCCGTTGATGGTGCCCGAGCTCGGCGATGAGAGCAGGTTGACGATGACGGCCTGGGCGCTGGTGGCCATTGCGAGCGCGGCGCCACACCCCAACAAGAGAGCCTTGTTCCGATCGGTCATTGCGATTCCCCTTCGTTGAATCAGCGCGGCGGAAGTGCCGCGCAGGTCGGTGAGGATGACAAGTGGGGGACAAGGACCTTTGAGAGTGCGGTGAGAGGATATTGAGACCCACATGGTGGTATTCACAGAATGATTGTGCAGGAGCCACGGGCGCACGGGGATAAGCCAGTTCACAGGGGGTGCATGACGAGGCTGGAATTTCCGAGAAAAAGTGCGCGCGGAGCCGTGGGTGTGCAGGGTGCGCGGGCTCGGCCCGGCGCATGGAGATTCGCGGTGGGTGATGTGTGCGTGGAATGTTCTTCACCGGTGGGCTCATCACGGGTGAAGGGGCACCGAACGCGGAACACCAACGGAAGGGCGTGGGGTGCAGATGGTTGCGGAACTCGCAAGGCGGGGGGCCGCACGCCGGACGAGGGATGGGTGAGGCGCGGCTCACCGCTGGAAGGGGATAGATGAGCCGGGCAGGGGCAAAAACGAAAGCGGCCCGCGTGATCGCGGGCCGCTTGGAGGCTCAGGATGACCGTGTTGCTTACTTGCGGCGGCGGCGGGTGGCGACGAGGCCGAGCCCGACGAGGCCCATGGAGGCGGCCGCGGGAGCGGGGACGAGGACGGTCGGGGGCGTGTTGACGAAGCCCTCGCTGTTGCCCTGGAGGCCGATGGCCTGGACGTGCATGCCGATGCGGAGCTCGCCGGTGTTGAGGGCCTCGATGGTGTCGGCGAAGGTCTTGTTGTTGATCAGGTTGAAGGTGACGTCGAGCCACTCGCTGGAGGCGTTGACGCCGTTGGCGGTGGTGGGCGAGTTGCTGTCGGCGCTGAAGCCCTGGGTGGTCTCAAAGGCGGGGTTCACACCGTTGCCGCCCGGGAGGTCGGCGGGTGAGGCGCCCTGCGAGAAGTTGACGCCGGCCGAGGAGGTGATGGTGGAGATGCCCATCAGCGTGCCGTCATCGAAGTAGACGTCGGTGATCGAGCCGGCCATGCCGCTCGAGACGTCGTTGAGGAACCGCACCGTCACCTGATTGTTACCGGCGTCAGAGATGACGGCGGACAACTGCGAGGCCGGGTTCTCCGGGCCGTTGTTGGTGATGCGGTTGAAGTGCACGGTCACCGGGTTGGCCATGGCGGCGGAACCGACGGCGAGCACGAGCGCGAACGCAAACTTGGAAAGCGACATCCTTCTTCCATCCTCTCTCGAAAGCCGAGACACCGAAACGCCGCCGAAACGGAGCGACGTTCCACCACCCGGATGGTACCGCCCATGAAGGCCGTCTACAAGCTATTTCAGATGGTCTATAGGGGTTTTAGCGCAAGTGCTTGCGGCAGGCCCGATAAGGGCGCGGGTCTCGTCGCAGAATCCCGTTGCAGCTTTGCTCTTCGGACGCCGCGGAGGTTATCGGCCGGCGTATTGGCGGGCGTAGTAGGCGCGGTAGTCGCCGCTCTTCACGCGCTGCCACCACTGCGGGTTCTCGACGTACCAGGCGACGGTGCGCTCGAGAGCGCCGGGCCAGGCGGAGCGGGTGGGCTGCCACCCGAGCTCACGCTTGATTTTGGAGGCGTCGATCGCGTATCGGAGGTCGTGGCCGGGTCGGTCGGCGACGGGGCGGATCATGTCGTGGCCCTTGCCCATGATCTTGAGGATGGAGTGGGTGAGCTCGAGGTTGGAGCGTTCGTTGTTGCCGCCGACGTTGTAGACCTCGCCGGTCGTGCCCTTCTCGAGGACGGTGAGGATGGCCTCGCAGTGGTCCTCGACGTGGAGCCAGTCGCGGACGTTGCGGCCATCGCCGTAGAGGGGGACCTGCTTGCCCTCAATCAGATTGGTCACGAAGAGCGGAATGACCTTCTCGGGGAACTGGTAGGGGCCGAAGTTGTTGGAGCAGCGCGTGGTGAGGACGTCCAGGTGGAAGGTGTGGTGGTAGGCGCGGACGAGGCAGTCGCCGGAGGCCTTGCTGGCGGCGTAGGGGGAGTTGGGCGAGAGGGGCGTGTCCTCGGTGAACATCACCTCGGGGGTGTCGAGGGAGAGTGAGCCGTAGACCTCGTCGGTGGAGACGTAGACGAAGCGGGGCGAAGACTTGTGGTCGGCTTGGATGCGGCGGAGGCAGTCGAGCAGCGTCTGCGTGCCCAGGACGTTGGCGGTGATGAAGGGGCGGGCGTCCATGATGGAGCGGTCGACATGGCTCTCCGCGGCCATGTGCACCACGGCGTCGCACTCGAGCATGAGGCGGGAGACGAGCTCGGCGTCGTTGATGTCGCCCTTGACGAAGCGGTAGCGGTCGTCGTCCTCGAGGTCCTTGAGGTTCTCGGGGTTTCCGGAGTAGGTGAGGGCGTCGAGATTGGTGATCTTGACGCCGGGGCGGTTCTCGAGCACGAAGCGGACGAAGTTGCTGCCGATGAAGCCGCTCCCGCCGGTGAGGAGGATGTGCTTGAAGGTGCGGGGCTGAGTCTTGCTGTTGGTCGTCATGTTTCGAGCCTCTTCATCACGTCGGCGAGGTTGGTCTTCCAGTGCGGCATCGGGCCGACGACCTCTTCGGTCTGGCTGATGTCGAGCACGCTGTAGGCGGGGCGCTTGGCGGGGCGGGGGAAGTCGGCGGTCGTGCAGGGCTCGACCTTCGCGGGGGCGTTGGAGAGCCTCACGATCTCCTGGGCGAACTCGAACCACGTGCACTCGCCGCCGTCGGTGACGTGGTAGATGCCGGTGGCTTCCTCGTCGAGGAGGGCGAGGGTGGTGCGGGCGAGGTGCTCGGCGCTGGTGGGCCGGCCGCGCTGGTCGTTGACGACCTTGAGCACGGGCTTCTCGTGCGCGGTCTTGTTGATGGTGCGCACGAAGTTGGTGCCCCAGGGGGCGTAGAGCCAGCTGGTGCGGATCTGGAGGTAGTCGCAGCCGCTCTGGTGCAGCGCGGCTTCTCCCGCGGCCTTGCTGCGGCCGTAGGCGTTGATGGGGCTGCGCTTCTCGGTGGTGCGGTAGGGCTTGTCGGCGTCGCCGCGGAAGACGTAGTCGGTGCCGTAGTTGACGAGGATCGCGCCCATCTCGGCGCAGGTGTGGGCGAGGGCGCCCAGGCCCTCGCCGTTGACCATGGTGGCCTCGGCCTCGTGCTCCTCGGCCTTATCGACGTTGGTCCAGGCGGCGCAGTTGATGACGATGCGGGTTCGCGGGGGGATGGCGAGAGCGAGGTCCTCGGGCTTGCTGAGGTCGAGCTGCTCGCGGTTGAGGGGCGTGAAGGGGCGGCCGCGCCGGGCGAACTCGTTGAAGAACGCACGCCCGAGCATGCCGCGGGAGCCGATGAGGACGAGGGGGGCGTTGCTCATGGCAGGCTGCACTTAGCCGTGGCGGACGCCCCAGGGGAAGCCGGCGATGGAGTCGTAGGGGCGGCGCTGCTCGTCGGGGTTCTTGGGGTTGTAGGCGTGGGTGACGTAGTAGAGCAGGCCGGCGGGCTCGTGGCCGACGGTGGCGGCGCCGTGCCAGAGGGGCGGGGGGATGATGACGACGCCGGGCTTCTTCTCCCCCACCACTGTGCACCAGGAGGTGTTGTCGTCGTCGCGGTGAACGCCGACTTTCAAGTGGCCGTTGAGGCAGATCCAGAAGTCGGTCTGGAGCGTGTGGTGGTGCCAGGCCTTGATCACATTCGGGTACATGACCGAGTAGTTGATCTGACCCTGAGGACCGAGCACGCCCTGAAGCTGGTTCATGAGCGACCAGCCGCGGTCGTCGGCGTAGAGCGTCGCGGGGACGAACACGGGCTCACGGCTCGCCTTGGCGTGCTCGAAGGCGGGGACGGGCCCGTCGGTGAAGGTCTTGATCGGCTGGGTCTGCATGGGTGTGGTCGAGAGCAGTTCGCGGCGGACTTAGCTTGCGGTGCCCACGGCGGCGAAGAGCGGAGCGGTGGCGGAGCGGTCGACGTGGTTGGCCCCGTCCTTGGCGACGGCGCTGTTGGCGCGATAGAGGCTCTCGAAGGTGCCGGCGTCGGTCCACCAGCCCTGGAGGATGTTGTACGTGAGGTCGCCGCGCTGGAGGTACGCGTTGTTGACGTCGGTGATCTCGAGCTCGCCGCGGCCGGAGGGCTTGAGGGTCTTGCAGATGTCGAAGACGGTGTTGTCGTAGAAGTAGATGCCGGTGACGGCGAAGTTGCTGGGAGCCTTCTTGGGCTTCTCGATAATCTCGGCGATGCGGCCGACGCCGGGCTCGCCCTCGAAGCGGCAGACGCCGAAGCGCTCGGGGTCGGGGACTTCCTTGAGGAGGATCTTGGCGCCGGAGGGCTGGGTGAAGAAGTCGCCGGCGGCGCGCTTGATGTTGCCCTCGATGATGTTGTCGCCCAGCACGACGCAGACCTTGTCGCCGTCGGCGAAGTCCTCGGCGAGCTTGAGGGCGTCGGCGATGCCGCCCTCGCCCTCCTGGTAGGTGTACTCGAGGTGGCGGCAGCCCAGGTGCTTGCCGTTCTTGAGGAGCTTGAGGAAGTCGCCCGCGTGCTCGCCGCCGGTGACGATGAGGATGTCACGGATGCCCGCGTTGAGCAGGCACTGGATGGGGTAGTAGATCATGGGCCGGTCGTAGACCGGGAGGAGGTGCTTGTTGGTGACGAAGGTGAGGGGGCGCAGACGCGAGCCCAGACCACCGGCGAGGATGATGCCCTTCATGAAGTGAACTCCCTCCGACGTACGCCGCGGGTTGAGCGGCGGCCCAGTCTGAATATCGGCCAATGGTGTCCGCCGATGCCGCGCCGGGGCGGCGGATCAGGCGGGTGGAACAGTTCCCGGCCCCAACTGGCCGGAAGTACGTCCTAGTTTCACATACAAACCGGGCCCCCGCCGGGCTGGGATGAAAAAAAAGGGCCCGCCCTGCGGCGAGCCCCTCGGAAACGGGTTCTGGGGAAGGGCTTAGCGGCGCTTGCGGCGGATCGCCAACAGGCCGGCCAGGGCGAGCACGGCAGGGCCGGCGGGGGAGGGGACCACGGTGACGGTCGCCCCGAAGGCGAACTCGCCGCTCTGACTGAAGGCGGACTGGTCGCCGGCGACGCTGACGAGCTGCCACTGGTCACCGGAACGGGTGACGTACTGGAACGTGGAAGGCTCGACCAGGCCCATGGGGCCGGTCTTCTGGAAACGCCACGTGAGGGCAGTGCCCTGGCGGAGGTTGGACCAGGCGAAGCCGTCGCCGCCGCCGGAGGCGTCCCACGCAAAGTCGCCGAAGGCGATGCGGGTAGGGCCGCTGGGGAACACCATGATGGGGTCGGTGGAGAGGCCCAGGGAGAGGGCATCGCTCACGCCGTTGAAGTGGATGCCCGAGGCCGAGGGGCCGCCGACTGGGGCGATGAGGCTGTCGATCAGTGCGACCATTGCGAGGCCGGAGTCGGTGTCCACGGCGGCGAACGTGATCCGGCCGTCGGTGGTGATGCCGTCGGCGTTGAGCTGCGCGTGGAGCGCGGCGAGGGCACCGGGGGCCAGGGACGGACCGGCGCCGAAGGCGGGCGCGGAGCCGGAGACCATGTCGAAACCGCCGCCGATCCCGGACACGTGGATCACGCCCGCGCTGGCGGCGGAAGCCAGGCAGGTCGCGGCGGCGAGGCAAAGGGCCGAACGGAACATCTCACTCTCTCCTTGAACAGACGGAGGCACGAAACGGGTTGTGGGCAGACGAGATCAGCGGCGGCGGCGAATCAGGCCGACGCCGGCGAGGGAAACGCCGGCCATCGCGGCAGCGCCGGGCAGCGGGATCACGCGGGCGCCGTAGCCGAACTGGCCGGCGTCTGTGAAGGAGCCCTGCTGGGGCGTGATGGGGACGAGTTCCCAGGAGTTGCCGTTATAGGTGACGAACTGGAAGGTGTTGGGATCATCGAGGCCGAGCGTGGTGCCGGCGATCTTGTCAAAGTGGAAACTGAGGGCGTTTCCCTCCACAAGGTTGGCCCAGCCGAAACCGTCGCCGGCGGCGTGGCTGTCCCAGTTAAAGTCGGCGACGGCCAGGCGCGAGGAGATCGAGTTGGGGGTGATCATCACGGAGGAGGCGATGTTGTTGATGTAGGCCATGTTCTGGCCGTGGCCGAAGCTGGCCATGTGGATGGCGGCGTCTGGGGACTGCTGGGTGGGGTTCGTCTCGTGATCGATAAGGATCAGGAGGGCAAGGCCGTGGTCGGTGTCAGCCAGGAGCGTCGTGACCTTGTTGTCAGTGATGATGCCGTCGGCGTTGAGGGCGGCGTGCACGCTGGCGAGGGAGGTGTTGGACCAGCCTGGCTGCCCGGCGCCGAAGACGGTGGCGCTGAGGTCGCCTGAGCGGAGCGTGATGCCGCCGCCGAGCTGCTCGATGACCACGGTGCCCGCGAACGCGGGGGACAGCGCGACACTCGCCGAAAGGGCGGCGAGCCCGACCAGGAACGACGTCTTCATATCTGCGGCCTCTCTTCCAAGCTCTCGTCAAACAGACCGAAAGCGGGTGGAAACCCGCTGCCGGGAATATACGCCGCGGGCGCAAGTATGGAAGCGGCAACGTGTTCGGAAGTGGATTGCGGCGACAAGATGTCCGTTATTCAGACGCTTCCGGGCGTGCGGGCGAGTCTGATAACCACGGGGCGCGGTGTGCGTACGAAAAAGCCCGGCGCGGGCCGGGCTTGTGGCGGGCGGGGCAGGGTTCCCTGGAACTCAGCCGAGCTTGGCACGGAGCGCCTTGATGCGCTCTAGAACCTTGGCGTCAGTCGGCTTGTTGGGCGAGGACTCGATGCGGTCGAGGATCGGGCGGGCCTCGGTCCCGCGCTCCTGGGCCACGAGCGCTTCGGCAAGGCCGACGCCGGCTTCGATACCGCTGGGGTCGAGGTCGATGGCCTTACGGAAGGCGGACTCGGCGTCCTTCGCCTGGTTGGCGCGGAGGAGGCAGACGCCGTGCGTTTCGAGGAAGGCCTTTCGGAGCTGCGGGCCGGCGACCGAGCGTTCAGAGAGCTCGACGGCGCGGGCAGAGAGTTTCACGGCCTCGCCGACTGTGTCCGGGCTGTCGCACAGCAGGTAGGCGAGGTTGTTGAGCAGGGGCGGGTCGTTGGGCAGCTGCTCCATGGCGACGCGGTAGAGGCGGATGGCCTCGGCGCGGTTGCCCCGGCCCTCCTCGCAGCCGGCTGAGTAGAGGGCCGCGGGCGTCCGGGTGCGGGTGTCGTCGAGGGCGGGACGCATGACCTCGACGGCCTTGGCGAACGCGGCTTTGTCCGAGCGCTTGCTGCCGGCGGAGTAGAGGACGCGCCCGAGCTCGACGCGGGTCGTGTTCTGCGTAAGGAGGATGGGCTCGATGCGTCCGAGCCACTCGGTCTGCTGCTTGCCCTCGAGCTTCTCGGCCACTCGGAGAGCGGTGAGCGCCCACGCCTCGCCGGTGTCGATACGGGGCCAGATGAGGGACTTGGCGTCCGCCTCGCGCCCAACGGCGGCGAGCACCTCGGCGTACTGGCCGAGCGGGCCGGGGTTTTTGTCCGCTTCGCTGATGATGCGGTTGCGCCAGCGGTCCATCTTCTGGAGCGCTTCGGGGTAGCGGCCGAGCATGGCGAGGATGGCGCCGCGGACCATGTCGGGCTCGTAGGACTCGGCTCCGAGGCGCTGGCCCCAGGCGTCGGCGGTGACGAGGGCCTCGTCGAGCATTCGTGCCTCAACGAGGACTTCGGTCGCGAGTTGCGCCGGGCGCGGGTCGATGGGCATGGCTTTGAGGGCGGCGCGGGAGGCGTCGACGGCTTCGCGGACCTGGCCTCGCTGCATGCGGGCCTGCACCAGGAAGCGCCAGCCGGGAAAGAAGGCGGGGTGGTCGCGCGTGAGGGCTTCAAGCTTCGCAACCCACTCGGCGACCTGGCGTGGGTCCTGCTCGAACTCCTGGATAGCCTGCGCGAGGCGGCGGAGCGCGGGGTCGGCGTTGGCGTTGTTCATCGCGTCGACGATCTCGGCCATGACCTGGGCGTTGTTGGCGCCTTCGCCCTGGCCCAGCGCCATGAAGCCCTTGATCTGGCGGAGGCGGGGGTTGTTGGCGTCGATGGCAAGGCCGCGGTCGAGGGCCTTCTGGGCGTCGGCAAGGCGGCGCTGCTTGAAGTAGAAGGCGGCGAGCTCGGCGACGGACTCGGCCTTGTTGTCCTTGGCCTGCTCGATGTACTGCTGCTCCGCAAGCTCGGGGTGCTTGTGGCGGTCGAAGAAGGTGGCGAGGATAAGGGAGCGGTTGGCGTTGGAAGTGGCGGGGAGCTTCTGCTCGAGGACCTGGCGGCCCTTGTCGAAGTCGCCCTGGCTGGCGTAGAAGTCGGCGATCTGGATGACCACGAGCTCGGAGAGGTCCTTGGCGGCGGCGAGCTCATCGAGCACGGCGCGGGCGGCGTTCACGTCGCCCTTGCGGTAGAGCACGGCGGCGTAGGAGTACCTGTCCTCAACGCTGCCGCTCTTGATGAGCTGCGAGTAGTCGGCCAGGGCGTGGTCCCACATGCCCTGTGCCGAGAGCAGGCGGGCGCGGCGGCGGATCATCTCGGGCGTGAGGCGCGGGACCTTGGTGAAGGCGAGCAGCCGGCGGGCGGCCTCCTCGGTGCGGCCGGACTGCTGGAGCAGCTCGACCAGGCGCGGGTAGAACATGGGGCGGTCGGCGTCGGCGTCGACGGCCTGGGCGAGCAGCTCGATGGCGCTGTTGCGGT
>Ga0196963_10000673_pt1 | contig 28020 bp, 38 predicted proteins | sample S1_5metaG_FD_148600 | JGI IMG/M metagenome (GOLD analysis project Ga0196963, IMG submission 148600) | Soil microbial communities from Anza Borrego desert, Southern California, United States - S1_5 | ecosystem: Environmental > Terrestrial > Soil > Desert | place: USA: California | collected...
AGAAGGGCGAGTGGTACGAGTTCAACCACAACGGCATTCACTACGTAGGCCGCGCCACGGGCGTTCTGACAGGTGGCGGCGAGGTCGAGCTTGACGCCTGGAAGGGCGACTCGATGAACTTCGTTCGCTACGCCATTGGCGGCCTGCCTGTTGCGGATTGCGTGGGCGGCCCCGTCCCCGGCCCTGATGAGGGGAAGGCGGCGGACAGGATCGGTGTCTGGAAGCAGGACAAGAAATGCGAGGACTGCGGAGGTCCCGTGTGCCGTGGCGATGCGGTCTGGTGCCATGAGTGCTGGGCTGGACATAAGACGACGCCGGACGGGGCGCGTTGTTCGTGCGGCGACTACGTGGCCAGCAAGAAGCCGCCGCCCCCGCCCCGCTGCGCTCCTGGGTGTACGCCGAAGGAGCCGTGTTGGACGCGCGACGCGTGCCCGGCGTTGCGCGAGGGGATTGTCAGCCAAATGGCTATGGCGAGCATGTACGCTGAGAGCCGACGCGCCGACTGGGCAGAAGCCCGCGAGTGGCGAGCCCGCAGCGTAGCCGCCCCGATGCGCACCGGCCTGGGCGGGCTTGCGTGCGGGATGGTGAACGTGGAGCATGGGGTCCGTAGGAGGCCCAAACCGTGAAGCTAGAGCCGACGCACTACGACCCGTGCCCGATGTGGGAGTCGACCACCGACAACCCCGACTTAGGCGAGGTGCGCGCGTTCTGCGGCAAGACGTGGGCGGTACAGCATGGCAGCGGTCCCATCAGCATCGTGGCTCAGGCGGTGCACGATCTGGAGCATGTGACGTGCGATGAGTGCAAGGCGGCCGAACAGGAGGCGAGGACGTGAAGCTAGAGCCGACGCGGGAGCAGTTGGAGGCCGTGCGCGACGAACTCATGTCGTCGGTGGTCTACGGCGGCGACAAGTGGGTTGTTGCGGCCGAGGACGTATGGCGGCTGGTCGCAGCGCAAGTGGCCCCCATGGTCCTGGAGGCGGCGGCGAGGGAGGCTGAAGAGTCTGCGCTTGACGAGGCCGGCGAAGGGCTTGTTCGTCACGCTCAAGGCGCTAATCGAGCCGCCCAGCGCATCCGCGAGATGGCGAAGGGGGAGTGATGGACACCTGGCCCGAGTCCTGGCCAACCAAGGCGGCCTACACGCTGTGCGACCTGTGTGCGCAGAAGATCAAGGCGGCGAAGCCGGGACAGATCATCGAACTGTGCCCAGGCTGCTCGAAGGCGTCACGGAACTGGATGGGCACCGTCAAGCGCGTAGTGGGCACGCCAGCCAAGGACCAGCCGTGACGCTGGTGTGCCCACGCTGCGAGTGCCCGGCCACGCCCGATCACGAGTGCGTGACGCACGTAGCCCCCATGTCGAACCGGTGGGCCGAGTTCCTGGCCGGTGCCATGGACGAGCAGCATGCCAAGAACGAACGCGCAAAGGACAGGCCATGAAGCCCTGCGTGTGGTGCGAAACGGCCCCCTGTCGCTGCCAGGAAATCGAGCGCACCATGGCGGCCCTGGAGGCGCTGTTCATGTGGGGCGTGGCTGAACGAGCCGAGCGGTTCGGGGAGAGCGTGAAGAAGTGGCGCAAGATGGGCGACAAGGCGGCCAAGCGGGCTATCAGGCTCAACGGAGGCAAGCCGTGACGCTGGCTGATGAGCAGCGGCAACGGCGCCTGACAAGGCTACACGAGGAGTTCCTGCGCCAGTGCGAACCGTGGGTGAAGCTGAAGGCCCAGGTGATGGCTACGAGGCTGCCGGCGCGCATGGTGTTCACCCGGGACAGCATCGAGATGGTGAACGTGCCTGACCCAGACGGAGGCGCGGTCATTGCCCAGTGCGACGAGGCGATGGCGCACCTGGCGCGTTGGCTCGAACGGGAGGCGGGGCAGCCGTGACGCTGGTGGAGGTGGTGAGGGAGGCGCTGCCGTGGTTCATCGGAGGCGCCGCGCTGTCGTTCCTCCTGGGACGCTGGAACAGGCGCAAGAGGCAACCGTGAAGCGCAAGGGCAAGGCGAAGGGGCGGTGGTACTGGGGGACGTTGCCTAGCGGGCTGTGGGTGCCGTTCAAGTCGCGCCGCAAGTTGAAGGCCGGCGAGCATCACACCGTGCGCTTCGCCGACTGCGTCCATGCGCTCAAGGTGGAGGGTACGATGAAGGCGTCAGAGAGGCGGCCCAAGCGCCAGCAGCAGCCCGCCAAGCGCAAGGGGCGGACGCGGTAGAACTAGCGCGTCACCCGAAACAATCAGAAACACGATTGGCGGCCAAATCAGCGTCGCTTTGTCACTCTCACGAACGAGTGATTGCGCAGTTACGAACGGCGGGCGTAACGAGGCATACAGACAGCATTTGCTGCCGCATGGCGTTCTAACCCAACGCGCGCGCTGTAGCTTGGAGCCCGTGGCGACTCTTCACGAGAAGACGCCGGCCCGAAGCTGACGCAAGAACTGCTCGAGGTCGTCAACGTGGACGTACCAGCACGCACGAGGCGACTTGCGGACGCGGTCATCGGCGTAGTGGCGCGTTGATATGCGTTGAGCCCTGAGAGCGCCAGCGCGAATCCAGCGGTAGATGGTGGCTTTACTACGGCCCAGGTGCCGGCAGAGAGCCGGGATGCCGATCCATTGAGGCCCGAGGGTCACGAATGGAGTGTAACGCGAGGGCTGACGACTGGGCGACGGGGCGAATGGCGACGGGGAAATTGGCCGCACGCGCTCTCTAATTCCCGCCCGGCGCCCTCAACGCGATTTGTGCAATACCGACATGTCGCAGTCAACGGACTACCAATCCACTGACCCGGTAGTTACCCTACCAGGGTAAGCACTCTGCAACGAATCTCGCTACTTAGCCCGTCACTCTCACAGCAGCAGGTGATTGTTTCCAGGTGGTACGCTGCTGGAGGTGGCAAGTCCTGGGGTACCCCGCGCGAATCCAGGTGCAGGGCAGAGCGACGACGCTGCTGCAGCTGAGGCTACGCAGCCTCACGCAGGCGCAGCGATTGGTGGAGCTCGCGACGTTCAGCCACCGACGCTGACGACGACAGGGGCACCGACGCTCGGAGCGACGGGGACGACGCTGGTCGAGGGCGAGTTGGTCGACAGCGGCTCGAGGCAGGCAGGGCAGGGGGGGGAGGCCAGGGGGCGCCCCCCCTCGATCGCGTCGTCGGCCCCCCCGCTCCCAAAATTCTCCACCCCTCACCTTTCGCCGCACAGCGACACGTCCCTCACGACGACGCTCGCTCCCGGTGCCATTCGCAAACCGACGTTGATGGACCGGCAGATGGCGTTGGTCCGCAAGGTAGACGAGCGGGTCAAGCGCAAGGCGACGCGGATTGTGGAGGCGGCGTTGGCAGGTGCGGAGCTCAACGACGACGGGACGCCTGTGGAGCCTCACCGGCACATGGGCGAGCACGGCCGGCCGCTGGATGATCGGGGGAAGGAGTGGAGTGGGGTGCGGTACCGGGTGGCGATGGATGCGAGAAAGCCGCTCAAGCAGCAGCCGGGGTACTTGGCGATGGCTCAACGGGTGCTGGAGAGTTACAAGCGGGCCGAGGCGGCGAAGGAACCGGCGCCCGAGTTGGGGGCGGATATCCGGGTGTACCTGACGCAGAACGTGTTCAATTACCCGACGAAGGACGTCAGCGACCGGGGGGGGAAGTGAACCACAAGCGCGGCAAGCCGAAGTCCAGGCGGTCGGGCTGCCTCCACTGCAAGGGCTGGAAGCACCAGCGCGAGGCCAAGGCGGAGCGGTTCAAGGCATCGGAGCGGCGCAAGCTCCAGGAGCCGGTGAAGCCATGAAGCCCCACGGCGGCTACAAGCCTTGGGTGCCCAGGGAGCAGTGGAAGTGGTGCTGTGCCTACAACACCGCGTTCGGGTCGCGGCGCCAGTCGCGCACGGGCGAAAAGGCCGCGTGGCAGCGCGAGGTGGACGAAGAAAAGACGGGGCCCGGCATTTCCAGTGCTCGGACCCCGTGTCGAACCCCCATCCGCAAAGAAGTGAGCCGACGACCGGGAAGATAGCCGGGACACTTGCGGTGTCAAGAAAAGTGGCCCGGGGAGGCGCCGAGGGGAACGGCGCCCGTCGCCGCGATGGATCAGATCGCGACTACCCCGAGCCTAAAAGTATACGCCGGTCGAGCGCGTCCATGCGGACGCGCGCGGCGCGCTCTAGTCTCTGGCCGGCGCTCTTCGGGCGGCGCATGAGAATGAGCTCGTAACGACCGGGGGAGACGGTGACCGCCAGCCCGTTCCGGTAGACGACTCCCCACCCCGTCGCCTCATACTGCGCCACGGTGGCGAACCTGCGAGCCCTGGCGTTCACGAAGATGTAGTCGTGGTCTCGGCGCAGTCGTAGCGCGTGTGTCTGCGCAGTGATCTGCTGTTTTTTGCGCTTCACGGCGTCACGTCTTCGGTGCGGCAACTGCTTGCCGATGGGCCGCCAGTCTACGGCGAGCCTCACGGAGTTGTTTCGCGTTTCTGGCAACTATCCCGTCAAGCATGTCCACAGTCCACGCGTTCACGAGCGCCGGGCAGCCGCAGACCCGCAGGCACTTTCCCCGCAGAGACGTCCCGCTCCGGTGTTGATGGCTGCTTACGGCGTGTCCGCAGACGCACCTCTCGTACAAATCGTGGATCGTCACCCCGTCACCACCAATCCCGCGTCGCCATTCACCGCCGGCTTGTCTCGGAGGAAGTGACGCAGGAACAGCGGTGCCGGGCAGCGGTACACCTCGTCGAGCGGTATCAGCGCAATCGGGTACTGGCCGTCCTTGGAGACGATATTGCGGGTCACCTGCGAGCCCATGAGGTGGACGACGTAATCGAGGTGCTCGAACCCGAGCTTGGTTCCCTCGGCGACGACCTCGGAGCCTTCCGGGGGCGTCTGCCAGCTGTCCTGACCGTCCACGGTGACCAGCACTTCCGTTTCGCCTGCCTCGTTCTTGCGGATCTTCTCGGGCGGCACGATGAGCAGCCCTTGGCGCAGGTTGAATCCGCCCCGTAACTGGCAGTTGGTGTAATCGGCGCCGATCGGGAACGCCGGGAGCATGGCCCGGATGATCGCTTCGCGGTTGTGTCTAGCTTCGTTCACGGCTGAGTTTCCTCTTCTGGCGCGCGCGCCGGTTGTATTCCGCGAAAGCCGCGGCATGTTTTTCGCATCTGTAGTTCTCCCCGGTGACGACCTCGCAACCCTCGTACGCACACAGGCCATATCTGCGTCGCTCCTGTCGGTGTCTGGCCTGCTTGGAGTTGGCCGGTCGTTGCGGCTGCTTGTTCCGCGCCATGCGCCCCTTGGCCACGGCGTCGCGCATGTTGTCCAACTGCGTTCCCAGGAACAGGTGACTTGGTTTGACGCAAGAGCGGTTGTCGCACTTGTGGCACACGTACATGCCCTCTGGGATGGGGCCGACGAATAGCGTCCAGGCTACGCGGTGGGCTAGGCCCGTCTGCTTATAGCCAGCGGATGCCCGTCCGTAGCCATCGGGGAGGCGGCAGCCTGTCCACTCCCAACACCCGCTCTGCGCCGGTCGCGCCCTTCGCAGAAATCGGATCACCTGCCCCATGTCTTCGCTCTGTTGCGTTTCGTGCATCTGTCACTTTCAACAGTTGCAATTCGTGCAACAGACGTCAAGGCTGTTGAAAGTGACGCGGCAGCTTGTCCATGTGAAAGCGCGCAGGGCAAAGGGGCTTTGCGCGTTCGAGGGCTGCCCGAAGGTCACCGGCGACCGGTACCGCTGCGACGAGCACGCCAAGGCACACGCGGCGGCGGTGCTTCTGTGGCGTGGCAAGCGCACGGCGAAGGAGGCAAGCAAGTGAGTCTCGAGATCGGGCAGAAGGTCGTGCGCGTGGGTGGTCCGTCCCGTGACGGACAGCGTGGTCACGTCGTGCAGATGGACGACGGCGGGCTCGGTGTGCAGCTCGACCGCGCTGCAGAGCGGCTGATCGTGCCGCTGACCGAGCGCAACCGGACCGAGTGGGCGCCGGATACGCGCTCGTCGCTGCAGCCGATGCAGATGGCGCGCGTTTCGTACGGTGCCGATCGCGAACTGCGCATCGCCCGCGGCGAATACGGCGTCAAGGAGTGGATGAACCTGGCCGAGCGCGACCGGGTGGCGTGGATGCAGGCTGGTGCGCCGGCATCCGACGCGGACAGGCGGCGCCTTTACCTCGCCATCACGGCCGCGCTCAAGGGGGAGTGACCGTGAAGTACCTGCAGCGCAGCTTCACCGTCGCCCCAGGCAACGAAAAGGCGTATCGCGACAACTACGATCGGATTTTCGGCAAGAAATCGGAGCCGAAAAAGGCCCGCATCCGCGTCCGTAAGCAACTGCAGCCGAAGAAGGCGGGCGGTTGAGGCTGACCGTCCCGTTTCCGGTGTCCGACAAGCCCATCGAGCAGGGCGGGCTGCTCTATTGGGTCAACAGCGAGGCGCAAAAGCTGTTTCGGCAGATCCGCACGTTTGCCAATGCGCTGGCAGTGGAGCGAAAGACGGCCGATACGGCTGGTGACGGCGCGTACGTTCGGATCTGGGAGTCGGACGCCATGCCGACTAACGCTTGCTGGGCGGTTGTGGCCAACGTCGTCGGCGTTACGAAGTCGGGAACGGCGCAGCGTGCGTCTTACGGCATCGCCGGAACGTTCCAGTCGACCAGCAGCACGGTCGCCCAGGTCGATACGGACACGACGCTGTGGTCGGACGAGTCGACGGCTGCGATCAACGCCCGATTTGGCGTGGATACGGCGTCGCGGACGGTCTACGTCGAGGTTCGTGACGACGGGGCGAGCCCGATGCGTTTTTCCGCCGTGGTGCAGGTGAATGAGGCGCTGCCGTCGTGACGATTGCAGCGCTCTTGCTGGCGGTCTTCGCCATGCACTATGACCCGGCACCGGTCCAGCGCGAATTCCACGCGCTGCAGACCACGGAGGCACTCTTTGGTGGCTCGGCCGGCCCCGGCAAGTCGCTGGCGCTCACCTGCGACCCGTTCGACCAGATCATAGTCGAGCACGAGCGCTGCAAAGCCGGCGAGTTGCGCTGGGGCGAGTCGTCGGGGATGGCGATCCACTTCCGGCGCGAGATGCCGCGCCTGGAAGAGACGATGTTCCGGGCGAAGGTGCTCTACAGCAAGCTCGACTCGGGCTTCAAGTGGGCCGAGCAGATCCACCTGGGCACGTTCTCGAGCGGCTACCGCGTCAAGTTCGCCCACCTCAAGGACAACGACGCGTTTCTCAACTACCGCTCTAACCAGTACACCCGCGTCTACTTCGACGAGTTGATCGAATTCGAGGCCGACCAGTACCACGAACTCGTCGGCCGCTGCCGTTCCACGGATCCGGTGCTGCGGCAGATGCTCAAGGTCCGCGCGGCGTCCAACCCCGCCCCGAACTGGGTCCGCGAATACTTCGTCGACCCTGCGCCGAGGGGCCGGGTCATCCTGAAAAAGCGGTTCAAGCTACGGGACGGCTCCATCGAGGAGCGCACGCGGCTGTTTCTGCCGGCGAAGCTCTACGACAACCCCGACAAAGAGTACGTCCGCCAGTACGAAGCGAACCTCATGGACAAGCCGCACCACATCCGCGCGGCGCAACTCCATGGCGATTGGTACATCGTCGCGGGCGCGTTCTTCGCCGAGGAGTGGGACGTAGATCGCGTCGTCGTCAAGCCGTTCAAGATTCCCGCCGGCTGGCGCAAGTTTCGCAGCGGCGACTGGGGCTACAAAGAGGAGTGCGTGATCCTGTGGTGGGCCGTCGACCCTGACGGCAACCTGATTTGCTACCGGGAACTGACGCTCAACGGCCGCAAGGCCCGTCACCGGTACGACGCGCGCGAGGTCGCCGAGAAGATCAAGGAGATCGAACAGGCGGCCGGCGAGTGGAACAACACCCGCGGCTGCTCGCGTCTGCAGGGCTGGATGGATACGCAACTCTGGGAGGAGCGCGGCCACCGCGGCCCGACCATGGCGGATGACATGGCGTCCGTCGGCGTCTACTGGAACAAGGCGACCAAGGGGCGCAAGCAGGCGGCGCAGCAGTTCATCAAGCGGCTGAACGAGCAGGGCCCCAACGGTGAGCCGGGGGTCATGTTCTTCGAGACGTGCCGCGGCTGCATCACGACGATTCCCGCTATCGGAACCGACGCGACCGACCCGGAGAAGCCGGCGGACGGCGGGCCCGATCACTGGTGGGCGGCGGTCAGCTACGCAGTCGCGGCGAACCCGCTGCCCAGCGGAAACGAGCACAGCAACTACCAGGACGATGACGACTACGACGATGCGCCCAGGGCCCAAAACTGGGGCCGCTACGGATACGGGAGTTAGCCCATGGAAAACGACCAGGAAAAGAAACCCGTCTCCGTGGAGATGGATCAGGACGACGACAAGGCAGAGCAGGCGCTAGCCGACTATCCCGCCGATGCGCCCAACATCGTGCCGTTCTTCCTGCAGCATGGTGACGCGGGAAAGCTGTTCCTGAAGAAGCTGTCGGATCAGTTCTGGGACGACTACCAGACGGCGTGGGACAGCTGCGAGGACTGGCGGAACCGGTGCGCGGAGAACAACCGGATCATCACCGGGCATCTCAAGGGCAAGAACCTGCCCTATGCCGGCTGCGCAAACGCGCACATGCCGATCGCGCTCGAGCGCATGTTGCGGCTGACCAGCAACGTGTTCGTCGAAATCTTCATCGAGCGGGACACCATCTTCGGCGTCAAGCCCACCGGTCCCGACGACTTCGAAGACGCCGAGGTGCTGACCATCCACGGCAACTGGCAGCTACAGAACGAGCAGACCGACTTCATCCGCCAGCAGCACCGGGGCGTCTGGAACTACTTCACCACGGGCTCTGTGTTCGCCCACTCGTCGCGGGACACGGCCAAGGACCGCAACCGCCACGACATCATGAACTGCGACGAGATGTTCGTGCCGTACGTCTGGACGACGTACGAGACGGACATGAGCGACGTTCCCTACAAGGGCCGCATCATCCGCAAGTACCGGCACGAGCTCGAAGCGCTGCGCGACGCTGACGACCCTGGTAAGGCGTGGGCGAACGTCGACGCGGTATTGGCCAAGGACCCGCCGGCCTGGGACATCATCAGCGAGACGAAGGCGCGCGAGGAAGGCGCCAAGCACGAAGGCATCATCGCGCCCGACCGGAACAAGCGCGCGCCCTACGTGTTCATCGAGTACCACGGCTGGGCGCAGATGCCGGGGGCCAAGTCGATGCGCCCGGTGTGCGCCATCCTCGACGTCAGCACCAAGGAACTGACCAAGCTCTACATCCGTGAAGAGGACGACTGGCGCGACCGCGCCCGCTACGACTTCCAACTCGAGGAGAAGGCCCGCTACGAAGAGGATCTGCAGGCGTACCAGGCGGCCATGGAGCAGGAGCAGAGCCTACGTATGGCGCTGCAGAACCCCGAGATCCTGCCCGAAGACAGGATGGAGCTCGAATCCGCGCTGGCCGCCGAGCCGCTGCAGCCGCCCGTGCCACCAGCATGGATGGAAGGCGGGAAGACCGAGCCCGACCCGATTCGCAAGGTGCCGCTTGAGTACTTCAGCCACGGCGTCTGCGCGGAAAACCCGTTCGGCATGCTGGGGCTGTCGTTCGGGTCCATCCAGGCGGACCTAAACCGCCTGGCCAACGAAGCACTCAACCGCTTCTACGACGCCGCGACGCTGGGCAACGTCTGGTCGGTGATCGCGCCCGAGTCGTTGGACTTCGGGTCCACGCAGCTCGGCATCGGACCCGGCAAGGTCATCCGCGTAAAGGGGATGACGGGCGAGCAGATAAAGAACAGCATCATCGAGCTCAAGCCAGCCCCCGCGAACCCGCAGTTGCTCGACATCGTCGGTATGGCCGAGGAGGCGGCTGACAGTTCAATCGCGGCGCCGTCCGTGCTCTCGGGCGAGCCGGGCAAGAGCGGCGAGACGTTCCGCGGGCTGGCGACGCGCGTGGAGAAGGCGACACGGCAACTGAGCGCGGCCGGGATCAAGTACCTCGACTTCCTGACCAACATCCTGCGCAACAACGCGCGACTTAACTCGTACTTCCTGCCCGATGAGCAGGTGCTGCAGGTGCTCGACCACGTCGACCTGCCGGATTTCCTGCTCGGCGGCAAGCCACGGCCGACCACGCGGGGCATGCGTGAGATCCACATCGGCCGCGACATGTACCGTCGCAATTACGACGTGACGTTCACCGCCGACGTGCGGTTCGCCTCACAGGCGCAGCGGATCAGCGAGGCTGACGAACTGGTGGCGATGGCCGAGCACCCGGCGCTGCAGGGCAACGCGGCCTTTGCGTACCAGGCGATTGCCAAGTCGCTGCGGGCGCGCGGGCAGCACGACATGATCCCGACCCTCGGCCCGCCGCCGCCCATGCCAGAGGTGCCGATGGGTATGGCACCGCCGATGGACGTGGCAATGGGCGGGCAGGCGATGGGACCGCCCGATACGACGCTGCCCGGCGGCCCTCCAGGCGAGCCACCACCTGAGGACGTGCCGACGCCAGAGGCAGCGCCGGGGCCGATCCAGGGGCCGCAGCCGGGGGCAGAGGCGTGATCGACGGACTGAGCGCGGATGACCTGGACGGCTGGCGGTCCAACCCCGTAACCCGCGCCATCATGCGCGAGGTCGACAAGCGGGCGAAGGAGAAGGCCACCGAGCTCCGCAACGCCTCGGTCGACGCCAGCCTGGACCGCGTGCGCCGCGTGTCGGGGGCGCTGGAAGAGATCGAATGGATTCAGAAGCTCATGAACTCCAAGGGGGTCGAAGACACATGAACCTGGTTGAGGACGTCAGCAACGGCCACAACAAGAAGCCGCCCAAGGCCAAGAAGCCGGCGGACGAAAAGAAGCCCATCGGTAACTGGAAGCGGCCGAAGACGGGGGCGCAGTTCCCGCACATCCCGCTGGCGCAGAGAGCGGTCGCAACCCCGCTCCTGCTGCACAGGATCGAGCAGTTCGGGCTGGTGCTGCCCAAGGGCCGGCCGGTGTACGACCGCATCTACGTCTACCCGATCGGCGACAAGGACCAGGACGAGAAGATCGCCGGGTCGATTCTCTACAAGCCGCAGATGACCAAGGACCGATTCGCAGCGTCCCGAGGAGTCATCGTCAAGGCCGGCATCAAGGCGCTCGAGCACATGTGGGCACACGGCATCGAGTTGGGACACATCGTGTTGGTCGCTCGCCTGTCCCCCTGGGAGCGCAAGTACGAAGGCAAGGGCCGCGAGCACACCGTCATGGTCCTGCGCTCGTCGGAGATCGTATCCAGCGAAGACCTGGAAGAAGACGTGTTGGATCAGTGCGTGGGGTTCAAGTTGGCTGAGGACGGGACGCTCATGATCGAGGACCGTCCCCGCGTCGACCCCGAAGAGACCGACGAAGGCATTTGAAAGGAGAACACATGCCGCTCGCGAACGCTGCCGAGGAGCCCGAGGACAAGACCGTATCGACCGTCGACCCTAACGAGGGCAAGGCCACTGAAAAGCCGCAACTGGAAGTCGACCTGTCAGAGGACGATGACGGGGACGACGGGGCACCGGAGCCGAAGGAAGAGGGACGACGCGAGCGACGACGGCGGCGCGTCCGCGAGTTGGACGCCGAACTTAAGCGGGAGCGCGAGGAGCGACAGAAGCTAGAGCGACAGCTGGCCGAGATCAGCGGCAAGGTGACGGGCCTGCAGACGGGCCTGCAGGCTTTGCCGCGCCAGCAGCCGGCGGCCGAGGAGTCTGACCCGCTGCAGACCGAGATCGACGGCATCGAGGCGCAGCAGCGTGCGATCTTGCTGCAACTGCGGTCCGGGCAGTTGGCCGACGACGTCGCGGAAAAGCTGGCGTCGCAGCACAGCCAACTCGAGAAGAAGCGCCGTAAGCTGGAATTCCAGCAGTTTTCGCGCGAGTCGGGAGGCGGCGAGGCTGCCCCATCCCGCACCGACTACGAAAACCAGATGCTCGCGGCTGAGTTTCCCGAGGTGTTCGGCGACCCCGTTCGTCTGCAAGAGGCGAAGACCGAGTTGATCCGCCTCAACCGGACCCGTGGTCTGCCGATCAACTACGCCACCGCGAAACTGGCGGCCAAGGCGGTACAGGACCGGTACACCCGCAAAGCGCCGCCGCCGTCGGAAGCGGAGAAGGCAAAGCATGCCGCGGAGCCGGGGCGCGCCGGTGCTGCCGGTGGCGGAACGCGGTTCGTGCCGACGAAGTTGCACCTGAACGCAGCGCGCGCCTACACGTCGCACATGGAAGGGCTGAGCGACGAGGAGCGCGTGAAAATCTGGGCGAAGAAGGTCGGCAAGCCGCGCGGGCTGATCTGATTGTCACTTTCAACGCGTTGACAGCATAGCCACTCGTCATCAACGCTGATACCAGCAGTTGGGACGGCCGTGGCCGCTGCGAGTGAATCGCAGGACTGGCGCAAAGCTCCCGGGCCTAGTTGTCCCGCCGTTGTACGCCCGACGGTGTGCGGATAGGCCGGCATGGGCGGAGCAACGGAGTTCTGCGAATGGCGCGCAAGCGCAAAGATCCGACGTCGCGTTCCGCTGACGGTTACCGCGCCTACGACCAGATCGAAGACCTGGACCCGACCCGCGATTACAAGCTCGTCAATCCAAACGACGAGCTGAGCGGCGTTGAGGTCTACGAGGCCATGGGGTACGAGATCGAAACTCGCCGCCCCGGTGGTCCGCGTCCCAAGATCGGCAAGACGGTGACCGATGGACAGGCCATCACTGTCCTTGGCCAGGTGCTCATGTCGCGGCCGATCGAGGTCGCCCAGGCTGAGTACGAGGCCGGTCAGAAGCGCGCCGACGCCCTGGATCGCCGCATCCTGAAGGACGGGAACATCGAGGACGGGTTGCGCGGCCAAGGGCTGCGGCTCGGCGTCGATCGCGACCCGAACTTCACCAGCGGGCCGTTCGTGGAGCTCGAGGGAGCGTAACCCATGGCGAACCGAGCAACGTTCGGCGGGGCGCGCTGGAGGCAGAATCTCACTGCGCCAGCGTCGACCAGCCCGCCCATCGAGATCCTTCCCGTCGCCGACGACTACAATACCCAGCTGTCGATCGGCGACTTCGTCAAGCAAATCTCCACCGGCTACATGGAGCGAGCCGCGGCCGGCGACACCATTTACGGCGTCTTCGTCGGCTGCGAGCAGTACTACGACGGCACGGCGATCCGCCGGGGCGGCAAGTACCCTGCGTCGCAGTCGTACGACACTAACTTTGAGCGCCAGACCCTGATCCGGGTCATCCCGGCGTTCGGGCAGGTGTTCGAGATGTGTACCGACGACGTCGGTTCGACGTACGACACCTACGCCGAGCACCTGGCGTTCGTCGGCGAAAACTGTGAGTGGGTGTCCGGGACCGCCAGCGGCGATTACTCGGGGAACCTGCTCGACATCAGCACCCACGCCACCACCAACACGCTGTCGCTGCACCTGCGGGGCATCGCCAAGCATGTTGACCACGACTTCGCGGCCCTCGGCGTCCGCTACTACGTGACCGTCAACCTGACCCAGCAGCCGGCGGCTGGGTCGACCACGGGGGTCTAATCATGCAGACCACTTCAGTTGCATTCGCGACCCTCAAGGCGACCCTCGAGGAGATCGTTACGGACGACACGGACAACGTCGAAAAGAACGTCGTCTACAAGCAGTACATGAAGGTCGAGGGGATGAAGGACAACTACGTCGACGACCTGTCGAACGGTGGTCCTGGCCTCGCGACGGAGAAGGCCGAAGGTCAGGCGCTCGACGTCCTCGACCTGAACAACGGGTACCAGACTCGCTATCTGGCCCGGAAGTTCGGCCTGATCATGCAGATCACCGAGGAGCTGGACGAGGACGGCAAGTACAACGACGAGTACGTCGATGCTGCTCGCCGGATGAAGCGCGCGGTCTTCAAGACCATGGAGGTCGAGTGCGCGCAGATTCTGAACCGCGTCCACAATGCGTCGTACGTCGGCGGTGACGGTCTGTGCCTGGGCAACTCGGCGCACACCATCCCCGGCGGCGGGACGTTCAGCAACACGCTGTCGACGGCGTTTTCGCCCTCGCGCGCGGCGCTGATCGTGGTTCGCCAGAACCTCATGACTCTGCCCGGCTGGGACGGCGTCACCGAGGGCTACATGCCCACGGCGGTCGTTCACCCGCCGGCGCAGTGGGGCGCCTGGGCGGGCATCCTGCAGTCGGAGAAGGTGCCCGAGAGCGGCAACAACGAGACGAACGTCGCCAAGTCGCTCAACCTCAAGCAGGTGCCGGTGCCGTACTGGACGGCGAGCACCACCAACTGGCTGGTGCTGACCGATGCGGCCCGCCTGAAGCTGAAGGTGCGCCGCAAGCCCAAGGCCCGTACGTGGTACGACGAGGCCACGGAGGTCATCAACTACGGCATCAGCGCTCGCTGGGCGCGTGGTTGGTCGGATCCGCGGGCGGTCTACACGAGCAACGCGTAGGGAGGGGCCATGTACGGCAACTACACGTTCCCTCACCTCCCGCACCAGCACTTCCCGGTTGGGGTGCATTTGGGACCGGTCACCGTGCTCCCGGGCGGCGCGAACGTCCACTACGTCCGGTCGACGGGCGCGGCGGACTACGATCCCCCGGAGCTCGCCGGCCGCATCCACACGACGGTGAACTCGGCGCTTGCCCAGTGCAGGGCGAACCGTGGCGACACGGTCATCATCCTGGAGGGCCACGCCGAGAGCATCTCGGCGGCGGACGCCTGGTCCAGCCTGGTCGCTGGCACGCGCATCATCGGCCGCGGGGTCGGCGATGCGCGGCCAACGTTCACCTGGACTGCGGCGGCGGGGACCATCCTCGCCGACGTGGCTGATGTGATGATCACCAACTGCCGCTTCCTGATGGCGGGCGCTCTGTCGAGCACCACGGCGCTGACGGTGACGGTTGGTATCCCTGTCACGGCCACCGGGTTCACGTTCGTAAACAACGAGGTGAACGTTGGCGTGGATGCGGACCAGTTGACCACGGACGCGTTTACGCTGTCCGCGGCGGCCGACCGCTGCACGTTCGCGGGGAACTTCATCTACGGGCGGGCTGCGGCCGAAATCTCCAGCGTCATCAAGACGACGGCCGCGGGTGCGGATGACCTGCACATCATCAACAACGTTATCTCGGCGGACGTGGCCACGGCTGCGACCGGCGTGCTGCTCGACATCGACGCGGGGGCCATCCTGCGGAACCTCATCATCGGGAACCACCTCGCCAACAACACGGCGAGCAGCAAGTACGTGTTGGACGCTCACGCGTCGAACACGGGCTTGATCGATGGGAACAAGTACTACGTTGGCGACGGCGCCACGGGTCCTGCGTCCCTCGGTTCTCCGGAGTGGGGCGCCTACAAGATCGGCACCAACTACTGCGTCACTGCGGTGGCTGCCTCGGCGATTCTCTGCCCGGCGGCTGACTCGTAACAGGTTGGTGGGCCGCTCGGCCTCCGGCGGGGCTGCCCGAGGAAGGCTGAGTGGCTTCACCGAATTTCTACAGCACGGGCAACGGCGGGTCGTCAGGCTCAACCCTGGCGACCGTCTCGCCCATCCTGTCGTCAGGGACGACATGGTACGTCTCCAGCACGGCCACGGGTGCAGCCGACGCAGGCTCGCCCGCTGGCCGGGAGCGTATCAAGCCGCTGCTGACGCTGGCGCAGGCGATCACCAACGCGAGCGCCAACGACACGATCTGCATCCTGGCCAACCATACCGAGACGCTGACCAGCACGCAGACCATCAGCACGAACGGGCTCAACATCATCGGTGAGGGCACCGGGTCGAACCGGCCGAAGTTTACGCGCAACATCGCCGCGAACGGCGTCATGTGGGACGTCACGGGCGCAGGGATCACGATCGACAACATCTACTTTCCTGCGACGGCGACGACCGCCAGCACGGGGGCGAAGATCAAGATTTCCAATGCCGTCGATCGCATCCTCAACTGCTACTTCGAGGCGTCGACGCTGGACGACGGTCCGCAGCTCGAAACTGTCACCTCGGCCGGGCAGCTGACCATCTACAACACGACCTTCATCAGCACGGCATCCGGCCCGAGCGACCAGCCTGATAGCGCAATCAAGATCACCAACGCGCTGACTGACTTGACGCTGGATACGGTCGTCTTCAGCGGCGGATCGAGCGGCTGGGCAAACCCGTTTGCGTTCAACGGCGCGGGCGCCATCACCCGGCTGCGAGCCATCAACTGCGATCTGCTGCTCGACAGCGACGTCACGCTGGCAACGGGCACGGTCGGTTACTGGCACACCAGGAACAAGAGCGGCTCTGCACGGGTGGTGTGGGCGGCATGAGGCGGACCATGTCCCGCAATTACTCGCCCCTGCCGGGCCCGGCCGGCGAGCGGCGCGTGTCCTGCGACTACTGCGGGTCCAAGTGGTACCGGTCCGAACTGGTCCGCGATGCCTCGGGCCACCTTGCCTGTCCTGACGACCAGGACGGCCGCGACGTCGCGACCCTGGACCGCATCAACGCGCAGAACGCAGCCAGGGCGGCCCAGCGTAGGCCGCGGGTGCTCGATTGACCGTCTCGTCTACCGCCACGTTCGAGCTCGACGTGTCGGGCATCATCCGCCGCGGGATGCAGGTTGCGGGTCTGCTCGAGGCGTCCCAGCAGCCGAGCGACGCCGATGAGGAGATGGCCCGCGACTTCGTCAATCTCGAGCTCGACGAACTTCAGGCCGAAGGCGACGTCCAGCGCACCTGGACGCGTACGACGCTACCGCTGGTGGCGGGAACATCCACGTATTCGCTCGATAGCGACTGCGTTGACGTGTTCGTCGGGCCTGACAACGTGGTCGGGACCATCGTCCCGTCATCCGGGGCGGAAACGCCCGTGACCGTCATGTCCAGGCACGAGTACGTTTCGAAGTCGGACAAGACGAGCCAGTCGACGCCGACGCGGGTCATGGTCGAGCGGACCGCGACGATCAAGTTGGTGTTTTGGCCTGTCCCGCCGACGTCGCCGGGGTCGTTCCGCTACCAGAAGGGGACGCTGATGCGGGACGCGAATCCGACCAACTACACGCCTGACATCGACCGCAAGCGGGCCAAGGCGCTGATCTGGGCGGTAGCGTACGACATGGCGGTCGCAAAGAAGATGGGCATCGACCGGGTGGGGATGCTCAGGGCCGAACGCGATCGGCTCAAGGCGGTAGCCAGAGCAAACGACGTGGAGCGCGGCCACGCACAGTTCTACGTGGCGCACTGATGGCAACCCTGGTCGCTCCTCTTGCATCTGGTGTGGTCGGCGCAGCGTCCGGAACCGCAGAGTTTTACGTGCGCGGCACGAATACGACCGCGTCCGTGTACTCAGACAAGGACGCGCAGACCGCCGTCACAACGCACGCGCTCGACAGCAACGGCGGGATCGTCCGCTACGTGACCGAGCCCGTTGACGTTGTCGTCAAGAGTTCGGCTGGCGCCACCGTCCGCGAGTTCACCTGGGAGATTGCCGCCGGCTCTGTCCAGGTCACCAACAGCAGCTTCACGGGCACAGACCCGGTCACGTCGCAGAGCGTAGCTGGCGGGCGGCTGACGCTGAACGAGGTCCTTACGCTGGTCCTGGGCAGCTTCGGGACCACTGACTTCGACCTGCTCAAAGACGGCGATACGACGGCGGTCAAGCTCAAGGACGCTTTTTCCGCCATCGACAGTTCGTTGCCGTTCTTCGATGTCACCGAGTACGGCGCGACCGGGGACGGCACGACCAACGACTACGCGGACATCCTCGAAGCGTATGACGCTGCGGTGGCTGATGGCGGCGGGATCTTGTTCTTCCCGGCCGGCACCTACGCCATCGGCACGACGCTGACCATCGCGAGCCAGAAGGTGTCACTTCTGGGCGTCGGCGGCAACGCTTCGATCATCAAGCAGACCACGGCATCGTCAACGCCCATCGTGGTCAGCGATTCGGACCGCGATCAGTCGATCATTGGCCTCGCCATCGACCATAGTGGGAACGCGACCCACGGCATCCAGCTGACCGACAGTTCGGCGGCCGGCCCGCGCATCGTGGCCTGCCGGGTGTCTGCGAAATTCACCAATGCCATCACGGACGCCACCCAGCGCGGGGCGCGCATCGAGCGCTGCACGATTTCCGTCCGGGATGCGGCGTCGGCGAAGGGCGTGCTGAGCAGCGGCGCGCAAATCACGGAGGTCACGGGGTCGGATTTCATCTTCCCGACGACCTCGGGCGCTGGCACGTACTACGGCATCTACAACGACGCGGCCAACGGGTCGATCCGCTCGACCGATAACCGATTCGACGTTTCAGGGCTGAGCGGCAGCGCGATCGGAGACGCGCACTTCGCCTCGGCCGCAAGCTACTGGTCGATCCGCGGCGCGTTCATGAGCACGGGCGCGAACGGCCGCCTGTACGGCGCGGGCACGGGCGCGTCTGTCTTCGAAGAGGGGACGACGGGCCTCGTGACTACGGGGCCGACCCTGTTCGACACATCCGGTGGTGGTCCCGCGTGGCGTACGGTGTCGTCTACCGTTCCGTTTATCCAATGGGTGGGCACGCGCGAGACGTCCTACATCGAAACGACGCTGAACGGGACGAGCTACACGGCCGATGTGATGAATTTTGGCATCCACTGGATAACGCACGCCTCGGGCGCGTCCATGACGTTCGCCAACCCGTCGACGACGACGCTCTACAAGGGGGCGCGACTCGTCATCATCTACCGGAACACAACCGGCGGCAGCTTGACGCCGACGTTCGGTACGTCGTTCTCGTTCAACACGGTGGCTGCCGTCGCTAATAACGAGGTCTCCACATACTTTTTCATCTGGGACAACACCAACTTTGTCCAGGTCAACGACCAGGGGTTCGCGTATTGATGCCGACGGAACCGATCAACTTCGGACCGCAGCAGGCTAGCGGTGACTCGCCGCTCGCCGGCGCTGCGCCGTTGTGCATGAACGTGGTCGTAGACGGTATGGGCGCCGTCCGCCGTCGTCCTGGGCTGTCGGCGTATTCGCAGGTTGCGACCATGCCGGGCGAGGTCCGCGCGATCGGGTACTTCGGCGCTGACAATGCGGCACTGTTCGTGTCCTACGACGAGGACCAGGAGAACAGCCGGATCTATGCGCTCAAGTACGGCGTTGGGTTCTCAGAGGTGTCGGACAGTTCCACGTCAACGCGGCTACTGGGGACGGCCCGGCCTATCATCGCCGACTCGAAAAACGACGCGTTCATCATCGCCGGCAAGGCGCCGCAGCGGATCCGCATGGGGCTGACGTCCGAGCGGCTGGCGGGCTCTCCGCCGGTCGGCAACAGCATCGCGTCCATCGCGTCGCGGGTGCTCATCGACGACCGCAACAGCAAGAGCACGCGCGGTCAGATCCGTTGGTGCGACCCAGGCGTCACGGGCATCGAAACATGGGACGAGTTGGAGTTTGCCGAGGCCGAGGCGCGCCCTGACGAGTTGGTGCGTATCGCCGAGAACACTAACGAGCTGTGGGCGTTCGGTCAGACGACTACACAAATTTTCAACCCTGACCCGGTGTCCGTGTTCGCTCCTGGGCGAGCTCTGAATGTCGGCTGCGCTGCCACTCACTCGCCGATTCGCGTTGACGACTCGTTCGCGTGGCTGGACAACCAGAAGCGTTTCATCATCAGCGACGGGCGCGGCTACCAGGAGTTGAGCGGCGGCATAGCCGATACCCTGGACGGCATCACGACCGTTTCCGACTGCTACGGGTTCCGCGTGAACATCGGGCAGTTCGATTGCCTGTGCTGGACGTTCCCGACCGATGGGCGGACGTTCGTCTACCAGCAGGGCGGCGGCTGGGCGCAGTGGAGCGGCTACACGAACGGTCGCTACCAGCCGTTCGCGTTGAGGTCGCACCACTACGTTGACACGCAGGATGTCCACCTGGTGGGCCTCGAGAGCGGGCGCGTGGCTGAGTTCGACACGGCAGCGACGACCGACCTTGGCGACACGATCAAGGGCGAGGTCACGACCGGCTTCATCAACCGTGGCACCGACGCTACGAAGGAGTGCAACGTCGTGCGGCTGGTGCTCAAGCGCGGCCAGGCGACGACCGCGCCGGTCCTGCGAGTGTCGTGGCGGGATGACCTGGGCGCGTTCTGCAGGCCGGTCACAGTCTCCCTTGGCACGCGCGGCGACTACGTCCACACGGTCGAACTGCGGAGCCTGGGGACCTACCGGGCGCGGCAGTGGAAGCTGGAGATGAGCGACGCGGCGGACATCGTGGTCGCGCGCGTCGAGGAAGACTTTTCGATGGGGGCCAACTGATGGCATCAGCGGACGACTACTTCGCGCCGACGCTCATGGGGGCCGGGTCTGGTGCGGCAACCGGGTACGCCATTGGCGGCCCGATCGGCGCCGGCATCGGCGCCGGGCTCGGTGGCATCGGCGGTTTCTTCCAGGGGCGTGCGAACGCCAAGAAAAAACAGGGCATGGCCAAGGCGCGCAAGGAGATGCAGGAACTGGCGCGCAGACAGTACGCCCAGCGCATGGCGGACCTGGAGCGCGCGATGGGGTACTTCAAGCCCGTGAACGACCGGCTGCGTCGCCTCTACGGCGACGACGCCGCGGTCGACTACGTGCCGCCCGAAAGGATGTTCTAGGTGGCCGGCTACTACGACGCAGAGGGGAACTGGATCGACACCAGCGGCGGCAGGACCCCGCCGCCCGGTGGCGTGTCCGGTCGCGGTGGACACAGCGAGTATCAGCCGCCGATGCCGCCCGCGCCCGTGGCACCGACTAGCCAGCCGCTGCGCCGTCCCCGTACGCCCGGCCTGCTCGACGTACCCGGCGAGGGCGAGAGCTGGTGGCAGGCCAACAAAGGCCGATGGCGCCAGCCGCGCCGCTCGGTCGAGTACTGGCAGGGGATGCAGGGTCGCCGGCCGCACGCCACCCGGACATCATGGGACTACGTCAGCGGGCAACTGCAGGGCATGAGGCGCGGCTCCACGACCGCGCGGCGTGGGGCTGACTTCATCCGCACCTACAAGTTGCAGCAGCCGGGGCTGGGCGAGGACTACGCCAAGCGCAACGTCGGGTACTTCGAGAACCCCGGTGAGATGGAGAACTACTACCGGCAGTTCAGCAGCTACTTTTCGACGCCGGGCCAGGGCGAAGACTGGGTCCGTAAGAACATGGGCGGGTTCGAGAAGGCCGGCGATGCCGAGACGAACTACGGCAACGCTCAGCGCCGCATCGCCAGCGGCGCGCAGAACACGCTGGGCTACTTCAGAGACACCCGCCCGTACGCCACCGGGTCCACGGCGGTGGACAGCGAGCGCGGCTACTTCTCGCCGCAGCTGCGCAACAAGAGCTACAGCGAGCAGATTTACGATTCGGGCGCGGGCGGGCTCATTGACCCGTACCAGCGGGCGCTGGACAAGCGCACACGCGACATCCGCAACGCAGCGGCGGCGCGTGGCATGTTTGGCACCGGCGCTGGCCTGCGAGCGGAAGCGGAACTTGGCGCGGACATCGCCGCTGAGGAAGCCCGCGACCGTATCGCGCTGGCCGACCAGGCGGACACGCAGCGACTCGGCCGGGCCGGGGCCGCCCTCGACTTCGCGTCCGAGGCCGAACGGGCGCTGCTGGGGCGGCGTAGCTTCGGGCTGGACGCGGCGACGGCTGCGGATGCGTCGACTCGGGAGAACGTCGGGCTCGAGACGGACGCGGCGCGTATCTCTCAGCAGGCCATGATTGACCGCCTGTTCAAAGGCGGCCAGCTCGGCCTGCAGGCGGACGAGGTCGGTCAGGGTCGAGTGCGGCTCGGCATGGATGCGGCGGACCGGGCCCAGAGCGCTGGAAACCGTCGTGTCACGTCCGGGATGGACGTGGCGTCGCGTGGCCAGGAGTTGGAGCAGGACCGGATCAGGAACGAGGTGCAGCGCATCCTGGATGCGGCCGGCCTCGACATCGACGCCGACAAGCTCGACATGGACGTGCTCGATCGCTTGATGAAGGGCGCCGGCCAGGTCGACGACCAGTACAACCAAGACTTCACGACCGACTTCAACGCCACGCGCGCGCTCGACCGCGACGAGCTCGATTGGCTGGAGAGCGAGTACGGCGGCGCGAAGGATGCGCAGGGTCTGTTCGAGGGTCGCGAGCGGGGCGCACTCCAGGACATCGAGCGGAGCGCACGCGACCAGGCCGGCCTGCTCACCGGCGCACTCGGCAACGCGACCGAGGAGCAGAAGCAGATGGCCCAGGACGTGATTCAGACGCTCATGGCCGAATACGGGCTTGACGCCAAGCAGGCCGAGGCGATGGCCGAGAAGGCGTATCAGACGGGTCAGTTGGCCATGTACTACAAGCTCCTGAAAAGCAAGTGATGGGCACCTACGACTACTCTCCATTCTTCGCACCGGTCCAGCCCGACGGGCAGGGCCGAGGCATGTCGCACGTCGGGAGCGTGCTCGACGCGATCATGGAGCGGAGAGAACGGGCCAAGCTGCAGAAGATGCAGGAAGAGGAGGCGTACCGTCGCGCCATCCTCAACGAACAGGGCGAAGCGGTCCGCGCCAACATGGTCGAAGGCCGCGAACGCGACAAGATGGCCGCGGACGCTGACCGCCACAGAGAGGACATGGAACTGCGCCGCGCGGCGGCTGATCGGGATGAGCGGCGGCTTGGTATCGACGCCTGGGGCCGCGCTGTCCCGCACATTCAGGACGACCGCCCGTCGCTGGCGGCGAAGTACCTGGAACTGGTCGACCCGGTGGGGACTGCAAGGGCGCGGGCCGGGTCGCAGCAGCCGCAGGTGCCATCTCTGCAACTGCAGGCGCCGCCGTCCATTGCGGACATGCAGCCGCAGCCGGCACCGCAGGCGCCTGCGCCGGGGCCGACTGTCCCGCCGGTGGGCGGCGTGGCCGATGCCATCATGGACGGCGTAAGTGCTGACCGGAAGAGGCGCGAGGAGCGCGCGCGCGCGACACTGTCCAAGCTGGTCAAGCCCGGCGACAAGTTCGGCGAGAAGGCGCTTGAGGACGTTGTGGCTGCTTTGGGCGACGTGCCGGCGACTGAGTGGGAGAAGCGATTCACTGCTCGACGGCAGTTCCTAGAGGGGCAGGCCGGCGCTCTCGAGCGCTCCAGGAACGCTCGGTTCGTCATGTCGCCCGACAAGCGCGCCGACAACGAACGGGCCGACGTTCAGGCGTTCGAGGGCGCGTACCAGAAATGGGAGGGCGCGAACAACGTCGACAAGCTGACCGACGCCTACGACAAGTTCCGCGAGATGTCGGCCAACACCGACAACTTCACGCGAGACGGGTCCACCATCGACCTGCGCAGCGCTCTGTACCAGACGGCGCGTTACATCACCGGGCCGGGGGTCCTGACTCCGCAGGAGTACCAGAACACCGTCAGCAAGACGACTGGCGCCATCGGCTCAGCGCTTACAAAGCTCCAACAGAACCTCGACGGCGCCATCGACGAAAAGGAGTTCGAAGCGCTGCGGAAGTTCGTGAAGAACGCCGAAGGGGCGATCAAGCGCCGTGGCAGCGCAGCCGTCCGCGTGTTCGACAAGAAGTTCGGAGGAAGCTACTACGAGCGCACGGCGCCAGGCGAAGTAGCGCGGGCTCGGCAAGCTCTGATCGAGCGCTTCGGAGCCGATGACCCGAAGGCGATTGACGACTCAGCCGCTGCGGCTAGGAGTCTTCTTGAGGAGACAAGGAAGTGACCGTGGACGTTCGCTTCTTCTTCTCCATCAGCTCCGCGAGCGACGTCGTGGCCAGTGCGATGCCGCCCATGAGTCCCCACGCCCACGGCGGCGCGCCCAAGAGTTCGCCGCCAAACACGTACTTCACGGTCGCCGAGCAGGCCGCGAACGGCACCATGAAGAACGCCCACGAAGCGATCGTCATCATGACCCCAGCGTCAGGCTATCTAGCGGGGTCAGTCAACCACCGGACGGGTGTTCAGTACGATGGCTAGCCGAGAAGAAGCCATCGCGCTCTGGCGCAAAGTCGCGCAAACCAAGCCTGAACACCGCGACAGGGCTGCGGCGGAACTGCAGAAGTTGGGCGCATCGGTCGAGGACGCGCCCCCTTCCAACGCCCCGCCCCCCGAGGGCATCAGGCGCGGCGACTACGCGAATCCGGTCATGGGGCCGCACTACGAGAGCGCCAATACGACCATGGTCGACCCTGAGGGCGCCGCGTTCTTCGGCGGCACCAAGGATGAGGCGCGCGAGGCGTTGGGGACTGCGGCCGGCGCCTACACGGGCATCGTCGGAAGCGGCGCGACTGGCGGCGTCGTGAAAGAGGGGCTGAAGCGGGTCGCCACTCCTGCACTGAAGAAGGTCGGCACGGTCGCTGGCAATCTGCTGGACGACGCAGTGGGCGCGTTCACCGGCGGCACGACGTACGGGGCGATCACGCACCAGGACCCGGCCAAGGCCGTCGACGAAGGCGTGGACGCCATCCCGGGCAGCATGGCGATTGGGGCGGGGGCGCGGGCGGTTGGCAGTGTCGCCGACGCTGTGATCGACGGCGTCAAGGCGATGCGTGCGCGTAACCCTAGCGTCCAGTTCATCGAGTCGCGCGGCGGCACGGTGTCTGCCGGCACGCCGGGCAAAGGCGGGCCGTTCGATGACCCGCTCGTCGCGAAGGGCATCGACAAGGGCAGCGGACGTGTGACCGAGGCGGGCATCGGCAAGGTTAGGCGTGCAGGGGCGCGCGAAGTCGGGAGCTTCGTCAAGGGACGGGAGGCCGCCGTCAAGGGCCAGTTCCACGGCGATGCGCCCGCGCGTGGCTCTGGCGAGATGGTCGACATCACCGACGTCTACGACGAGGCGATGCGGATGACCAAGGACGTGGACCTGCCGAGCAACGTCCGCGCGACCATCTACCGCGAGATCGTCGGCGACTTCATGAACCAGGCCGACGACTCTGGAAAGATGGTCGCCGAGCTGGTCGACGACGGGGCGGGAGGCCAGCGGATCCTGATGCCCGCCGAGCGGGCCAACGCGCTCAAGCGGAAGATCCAGTACTTCGCCGAGTTCAGCGCAGAGGGCAAGGCAGAGCCGAACTTTGCGCGTCTCTCGAGCGAGGCGCAGGCGCCCCTGGAGGGGACAGAGATCGCCGCTCGCAATAAGGCGTTCAAGCAGGCGGCCGACGAGGTGGAGGAGTTGCGCGGAGCGGTCGGGCTCAAGAAGAAGTTTGACGCCCCCATCACGCGCGCGCAGGAGAAGACCGTAGGCGTCCAGCTTGGACGAATGGGGCAGGACACCGTCGCGGCCGGCGCCGACATGACGCCTGAGCTTGAGGCGGCCATCGCAAAGCACCGGGAGTTGCGCCGCCTCTACGAGGCCATCCCGGCGCTGCGCGCACGTAGCGCGCTGGAGTTCAAGGGCCCCGGTTCGCTGCCAACCGGCGGGCTCTACGAGAAGTTCAAGGGGCTACTGAGCGCGAACGTCGACCCGACGCTAGTGCGCATCCTGGCCCCGCTCACCACCGATACGGCCGGAGTCGTGTCCGGTGCGGCAACGGGCGCAGGTGCGCTCGCGCCTTCGATCGCAACCGTGCTCGACCCGGCTGGCGCCGCCCTCGAAGAAGGCCGCCGCAAGCGAAAGCAGAAGCAGGAGAGGAAATAGACCATGGGATACGAACCCACGACGGACATTGCCGTCAGCGCGACCGCGCCGACGGACAGCAACGACACGACGCTGCTGGACACTACGACGGCGTTCGGCCCGTACGCCTTGCCGTTCAGCGGGATCAAGCGCATCAGCTTCTCGGCCGAGCACAGCCACTCCGGGACGTTGAAGGCGTACCGCTCGACGAACGGCGGCACGACATGGGACCAGTACGACGAGCGTAGCGTAGCGGCGCCGGGAGCAACGACCATTTCCGGGCCGTTCGACTACCTCGTCGATACGTTCAAAGCCTGGAAGCTAGTCTGGACGAACGGCGGCACCACGCAGACCACCTGGCGGCCAGAGATGAAGGGGCACCCGGACCGGGCGCCAGGAGGCTAACCCATGGCGTACACGACAATCCCTGATGCCTCTGATACGACCGTGCCGTCAGGCGAAACGGCCGACTGGGTCGTCGAGGACTCGACCACCAACGCGTCCAGCACCGTCGCCACCTACACCCATCGCACGACCGGCACGGCTGCCGCTGGCATCGGCGTCGCGATCGAGTACACGACCGAGGACGCTGGCGGCGACGATCAGGACGTTGCGATCATGCGCTACGTCCTCACGACGGCCACGGCGGGCGCGGAGATTGGCGCCGTCCGTCTGGCGATCGTCAATGCCGGCACGGTCCCGGCCGCCGGCTCAGAACAGCATCGATGGACGCCTGGGCAGTACCTGGGGCCTGACGGCACGCAATCGCTGCCTGGAGTTTCCTTCACTGCCGATCCGGACACGGGGATCTGGCGGTCCGGCTCCAATGTGATGGAATTTATCTGCGGCACCGTCCGCTCAGTGATTGTAACCAGCGCCACCATTTCCGTCGGCGAGGGGATCAATTTCTCGTTTGGCGGCACGACCGGCACGCAGTTCGGCGACAACACGACCGACAAACTAAGCTTTTGGGCCCAGACGCCAATTGTGCAGCCAACCAGCACCGGCCAGACCGCGGGCCACACCGCTGGCGCAGGGGCTGGCGTTACGGCCGATTCGACATTTACCGGCGGCACAGGAACGAAGGCGTACACGATCGGCGATGTCGTTCGACATCTGAAACTTGTTGGCCTACTGGCCGCCTCGTAAGGAGACACGCATGGCTACCGCATCCAGTCCAGCCACACGCAGCACGATCAACACGTTCGACATCACCGACGTTCACCTTTCGGCCGGCGCCGTAGATGCTGACGTCACGTTCAAGGACACCGCAGGCCGAGCCATCGGCTCGTTTCGTGTCCAGGTGCGTGCCGGCTCTGGCATCGGACTGCGCTATGCCGCTGATGGCAGCGTCGAGGGCTACACGCGCAACGATGCCTCCATCACCGTTGCAGGAGCGTTCAACGCCTTCGCCAGCGCTGCCGGCGGGTTCGCGGCGAAAGCGGCGGCCCTGGAAGTGTGGATGCAGAACGCATCGCGGGCGCTGTTGCCAGTATGACCATCATCGTCAACCCGCTGGAGGTCGCCGCGCGGCTCGAGGCTAACGCCAAGCCGCTGGCCGTGCGTGGCGAGTTGGCGCTAGCGGGGCTCATGATCCAGGCGGCCGAGACGCTACGGGCGCTGTCGCCGAAACAGGCTGAAGAGCAACCGGCTACCAACGGAGCTGCGGCCGAGTCACCCGCAGCGGAGGCGAGCAATGGTGCATGAGCGACGAGCAGTACGACTCCGACGAGCCGCGCAGGTACACTGGCCCCGATTCCGGTACGCCGTCGTCCTCGTCGTCTACGCCCTCATCGGCCTTGGCATCGCCGCGATCGGTGGCCTCGGAAGTGGTCGCGCAGATTACCGGGGCGGCGGTCAGCCTGTTCTGCGCGTGGAAGGCAGCGGGCCTGCTCATGGACAATACGCCCGGCCCCCTTGGCGTCCCGAAGTGGGGATGGGGGTTATTGGCGTTGGCAACGATAGCCACGCCGACGAGCTGGGTGCAGCTGCGCAAGCTGCTAGTTGCGCTGAGGGGCGGTAGGTGAGCCTCACGCACGTCACCACGAATTTTGCGTGGGAAGAGTTCCGCTGCAATGACGGCACCCCGGTCCCGCCCGAGTGCCAGCCCGACGTCAGGCGCCTGTGCGAACTGCTCCTGGAGCCCATCCGTAAGGCGTGGGGCGGTCCCATCATCGTGGTCAGCGGGTGGCGGTCCCGCACCTGGAACGCTCGCGTAGGCGGCGCCAAGAGCAGCTATCACGTCACCGGTGAGGCGGCCGACATCCGGCCGGTGGACGTGCTGCGCGTCGACCCGCTGCGCGGTCTCATCGAGGACATGGTGCGTGAAGGCGAGTTGCCCGACCTGGGCGGCATCGGGGCGTATCGCTCCTGGGTCCACGTCGACATTCGCCGGAAGAAGGCCGACGGCCACATCGCCAGGTGGGCCGGGGCTGGCGTGGGTAGCGAAGAGACGA
>Ga0196963_10000674_pt1 | contig 27933 bp, 18 predicted proteins | sample S1_5metaG_FD_148600 | JGI IMG/M metagenome (GOLD analysis project Ga0196963, IMG submission 148600) | Soil microbial communities from Anza Borrego desert, Southern California, United States - S1_5 | ecosystem: Environmental > Terrestrial > Soil > Desert | place: USA: California | collected...
CTCTCACTCCATGGCGCGAGTGAAAGCGACGCGCGCGGGTGCGAGCTGGCGCTGGCAGAAGCTTGCAATAACGCGATCAAGTACGCAAAGGCGACCGCTCGCGAAGAGAAGATTGATGTGGACGTAATGTGCGACTCAAAGCTGATCGAGTTGCGTGTGAATGATCACACGCAAGGCTTCGATTGGCCTGAGAACATTGAGCTTCCAGACGCAGATCAAGAAAACGGGCGAGGCCTGTTCCTTATCAATTCGCTAATGGATCGGGTCCACTATTACCGCAGCCCTGGCAACAATTGCCTGGTGATGCGGAAGGAGCGGTCGGTCAATGCCGCAAGCTCTCTCGAAGTGGCCCGGCAAACTCCGGACGAATTAAGCCGGCAGGTGATCGAAAGCGAGAAGATCATCCGCGACATGGCGGAGGAACTAAGCTTCTGCTACGAGTCCCTTTCCGCAATTTTCCGATGCTCGGCGGAGTTGGGCCGGACGAACAACCTGGAGGAGTTTGCCAGCCGGTTGCTCACGGACCTCACCCAGATCACCTCGGCGGAGTGGTTCGTTTTGCGGTTGCTGACCCGCGATAATCAACTCGCGGTTTTCAGCGCTTCCGAAGGGTTGAGGAACCTGCCACCCCTGAAGATTTTTGGGTCCGAAGCCGCGGTGGGCTGCATGGAAGCAGAAGCGGCGATCACACGGGAAGATGCATGGTTCGATCATTTGAGCCCGTTGACCTCGACCGACCCGCTGCATCGGATTCAAGGCGACACGATCGGTTTGGTGCATCCGTTCTGCCTGGGTGACACGCTCATTGGAACCCTGACGGTGGCGAAGTCGGCATCCACGGGACTGTTCACCGCGGTGCAAGCCAACGTGGTTCACACATTCGCCGATTTTTTGGCCATCCAGATCGTGAACGCCCGCTACACGGAAGATCAGCTCAGCACGAGGCTAATGTCGCGCGAGCTGGAGATCGCGAAAGCGATTCAGCGGTCGCTCTTGCCGAAGAGCATCCCATCAATCCCGGGCTATGACCTGGCTGGCTTTTGCGAAAGCGCGCACCAGGTCGGTGGCGATTTCTATGATGTGTTGAAGGTGAACGATCACTCCCTGCTGCTGATCATTGCCGATGTGATGGGCAAGGGGATTCCAGCGGCCATGTTCGCTTCAATTTTGCGCACCTTGATTCGCGCTGTGCCCGAATGGACGAGCCAGCCCGCCACGTTGCTCTCACGCGTAAACCGGCTCTTGTTCGAGGAATTGTCAGGCGTGGACATGTTTATCACCGCGCAGCTTGTTTACGTGGATAGCAAGGACCGGACGATTACAGCAGCGAGCGCGGGGCATTGCCCGGCGCTGGTGTGCCTCGACCGTGAGAGCGGTGTGAAGAGTCTCTCCCCGGATGGGCTGCCGCTCGGGATTCTGCCAGACACCTCATTTTCGCCGGTAAGTGAGAAGCTATCGAGGAACAGCCGGCTGCTTCTCTACACGGACGGCTTGACTGAGGCCCGGAACCCGAAGGGTGAATTTTTCGGTCAGGATCGGTTGGTGGATTGGCTTGGCCAAACCATTCAAAAAGAGGTCACCGCTGAAGATCTGAAGGCGGAACTGGCAGGCCAATTGAACAATTTCCAATCGAGCACCGCGCTTAGTGACGATCAGACCTTCCTGATCATGTCGGAATAGAAAACATGAAACCGATTTTGCCCCTCTTCATCATGGTGGACGCCTGCGGGTGGGAGATCATCAAGAATGATCCCTTTGGGAAGGCGTTTGCTCCGAATCGGCGGAAGCTGGAGTCGGTGTTCGGCTATAGCTCAGCGTGCATTCCATCGATTCTCTCTGGCCGCTGGCCACAGGAGCACCGGAACTGGTGCTACTTCGTGCATGACCCGCTGAACTCCCCGTTCCGCAAGCTGAAGCCGCTGCGCTTTCTGCCGACGGCTCTGACAAGCCGCCGGATCGTGCGGCGCATGCTCACTAAAGCCGTGAAGCGCAGCTTGAATTTTCGCGGCTATTTCGATCTCTACAACATTCCCTTCAAGCACATCTCGGATTTCGATTTCACGGAAAAGAAATCACCGCTGCAACCTGGAGGCTTGAACAAGGGGCCGAACATCTTTGACTTCCTGGTCGAGCAGGAGATTCCGTACTTCGTCAGCAATCCAGATGTCACTGAAGAGGAGAACCTGGACCGGCTGATCGAAGCTGTGCGCGGGGAGCAGATCGATTTTGCCTTCATGTATTGGGCGAACCTGGATGGGTTGCTTCACCGGGTGGGCAATCAATCGCCTGAAGTGCCCGCAAAACTGCGCGTTTACGAGCAATGGATCGAGCGGTTGCTGGCAAGCGCCGCGGCGCACTACATGGACATCCGCCTGTATGTCTTCAGCGATCACGGCATGGCGAATTGCGATGAGCTGATTGACCTGCGGAGCCAGATCGACGGTCTCGGCTTCACGATGGGGAAAGATTACTCCGTTGTGTATGACTCCACGATGGCGCGCTTCTGGTTCTTCAACGACGCCGCCCGCCAGGCGATCACAGCCAAGCTCAAGACAGTTCCAGAAGGGCGGATCGTTCCAGATGAAGAATTGAAGCGGCTGAAAGCCTACTTCGAGGACCGCTATTTTGGCGAAGTGATGTTCCTGGTGAAGGAAGGGGTGCTGATAGTCCCGAGCCATATGGGCGAGCGGCCTATTCGCGCAATGCACGGGTACCACCCCGAGGAGAAGCATAGCTTTGCATCCTTGCTGACTAATCAGGCTGAGATTCCTGAGGAGATCACCGCTATTCCGCACATTTACAAATTGATGACCAAGGAGGCTTTAGCCGCTCAAGCAGCGCTCGAGCATCCGCAATTACCCAACCGCCGCCGAGCACAAGAAACCGAACAACTTGCCTCTCTGAAAATATGAATGCGACCGCTAGCCCAAATCTGATCACCAAGACACTTGCGTATCACCTGTACCAGGAGTTCATGCTCCGGTGGCGGTTCAAATATGTGCTGCCGAAGGTGAAAGAAATCACCTTGGATGGCTTGCGCCTTGATGTGAGCGCGCTCTCGCCGAAGATCCGAAACCGCCTGATGACCGCGGGGTACGAAGCGCACGAGAAGCATATGTGCGCGGACTTCCTCACGAAGGACGACTCGATCCTGGAGATCGGCGCCGCCATTGGATTCATTGGTCTGTTTTGCCAGAAGCGGCTCGGGATCAAGAACTACATTTGCTTCGAGGCCAATCCGTACACGGTTGATATCTTGAAGCGCAATTATGACCTGAACGGCGTAAAGCCCAATGTCTATAACATGGCCTTGGCCCATGCCGAAGGGACAGTGGATCTCGAGGTCGGCACCGACTTCTGGGAAAACTCGATTGTTTCGAATAATCCATCTTCGCGTGGTCGCAAGACCGTGGCCGTTCAAGCCGCGCCACTCCCAGCGTTGTTTGCCAAAGCAGCGTTCAAACCGAACGTGCTGATAATCGACATCGAAGGCGCTGAGCAGTTCATCGATTTCAATCAGATTCCCGCGCAGGTGAATAAGGTCATCATCGAGCTGCATCCCAAAGTGATTGGCCAGGAGGTCACTTACAACATCGTGGCCACCATGATTCAGCTGGGGTTCCGTGTCGCCCGTGAAGAAGAGGGAACATTCGTGTTCCTGCGAAAATAAGGCAGAAGGCCTATGACTGAAACCCCTCTCCAGCGACCTCCTTCCAAGACGGAGTTAGTCCGCGCGCATTACCAAATGCAGCACGGGCTCTTCGTGTCTGAGGTGCGCGCTCGGGACGGGCTCATCTCGGCTTACTCACGGATGGCGCCGGGCCCGATGTGGAATCACATCGCGTGGGTTGAGCCATCGGAAAACGCGCTCAGCGAGCTGGAGCAAGAAGCCCGGCAATTCAACGAGCATGACCGCCGCCCGACCATTTACCTGGTGCAGGAGGAGCAGGGGAAAGTGGCGGAGGCGCTCGCAGCACGAGGCTTCGAACCTTTCGATCGCGAGGCATGGATGGTTTGGGAGCCGAGCGCGAGCCGCGCTCGGACGGCCCCAGAGCTGCGGGTGGTCGAGGCGCGGACTGAGACGGAGGTTAGCGATTTTGTTTCGGTGTTTTACCACGCTTTCCGGATCACAGAGCCTGGTTATGCTTTAGCGCTGCAACGGAGCGGCCCCGGCAACGATCGAGAGATTCGTCACTTCGTGGCTTACGCCGGAACGGAGCCGGTCTGCGGCGGAACGTTGATCCAGACTGGATCGCTCGCCTGCTTGTATAATGTTGGCACAGTTCCGACAGCGCGCGGAAGAGGTTATGCCGCGCAGGTGATGGATGCGCTCATTGACGCCGCGAGCCATGCCGGGGCAGCGACTATCTTCCTGCAAGTCGAGCAGAAGAGTGGTGCGGAAGCGCTGTATCGCAGGCTTGGCTTCAAGACGGCGTTCACTCGCATCGGGTATCAGCTGAAAAAATGGCAGCCACGCGGGGTGAGGGGCGCCGCGACAGCGGTTGTTCCACCGCTCGCAAGCTTGCTCGGCGCGTCGGCGCAGTTGGCGGGGGAAACTGCGGCCTCTAGCAAACAAACGGCAACAATACCTTTGGAAATAGCCGCGAAGTTGAAGAGCAAATCAGCGGCAGCGGGAGCTTCACCGGAGGCCTTCTTCGCGACGGCGTTGGCGACGCTGTTAATGCGGTACTTCGGCGAGGAAACTGCCTCATTCGCGGTGCAATGGGCAGATGGAAAGACGGCTGACTACCAGATCGCGCTGGACCTTCAAACACCCGCGGCCACCGCCGTGGCCGAGATCGGCAGACAACTCGCAAGCGCGCAGTCCAAGTCCTCCTCGGTGGCGGCTCCGCAGCACGAGATCTTGCTGGCTTTTGGGCATGGGCATCAGCCGGCGGCGGCGCCACTTCAGGTAGGCTGCTGCCTGGAGCCGAGCGCAGCGCTTGAGATTTCATACCAGTCCCATCTTTACGAAAAGGATGAAGTGCGCCGCCTGGGGATGCACTTGATCCGTGCGATCGAAGGCCTCCTGCGAACCCCGTCGGTGCCGTTGGCAAAGCTGGAGCTGATCACCGCGTCCGAGCGGCAACAGATGTTGGTGGATTGGAACCCGCACGAGAGCGGGTTGTTCCAGGGCGCAGATGTGGTGGGGATGTTCGAGGCTCAAGTGGAGCGGACCCCTCACGCCATTGCTCTCACGCTGGCTGCTCCTGGCCGCATGGATGCGCCTGAGCAACTGACCTATCGGCAATTGAACCGCCGCGCGAATCAGCTGGCCCATGCGCTCAAGAAGAGCGGCGTGACGCGGGAGGCGATGGTTGGCATTTGCCTGGAGCGGTCGCTGAACATGATCGTGAGCCTGATCGCGGTCTGGAAAGCGGGCGGCGTCGCTGTTCCGCTGGATCCGGCTTACCCGCAGGACCGGCTGAACTACATGATCGAGGACAGCCGGGCCAGAGTGATCCTTACTCAGCAGAAACTCGCCTGGCTCTTCCCAGCCGCAGGCGTGCGGGCGATTAAGGTTGATGAAGAAAGCGCGGCGATCGCCCAGGAAAACGAAAAGAACCTGGGTGTCACGATTGCCTGTGATTCCGCTGCCTACGTGATTTACACCTCGGGCTCCACCGGTAAACCAAAGGGGGTTGTCATCGAGCACCTCGCCCTGGCAGCACACTCGCGTGATGCACAGAAGCACTATGGCTTGAGCGTGCATGACGTGGTGCTGCAATTCTCATCTTTCAATTTCGATGCGGCCCTCGAGCAGATTGTTCCAGCGCTCATCACCGGGGCAAACCTGGTGTTGCGCGACAATGAGGTTTGGAGCACACGCCAATTCGCCGAATGTTTGGAAAAGATCGGCCTGACCATTGCTGACATTCCGACGGCATATTGGGCGCAGTTAGCGCGTGAGTGGGCTGAAGCGCCCGAGACTATTCCCCCGAATCGCTTGCGCCTGGTGATCGTGGGTGGCGAAGCGCTTCCGCCGCGCGCGCATGCGTTCTGGCGCCAAACACCGATGGCCAACGTGCGGCTGGTGAATGCGTACGGCCCTACTGAAACAACTATTACAGCGACGGCTTATGACGTGCCCGAGTCCTTTGGGGCACAGGACTCCCCCCGGTCCGTGCCGATCGGCCGTCCCCGTGGAGGGCGCGAAATCTACGTGTTGGACCGGTGGCTGAACCCAACCCCGCTGAATGTTCCCGGGGAGCTGCATATTGGGGGACGGATGCTGGCGCGCGGCTATTTGAATCGTCCAGAGCTGACGACGGAGAAGTTCATCAGCAGCCCATTCACTGATGATCCTGCGGCGCGGTTGTACAAGACCGGCGATCTGGTGCGCTATCTTCCAGACGGGAATCTGGAATTCCTTGGACGGCTTGATGACCAGGTAAAGATTCGCGGTTTCCGCATTGAGCTTGGTGAGATTGAAGCGGCGCTCCGATCCCACCCGCAGGTCAAGGAAGCCGTCGTGCTGGCGCGCGAAGATCATCCTGGCGACAAGCGATTGGTTGCGTATTACACCGCCACAAACAACAGCGTCACCCAGGCGGAGCTGCGCCGCCACGTCCGTGGAAGTCTGCCGGAATACATGGCGCCTTCCGCGTTCGTGCGGATGGACGCTCTGCCGTTGTTGCCCAGCGGAAAGATCAACCGCCGGGCGCTGCCGGCGCCGACGGCGGAGGCCGAGGACGACGCCGACCAAATCAAGCGGCCGAGCGATCCCTTGGAACTCCAGCTCAAGCTGGTGTTTGAGCGTGTTTTAAAACGGTCGCGTGTTGGCGTTGATGTGAGCTTCTTCGAGCTGGGTGGGGATTCGCTCCAGGCGCTCGAGTTGCTGGTGGAGATCGAAAAAGCGACCGGGCGCACGCTGCCTTTAGGGGCGCTCTACCAATCGGCGACGATCGAAGGGTTGGCGGAGATCATTCGGCGCGAGCCAGAAAACGCCGAGTTCAAATGCCTTGTTCCGTTGCAAGCTGGCGGGTCAAAGCCACCTCTCTATTTTGTCCACACCACACCGGGGGATGTGCTCGGGTATGGGAGCCTGATTTATCATTTGGGTTCAGACCAACCATGCTACGGATTCCAATCGCTTGGCCTTGGCGACCCTTCCAAGAGCCACACGGATATCTGCGAGATGGCGGCTCACTATACTCAGTTGCTCAAGCAGCATCAGCCGCAGGGGCCCTACTATTTGGCTGGCTGGTGCTACGGCGGTGTGGTGGCCCTGGAAATGGCTCGGCTGCTCAAAGAGCAGGGGGATGAAGTGGCTTTGCTGGCCTTGTTCGAAACCGTGGCGATGCGGCCATCGTACCTGAACGCCCTTTATTACCTGCATCGGCTCGCGTGCATGCTGTCGATGTCACCGACGCGCTGGGCCACGTACATCCGGGAGAAGATACGTTATCGCCGCGAATCTGTGATCGCGAACCGGATGCGTTTCCGCCAGATCGAACGGAGACCGGATGAAGACCCGGTTGCGGCCGAGCAAACCGAGCGGCGCCTGGCGCATCTCGAGCGAATTTACAACACGAACCTCGAAGCCCTGAATCATTACCGCCCGAAATACTACCACGGCAAGGTCACGCTCTTTAACGCACAGGAGCAGGATCCCGCCCTTCTGCCTGACCCGGACTACGGCTGGGTTGGTCTCGCGAGCAAAATCGAAGTGCACATGGTCCCCGGCGGGCATGACACGATGCTGGCTGAGCCAAACGTTAGCGCGTTGGCTCATAAGTTGGCCGCAACGATCGCTCAGGCGCAGAAAAGTTTCTCAAGCAGGAATACCCCATGACGAATGACGAAGTAAAAAAGAACATCTGGCGCAACTCCGCATCGAATTACCTCTTCCTTGTGGCCCGGTTGGGGCTCGGGGTGGTGATCTTCCGCTTGCTCTGGCAAAACTTGAGCAAGGAAGAGTTCGGCTTTTGGGCGTTGCTCTGGAGCGTCTTTGGCTATGGCATTCTGCTCGACTTCGGATTCGGGTTCACCGCTCTCAAACGGGTTGCTGAGTTGTCCGTGCACAAGGATTGGGACCAGCTCGGCAAAGTTCTCAGCACCATCTTCTTTTCCTATGTGATGATTGCCGCTGGCATGCTGCTGCTGGGATTGCTCGCGAGCCCGCTGGTGATTAAAGCCTTTAAGATCACGGCGGAGAATGAGCCGTATTTCCGGGAAGTCTTCCTCGTGTTCTTGTTCGGAATGTCCGTGGCGTTCCCCCTCGGCATCTTCCCGGAAGTGTTGCGCGGCCAGCAGCGGATCTCGCTGGCAAACAACATCTTCCTGGGGACGTATCTGCTGAGCTTTGCGATGGTGTGTTTGATAATCAAATATGGCGGGGGCTTAAAGCTGCTGCTCTGCGCAACCATGGGCAGCAGCATCGTCGCCGATTTGCTCTGCGGCTATTTTGCGTTCAAGCGAATGCCCGATGTGAGGCTGCATCCCAGCTTGTTCTCGAAAGGAATGATCGTTAGCACGATGCGGTTCTCGATCTTCGCTTACATCACCACACTCACCACGCTGATCCTGACGCGCACAGACCAGTTGGTGATTAGCACAGTGTTGGCGGTGTCGGCAGTCGCTCTATACCAGGCGGGCGCGAAGATCGGTGAAATGTTCAGCAGCCTGGCTATGCAAATTCCCGATGTGCTCTCCCCGGTTGCCGCGCACATGAACGCCAAGGGGGACAAGAAATTCCTGCAATCGATGCTGATCCAGGGCACCCGTGTGAGCGTGATGGTGGCCACGCCAATGTATTTGGTTTGCGCCTTTTTCATGGGCCCGCTCTTGCATCTCCTGACTGGCGACAAAGATGTCACTCAACAGCATGCGGAAACCTTTTGGGTGGGGCAGGTGCTGCTCCTTTGGACTTACGTGATGGTTGTCACGCAGAGTGTGCCCAAGCGGATTTTCATGATGTGCGGGCATGAGAAGAAGTTGATGTGGCTGGGAATGGGTGAGGCGGTCATGAATCTCGTCCTGAGTGTCGCGCTGGTGTTTTACTACAAAAACGTGGTCTGTGTTGCGATCGGGTCGCTGATCGCAACTGCATTCTTTGGCATTTTCTATCTTTGGCCTTGGGCGGCGCGGGAAGCAAACCTCAGCGCCTTGAAGCTTGCCCGGACAGTGCTTGGCCCGACCTGGGCTGCCTGCCTGCCTGTGATCGCGCTGCTGATCATCGAGCGTTCGGTGCCGCAACTGGACGCAACCGGGAGCTTTTACCTTCTCGTGGCTGAAACGCTGATTGTGGGCGTGGTGGTCGTCCTCGGCATGTGGCGCGTTGCTCTGAATGCGGAGGAGCGCGCCAAAGTGCTTTCCTACGCCCGCGTTTTCACTCGTCGAACAGTATGAGCGATCCTCTCGTAAGCATTATCATGCGCTCGTATAACGAGGCATGGGCTCTCGGCGGCACCTTGGCTGCCATCAAGGCGCAGAATTACAAAAATTGGGAGCTGATCGTCATCGATTCGGGCTCCACAGACGGTTCGGACGAAATGTTCCGGGCATTTGGCCCGCAACAGTACATCCGCATCACTCCTAAGGAATATGTGCCTGGCCGCGTGATGAACACCGGCATGCGGTTGGCAAATTCCAACTACTGCATATTCCTGAACGCTGATGCGACACCGCAGGGCGATAACTGGCTGCGCCCGCTGGTGAAGGCTTTGGAAGCACCCTGGAACGCTGCTGTATTTGGGAGGCAGATCCCTCGGCCGGATTGCCAGCCAGTGTTCGCTTGCGATTACGAGCGCTGCTTTGGGGATAACCGTGAGTCGGTGAAGTGGGATCATTTCTTCAGCATGGTGAGCAGCGGCTTGCGCAAAGACATCTGGGAGAAGCGAGGGTTCCTCGAAAACATGCAGTACGCGGAGGACGACGAATACACGCGCTGGTGCGCAGCGCAGGGTTATCGTGTGGTGTATGTGCCGGAATCCGTTGTGATGCACTCGCACAACTACACTCCGCAGCAGGCCTACAAGCGCAGCTTCGGGGACGCCAAGACCCTGGCTGCAGTGTGGAAGGGCGATCCCAACGAGTTCAACTGGCTCAAGACTGTGGCTTTGGGGTGGATCAGCGACCTGCGCCATGACGTGAAATATTGCGCCCGCGTCCGCAAGCCAACGGAGATACCACGAGCGGCAGTCATTCGCTGGCAGCAACGGCGCGGCAAACTGGATGGATTCCGCGCGGGGTGGCAAACGTACCGAGCAACAGCATCGCAATCGCAATGAGGATTCTTGCCTTAACAAACCTTTACCCGCCGCACTTCCTTGGCGGATACGAATTGATCTGCGGCGCGGTCGTGCCAGCGCTCCGTTTGCGGGGGCACGATGTGCATGTGCTCACGTCTAATCATGAAGTGGCGAATGCGCCGAAAGTGCGCGAGGTGAAGGTCGAGCGGACTCTGCGCATCCACGGCTTTTATGGGCATCCGTGGCTCAACATTTTTAAGCTCGCGGACTTGGAAGCTTATAATAACCGAGTGCTCAACGAGACCTTGGACCGCGTGCAGCCGGACCTGGTGTATGTCTGGAACATGGGGGGGCTTTCCAAGTCGATGTTGCACACACTGCAACGTCGCGGCATTCCGACCGCATTTTACCTCTCGGATCACTGGATCGCGCGCGGATTGGCGGCGGACGTCTGGCTGCGCTGGTGGAACACCCCTGAACCAACATTCCCGCAGCGCGCGTTGCGGTCGTTCGCGGCAGTGACCGGTCTGCGGGACCGCTTCGACAAGGCGACGCCGACCACGCCGATTACCGAGTTGAAGTTCCCACGCGTCTATTTCTGCAGCAAAGCGCTGCGGCAGCTCACCGTGGATGCAGGATGGGATGTCGGGCATGGAGCTGTCATTTATTGCCCTGTTAACACGGCTTTGTTCGACGGTGAGCCTAAGCCGGTTGAAGCTCCGCTGCGCAAGTTGCTTTATGTCGGGCGCCTCGCTGAAGACAAGGGGGTAATGACTGCGTTGAAAGCAATGCGGCAGGTCAAAGGCAGGTTCAATGGTGAGCTGACAATCTTTGGCCGTGGCGATGCGGATTACACGGCCAAGCTGCACGCATTCGTCAAAGAGCATCAACTGCCCGTGACGTTTGCGTCCGGCCAACAGAGTGAGATGCCGCGAATTTACCGTGAGCACGATGGCCTGCTCTTCACTTCAGAGTGGGCGGAGCCGTTTGCGTTGACGCCATTGGAAGCGATGTCTTCCGGCCTGCCCGTGATCGGGACCACCACCGGGGGCAGCCGCGAACTGTTCCGCCACCGTGTGAACGCGCTCACTTACACCGCCGGAGATGCGGACATGTTGGCTGCGCGAATCCTGGAGTTGGCAGGACAACCGGAGCTTCGCGCAACCATCGCACGCACGGGGCATGATGAAGTGCGGGCGAATTACTCGGAGAGCGCGATTGTGGATCAAATTGAACGCTATTTGACCGAGACGCTGGAGGTCTGGCCGGGGGCAAAGCGGAAGGCAGCGCCAGCAGAGCTGGAGCCCGCCGCCGCATGAACTCACGTTTCACACTGGACGGCAGCGAAGCGTTGGAATCGCGTCTGGATCAGCTCTGCCGCGCGGTCGGTGATCGAGTCGCAGCGCTCATTCCACCAAGCCGGTTGCAAGCTGTGTTGCTGGGCGGCGGCTATGGCCGAGGCGAGGGTGGTGTGCTCAGGCAAGGCGGCGGCGAGGAGCCTTATAACGACCTGGAGTTCTACGTCTTCATCAAGGGGAGCACGATCCTTAACGACCGCCGATATCGCGCGGCCCTTCATCATCTTGGCGAGGAGTTCACGCAGCATATCGGCATTGAGGTCGAGTTTAAGATTTTGTCCATCGAGAAGCTGCGGCGCAGCCCGGTCTCGATGTTCTACTATGACCTGGTTAGCGCCCACAGGTTGGTTTCAGGGCCTGAAGGCGCGCTTGAAGATTGTGATCACCATCGAGCCGCGCACCGCATTCCGTTGCATGAAGCGGCGCGCTTGTTGATGAATCGCTCCTCGGGCCTTCTTTACAGCAAGGAGCTGCTCGCGAAGACGAACTTCACGGCGGAGGATGCTGACTTCGTCGGCCGCAATCTTGCCAAGGCGAAACTCGCGATGGGAGATGTGATCCTCACCGCGTACGGCCAGTATCACTTCAGCTGCCGGGAGCGGCATCGCAGGCTGGAGAAGCTTTCGCAGACAGAAGCCACTTCTTGGATTCTGCCATTCGTGCAAGTGCATACTGATGGTGTGGAGTTCAAGCTCCACCCCTTCAAATCAATTCAACCACGCGAAGCGTTGCAGAGTGAGCATGCGGAAATCAGCGCGCTGGCAAAGCAGCTCTGGCTCTGGTTGGAGAATCGCCGCCTCAGCCGCACGTTCGACACTGTTGAAGCGTATGCCCTGGATCGTGGCGTGAAGTGCCCTGAGAGCGACCCTGCCAAGAACATCCTGATTACAGCGCGCGCCTTCGGGGTCTCTGCAGCGCTGGGTTCAGGGGCATCCCGATACCCGCGCGAACGGCTGCTCAATACTCTGCCATTGTTGCTCTGGAGCGAGAACGCCTTTGGTGATCCGAAGCTCCGCGAGCGTGTCTCGGAAGAGTTGCGAGTTCCAGTGACGGATCTCAGCTCCGCTGTCCGCGCATACAAGACGATCTGGAACAGATTCAATTAAACGTGGCTCACCCATGAAGTTGCTAGCGGTTTACCCGTACATTCCATACCCACTGAATCGCGGTGCATACCAGCGCGCGTTTCACCTCCTCAAAGGGCTGGCTCGCGACCACGAGGTCCATTTGCTCTGCCTCGCGGAAAAGTGCGAGGGGATGGAGCACAAAGCCATTTTCGAAGCGTTTTGCGAGAAGGTCGTCTTCGTTCCGTTTGAGCATCCGGAGTGGGAGCGCTTGTTTCCAAAACGTTTGCTGAACCCACGCCCTTCAACCATCGCGCACTGGAATGTGCCCGCTGTTCAGCAAGCGGTGGATGAATTGGTCGCGGCTGAGAAGTATGACGCGGTGCAGGTCTTTGACATTGTGCTGGCGCAATTCTTCATGGGCAAGCACGAGGCTCTTCCGTTGATCGCCGATCGGACTCGCGTGGATCTGTACTATCAATGGATGGAGCACCAGAACCTGAACTTCTCGTTCAAGCAGCGCCTCCTCAACTACGAGAATTACACCAAGCTTTGGTTCTACGAACGCGCCGTTGCCCGACGCTGCGCGCTGCAGGTCGTGTGCGGCATCGATGACGCGAACTTCACGCGCAAGTTCATCAGCCCCCAGGTGCCGTTGTCCGTTGTGCCCAACGGAGTGGACATCGGCTATTTCGACGCGAACGCAGTCGCTGGCCAGCCTGATCCTGATCCGACGCTGATCTTCTGCGGCGCCATGGATTACAATCCGAACGTTGATGCGTTGCGCTGGTATTTCGGCAACATGCACGATGCGCTTTCCAAGGAGATTCCCAACCTCAAAGCGCTCATCGTCGGCAAGGATCCGGGGGCCGAAGTGCGTGGTTATGCGCAACGGTTTACCAACGTCACCGTGACCGGGGGCGTGCCCGATGTGCGGCCATATTATAAACGCGCCTGGGCGCAGATCGTTCCGCTTCGCATCGGCGGTGGAACGCGCTTAAAGATCCCAGAATCGATGGCAATTGGCACGCCTGTCGTCTCGACGACGATCGGGGCTCAAGGCCTCGATCTCCGTCATGGTGAGGACATTCTGCTCGCGGACACACCGCAAGAGTTCATCCGCGAGACGGCGCGCATTCTTAAAGATGCCGTGCTTCGACGACATATTCAGGCGACTGGCCTGGCGACTGTGAAAGCGCGGCTCGCCTGGCCGAGCCTCGCTGCCGGGCTTAGTGAGACTTACGCGAGCCTCGTGAGCAAAGCGCCAGCAGCTCAGGCGTCCGCCCGCGCCGGCTTGCCTTCAAGTCCCGTTATCGCCGCTTCCTAACGTCCGGCCGCATTGGTCTGGTGCGGTTGGTTTGCGCAGGTGCATCCGTGGCGTTCGCGGCCTTTGAAACGGCCTCGAAGCGTTTTCGCAAATCTTCCATCTCTTTCTTGAGCGCTGCATTTTCCTTTTGCAGATCGAGAATGTTAGCGCGCACGGAACTGAGTTCGACGGCCGGCGCCTGGCGCTCGCGAATCTGTTTTAAGCTGGCTTGAGCCTGGCCGCTCACGCGGTTATGCGGAGAGTTGATGGCGAGCTTTTCCAACGCGGGAATGGCTTTGGCGTCACCGAGGGAACCGAGCGCCCGCACGGCAGCAATGCGGACCCGATCCCGTGGATCTTCGGCGAAACCTAAAAGAAACTGCAGAGCCGCCGCCTGGTTTGTGGATTCGCGCGCGAGTTGGCCGAGGCCCTCGATCGCCTCCCCGAGAGCCTGGGAAGAAAACGCAGGAGCGTTGGAGCGAACGTAAGTCATCAATGCGGGCAACTCCGAAGCGGCGTTCGCGATCGAGAGGCTGCGGATCGCCGCAGCAGCGATCTCGTTCCGGTAGCTCGGCTTTGAAGTGTAGGGAGCGAGCTGGGCGGTGGCTTCCGGGTTGCTGTAGCTGGCGACCGAGCGGAGCAAGCTCGGAATAATTCCAGGGTTCCGCTCCTCCTTCAAACGCTCGGCGAGGTGTGTGTATGCTTTGACGTTGTAATGCGAGCCGATCCCGCTGAGAACCTGCCGGCGCACGCGGGCGTCACTCTGCTGGCTGGAGGCGATGAGAGCGTCGAGAGCTTCAGGAGTCCGGATGCCGCCCAAGCCGCTCGCCGCTGCTACCCGCACGCCATAGAACGGATCCTCCTGCAAAGCTTTCTTGAGTTGCGTGATCGCGTTATGGCCGCCCTTTGAGCCGAGCTTTCGAACCGCGATCAAACGCCCAAGCATGTCGCTCTTGTGTGTGAGCATGCTGTCGAGCATCTCGGCAGTCGGCTCGAAGTTTATGCGTGCGAGGATGGCCCCGCGTGGATCGAGTCGGACGAGTTTAGGCGCGGAGGGCAGGGGAAGGTAGAAGTCTTCGCTTTGCGCGGTGACTCGCAGAGTTTTATCCGTGGTTCCTGAATCTGTTTGGAAACGAACTTGCAGCGGCAGGTTAAACAAACCGACTTCCGGTGAAAGCGTTTGTGTTTGCTGGATGCTGAGCTTAGCGAGCTTCGTCTTTTCGTCCCAGCTGTAATCAACTTTGAGCGTCGGATAACCGCCTTTGTAAATCCATTGGTCGAAGAACTGATCCAGGCTGCGGCCGCTCACTTCTTCAAAGACGGCTCTGAAATCTTCTGTGCCAACGACGCCAAACTCATGCTTCGTCAGATAGGCTTGAACGCACTTGCGAAAGAGATCAGCGCCCAACTCCTCCCGCAGCATGTGCAGGACCCACGACGCCTTGCCGTAAACCAGATGCGAGGAGGTTTGGAAGAGATGGTCTGGATTGTCGAATCTTCGGCTGACAATCGGCTTGGGATCGTTGCCGTTGAGGAGACTTTCTGCGGTGCCATTCAGCCCGTAAAGCAACTCATCCCAGCCGCCGACTTCCGCGTCATACAAATGGGCGTAATAGGTGGCAAACCCCTCGTTGAGCCAAAGATGATTCCAATCCTTGCACGTGACCAGATCGCCGAACCATTGATGCGCTAATTCATGCGCGACCAGGCCCTGGGAGTTGTCCACGTATAGCTGCTCAGTGTCGTCGGTGTGGAGGGTGTACTCGGTCAACGTGGTCTGGCCGGTGTTCTCCATCCCGCCGAACTGGAAGTCGCGCACGACCACCTGATCGTAACGGTCCCAGGGATACTTGCGCCCAATCTCGCGCTCGAAGAAGACCATGGAAGGTTTGGTGTGCTTGAAAGAGAAGTTGGCCTGCGGAATTTCAGACGGTGGGGTCCAATAGGCCATGGGAAGATCCCCGTGCTTGTCTTCAAGCTTCTCCATCTGGCCGGCGACGAGCGTGATGAGATAGTTCGCGTGGGGCTTATCCTGGAGCCAGTGAAAGAGTTTCATCCCGCCCTCTGATTTGCTTTCGAGCAACCGCCCATTGGATAGGGCCACCATCCCCTCTGGAACACGGCAGATCATTTCAGTGGTGAACTTTTCATTGGGCACGTCGTAGGAAGGAAACCAATGCCGCGCCTCAATCGCTTCGCCCTGGGTGAAGCAATGCGTCTCACCTTGCTTGTAGCCCATAGCCGGCGTGCGGAAATAGAGCCCCCGCTTCGGCTCGGCTGAGTAGCTGATCGAGATCTCGGCCTGCTCGCCCGGCTGGAGCGGCTCCTTGAAGGTCGTGATGACTTGCTGGCCGGTGTTCTGCCAGGCAGCGATCTCTTTGCTGGAGGTGACTTTCGCCACGCGCAGATCGACCGCATGCAACGTGAGTTCCTCAACGGGCCGGAGCAATGTTTTGAACCGCAACGTGGCTGTGCCACTGACGGACTGCTGTTGAAAATTCGGCGCGACCTCCAGCTTCAGGTGCAGCACGTCCACTTGGCGGTCGGGAGCGTAACTCAGCTTCTCGGTGGCGGTTGCTCGTGCTTCCATAAAGCTTGCGCGAGCGCACTCCAAATGAGCTTCATGCGCGTGCAGAGGTGCGGCAATAAGCGCCAACAAAGAGACGAGGAGCGCTCGCGCGCCGTTTTGTTCAGGGAACATGCCTCGCCTTGTAAGTGAGCTGAGGCTGCGCGTCACTCCTAAACGAAACATGACGGAGTCGCAGGATCGATCCGCAAAGCTCCCGTTTTTTCCGGAAAGCGTGTAAAACCGTGTATGATCGTGTAAAAGCGTGTATTTCCGAAACTGGCAGGGAATTGGCGCCTGGGGTGCTGGACGGAAGATCGGCGGCAGAGTGGCAGGCAGCGCTCAGGAGATGCCGGTGCGGCTTTTTACTAAAGACGTTGTTGTCGAAAAGTTCAGGCTTCATGGTGGCGCTCCACAAGCGACAGCTTTGTAACCGTATCACAGAATACATGTCAACCAAGTAGTTTGGGGTGCAAAGCGCCGAACATGATGCAAGGCCGCGGAGCAGCAGCTGACTATTCACGCGCTTTCAGGCAGCATCCAGGCAGTGGCCATGAAAACAGTGCGTTTCGACAACCTGGTCCGCAATTCAGGAAAGCCAGAGATTTACACCCCTTGGGGTGATCCAAAAACAGATGCCGCGTTTCAGCGGAGCGTGAAGAAAAACCAGATCGTGACTGTTCACCAGGAGAATGTCGGCAGCCGGAAAGATTTCGGCATCGTTGGGTTCCACCCGCAAAAGCAAGCGACCTACTTCGTTTTTCCGAAATCCCTGAGCGCAGATCCCGGCTCCAAAGTGGTGGGCATCAAGTACGACCGCGTGGCCACTCCGGAAGTTCGCGAGCCCGTGAAGGTCCGCGCGAAAACGCGCGCCCCCAAACCGAAGAGCAAGCCTGCGCCGCCCGTTAAGGAAAAGAAACTATCCAAGCCCGCAGCGCCCCCGCCTCAGCCAGTCGTGAAGCATTTCAAAGCGACGGTGCGGCTGGTCCTCGAAACTGAAGTCACTGTGGAAGTGGAAGCGACGGGAAAGAAAGAAGCTCGGCAAAAGGCCTTGGAACTAGCCAAGCCGTCCTTGGATTTGCTCCAACGGGCCAGAACGAAGGCGAGTGTTCGAGAGTTAAAGGTCCGCTGAGGAGTATACGCCATACGACTCACGTTTAGCCCGGTACTGGCTTATGTAAAAAGGTGGGGCTATTCAGCACATCTTTGATTGTGCGCCGAAGGCACCGTCCTAGAGTTTGTCACTTGCTCAAATCGGAATTTAGTTGCGTCAAGCTCCGCCGTAGCTTTCCTTATCGGATTCCAAATGACCCTGGTAGACAACGGAGGCAAGCGGTTGACCATTCAACCGCTGGGAACTTTTCCGTGGGATGCGATCTGCTGCACGGCCCGCAACGGCTTTACTCCGTTCAACTCGCACCTCTCAGAATGGGGTCGCGAACATGCAGAGGCATGCATTAGAGATACGCTTTCAAAGAACCAAATCTGCATTCTGCCCAGACGGGCATCCTATACTGGCGCACAATTGTTTGTAGCGCCAGTGATCCGAACAGGAGGCGGAACAGGACGGGCTGCAGCAAAGCGACTGATGAACGATCTGCTTACCGCAGTGGAACATGTCGGCGGAATCGTCTCTCTTGCGTTGGATTTCAAAGGATACTCTCATGCCTTTGATGATCATTTACTCGGAATCGCAGATGAGATTCGTAACTTTCAGCAACGCGGATTCGGCAATCTCTCGATTCTAGGGGTGGATTCGTCGCAGACAGTGATCGTCAGAATATTTGGACCCTTGGAAGCTCGATGAGAGGGAAGCTTCTCGTCCGGGAGCGTTGGGCTCCGTCCTAGGACCGAGCAAACGATGCCGCTGGTGTTTAAAGCTTTAACGACAGCGACGCTCTTAGTGATCGCCAAGCTTGTCGCCTCTTTGGAGGCTTTCCACGGCCGAGTGTATAACCAGCGATTCCTTAACTTCCATTTCTCAACTGATGAGCCTGCAACAGCAAAGCCTTCAATAACTCGGCGTGCGAAGTCAGATCTGGCTCACTTAACTTTAGGCGGTATTGATTCCAGGTTTTATCATATCCAAGCACGTCGACGCCCTTCTCCTCCAGTTTCTGATCAAGGTCCGCTGACTTTGGCAACTTTATGCAAAGTTGCAGCACTTGCTTTTGCGGCCGGAATGTCGCGAAATTGCACGCCTTACCATCCACCCAAAGTCCGATATAATATTTATTGTAGCTGGGGGTGGCGTTAGGAAGGAATCCCCGGATAACCTCAATGATCCTATCAGCAAGCTGAACTGTTCTGGGAGTCCCCCGTTCTTTTTCCCAATAAGTTCGGTCCGTTACCTCGGCAGTTTCTTCATCCTCGTCCAACATGCCCAGCGTCACGGTATCGAGAACCCGGTTAAAAATGAGACCGATGCCGTCAGCTTGTTTCACTGCGGTCATCTGAATGGCCATAATAGGAATAAAGCCGTTGAAGAGCCCTATTACGTTGAAGAACCGACTTGTGATCTCTTCCGCAATGATTACGGCAGTATGATCATATTGAGGATACCGGCGCTTTTCTCGATCCCAATATTCAATGGTCCGAACGATGTGCGATTCATCAGTGCGCCCCAGTTGAAGTTCAACTTCGTACCGCCCTGGGCCATCTACATCCTGCAGCAAAAGGTCGAGCCGTCCAGCGCCGGGTTGTATGCGTTCACGATCTTTGACGACGACATCACCCAGCCCAAGGATCATCGGGTCGCTGGTAATCACCTTCTGCACCCATGCTTCGTTGATACCCGGAGCGGACTTCAAGGAAAACGTCTCCACCTTGACGAACCTGGGAACTAGCACTCCGTTCATTGCTTTCTTTGCTTAATCAGCGAGAGAATGGGGTCACCGATAATTTATTGCAATGATTTCTAGTGGCGTGTCATGGCTCATGAAGTTAAGAGGGGTTGCTACCAGCGGTGCCCGGTGGCGAAGCTCGCCGTCTAAACGTCCTCACCGTGATTCGCGCGACGTGCGGGAGGGCTGCGCTGTTACGCTTTAGCCAAGCAAGGTCACGACAGCCAGGGTTGCGGCGCGACCGGTGACCTGATTTCGATTTCGGCTGTGCGGGTGGCCGAGCTTTTAGTCTGGCTGGAGGCTATGGTCTTGGATGTGGATTGCGCCTTGGGAGTCTTTCCTGATTGATTGGTGGGCATGAATGAGTATCAATGCCGACCTAGGTGAATTGAAAGGCAAAGGGCGGTGCCACACACAACATAACAGATTCCTTACGTCAGTTGCCACGTTCCAGTAATGCCGCTGCGCCCAAGCCCGGCCACACATGCAAAACTTCCGGTGAACCCTGACGGACTTTTTGCGCAGATCGCGTAGGCTGGCTGCGTGGCGTAAATTGCCCACCAAGGGAGGAGAACTGTGGATCGGGGGACCGAGGCAAGGTTAGCGAAATTCGTAAATGGTTGCGATTGCAAGAAAGCAGCCCTAGCGCTGGATCTGGACGGCACAACGCTCATTGAGGATCGGGGTAAGATCATCATTTCCTCGAGTGTTGAGAAGGGAGTAAAAGCGTTTCACGATCTGGGCTGGCCCGTCCTGGTGAACACTCTGCGCTTCCCTTTGTCGGTGATGACCACAGTGGGGGACGCCTGGTACAACATTGCCAATGTTCCTATCCTGACGTGTCTGCTGAATGGATCGGTGCTCGGGTATATTAAGCCTTCCGAAAGCTCGCTGATTTACGAGGAGCTTGAGGCGTTTCCCATGGCCGCCACAGAGCTGGACCTTATGTTCAAGGGAATCGAGGAGCTTCTGGCGAACGGGATTGATGAGATTCTGCTCTTTTATTACACGCGAGACTGGAAAAGCGGTGAGACGCTTTGGACTCCAAAGGCCGATCGAGTGGAGTCGCTCAAACGAAAGTTTGTGAGCGCTTCCCAGGTAATCTCGACGCCGATTCAGGAGTTAAGAAGCCAACTGAAGTCGTTGCCGGTCTGTATGGCGTCGATCTTTGTGGACCGGCCTGAGGATAAACTGATGGCGTATCAGCACAGCAAACGTAACAGTTTCTTCACAGCAAAGGGAGTTGATAAGGCCTTTGGGCTCCGCAAATTGGCGGAGCGTTTTGGACTATCCTTAAAGGATTCAATTGGAGCTGGGGACACTGAGATGGATAGTTTTCTGGGAGAGACGGGCCTGGCGCTGATTGTGGGCGCTGGACATGTGCCATACACAGGGCGGGCAGACACGGTGCGGCTGGGAAACCCGAACGAGCTGGGCGATGTCCTGAATGCTTTGGCGAACCTTATTCGCAACAAACCCGCTGCATGACGAAGGAAATCACGGAGGCGACAGCGGCGGAGATCCTCGAACGCCACTTCAAATCCCGCCCCAAAAAGATCGAACAGCTTCACGGTGGGTTGAGCAATTTCGTCTACACGGGATGCGTTGGGGGTGAAGAGTATATTGTGCGGATCTCGCACGATCCCACCCGGTATCAAGCCTTCCTGAAGGAGCAGTGGAGCGTGACAAAGGTGCGGGAGTTGGGTGTTCCCACCCCGGATATTTTGGAGGTGGCCAACGATGGCGAAGGGGTGCCCTACATGATCTCGCACAAGGTGGCTGGGGAACCGGGACAATCAGCCAAGGATCGCATAGGCGTTTTGAAGGAACTTGGCACATACGCAGCGCGCATCAATTCGATCGAAACCCAAAGCTTCGGGCACATTTTTGATTGGTCCCATAATCAACTTTCGAGAAAGCAAACGTGGGCGGAATACGTCGAGGTCGAGCTTCATGCTTCAGAGCGGCTGGAGTTCTTCGCGAAGGAGAAAGTTTTAAGCAACGGAGCGCTCAAGCGTTTGCGCAGAGGAATAGCCAAACTGGCGAAGTGGGATGGCCGGCCTAGCCTCACGCATGGCGATTTGCGGTTGAAAAACGTGGTGCTGGATAAGGAAGGCAAAATTTCAGCCATCCTGGATTGGGAGACCGCAACGTCGAATTTTGCCGCGGCCTGGGAACTGTCGCTTGCTCTGCACGACCTGTCGGTTGATGAGAAGGAGGCCTTTCTGCAGGGCTATGGCATTACTCCGAGCGATTATTTAGCGCTCAGCGATTCGATAAAGACGCTAAACGTGCTTAACTACTTCAGCAGTGTGACGGCTGCCTTGGAGAACGCCTCGGATCCCTTAGCTCTTGAGCGCTTGCGAATGCGTTTGAATGGTGGATTGGACCTTTACTCCCTTGGAGATTGAGGGAGTCAGCTCTGCTACACCAGTGCGCTATTTTCAAGTCGAAAGGTAAAACCCGAACATTGGAAACCAGGATTCAGTCGTTAATCGCTCGCAAGCAAATAAACTCTTTTCGGCCGCTTTTGAATGGCTGTAGCGAGATTGAACTCCAGTTTGTCAAATCGGGCGAGCGCTCCAGGGCAATATTGAGTGATCCTCGCTCAACTGCCAGAACGCCTTTGTCCGGCAGCACTGTCGCTGGAGATCCTACTACGTAGGAGATAGCTCCCGGCCGCCAAAATGAAACTTGAGCGCCTTCTTCGGCTCTTATTGTCAATGGCCCGTCGAACTGCCTTCTCGATAAATCCCAAACGGTGGCGCTTGCTCCGTCCTTCTCAAGCTTCCAGCCGTAAGTGTGCATTGCAGTAAAAAAGCTGACATGCTCCCCGGCTCGAATCTCGATAGGTGGCGTATTGGTTGGTGTAACGAGCAAGGTGTGAATATTGGAAGCCGTGAAGAGCTGATACGTCACCACTAGATTGGTTGCGGTAAACTCGAGAACGCAAGGGCCGGCAAATGCATACGCATGGAGGTCAAACGTGGGATTGTCGAATTCGGTGTTCAGGCGGGAAGTCACTTCCGCTCCGCCTTTCCGGATCGTGACGGGCAGGAATCCGCCAGAATGCGGCGACCCGTCAATGTTGCTGATGGTTAAAACTTTTCCTTCTCCGACGGTGATAAGATGCGGCCCCATCCCCACTCGAATGAGTGTTTCAGCCATGCAAGCCCAGCCGCATAGCAATAATATGAAATAGCGGTAAAACTTTGCGGAGAGGTGTAAGGTTGACATCTTCAAGACCACTTAGCCCAATGGTTGCGCCTTTTGCAACAAAATTATTAGCCGCCCTTCTCAGGATATGCTCCCTCCTCGCGCCTCGCCTCCGGCCAAAATCCCTCGCGATCCACTTGCTGGTTATTTATGAGACGCCTTTTAAGGTTAGCAGGAATGGAAGCAACGGGATTGCCAAAGACCCTTCAATCTCTGCCACCGCTCCGCCCGGAGGATAAACTCGGCGAGGGATTGGCGGCGGAGGTTTATGCCTGGGGTGATGGGCAGGCGCTCAAACTTTTTCGCGCACATGTTCCCCGAACGGCCATTGAGCATGAGGTCGCGATCACGAAATCCCTGGCTGCTTGCGGCGCTGCCGCTCCACAGGTGCGTGGAACTGTCGAAATCGAGGGCCGTTTAGGCATCGTCTTTCAACGGGTGGATGGGCCTTCGCTGTTTGATGAATTTCTTAAACGGCCATGGAAACTCTGGGGCGCTGTCAGGCTCCTCGCGGAAACTCACGCGGCGGTTCACCGCATCTCGGCTCCCGAAAACTTTCCCTCACAACGAAAGCAAATCGGTCATTGGATCAACGGTGGCAACTGGACGGCTGAGCGCAAAGCGGAGGCTGTGGCTCTGCTCGAGCGACTCCCGGAAGGGGACCGCCTATGTCATGGCGACTTTCATCCCGGCAACATCCTCCTGTCCAAGGCTGGTCCTGTGCTCATTGACTGGTCCTGCGCAACACGCGGCCATCCACTTGCTGACGTCGCGAGAACTTGCGTCCTCTTTGAAACAGGCCCCGTTCCTGAAGGCGCTCCGCCTCCGCTGAAGTGTGCGATGAACCTTCTGCGCGGGCTTGTTCAACGGCTGTACCTCAAGCATTACGCCCGGTTTCATCGGATCAACTACCGAGAGCTTGCGCAATGGAAGCAAGTGCAGGCTGCTGCGGGCGGGGCCTGGGCGAATAACGCATTCTATTAAGGCGGTCCCTTTGTTTGGCGAATGGAACGAGGTTGTTCCAATCGGCATGCTGGAATCCAGAGCTTCCTCACGTCAGCTCCCACGTTTAGGGAGAATCGCTCTCGACGCGGGGGGGAAGCGCTCTTACATTCCCGCGAACGATGAAAGCTGTTCTGGCTCTCGAAGATGGCACCACACTCCGCGGCACTGCTTTTGGCGCGGAAACCGACGCTTGCGGGGAGGTTTGTTTCAACACCTCCATGACGGGGTATCAGGAAATTCTGACCGACCCTTCCTACAAGGGCCAAATCGTTGCCATGACTTACCCGCTCATCGGCAATTACGGCGTGAACCTGCAGGATATCGAATCCTGGCGGCCGCACGTCGCCGGGTTCGTGGTGCGCGAGCTTTCGCCGATCGTCAGTAATTGGCGCGCGGATTTCAGCCTGGACGAATACCTGAAGAAGTATGATTTGCCCGGCCTTGCTGGGATCGACACCCGCGCGTTGACGAAAAAGCTACGGGTGGGCGGCGCGATGAAGGGGTTTATCTCCACGCGCGACATCACGGATGAAGAAGCTGTGCGCCGCGCGCGGGAATGGACCGGCATTGTGGGCGTGGATTACGTGAAGGAAGTCACGCATCGCGAGGCGTTCCTGTGGGACGCCAAGGACGAGCAGAGCGGGAGCTTTAATTTGATCCAGGGGCCTCGCGCGATTGATCCGAGGTCGGTGCGTGACCCGTTGCCAGCGGCGGATATTCCGATCGTGGCATACGATTTCGGGATGAAGTACAACATCCTGCGCCGGCTCCGCCAACGGGGTTTCAAGGTGCAGGTGGTGCCCGCCACCACGCCTGCTGCGGAAGCGCTCAAATATAAGCCCGCTGGCATCTTCCTCTCGAACGGCCCCGGGGATCCATCCGCCCTCGGTTATGCGGTGAAGACGGCCAAGCAGTTGGTCGATTCTGGCGTGCCGATCTTTGGCATCTGCCTCGGGCACCAGATTTTGGGCCAGGCTTTTGGCGGCAAGACGTTCAAGCTGAAATTCGGCCATCGCGGCGCCAACCAGCCGGTGAAGGATCTCGGAACGGGCAAAGTTGAAATCACTTCTCAGAATCACGGATTCGCGGTGGACGCAAATTCGCTGCCTTCGGACATCGAAGTGAACCGGATTAACCTCAACGATCAGACCGTCGAGGGTATGCGCCACAAGAAGAAACCAATCTTCTGCGTGCAGTATCATCCGGAAGCGTCACCCGGCCCACACGACTCAACGGTCTTGTTCGATGACTTCCGTAAACTCATAGAATCGAAGGGTTAAGAGCCCGGCGACTTCTGAGTTGGTTGCGGACGGCTGGCCAGTTCGACTCGGAGGATATCGGCACTCGGCGCCTCATCCTGAGCGGCGGTGTGTGCGTTGGGCGCCGCGCAAATCGTTCTGCTGCATGCCTCTTGTTTAGTTTCTCATTGTTGAGAGGCTTGGGATTTGCTTTAGTCCCGGGAAACTGCGGTTCAACTTTCGGGCTACTGCTATGCGTTTTTCTCAATTCCTGCGGGCAAGCGTTTTGTGCGCGCTCTCGCTGGCGCTTCCCACCCTCCAGGCGCAAAACACCGGCACTAATGCGCCTTCGGCTGACGCGCTGATCCTGACCACGGAAGGGCCGCAGGTGCAGCGCATGCGCGCGGGGACGGACGCGTGGGTTCCAGCCGAGACCAACCAGGTGCTCATTCCGAAGGACCAGGTGCGCACCGGCATGAAGAGCCGCGCCGCAGTGCGTCTTTCCAATCAGGAGGTCATCCGCATGAAGGCGTTGACCACGATGGAGATTCAGCCACCCGATGCGCAGACACAGCGGACGGTGCTCGATCTGAAGGCTGGCGCTGCTTACTTCTACAATCGTGAAGCGCCGGGCGAGACCGGCTTCCGCACCCCTGTGGCTTCCGGGGCTATTCGAGGCACTGAGTTTCATCTCGAAGTGGGCGAGGGGAACAAAACGGTTGTCACCCTGATCGACGGTGAAGTTGAACTCACCAACAACCTCGGCGGGGTCACGCTTCGCTCAGGCGAGCAGGGGATTGTTGAGCAAGGGCAGGCTCCGCGGAAAACTGCGGTCATTGATGCGATGAGCATCATTCAATGGGCGCTGTTCTACCCGGCCGTTGTTCCGGTGGAGGAACTCGGGTTGCCCGCAGACGCGCAGAACCAATTCAACGATTCGCTTTCCGCGTATCGCAGCGGTGATCTGGTGCGCGCGGCTGCTCTGTTCCCGACAAACAACGCGCCGAATAGCGGCGGAGGCGGGTTGCTCAATGCGACGCTCATGCTCGCGGTTGGCCAGGTGGAAGAAAGCCAGACATTGCTCAAGACGCTGGCCGCAAATGGGTCTGGCGAGCAGCAGCGCGTCGCGCGCGCCTTGCAGCAGATGATCGCCATTGTGAAAGGCCAGGCGAAGGAAGGCATCGCAAACCCGACGCTCGCGACTGAATGGATGGTCGAATCATATTACCAGCAGTCCAGGTTTGACCTGACCAAAGCGTTGGAAGCCGCGCGGCAGGCCGCCGTAAAATCTCCGGCATTCGGATTTGCCTGGGAACGCGTGGCTGAACTCGAGTTCAGCTTTGGTCGCCGCGAAGCGACTCTGGAAGCTCTCAACAAGGCTTTGGAGCTGACGCCGCGCAACGCGCAGGCGCATGCGTTGAAAGGTTTTGGTTTGGCAGCGCAAAACAAAATTTCCGAAGCCCAGGAGCACTTTGATGAGGCTATCGCGATTGATGGCGCCCTTGGCAACGCGTGGCTCGGGCGAGGTTTGACTTTGATTCGAGAAAACCGCGCGAAGGATGGCCGCCAGGCGCTCATGACTGCGGCAACACTCGAGCCGAACCGAGCGATCATTCGCAGTTATCTCGGCAAGGCTCAGGCAAACGAAGGCATTCACAATCTCGCTCGGAAGGAACTCGATCTGGCCAAGCGACTCGATCCGAATGATCCAACTGCGTTCCTTTATTCAGCTCTCCTTTACCAGGAAGACAATAACATCAACCGCGCGGTTGAAGACCTGGAGAAATCGAAAGAGCTGAATGACAACCGCCGCGTCTTCCGCTCGCGCTTGATGCTCGATCAGGATCGCGCAGTCCGGTCGGCGAATCTCGCGGCAATTTATCGCGACCTCGGCATGAGTGAGTTCAGCGTCTGGGAGGCAGGGCGCGCGGTGCAGAGTGATTACGCGAATTATTCAGCGCATCTGTTTTTGGCTAACAGTTTTGAGCAGCGGCTCGACCCGCGAGGCTTGAACGCTCGCTATGAGCCAGCGTGGCTTTCGGAACTGTTGCTCGCGAACCTTTTGGGGCCTGTGGGCGGCGGAATGCTTTCCCGCACCGTATCTCAACAGGAGTATGGAAAGTTGTTTGAACGCGATCGCCTGGGCTTTAGCTCGCTGACGGAATATTGGAGCAGGGGAGCCTGGAACCAGATCGGCTCACAGTACGGCACCTTTGGTAACGCGGCCTACGCTCTCGATTTCGAGTATCGAACAGACCCCGGCGAGCGCCCGAACAACGACTTCGAGCAACTGGTCTTCCAGCCGAAGTTCAAGCAGCAGCTCACGCCGAAGGACACGCTCTACTTCCACGTGATCTATTCGGAAACGAAAGCCGGCGACGTCGCGCAATACTACGACCAGTCGCAGGCGGCGCGGACCTTCATGCGGATCGAAGATCAAATCGAGCCGATCGTCTTCGCTGGGTATCACCATGAATGGTCGCCCGGCAGCCACACCCTTGCGTTGGTGGGCCGGTTCACAGACGACTTTGAGATGATCCAGGAGAATGGGGTGAACTATCTGCGGCAGCCCCCTGGGTTGGGCGCAGCTTACGGGCTTCAGCAGATCAACTCGTCGTTATATAACAGCGACTTTGAAGGATACACGGCTGAAGCGCAGCACATCTGGCAATCGGCCCGGAACAACCTCGTTGTTGGTGGAAAGTTCCAAACGGCCTCGCCCGAAGCCGAAGCCACGGTCAATCCCGGAGGCGCTGTCATTCCCGCGTTCAGCCAAACGGTTGAGTCGGACCTCCGCCGTTATCAACTGTACCTCTACGACACTTTCAAGCTGACCGACACATTTTCGATTGTCGGCGGCGTTTCTTACGATGAGCTGGAATATCCTGAGAACGTTGATCTCCCGCCGCTAACCTCCGACACCGAGGAGCGCACTCAACTCTCGCCGAAAGCTGGATTCCTGTGGGACCTCACCAAAGACACGCATCTGCGCGGTTACTACGCGCATTCGCTGGGCGGCCTTTACTTTGACCAAAGCTTGCGGCTCGAACCTGCGCAGATCGCCGGGTTTAACCAAGCCTACCGCAGCATCATTCCCGAATCAGTGATGGGCATCACGCCGGGCACACGCTTCCAAACCATGGG
>Ga0196963_10000675_pt1 | contig 27923 bp, 36 predicted proteins | sample S1_5metaG_FD_148600 | JGI IMG/M metagenome (GOLD analysis project Ga0196963, IMG submission 148600) | Soil microbial communities from Anza Borrego desert, Southern California, United States - S1_5 | ecosystem: Environmental > Terrestrial > Soil > Desert | place: USA: California | collected...
GTCTTCGGCGGGCGCAAAAAGAAAGGAGCCGGCCCGAAGGCCGGCTCCCTCCTTGGTCGTGGCCATCCGCCGCGACGGGCGGATGCCTGGCCTACCAGCCCGAGCCGGGGCCGTAGGTGATCTCCACGCGCCGGTTCTGGGGCTCGCGGACGCCGTCGGCGGTCTCGACCAGCGGCCGGCTCTCGCCGAACGCTTCCGTGGTCATGACGCCGTCGGGGATGCCGCGGCCGGCCAGGTACGAGCGGACGTTCGCGGCGCGACGCTGCGACAGGCCGACATTGTACTGGTCCGAACCCGAACGGTCGGCGTGGCCCGCGATCATCACCTGGGCCTGGCCGCAGGTCTGATAGGCCGAAGCCGCATTGTCGAGGATCGCGGCCGCCTGCGGAGTGATGTCGTCCTTGTCCCAGTCGAAGAAGACCATGAACGGACCGGCGACGCAGGCCGGCGGAGGCGGCGGCGGAGTGGGCTCCGGCGGCGGCGGCGGCACATAGGCCGGCGGCGGCGGCGGCGGGATGACCTCCGGCTCGGGCTCACGCCCGCCGAAGTTGAAGGTCAGGCCGCCGAGCAGGCTGTGCGACCGGAAGCGGTGCTCGGACTCGTTGCCGTTGAACGCCACCATGCGGACGTCGTCGACGTTGAAGAAGCGATACTTCACCGTCACGTCGATATTGTCGCTGATCGCCTGACGGACGCCGGCGAAGACCTGCCAGGCAAGCTTCGAATCGCTGTCGTCGAGGAAGGGGGCGGAGTTGGCGAAGACGCGCTGGTTGTTGGCCTTCACCCGAGCCATGCCGACACCGCCGCCGACGAAGCCCGAAATGCCGTCGTCGTCGCCGAAGTCGAGCATGCCGTTGATCATGAAGCTCAGGGCGCTCTCGCTGCCGCCCGCAAACGCGCGCGACGACGGGAAGGTGGTGCCTTCGCCCGGAAGCTGGATGACGGTGTTGAAGGATTCCAGGTCGGCCTTCTTGTACGAGACCTCGGCCTCGAGCCGGAAAGCGCCGAGATCGTAGCCGACGAACAGGCCGCCGTCATAGCCATAATCGTAGTTGAGCCTCATGGCGTTATCGACGGCGCCGATGTCGACGTCCGCATCTTCGACGATCATCGCACCGAATTCGCCGCCAACGTACCAGGCGCCATCGCGCGCAAAGGCAGGAGTTGCGAGCAAGGTGGATGAAAGCGCCACTGCGATGGCGAGCTTCCGCATAATCTTCCCCTTTCTTTTGCGTCCCTACGGGAACGACCATGAACTCAATACGGTAAGCGGAGTTTCCGCGCAAGCACGCTTATCCCCACAAATGTTGCCGAAATGCCTCAGTGACTCCGTTAGCGAATCGTGAAGCCCCTCGTCAGACGGCCCGCAAACGACCATCTGCCTCCATGGTTTCAACTCGGCAACAAAAATGGTCACTCGATCAGGCCGTGTGACATTAATGCCGCAGTGAGCGCATTGATCGCGGCCCGCGCCTCCTCGTCGATTATCGTTCCGCCAGAAGGACTTGGCACGCCCGGTTGGCGCGCGCCGACGACCTGGACGCCACCGACCAGCAGTCGCGCGCAGGCCAGATCGCCCTCCCGCCAGATCGCCCCGTCCCACAGCAGCGGCAGGCCGGCGGTCTTGTTCCAGGCGGTCGTCCCCGGCACTGGGGCGACGAAGCGCCAGCCGCCCTCGCTCCACATCGCCAGCATGTCGTCGCGGCCGCTCCACTCGCCGGTGGCCGAGGGCGCGACGATCCAGCACTGCCCCTCGTCCGGACCGGCCGGCGGCGCCGAAAGCGGAGCGTCCTCGACGGCGGGATGGAGCGCGAGGTCGATCCGGGTCAGCGCCTCGTTGTGGAAAAGCTCCTTCTGCGCCTGCCCGGGAAGGATGAAGGGCAGCGCGAAGCGCGGTGTCGTCTCGGCCATCATTCTCTCCTCAGTCTGCGGTCAGCGACGCCGGGCGCGACGGCGCGGAGGTGCCGAGCTGGACCACCGTGACGGTCAGCGGCCCCGCCAGTCCGTCCGCCGCCTGCTCGGCGGCGCCGTAAAGATAGGCCGGCGCGGAAACGGTCACGCTCCGGCTGAAGCCGTCGCCGGCGAGGGTGAGCCGGTAGCTCTCCCGCTCCTCGCCAAGCGGCGTGTCGCTGCCGCTCAGCCACACCCAGCCGTTGCGGCTGCGCCTGATCCAGCTCAACGCGAGATCGCCGTTCGGCCGCCTGTCCGCGCGCAGGTGGACCGGCGAGGGCGGCCGCATCGCCGCGCCGTCGATCGGGCGCAGCGCCAGCACCCCCTCCGGATCGCCGAGACCGGTCGCGAGCAGCCGCGCCTCGCCGCCCAGCGCTCCGAGCGGCGCCTCCAGCACGGCGAGGCTCTCCGCCTCGATCAGCGCGAACGGCTCGCCCGCTTCATGGACGGCCGCGGCCCATTCGGTTCCGCGCCGGCCGCGCAGCAGGCGCGAGAGGCGGAAGCGTCGGTCGCCGAGCGCCGTCGCGGCGCCGAACTGGATCAGCTCCTCGCCGAGCACGGCGAGGTTGGCGCCGGCGGCGAGCGCGGCGTCGTTGCGGCCCTCGAGCCACATCGCGTCGTTGAGCAGCTCGACCTCGACGCTGCCGCGCGCGTCGATCAGTGCCGCGCCCGCCGGCGCGAGGGCGCCGAGGGCGGCCCCGATCACCGCCGGCGGGGCGGTCGCGCCGGCCGCGATCCAGCTGCCGCCGCCGTCGTAGCTGGCGGTCAGCTCGGCGCGCCGCCAGCCCGCCTGCTCGCCGGCCGCCGCGACCAGCAGAAGCGGCCGGCTCGGCAGGTCTTCGGAGGCCAGCGGCAGGTCGAGCAGCAGCAGTGAGGTCGGGCCGTGGACGAGGTCGGGCTGATCGACCGGCCGCCCGGCGCCGGCCTCGCCGGAGACGGAGGCGGCGTCGGCCGCAACGCCGGCCAGCTCGAGGGTCAGCACCATCCGGTCGAGCGTCCAGCGCGCGACCCTCCACAGGCCGGCGCGGCCGGCGAGGCGGACCGGACGGCCGGCGCCGAGGCCGAGGCGGGACCAGCCCAGATGCACCTTCGCCGTCCGCCGCTCCGCCCAGAGCCTTTCCAGCCGCCCCGCCGCCAGCGCCTTGGCCGTGCCGGCATCGAGCGCCGCGGCGACGGCCCGACGGTCGCTGACCAGCGCCGGGCCGGGCCGGCTCGCCCGCTGCAGGCCGGTCTGGAAGTCGCGGCTCGGGTCGTAATAAGCGAGCGTGGCCTCGGCCGGCACGGAATCGCCGCTGCGCCGCATCCACTCGCTGCGTCCCCCCGCCCCTTGCGAACGCGTCGCCAGCTCCGCTTCGGCGAGGATCGTCGCCGCGCCGGCGCCGGCGGCGCTCAGCACTAGCGCCTCGCCGTCGTCGGTCAGCGACAGCGGCTCCAGATCGGCCAGGGCGGCGATCGCCGAGCGCACGCTGTCGCCGCCGGCGGCATAGCCGGCCAGCATCGCCGTCGGCCCCGCCGTCGCCAGGCCCTCGGCCAGCGCCGCCGCCACCTCGCCCACGCTCACCCCGCCGATATCGGCCTCGACCTCGAAGGACAGCGACGGGATTCGGTTGCCGTAGTCGGCGAGCTGGAAGTCCTCGAACACCGCATAAGCGAGGCCGCGATAGGCGGGCGCCTGGCCCGCCCCTTCGACCGCGACGATCAGCGGATCGGGCGCCTGGTCCTCGCCGCCGAGGTGGAGCCGGTAGCCGGTCGCCGTCTTGAAGTCGCCGGCGGCGCCGCGCAGCAATTTCCCGTCCGCCCAGATCCGCCGGACGGCGAGGATCGGCCGCGCCGACAGCGCCACCGCGAAATTCGCGGAATAGCTGTAGTTGACCGTCTTCGGCTGCCCCTTGCCGCCGCCGCCGCGGGAGCGCTCCTCGCGCAAATCGGTCGCCCAGATCACCGTTCCGGCGACCCGCATCGTCCCGAACAGCTTCGGGATCTGGCTGCCGTAGCTCGACGTCTGCACCGCCAGCTCGCCCAGGCGCGGCCCGTGGCGCGGCTTGGGCGCGAACAGCCGCGCGTCGAGCTGCTGGCCGATCGCGGCTCCGATCGCGCCGCCGATCGGTCCGCCGAGCGCGGTGCCGGCGGCGGTCAGGACAAGGGTCGCCATCTCCTCACCATCCTTCGAAGAACCGCCACGCGCCCGCCACCGGCCAGGGGACCGGCAGCGGCCGCTCGACCACCCGGCGCAGGCCGGCGTCGGCATGGATGAAGCTGCTCCAGGCGCGCACCACGATATGGAACTGCGCCGGGCCCGTCTCGCAGACGAGCACGTCGCCGGCCACCGCCCGCTCCACCGGCACCGGCCGGCAGCCGAGGTCGCACAATTCGTGCTCGATCGCCGCCAGATGCACTCCGCGAAGCGGATAGTCGCGCGGCACCCGACCGGCCGGAACCTCCGCCGCCGCCGCCGCCGCGCCGACGCAGTCCAGCCCCAGCATCGGGTCGCGCCCCTGCGGCCGGAAGCGGATGCCGACCAGGGCCCGCGCCCGCCGTGCGATCCGATGTCCCCTGAGGCTCATCTTACGCTCCCGGATAGCGGGTCAGCAGGTCCATCCCGGGCAGATGCGGCTCGCCGCGGAAATTGGCGGCATTGGCGAACCGGCCGGCGCAGGTGGCGAAGCTCTTGTCGCAGCCTTGCCTGATCTCGACGAGGTCGCCGACGGCGGCGGCGAAGGGCGGCGGCTCGCGCAAGGTCAGCTGGAGGCCGTCCGAGGCGGCGATCGGGCTCTCGAGCCCGCTGTTCGGGCCGCCGATCCAGCGCAGCCGACCGAAGGCATGGGACTCGCCCGGCGCCTCCGCCACCACGACGAGGCGCTCGCCGGGCACCGAGGCGACCCGGGTGATCCGGGTCCGCCCGGCCATGTCGACCCGGCATCGCTTGTCGCCCAGCTCGGCGCGGCATTCGGGCGACGTCTGCTCGGCCACCGCCCGCTCGAGCAGGGCGGCGGGACCCCGCAACTCGGCCTCGAAGCCGTTGGCGCTGGCGCCGACGTCGCCGAGCTCGCCGCGCACCAGCGGCAGCCGGGCCGCGTCCGGATCCCGCCAGTCGACCAGGAACAGCGAGACCGCCGCCCGGTCCCACCGGCCGGCGGCCAGGTCGGCCTCGCTGACGGCGTCGCCGGTCAGCGCGCCCGAAACGTCGAGCGCCCCGGCGTCGAAGCCGTCGGAGACTGAGATCGCGGAAGGCCGAATCCCCGGCGCCGCCCGGTAGGCGAGGCCGCCGGCCTCGAGATCGCGGTCGTGGCTGGTGAAGCCGAGGCAGATGCCGTCGCGCCGCTCCACCCGCCAGCAGAAAGCAAGCGTGGTGAGGTCGCCCTCGAGAAAGGAAGTCATCGAACGGCTCCTCCTCCGTCATTCCCGCGAGTTCGGGAGTCGCGCGGCGGCGTGGCCGGACCCCCGTCTGCCGCGCCCTTGCCGCGGACTAGGCCTCTCGGACCTCGATCAAGGGGACCGACGGGATTTCGCCCGCCTCGAACGTGGCTCGGCTGACGCTGAGCCGGTCGTCGGCGAAGCGGACCGGCACGTCGAAGCGGAAGCCCGCCTTGACCTCGGCGCCGGCCGCCGGCGCGACGTCGAAGCGGACGACGCCGAGCGCGGCCAGGGTCCAGCCGTCGACGCGCTCCGCTCCGTCGACCGAGACCCGCACCGTCGCCGGCACCGGCCGAGTGATCCGCCGCTCCTGCCCGCCGTAGCGCTTCGCCAGCGGGAAATCGGTGCGCACCCCGTCGCCGGTGCCGAGCGGCTGGTCGTCCGGCGCGGGGACGCCGGTCATGCCGTTCGAGCTGTGGTCGAACGGGTCCTCGAAACGGAACCCGATCGCGGCGCCGCGCCGGGCGCGGAAGAAGGCGATCAGCGCGTGCAGGTCAGCCTCCGCGCGCACGCCCGGCCCCGCGTCGAAGCGCAGCCGCGCGTCGGCCCATTCGCTGTTGCGCTGCTCGGCGCCGCTCGCGCTCGTCGCGACCGCGGTCGAGAAGGCCGGCTCGACGCTGGCCTCGCGTCCCAGCGCCACCGGGAAGCGCACGTCGTCGAAGGCGTCCATGTCGCTGTCTCCCACTTCGAACCAGGTGAAGCCGTCGCGCAGCACCTGCGGCAGCGCCCAGACGAACACTTCGCCCGCGCCGCGCCCGCGCCCCGCCTCCACCGCCGCGGCGATCCGCGCCCACTGCGCCCGGTCCTCGGGCGCGAGCACGAAGCCGGCGAAATAATGCTGGCGGTCCGGCGGATAGCCGAGCCGGGCGCCGGCTTCGGCGACGCCGCGCGCGCTCGCCCCTTCATTGCCGCTCGTCACCCATTCATAATCCTCGAGCTGCAGCCGGTCGAAGGCGGGGCTCGCCCAGTCGAGCGGCAGGTTGGCGCGCCGAAGGTCGGGCGCCGCCAGCACGCCCGGCAGGTAGACCAGCAGCAGCGTCTCGGCGTCGGCGGCGACGGCCCGCACCGCCGCCGTCAGCGCGGCGGTCGAATCCGCCAGCACCGCGCCGGCGGCGTCGAGCGTCGCCCGCTGCGCCTCGCCGAGCGGCGCCCGCACGTCCGGGATCGAGACCGGCGCGAAGGCGGCGACCGCCGCCGCGTCGTAGAGACAGATGCGCCCGCCCGGATTCACCCACCACCACGGCTCGCCGACCTGGAAGCGCACCCTCGGCCCCGCCTCGGCGGCGAGGGCGGCGAAGGCCTCGGCGACCAGCCGCAAATAGGCCATCGCGCCGCCATGGGCGGGCGACAGCAAGGTCGAGGGCGGCGACCAGCCGGTCAGCGCCGGCGATCCGTCCTCCGCCCGCTGCTTCCAGTCGCCCCAGCAATGCTGGTCGAGCAATTCGTAGGAGAGCGACAGGATCGGCTCGACGCCCAGCGCCGCCGCCCGTTCGCACAGGTCGCGGTGCCAGGCGGCGCAGGGGGCGTTGAGCACGCCGCCCGCGAGGCTGACGAAGAAGCCGCCGCCATTCGCCTCGAGCCGGAAATAATGGCTCATCCCGACATAATGGTTGAGCGGGCCGCGATAGCCGAGCTGCACGACGTTGCGCAGCACTCGCGCCGGAGTCAGATGGTAGAGGTCGTCATAGCCGGTCGCGATCCGCAGCCGGTGCTCGGGGACGAGCGTGTCGCCGATCGCCAGCACCGAGCCGGCGCCGTCGCAGGCGATCCCGCTAAGCTCGGCCCAGCCCTGCGCCGGCGCGGCGAGCGGCGCGTCGCCGCCGGTATAGCCGGGCGCGACCATCGACACGAACATCCGGTCGACGTCGCCGGCCCAGACCGGTTCGTCGCCGTCCCAGCCGGCGGCCAGGGCGGCGAAGTCGAGCGCGACGAGCGCGTCCTCCGCCGTTCCCTCCGCATAGTTCCACAGCCGCACGAACCAGTTCCGCGCCGTTCCGGCCGCGTCGCGTCCCTCGATGGTGAGGGTCGGCCCGTTGACCGCGTCGAGCGCGATCAGCCCCCCGCTCCGCCAGCGGAAGGCGAGGCGGCAGGAGCGGAAATCGCGGCTCGTCTCATAGGCGAGCAGGGGGTGGTCGAACCGGTCCTCGGCCTCCCAGATCAGCCCGGCCAGGTCGTCCGCCTTGTAGAAGACGCAGTCGACCCGCAGCGCGTCCGCCCCGGCCGTCACCACCGACGCCATCATCGGCCGCGGGAAGTTGACCGACCAGAAGCGCGGGTCGAACCGCTTGACGAACCCGACCTGCCTCGCCGCCCCCGGCGGCGCCAGCCAGTGACCCATTGCAACCTCCGCTTGCTCCCTCTCCCGTCCTTACGGGAGAGGAGGGGCCCAAGCCGAAAGGCTTGGGAGGTGAGGGTCTTTGCCGAGGCCGGGTGTGCAGACCCTCACACCCGCTAACGCGGGCGGGCCCCTCCTTTCCCGCGACAAGCGGTAGAGGGAGATCAGTCCTCCACCCGCATCAGCGCCTGCCTGACCGCCCGCGCGACCTGCCGGCTCGACCGCGCCAGCGCCGGCGGCGCCTCGCCGGCCGGGGCGTTGACGGTGATGCTGATCCTGATCTCGCGCGCCGCGCCGCGCCCCGTCTCCACCCGTCCGCTCGCGGTCGGCACGAACAGCTCCGGCCCGCGCTCGCCGACCAGGTAGGGCCGGCCCGGCGCCACCGGACCGCCGGCCGCCCGCCCGGGCGCGCCGAGCGCCGCCGCCAGCACCTGCGCCGCCGCCGCCAGCAGGCCGCCCTTGCCGCCGCCGCCCCGCGTCGCCGTCTCGATGCCGGCGCGGATCGCCGCCGCGGCGATCTCCGCCATCGCCGCCAGCGCCACCCCCTTCAGATCCTCGAAGCCCAATTTGCCGGTCCGGACCGCGCGCAGCAGCGCGCTCTCAAGCACCCGCCCGGCCCGCTCCAGCCCCTGCGCGAGCGGCCCCTCGAGCTGGCCCCTCATCTCGGCGACGTCGCGGGCGAACGCGCCCGTGTCGGCGCGCACGCTGACCAGCAGCCGCTCGATTTCCTCATCCATCGGGGAACCTTTCCATCAGCCGTTCGAGGTCGTTGCGCGACACCGCCGCCGGCTCGGGTCCGACAAGCGCGCCGAGCACCGCGCCCAGCTCCGCCGGAGTCGCCCGCCAGAATTCGTCGGGCCGCCAGCCGAGCAGCGCGCCGGCCAGCCCGGCGAGGCGCTCGGCGGCGGCGCTAAACCGCTCCACGGCCCTGCAGGATCTGGCCGAGCAGCAGCCGGAGCGCCGGCGTCGCGCCGGCCAGCCCCCTGTCGGCGATCGCCGCTCCAATCCGCTCGCGCGTCAGCCCTTCCGGACGCGGGTCGGCACAATGCCAGAACAGGGCCGCCATCTCCGCGACCCTCAACCCGCCCGCCGCCGCGCGCTCGACCAGCGCGAACAGCGGCCCCAGTTCTTCCTCGGCCGCGACCAGCGCCGCGAAGCTCGGCCGAAGCACCAGCGTCTCATCGCCGACGAGCAGCGCCGCCTCGCCCCGCAATGCGTTGGCCGCGCTCACAGCGGCACCACCGGCCCGGAGCTTTCCAGGCTCAGCGCGTAGTTGCGCTCGCCATTATAATCGCCCGAATAATCGAGCCGGGTGACGAGGAAGCGGCCGCGCAGCCTTTCGCCGCTCTCGAAGCTCAGCTCGTAATCGTCGACCGCCCCGCCGAGCGCGTTGGCCTTGATCCGTGCCTCCGCCGCCGAGCCGGTGAACAGCCCGCTCGCCGCCACCGACACCGACCTCACGCCCGCCCCCGACAGCAATTCGCGCCAGCCGCCCGAGTCCTTGCTGGTGACGTTGACCGCCTCGCCGTTGACCGACATCTGCGTCGTCCGCATCCCCGCCACGGTCGCGAAGACGGGCGGCTCTGCGCCGTTGCCTACCTTCAGCAAAAAGGCACTTCCCTTTTCCGCTCCCATCGATATTCTCCTGTCGGCTCAAACTGTTGCACTGGAATTCGGGATGATTTCGCACGTGCTTCTCGTAGCCCTGCTCGCCTCCGCCCAGGGTAATCTCGCCGCGGCCCGCACCACCTATTCGAAATGCCTCGGCAGCTTCACCCGGGCCCAGGTCAGGGAGCGGGTCGAGGAAGCGGCGTTCACGGCGAAGCTCGCCACCGCCTGCAAGGCGGAGGAGGCCGCCTTCCGCGCCGCCTCCATCGCCGTCGACGTCGCCGCCAAGATCGCGCGGGCGACGGCGGAGCGGAACGCGGCCGAGGAAATTGGCTACATTCACGAAAATGCCGTCGAGACGTTCAGGGGCTCGCTGCAGGAACCGGCGCCGAAATAGCGGTCCTCATTCCGCCAGCATCCGCGCCCGATAGTCGAGCGTCACCGCCCAGCCGACATCGCCGCCGCGGCCGGTGGCGACGGTGAGGCGGCGCAGCAGCACCAAGGTGACCAGCGCCCAGCCGTCCGCCTCCAGCCCGGCCTCGAGCGCCGCTTCCGCCACGTCGGCGAACGCCTGAGCCCGGTCCGGCCGCTCGCCGGCGTCGCGAAGCGTGACCGCCAGCCGGAGCTCGCGGCCGCGGCCGCTCTTGTGGCCCCAGTCGCTCTCCGCGCCGCACTCGACGAGCGCATGGGGAAAGGCCGCGCGCAGCGGCGGCCCCGGATAGACTCCGCCCAGCTCGAGCGCCTCCAGCGCCGCGATCGCGCCCGCCTGCAGGGCCTGGCCGGCGCCGCTCATCCTCCCCTCCCCCACCAGCGCAGCGCCGGGTCGAGCGCGAGGCGCCGCCGAAGGCCGCGTCCGGAGAGCGCCAAAGCGTCGCCGTCGCGCTCGACCCGCACGCCCGCCGGCGCCGACTCGCGCAGCGCCTGCTCGATTGAGTCGCGGCGGCGCTCCGCCGCTCGTTCCGCCCGCGCGGCGGCGTGCCGCATCAGCCGCTCGAACATCGTCCTCTCCTCAGCGCAGCCGCATCCGGCGATAGGGGCGCCACAGGGCGCTCACCGCCGCCGGCGGCGCCTCCCGGCGCGCCCCTTCGGGGACCCGGTTCGTGTAGAAATGAGCCGCCAGCCGCGAGATGCCGTGCCTGAGCGCCGCCGGCAGGTCGGCCCAGGCGGCGGCGACGCCGGCCTCGTAGCCGACCCGGACGCGCCGGGCGTCGCCGGGGCCGGTCAGCCGTACCCAGCCGTCGCCCGAAGCGTCGATGTCGATCGCATAGGCGCCGGTCGGGAGCGGCTGCGGCCCGCCTTCCGCGGGCAGCGCCTCGACCGAGACGATCGCCCGGACCGGAGTGCGCGTCAGCCGCTGCCACGCCCGGCTCGCCGGCAGCGTCTCGGTGAAGCCGCGCGCCAGCAGCGCCTGGCCGGTGAAGCTCTCGCACAGCTCGGCCGCGGCATTCATCAGGCCGCCGATCAGCGTGTCCTCGTCGTCGCGCTGGACGCGCAGATAGCCTTTCGCCGCCGCCGCCGCCTCCGGCGGCAGCACCAGCGCCTCGCCCTCGATCATGATAGTAACTCCCCGCTCCGTCATTGCCGGGGAGCGAAGCAATCCAGCGCGGCCTCCGAGTGCCGACTGGATTGCTCCGCCGCCCCGCTCCTCGCAATGGCGGTTCAGCCAAAGGCGATCAGGTTACGCGCTGAACTTGAGCAGCTTGATCGCCTCGCTGTTCGCCACCTGCCCGCCGACCCGCTTGGTCGCGTAGAAATGGACGAACGGCTTGTTGGTGTAGGGATCGCGCAGGATCTGGGTCTCGGTCCGCTCGGCGATCAGATAGCCGGCGCGGAAGTTGCCGAAGGCGATCGAGAAGCTGTCGGCGGCGACGTCCGGCATGTCCTCGGCCTCGACCACCGGGTAGCCGAGCAGGCTGTCCGGCTGCCCCGCCGCCAGCCCCGGCTGCCACAGGAAGGCGCCGTCGTCGGTCTTGAACTTGCGGATTCGCGCCGCCGTCGCCGAGTTCATCACGAACGCCGCGCCCTGCCGGTAGGGCGGCCGCAGCGCCTGGACCAGGTCGATCAGCTTGTCCTGCGGCGCCTCGGCGGGAAAACCGCCGGCGACTCCGGTCGAGATGTATTGAAGCGTTCCGAACGGCCGGATCGAGTCGACCTGGATCGCGGTTGGGGCGGCGAGGAAGCCCTTGGGGCGGTTGACGCCGTTGCCGCTCACGAACGCCGAGCCTTCCGCCCGCGCGAACTCGGTCGCGATCTCGCTCGCCAGCCAAGCCTCGACGTCGAACGCGGCGTCGTCGAGCATCGCCTGGCTCGCCGCCGGATTGGCGTAGAGCTCGCCCGATGGCGGCGCGACCTCGTGGAAGGTCGGCGTCGCCGTCTCCGGCCGGCCGGCCGTCTCGCTGACCCAGCCCGACGGCGTGCCGCCGGCGGTGACCAGCTTGCGGTAGCCGGCGCTGCCGACCCGGACGACGTTGGCGATTCGCCGGATCGGCGAGATCGCGGTCAGCAGCCGCCCGATCTCGGCGTCGATCTCCTCGGGCACGGCATAGCCGCCGGCCGCGTCGGACGTGCCGGCCACCGCCTTCAGCTCGACCCCGGCCTCGAGCCCCTTGCGCAGGTAATGCTCGACGAACGGCGACGCCGGCGGCTTCGCGCCCGACAGGGCGGGCCGCGCCTGGGCCAGCGCCTGGGCGTCGATCCGGCTCTTCAATTGCGCCATCTCGTCCTTGAGCTGCGCCAGTTGCTCGTCCTCGCGCTCGAGCGCCTCGAACGACGCCTCAAGCGGATCCGCTTTCACTTCCAGCATGTCTGATCTCCTCGTTTTGCAAAATGCACGTGCGTGCCCATCATCCGGCGAAGGCCGGAAGCCATCCTCTTCCCTGTCCCTGTCGGGCTATTCCGCGCCGATGATCCGCGGCGGGCGGGAGTCGCGCCGCTCCACCGCATGGACCCGCGCCTGGGGCTGCATCGGCACGCTGACCAGGCTGACCTCGACCAGCTCGACGTCGGTCAGCTCGCGCACGCCGGGCTCGCCGGCGCGGCGGTTGGCGCCGGTCGCCTTCCTGACCCGGTAGCCGAAGCTCAGCCCGGCCACCGCCCCCTCGCCGAGCAAGGCGGCCGCCTCGCGTCCCGAGGTGCCGTCGGACAGTCGCGCGATCACCCTCAGGCCGCGCCGGTCCTCCTTCAGATATTCGATCCGGCCGACCGGCCGGCACACGTCGTGCTGCCAGAGCAGCCGCACCGTCGACGGCCGCCGCCTCAGGCTGCGGGCGAACGCCCCCGCCCGGACGACGTCGCCGCCGCGGTCGGGCCGGTCGAAGATGGCGGCATAGCCCGCGAACCGCACGCAGGTGCGCCCGGCGCCGCTCATTTCAGAAGATCCAGCAGGCCGAGCTTGACGCTCATCCCCAGCACCAGCAGCGCGAGCAGGATCCGCACCGCCCAGGTCACGACGGCCTGCCACGCCGATTTCTTGGCGTCGCGCCAGGCCTGGAGCAGCTCGCGCAGCTCGTCCATGTCGCGCCGCGCCTTCTGGTCGTTGAGGCCGAGCGCGTCGAGCGCGCGCTCGGCGCCCGTCTCGCACGCTTCCTCGACCAGCGCTCGCAAGGTCACCAGCCCCGCCCCCTGCGCCTCGGCCTGGGCGATCAGAAGCGCGAGCATCGATTGGCTCTGTTCGGTCATGAAACTGTCCTTGCATGCCCCAGCCCGGGCGGGGGCGTCGTGCGGCGGAATAGGGAGCCATTGTCCTGCCGGGGTCCCGGCCTTCGCCGGGACGACGAGCGTCGCGTGAAAGCCCCGCGGCGACGCAGCGTCTGCGTCCCTAGAAGCCCAGCATCTCCCTCTTCTCCTCGCGGGTCAAAAAGTCGGCGGCGCTGACCTGCGCCCACAGCCGCTCGCGGTCCTCGGCCAGGGCCGTCACCTGGTCGACGTCGAGCCTGAGCTCCAGGCCCGGCCACCAGGCCGACAGCCCCGCCGCGAGGGCGCCGAGCAGCCGGTCGGCCAGCGGCAGCACGGTCAGCCGCCACAGGGCGCGATTGGCCTCGCGGTAATTGGCATAGGTCGAATCGCCCGGCAGGCCGAGCAGCATCGGCGGCACCCCGAAGGCGAGGGCGATGTCGCGGGCCGCGGCCGCCTTCAGCTCGACGAAGTCCATGTCGGCCGGGCTGAGGCTCATCGCCTGCCAGGACAGCCCGCCCTCGAGCAGAAGCGGCCGGCCGGCATTGGCCGCGCCCGAGAAGTGGAGGTCGAGCTCCTCGCGCAGCCGCTCATATTGCTCGGCGGCGAGCGTGCCGTCGTCGCCGCCGAGGCTCAGCGCCCCGGACGGCCGGGCCGCATTGTCGAGCAGGGCCTTGTTCCAGCGCGTCGCCGCGTTGTGGATCGCGACCGCGCCCGCCGCCGCCCCCAGGCAGCCGAGCCCGTAATGGTCGTCGAGCGGGTGCATCGCCTTGACATGGACGAGGCTCGGCCGCCCCAGCGAGTCGCGCGCCGGCAGCCGCGCCTTCACCTCGCCGGCCCGGTAGACATAGGCCGTCGGCCAGCCGCCGGCATCGGCCTCGATCGTCACCCGCTCGGGCCTCAGCGCGAACAGCTCCGCCGGCGCTCCCTCGGCGTCGGCGAGGATCTGCACGAAGGCGTTGCCGTGGAGCAGCAATTGCGACGCCGCCGAATCGAGCACGGCCGGAGCGACCAGCTTGAGCGCCCTGGCCGAGGACTGCGCCCCGGCCGCCGAATCGGGCGCGTAGAGCGGCGCCCAGGCGACGCTCTCCGCGACCAGCCGGACCGCCCGCTGCGCGACCGGATTGGACAGATAGGCGTCGCGCGCCTGCGCCTCGTAGCCGCGCGGCCAGTCCCCCGCCGCGAGGCCGCCGGCATGGCCGCGATGAAGCAGCGGCCGCGCGGCCGGCCGCGCGGCCTTGTTCCCGAACCAGAATTTCATCTATCGCCCTCCCGATGAGCTTCGAGACGACCGTGCCGGTCGTGATGGCGCTCGCGGCCGCGGCCCGGGCTTGACGCGGATCGTGGGCCGCCGAGCGGAGCCCGGCTAGATCGGGCCGAATGTCGTTAGGCGCCGGGACTGGGGCCGCGCCGGGCCTACCAGGGGGTGTCGCGCCCGCCTCTGGCGATTCCGCACTGGGTGCCGCCAAATTCGTAGGCGCAGCCGGGGTCGCCGTTGATCTGCTCGCGCACCATGCCGAGCTGTTCCTGGAGCTCCATTTCCTCCCATTCCCGGGCGGAATGGCATTCGCGGATCCGCTTCAGCCTCGAGCCGATCGCCGGCTTCGACTTGCAGATCTGGCGATCGGGGTCGGCGCTCTTCACCGCCTTGCGCGGAGCCGCCGCCGCCTGGGGCGCGGTCAGCAGCGCCGCCGCCGCTATCGTCCAGATCATCCTCATCCTCGCCTCCCTGACCGATCGCGCCGTCTGTCCCGAGCCCGTCACCAGGGCGTGTCCTTGCCGCCGTTGGTGACCGGGACGCCGCCCGGATCGCCGTTGGTCTGACGACGCAGCAGCCCGGTCCGCTCCTGCAGCTTCATGTCCTCCCATTGCTGGGCGGTGGCGCATTCGCGGATTCGCTTCAGCCTCGAGCCGACCACCGGCTTCGACTTGCAGATTTCGCGATCGGGGTCCCAGCCCGGCTCGCCCTTCTTCGGCGCCGCCGCCGTCGCCTGGGCCGATCCGAGCAGCAGCGCGAGGCCCGCCACGATCCGAACTGCCGCCATCAGCCGCCTCCTCTTGTTCCGGGGCCGGGCTATCGCGCCCGGCGGCCTGCGGCAAGCCGAGCCGCTCAGTTGATCCGGTCGTCGACCGCTCCGCCGGCCCCCGGCGAGCCGTTATACTGCTTGCGCATCAGCCCGACCCGCTCCTGCAGCTTGATGTCCTCCCATTGCTGGGCGGTCATGCAGGTGCGAACCCGCTTCAGCCGCGAGCCGAGCACCGCCTGGTTCTTGCAGATTTCGCGATTGGGGTCGTAGTCCGGCCCGTCCTTCTTCGGCGCCGCGAGGCCCGGCGCCGCGCCGGCCAGCAGCAGCGCCAGCCCGGCCGACATATTCACCATCCGCATCGTCTCGCTCCTCACCAGGGGGTGTCCTTGCCGCCTCGCTCCACGCCGCACGGCCCGCCGCCGCTGCAGCCGGGATCGCCGTTGATCTGCTTGCGCATCAGCCCGACCTGCTCCTGGAGCTTGAGATCCTCCCACTCCTGCGCCGTATGGCATTCGCGGACTCGCTTGAGCCGCGAGCCGATCGCCGGCTTGGACTTGCAGATCTGGCGATCGGGGTCGTAGCCGGCCTCGCCTTTCTTCGCCGCCGCCGCCGGGCCGGGCGCCGCCGCCGCGGCGACGAGCGCGAGCCCCGCCGCGATCCGAACCAGGTTCATCCTCCATCTCCCACTTCGCCGCCAGTTTACCGCGCTCCGGGCCCGAGCGACAGTCCTTTTGCGGACCGCCCCCGGCGGACCCGGAGCTACAGCGGCCGGATGCGCGGCTCGGCCCGTCTCTTGCCGAGCATCAGCTCGGTCATCGCCCAGACCATCGCGTCGGCCCGGTCGGGCGACCGGCCCGGCCCTTCATAGCCGCCTCCCGCCTGAAGCCCGGCGAGCTCGTCCTCGAGCTCGGGGAAGCCGCCGGCGAACTTGGCCCGGCCGCCCTCGAACAGGGCCGCGACCGGCTCGGCCCGGGCGGCCTTGCCGGCGCTGGCATGGACGATCCGGACCGGCAGGCCGATATCGGCGCCCTTCAGCACGCTCGCCACCATCGCCCCGCCCTGGTTGCCCTCGGCGACGACCCGGTCGGCGCCCCAGGCCTCGGCCGTCGCCGCCACCGTCCGGGCCCAGCCTTCCGGGCGGCGGCCGGCGACGCTGGCGTCGGCCAGCACCAGGCCGGTCCCGTCCGCGGCGAGCGCGCAGACGACGATCCCGCAAGTCCCTTCCGCCGAAGCCGGCGGGTCGACCCCGACCGCGACCCGCCTGAGCTCGGGCAGCGGCAGCGAAGCCCGGCACCGCTCGATCAGGTCGCGCGGCCACAGGCTGCCCTCGACGTCGTCGATCAGCTCGCCGTCCAGCTCCTGGCGGCCGAAGCGCGTGCCGCCAAAGTCGAGGAACAGCTCGTCGACGACGCTTTGCGAGAGCAACGCCGCCTCCTCGGTCCGACCGCGCGTCATCACCACTCCGGGCCGGGCCGCGAGCCGCCGGATCAGCGGCGTCGGCCGCGGCGTCGTCGTCACCAGCACCCGCGGCAACCGTCCGCTCCTCAGCACGAACATGAGATTGTTCCACGTCGCCTGGCCCCGCGGCCATTTGGCGGCCTCGTCGCACCAGGCATAATCGCATTCCGGCCCGCGCAGCCCCTCCGGATTGGCCCCCGAATGGACGAAGGCCATGGTCCCGTTCGGCCAGATCAGCCGCAGGTTCGACGGCTCCCATTTCGGCCGGACTTCGCGGGCGCAGGCGAGGATGCCGGCCGGCCCCTCGACCATCACCGCGCGCGCCTCGTCCTCGTTCGGCCCGACCAGCTCGATTCGAAGCCCGGGCGCGCGGGCGAGCCCGAGCACCCATTCCGAGCCGGCGCGGGTCTTGCCGAAGCCGCGGCCGGCCATGATCATCCAGATCCGCCAGTCGCCGTCGGGCGCCAGCTGGCCCGGCCGGGCCTCGCCGGCCCACTCGGACAGGAGAAGCAGTTTCTCGTCGCGCGAAAGTTCGCCGATCAGGGCGCGCCTCTGGGCGCGAGGCAGCAGCGCGGCCCGCTCGGCGAGCGACATTTTGGCCGCCCGAGTCTCTTCCGGCAGCGCGGCGAAGGCCTCGATCCGGCTCATCTCAGCCCTCCCCGCCCATCCGCCGGTTGAAATCGGAAAGCTTGGCGTCGAGCCGCTTCCTGATCTCGCGGGCGTTGAGCAGCGGCCGCGGCTGGGGCACGCCGGCCGCTTCGGGCCGGCCCTTGATCCGGGCGTGATAATGCTTGAGGAGCTGCAGCGCGACCGCGGTCGGCACCGCCCGCAGCTTCTTCTCCGCCGCCGTCTTCGGCTCCGGCCGTTTGTCGCCGAACCGCACCCGGCCCAGCATCTCGAGGTCGAGCAGGGCGTAGCCGGCGGCGATCGCCGCATTCCATTTCGCGAGGAACTCGGCGTCGGCCTTCAGCCGCTCCGGCACCTCGTCGGCCTCGCCCTCGAGCCCGGCGGCCTTGAGGGCGAGCCCGAGATCGCAGACGATGCCGAGCTCGCGGAAGAAGATCTTTTCCTTGGCCTTCGGCCAGCCCTTGGCCGGCCGGCACGGCTTGCCGGCGCGCTCGCCCGTTCCGTCCTCCTCTCCCGGCCGGCAGAAGCGGCCGCGGCGGTTGCGCGGACGGTGCGGATTGATGCTCATCTTTCCCTCCTCAGGCGAAAGCGGCCGCCCCGCCCGGAGGCGAAGCGGCCGCGACGACGCGCGCCGCCGGCGCGCAAAGAAAAATGCGGCTTGGGCCCGAACCCCTGCCCGACGTCATTGCCCCGAAACGGTGCAATTCCGCGGCGACAGCGCCCTTGGTCCGGGTTAGGCTTAGACCTCTAACCGGAGGGCCTGTCATGGAGGCTCGCGCCCGTATGTCGGGATCGAAGCGGAAACCCGGCCGTCGCCTGGCCTTCGGGCTGACTTCGGGGGCCGTGCTCGCCATGGCCGCGGCCGCGCAGGACGGCCCGCCCGGCAAGCCGCCGTCCGAGGCGGCCGCCGTGCAGCCGGGCCCCGTCGCCGGCCCCGATCCATTGTCCCGCCGCCAGGGCCGGCCGCCGCCGCGCGAGCCGCCCCGGGCCGACCTCGGAGTCGTTCAGATTCCGGTGGATCCCAAACGGCGGATACCGTTCCGAAAGTCGGGTCCGGCGACACCCACCGCCTCTGCTGCGCCGTCCGCGGCCAAGCCGGCGTCGCCGCCGCCGCCGCCCTGTCCGACCCAATTGCCCTTCGAGGGGCCGCTGCCGCCAATCAAGACGGTGAGCGTCGTCAAGGATTTCGGCAATGTCGCCTGGCACATCTGCGCGACCGATCTCGGCCGCAAGGGCCTGTGGATCGGCCCGATCGAGCTCCGCCGCAGCCCTTCCGAACCCTGGATCGGGGTGATTTCACAGGCCGGCCTCGCCGACATCTTCGTGCCTTATCATGTCTCCGGGGCGTTCCGGTCCTACCAGCTTCAGACCACGACCGCCCTGTCGCCCATCTCCCTTCAGGACGTCGGGACGCAGGGCGGCCGTCTCTGGTTCAGCAACGAGACCTTTCCGACCCTGGCCTACGAGCTTCGCGACCGCGGCATCGCCTGGATGTGCAAGGGCGGCTTCTCGTCCGGAACCGGCCGCGGCCAGGAGTTCGTCCTCTGGGCCCACAGCGACGCCGGCAACGACGACAATATCATCGAATATTCGTTCCGCGACGATGGCTCGATCGGCTTCCGGCTCGGCACCAGCGGCTACAATCTGGTCGGGCGGCAGGACGAACCGCACACCCACAACGCCCTCTGGTACGTCGACATCGACCTCAACGGCGCGTCGGGCGACCGGCCGTGGCGGCTGCCCCATTGGGAGCCCGCTGGGTCCTTGACGGCGGACCCTCTTGTCGCATGGGACCACCCCGAATTTCTCCACAACGAGGGAAGCCTCGCCCTCGATCCGGCGCGGCTCGACGCTGTTCTGATCGAGGACATCACTGGCAACGCGTTCGGCAATCGGCTCGGCTATCGTGTCGCGCCGCTGGAGAACGCGCAAACCCGTCATTTTGGACCGCGCGAGAGCTGGACCGCGAAGGACGTCCACGTCACCCGCTACCATACGCCCGATCTGGCCTGGGCGAGCCCGATCGCCGCCTGGTCGAGTCCCGAGGACTATCTGCTCGATGCGCTTAACGGCGAAGCGACCGCGAACCAGGACCTCGTCCTGTGGGTCAAGACGGCCTCCCACCACCATCCCACCGACGAGGAGCGGGTGCCGAGCGACCTGATGGCGATCTTCACGCCCGGCATGAACGGCATCTCGCTGGTCCGGTGGAGCGGATTCGAGATGAAGCCGTACAACCTGTTCACCGCCAATCCCCTCGGCGCCCCGGTCCGCTGCGGTCCGTGACGGCCGGACACCGCCCCGCGCCGCTCCCGCCATCGAAAAAGCCGCCGCGGGAAGGCCCGCGCCGGCTTCGATCTCGTCCAGCCGCAATTCTGCAGCGTGAGTAAAAGGTACCGTATCAGCGTGACGCTGTCAAGGAAAATTTACCGGAGCGGTAAAACCCTATAGGAATCCGGCGCCGCGCGGCCTCGATCCTCGCTTTTTCGCGTGTCGCTATAGCCTATGAAAACCCTATTTTTCGCGCGCCGTGGCGCGAAAACTTTATTTCGGGAGCCCGGATTCGTCCCCGATTCGCCGGCCCGAAACCCTCTTTGCCGAATCGCGAGTCGCCCGGGGCGGCCGGCCGGCCTGGACAGGGCCGGAGCGAAGCTCAGCTGACCCGCATCAGCTGGCTCGGGAAGGGCTGGGCCAGCGCACAGGCGTCGGCGGCGTCGCCGTCGAGCCACTTGTCCCAATCGTCGCGGTGGAGGATGACCGGCATCGCCTTGGGGTGGAGCGGGGCGACGAGCGGGTTGGGCTCGCAGGTCAGGAAGGCGAAGCGCTTGGCCTCGTCGCTCCAGCGCCAGATGCCGGCGAAGGCGCAGGCCTCCTCGCCCTCGACCGTGAACCACCAGTTCGCCGGCCGCCCGGTCTCCGGATCCCGGCCGGGTCGCGGCTCGGCGAAGCTCGTGAACGGGACCAGGCAGCGCTGCGCCGGATTGGCGATCGTCGACCTCCAGAACGGGGAATCGAGGTTGCGGACGTTGGTCACCGCCTTCTTGACCGGCCTGCCGCTCTTGCCCGGCATCGTCCGGACGATGCCCCAGGCCATGCAGTCGAGCCGCCGCTCGCCGGCCTCCTTGCGGACGACCAAAGCCTCGTATTTGGGATAGATTTCGGGCTTCGGCTCAAACGGCAGCTCGGGCGCGACCGCGTCGAACAGCCGGGCGACGTTCTCGGGCGCGCGAAGCCGGAACAGGTTGCACATCGGGACAGGATAGCAGGCCCGCCGCCGCTTCCAAGGCCGCCGCCCGTCACAGCACGATCGTGATCCCGGCCCGGGCGCCGAACCGGCGCAACGCGGCGAGCGCATCGTTGGAGGCGACGATCCGCGTCTCGGCGATCGGCTCGAGATCGTCCTCCGCCACCCGGTCGCCGAACAGCAGATAGGCCTGCCGGGGATCGCAGCGGCGCGACGTCCAGACGAGGCCGTCGACGTCCGGCCAGCGCTCGTGGAGGGCGAGCGCCCAACGCGCGGTGTCCGGATAGGAGTCGGCGAGCGTGTCGATCATTTGCCCGCGGGTCAAACCCCAGGAGTTGAGGTCGGGCTCGAACAGGCTGGCGAGGACGAGCTCGCGCCGCGTCAGCAGGACCGCGTGCGACAGCGGCTCGATGGCCAGGAAGGGGATCGTCTTGCGCGGCGCGTCGTGCTGGACTTCGTGGAACACCGTCTCGTGGGCCGCGCATTCGTGGCCGTCCGCCGCATAGCCGGTCGGGATCGCAGTCCCGTCGGCGCGGATCAGCGGGGCGAAGCGGCTTGGCCGACCCTTGCCGGGGTTGAAGGCGTTGGCGGCGAATCCCGAGTCGTGGATGCGATGGATCTCGCTCCCGGCCGCAAGCGGCCGGCGGTTGACCGCCGGGAAAGGATCCGGCGGGGACGGGATCATCCGCCCAGGGCCTCGCTTTCGCGCTCGGCCGCGGCGAGCAGGGCTGCCTCGTCGTCGAGCCGCTCGAGCGGGGTCGCTCCGCCCAGCCAGCCGTTGCTCGAGGTCAGCCAGAAGGCGATCTGCCACGCCGACATCTGCCGCGGCAGCTTCTCGATCAGCCGGCCGATGATCGGCCGCGGCCGCCCCTCGCGGAACTGGAAGGCGGGATAGAGGTCGCTCCCCTTCCACGGCAGGCCGACGATCCGACGCGCCTTCTTCCAGCGGGTCGCGGTAGCGCTGACGTTTGCCGCGCCATGCCCGGCCAGTTCGGCCACCTCGCGACTCGTATAGCAGGGAAATTCCTCGACGAACCGCGCCCGCTCGCGGGCATTGTCCATCTCGATCTCGTACCGCGCCGCGGATGCCGGCGCGCTCTTCAGATAGGCGTCGACGAGGAGATCTATATTCGCTTGGCTGAGCGCCTCCTGCCGGGCATGGACGACTTCGGGGACGCGCTCGAGCACGGCGGCGACAGCCGCGTTGATCACGGGGTCGTGACCCGGCACGGCGACATATTCCACCGGAGACTCGGCAACCCGTCCGGCCGATCCCCTGCCCGCCTTTGCCGTTGAGCCTCCGGTCGGCAGGCTGCGGTCAGCCGCGCTCCACTTCTCGCGAATCGACCCTACTTCACCGTAGACGAGCTGCTGATCTTGCTCGCGCAAGGCTCGGCGCATGGCCGAAGTGAGCTGGCCGAGCGGGTCGGCCTGGCTAGCGCGACCCTGCTTTCGCTCGCGCGATTCACCTGCCTTTTTGCCGGCCACCGGGGCAATCCTTGCGTTAGATTGGCTAATCGAGCTTTATATAACCTATATCATCGCCGAGCGCAACTCGGCCGCGTAACGCCGCAGGACGCACCGCAGCGCCGGCGGCCGAAATGGCGACGATCACCCTTTTCCCCTAAGGTCCGCCCATCCAGCGAAGGAGCAGGGCCTTGCAGCTTTTCGTCCAGCTCGCCGTCACGGCGGTGATCAGCGTCCTCCTGACCGTCGTTCACGGCGCCGGAGTCGTCGGCATCTCCCGGGTGCTCCGGCTCGACCTGCCCCGCCGGCGCCGGCGCCGCTTTCACGCTGACACGGTCGCCATCCTGACGACGGTGGCGCTGATGCTGTTCGGCCTCCACGTCCTGGAGATCGCCCTGATCGCCGCTTTCTACGTCGCCGTCGGCGCCTTCGCCGGTTTCGAGGAAGCCCTGTTCTTCTCCGCCTCGGCCTATGCCACGCTCGCCCAGCCCGAGCACGGCTTTCCGGTCGAATGGCGGCTGGTGGGCGCGATGGAGGGCCTGATCGGCTTCCTGATGATCGGCTGGTCGACCGCCTTCTTCGTCACCGACATGAACCGCCTCCTCAGGGAGTGACCGGTTCGTCCTCGCCGGGCGGAAGGTCTGAACCCCCGCCCGCCCGGTACCTGAGAAGCACGCACCCCTTCGCCAGCGGCCGGGCCTCGACCAGCTCGACCTCGACCCTCCGCGCCATCGGCCGGAAGGCGGGGATGCCGCCGCCGAGCAGCACCGGATGGACGTTGAGCCCGATCTCGTCGACCAGCCCGGCGTCGATCAGCGCCGAGCCCAGTTCGCCGCCGCCCATGACGATGATGTCGCCGCCCGGCTCGGCCTTCAGCCGGCGGACGAAATCCGCCGCGTCGCCGCCGACCAGCTGCGCCCCTTCCGGCACTTCGCTGAGGGTCCGCGAGAAGACGAACGTCCGGATCCTCGGCCCGACCCGCAGGCCGCCGCCCTCGCGCATCGCGAAGTCGAAGGTCCTGCGCCCCATCAGCATCGTGTCGACGCCCTTCCAGCTCGCCGCGCTCACCGCCGCCGCCTCGTCGCTCCACCTGAGCCAGTCCATCGCCTCGCCGGGCCCGGCGAAATACATGTCGAGGCTGACCGCGCCGCCGAAGGTCACCTTGCGGGTCATGCCGCCGCCCCGGCCTTCGCCCTGCGCGTCAGCGCCTTGCGCCAGATCGGGATGGTGACGAGGCCGGCCTGGGCCATTTGCGGCAGCACGAAGCCGAGCGCGACCGCGGTCGCCGAGCCGAGCACGACGCTGGTCGAGCGGGTCCGGACGTGGGCGATCTGCTCGGTGTCGGCGGCCGGGCTCACCATGTCGGGCCCGGTCGCCACCCGCACCACCTTGAGGTTGAGCAAGGCCGCGAGCAGCATCGCCAGGCAGTAGAGCAGGGCCGGCGGACGGGCGAACATGTTGGTGGCGAGGAAGGCGGTGACGAACGGCATGAAGGCGATCATGCCGAGGAGTCCCATGTTCCAGCCGAGCACCTTCGGGCTGTAGCGGGCCGCCAGAGCGAAGGCGCGGTGGTGGCCCATCCAGAACAGGCCGATGACGGCGAAGCTGATGAAATAGCCGAGCAGGCTCGGCCAGAGATTCGCGAGCGCGAGCCAGTAGGCGCGGTCGGCCGAGCCTTCGGGCAGATGCGGCGCGTGGATCTCGATGACGAGCAGGGTGATCGCGATCGCGAACACCGCGTCGGAGAAGAAGACGAGTCGCTCGAGCGTGTGATCGGTCTTGGTGGTGGCGGCCATCCCCGTCTCTCCCCCTGCCGCTTTCAGCATGCCACGGGCCGGGCGGCGGAGCCAGCCGCCTCGGTCATTCGCCCGAAGGCGGGAATCCGGTCCGGGTCGAAACGGCGACGCATCCTTCCGGCCCTCGCGCGCGTTGACCAGACCGATGAAAAGTTTCGCTTTTGCCTGCCTGGCCCTGCTCGCCGCCTGCGCCGAGCCGCCCGAGCCGCAGGCCGATCCGGCCGTGGTCGAGCGGATCGCCCGGGCGAACACGTCCGAAGCGCCGCGGCTCGCCAAGGCCGACCGCCTGATCAAGGCGGTCGACCGCGCCGACCCCGACCGCCTCGCCGGCCCCGCCGAAGCCCTGCTCGAGCGCTGACCCTAGAACGGCACCTCGCCGACGACGTTGCCGGCGGTGCGGTAGCGGCAGACCAGCACCTCCTCCTCGGTTCCGGCCGCGAGCGCGCAGCCGACCCGGTCGGTCTCGCGCCACATCAGCTGGGTGTAGTGGCCGACGTCGGCGAAATCGCCGGTGACGCTGTTGTCGGGAAAGCGGCCGGGGCGGAAATGCCTCTTCTCCTCGATCCAGCCGCCGACCATCTCCTCGGGCGACCAGGCGCCTCGGGTCCCCGCCCACAGATTCTCGCCCTGGGGATCGGCGGCGTCGGCCTCGTCATGCTCGAAGGCGCCGGCGGCGGCGAGCCGCTCGCCCCACGCCGCGGCCTCGGCGGCCAGCGCGGGGTCCCAGGCGAGCGGCGGCACTCCGGCGGCGCTGCGCTCGCGATTGTGGGCGGCGAGCAGCCGCTGGTCGAGGCTGGTCAGCCGGCCGGTGCCGCCGATCAGCAAGGGCGCTACGAGCGCCAGCGCCAGCGCCGCCGCCGCCTTCCCGTTTCGACTCGCGATCCGCCTCATCGCCGCGAGTGTCGCCGCTCGCGCCTAGCCGAGCCTTGACGCGAAAGGTTGAGGCGCCGTTAGCCCTCAGGCGCCCGATCCTGTCGCGAACGGTGCTATTCCGCCGCCTCGGCCGCGCCGTCGTCGCCGAACAGGGGGGTCGGCGCCGCCGCCGGCTGTTCGGCGCGGGCCGCGGCCGAGCCGTCGGCGCCGCCGCGGCGGCGCTTGAAGCGGCCCTCGACCTCGGCGCCGGCGGCGACGCTGAGGCTCTCGTAGAGGATGTCGCCGGTCACCCGCGCGCTCGCTTCGAGGGTCAGCGTGCCGGCCTCGACGGCGCCGTCGACGAGGCCGGCCAGCCGCGCCTCGTCCGCCCGGATGTTGCCGCGCACCTCGCCGCTCTCGCCCTGGGTCAGAGCGCCGCAGGAGACGTCGCCGACGACCTTGCCGTCGAGATGGAGCTCGCTGTCGGTGGCGATGTCGCCGGTCACCGTCATCTCGCCGCCGATATAGGAGAAGGTGCCGCCGCTTCTGCCCGGCGCCGCCGTCGCCGCCTTGCCGCCCTTCAGGAACATCGCCGAGTCCTCCCGGGAACGATCATGACACAATGGCGAAGCGGATCAAGCTCCCGCCTCCCGTCCGCCCGGGCCGTCCTCGCCGGCGAAAGGCGGCGAGGAGGGGGGCGAGCGTCGAGCGTCAAAATAATGGGGGCCGGTGTCGCCACCGGCCCCCACTTGTCCCAGCCTTGACTGCCGTCGCTGGGTGGCGAGGCCATCTCTCGCTGGGCGGCTTCGGGATCGCGTCCCGGCGCTGGGCCAGGCCGCTTTCCCCGGGTCCCGGAGCCAGGCTCGCGCCTCGTTCGGTGCCCGTGGTCTCGGGAGAGGCCCTGGCGGGCCTCTCGCCGATCCCGTCGGGTCGCTTGGGCGGGACCGAGATCCCGCCGCCGCTTCCCTTGGCGGATCCGGCCGGGCCGAAGCCTGGCCTTCTCCTCGAGGATCGCATCGAGGCCGAAGCCTCTCCGCTCACCCCTTCGAAAAGCGCTGGGCCGTGGGTCCCGCCAAAGCGATGCCTTGACGGGGGCCGTCTGGCCTTCCCGCTTTCCCGGGCCCTCGCGGGGCCGAAACCCCTCGAGACCCCGTTCGGGGGACGGCTGGGGCGCAAGGCCCTTCCCCGTCTCCCTGCCGGCTCGTGCCGCGGGGCGATTCCCGCAACCTTCGCCGGTTTGGCCGGCCTCGCGGATCCCGAAAGACCCGGTCGGCCTGCCGTGGAGGGTTTCGTGAAATCCCGCCTCGCATCCGCTTGCGCTTATGCGGGCGCGGCTTCGTCCGCCCTCCCCGCCTCGGTTCGAGTCGCCAGCGTCCTTGGGGGAGCGACGGCGCCTCTCGCTTCGGCATCGCGGCCTTGGCTTGGCGGTTCCGTTGCCGGTTCCGCCGCGCTTCCGGCCACGAGGTCAAGCTGTCAGCTTTCGCCGATTCGGGGAAGAGGCGGGCGCCTGTGGATAACGAGGATATCGGGGGTAGATTTAGCTTCGATCAGCCGTTGCCGACCTTGTGCTCCTCCTCGCCGCGCGGCCTCGACTCCGCCGCTTCCCAGGCGTCGAGCGTTCGGCGCGCCATGTCGATCGCGAGCCTGCGCAGCGAATCGCCGAGGCGAATCGCCTGCTGCCCGGCCTCGCCGGCCGTCTCGGCGGCCGCGCCGGCGGCCCGCTTGGCCGCCGGCGGGTCGCGAAGCGCCGCCGCCGCCGCCAGCAAAGCCGCCGCCACCGTCTCGCTCACCGCCGGCTGCTCGGCCAGCTTCAGCGCCCGCTTGCCGGCCTTGCGCACCGCCTTCGAAACCTTCACCCCGGCGATCCGCTTGGGAATCTTCAGCCTGTCCTTCTTGTCGCCCTTGGCCATCGGTGAAGCTCCTATTCGACGATGATGCGCCCGCTCATGCCGAGCAGACGGTGGAGAAGATTGGCCCCGGCCGCCCGGTAGCGCCCCGCCCTGGGTACCAGGGCGATGGTCCGGGTCGACAGCGGCGGCACCTCGAGCGAGCCGTCGCGGACCAAAGCCGCGTCGCGCCGCCGCAGCCGCGCCGAGCGGAAGAAGGAATCGGCGGCGAAGCTCAGCCCCTGGTTGCTGTTGTTGACGAAGCGAAGCCGCACCGGCTCGTCCGCCTTCAGCCGGATCTCGCCGGGCCGGATGTCGTAGGTCGAGAGCTGGACGTCATATTCCGCCGCCATCCGCCACTCCTGCGCGGCGGCCGGCGTGGCGAGAAGCAGGGCGAGCGGGAACAATATGCGCATGCGGGGCCTCTAGCATCTCTGCCCGCCCGCGCGAAGCCGGGTGAGTGAAGAGGTAATTGGCGCAGGCTTGGCGGGTTCCCGCGAAAATCGCTTGCCCCTCGCCTTCGACGCCGCCACCGGCTTTCGGCCGGCCCCGCTTCCCGCGGCTTCGCCGCGGGGAAGGACAAGAAAGGTCCCCGATGCGCTTTCTCCTCCTCGCCCTCGCCCTCCTCGCCACCCCCGTGCAGGCGAAGCTCTCTCCCGCCGAGCAGCGCATCGTGCGCACCGTCGAGGCGGAGCAGGACCGCACCGTCGCCCTGCTCGAGCGGCTGGTCAACCAGAACAGCGGCTCGCTCAATCTGCCCGGGGTCGAGGCGGTCGGACGGATGATGCGGGCCGAGCTGGAGCCGCTCGGCTTCACCGTGCGCTGGGTGCCGATGGCGGAAACCGGCCGCGCCGGCCACCTCGTCGCGACCCATCGCGGCGACGGCCGCGGCAAGCGCATGCTTCTGATCGGCCATCTCGACACGGTGTTCGAGCCCGACAGCCCGTTCCAGCGCTTCGTCCGCAAGGGCCCCGGCGCCGCCGAGGGCCCGGGAATCGTCGACGACAAGGGCGGCATGGCGGTGATGGTCGCCGCGTTGCGCGCGATGCACGCCGCGGGCACGCTCCGCAGGGCCGACATCGAGATCGTCCTCACCGGCGACGAGGAGGATGCCGGCGCCCCGATCGCGATCGCCCGCCGCGACCTCGTCGCCGCCGCCGGCCGCGCCGACGTCGCGCTCGACTTCGAGGGCCTGGCCCGTGAGCAGGGCCGCGACATGGGCTCGATCGCTCGCCGCGGCTCCGCTTCCTGGACGGTCACCGCCCGCGGCCGGACCGGCCATTCGAGCGGCATCTTCGGCCCGTCCATGGGCAACGGCGCCATCTATGAGCTCGCCCGAATCCTCGCCGCCTTCCGCGCCGAGCTGCCCGAGCCGAACCTCACCTTCAACGTCGGGCTGGTCGCCGGCGGCGCCACCGCCGAGCTCGACCGCAACGGCATTCGCGCCACCGTCACCGGCAAAACCAACATCGTCCCGCCGCTCGCCATCGCCCGCGGCGACCTGCGCGCCCTGTCGCTCGAGCAGCAGGAGCGGGTGATGGCGAAGATGCGCGACATCGTCGGCCATCACCTCGCCGGCACCGAGGC
>Ga0196963_10000676_pt1 | contig 27776 bp, 22 predicted proteins | sample S1_5metaG_FD_148600 | JGI IMG/M metagenome (GOLD analysis project Ga0196963, IMG submission 148600) | Soil microbial communities from Anza Borrego desert, Southern California, United States - S1_5 | ecosystem: Environmental > Terrestrial > Soil > Desert | place: USA: California | collected...
GAAGCATTTTCTGACGGCGGCGGTCTCCATGCGGTCGTTGAGGTCCGTGCCGGTGCCGTGGAGGTTGATGTAGGCGATGTCGTCCTTCGAGACGCCGGCGTCGGTCATCGCCAGTTCCATGGCGCGGACGGGCTCGACGATCTCGGGGGCGATCTGGACGCGGTGGTAGGCGTCGCACGTGCTGGCGTAGCCGGCGAACTCGGCGAGTGGCGTGGCCCCCCTGCTCAGGGCATGCTCGTAGTCTTCGAGGACGAACATCCAGGCGCCTTCGCCGAGGACGAAGCCGTCGCGGTCGGCGCCGAACGGGCGGGAGGCGTGGCGGGGGTCGTCGAACTTGCGCGTGGAGACGACGCGCATCTTTTCGAACGCGGTAAGGATGCCTTGGGAGATCGGGGCATCCGCGCCGCCGGCGAGCATCATGGGGATTGTGCCCGAGCGGACGAGCATCGCCGCGTAGCCGATCGCGTCGGTGCTGGAGGTGCACCCGGTCGACAGGACGTGGCTCGGGCCGCGGAGGCGCAGGGCGATCGAGAGTTCGGACGAGAGGTTGCCGTGGGTGCCGGCGGTGATGGAGAAGAGGGACGGTTTGCCGTGTTCGAAAAACTGCCGGTACTGCTCTTCGACGAACGCGAGGCCGCCGCCCCCGGTGCCGAGGGCGACGCCGATCTTGCGCTGGGCGTCGAGGTCGTCGAGGGCGAGATTCGCGGAAGCGATGGCCTCGCGCGAGGCGGCGATCGCGAGGGGGATCATGCGCGGGACCCGGCGGAGCTCGACGGGGTCGAGGACGGCGCTGACATCGAAGTGCTCGGGGAGGACCTGCGCGGCGACGGAGGAACGGAGGCGGGTGAGGTCGAGGTCGCGCAGGGCCGAGACGCCACTGACGCCGTCGAAACAGGCGCGGGCGAAGTTCTCCGCGCCGACGGCGTTGGGGCTGACGACCCCGATGCCGGTGATGACGACGCGCCGGCGATGGGGAGTCGGGGGGCTCAACACGGGAATAGTAGGCGGCCGCGCGCGAGGTCGACTATCGGGAAAGTCGCGCCGTCCGAGGGAGCCCAGCGACTTGTCGCGGGACGGAGTCGAACGGCATCCGATCCGGCGACCTTCAGGCGCGTTCGACGCGCAACGGCCCATCAAGCACACGCCCCACCACCTCGTACGCGTTCAACCGCGCCGCGAAGTCGACATCTGATTCCAGCCCCGCGGCGATCACGTTCCGCCCCCCTGCCGAGGACGCGAGGGCGGCGCGAAGGTCGTGGCGGGCGGCGTCGAAGGAGCGCATGGCGATGGTGGCCGAGTCGGAGGGCGTGATCTCGACGTCCACGGATTCGAGTTCGCGGGCGACTGCGCCGGCGCCCACGACGTCTTCGGCGGCGATTTGACCATTGGTGCCGGCGCAGAGGAGGACGACGTCGCGGCCGGCGGCGGCGAGCGCGCGGGCGGCGGCGCGGGCGTTGACCAGGGCGGCCGCGATAAGCAGGGAAGCGTCCCGGGCGGCGACGATCGCGCGCGTGCCGTTCGTGGTGCTCATCAGCAGCGTGCGGCCACGGAGGTCGGCGGCGAGGCCCGGGGCGGCCATGGCCACGGGGCTGTTACCCAGGTCGAAGTCAGCGGGCGGGAGACACTGGGTCTCGCCGACCAGGAGCGGTTTGGGGCTTGCCCCCCCTGCTTCGCGTGCCGCCGCACGGGCGGAATCGAGATCGTCGAAAACTTGGATCTGCCGGACGCCCTGCGCGAGGGCGACGGTCATCGTGGTCGTGGCGCGGAGGACGTCGAACACGGCGACGGATCGGTTTTCGAAATCGGCGGGTTGGGCATGGCGCGGGAGGAAGACGACGTCGACTCGCATGCGTGCGGATGATACGCGCGCGGCGCGGTACAAAAAGAAAGCCCACGCTGCTCGCAGCGTGGGTTCTCCTACGACGTTGGTTTATCCGAGCGGCCCGACCGGGCGACCGATCCATCAAGCACTTCACGGTCGTCGGGTCGGACGGCGATGCGATACGTCGTGCATCAATATCGCTCGGCGTTTTCGAGGATGGAGCCGGGGCGGGCGTACCGCTCCCAGGATTCGCCACGGCATTTGGGGCAGACGCGCGGGGGCGTCACGGACATGTCGGGCTCGTACCCGCAGGAGTGGCAGGTGAGCGTGAAGACGGCGACCCGCTGCTTCTCGTGCCGGAAGGGATCGTAAGTGACGTACTGGCCTTCCGAAGCGAATCGTTCCATGGCGATAGACATGCTAAATCTCCTTGTCTGCAGAACTTGCGAAGTGTTGGCTTCGCCTGACGAGGAAGACTTGGCAACGGTCGTGCCACAAGGAAGAGCCCGGAGGACGAGCCGCTAGGAGACGCTGTTTTTCCGAGACTTTCGGCGCGGGCGTCCGGCATTTCCCGAGGTCCGAGCGGACTCAACTGTGCGGTACTAGGACTTTTGAACTACGACAAATAGACAATGTGTCGCAGTCAAATGTCGCGGTGTCGGAGGTGATAGAAGAGGTGACGTAGGAGAGATGCAGAGGCGTCAAATTGAACCAGCGGCGTAATTTGCGGCTGGAAAACGAAGAACGGCAGGGCCGCGGAAGCGACCCTACCGTCTTGAGTTCGAGAGAATTGTGCGTTCAAGCTTCGGCGAGCGCGTCATCGACGGGGTCGCCGCCCTTTTCGCCGTCGTAGAAGCGTAGCTTGCGCTGGAGCGTGCGGACGGAGATGCCCAGTCGGGCGGCGGCGTGGGTGCGATTGCCGCCGCACTCCTGGAGGGTCTTGTTGATCGCCATCCGCTCCAGTTGTTCCATCGTCAGCCCGGACGGGATCGCGCCCGACGCGCCGGCGGGCATGGCCTCCTGGGTGATGCGCTCGGGGAGGTCGTTCTCGGTCAGGACGTCCCCGTCGGCCAGGACCATCATGCTCTCGAGCGTGTTGCGGAGCTCGCGGACGTTCCCGGGCCAGCGGTAGGTCATCAGGCGGCGCATGACCTCGGGGCTGATGCGCTTCTTGGCGGTGTGCTTGTTCTCGGCGATCTCCTTGAGGAAGTGCTCGCAGAGGATCGGGATGTCGTCGGTCCGCTCGTGCAGGCCGGGCAGGCGGATCTGGATGACGTTCAGGCGGTAGAAGAGGTCTTCGCGGAACGTGCCTTCCTTGACCATCTTGTTGATGTCGCGGCTCGTGGCGGCGAGGACGCGGACGTTAACTTTGCGGTCCTCGTGTCCGCCGACGGGGGTGACGGTGTACGTCTCGAGGACGCGGAGCAGCTTGGCCTGGAGGGCGAGCTCGAAGTCGCCCACTTCGTCGATGAAGAGGGTCCCGCCGTCGGCCTGTTCGAACCGGCCGACGCGGCGGTCGGTGGCGCCGGTGAACGCGCCGCGGACGTGGCCGAACAGTTCGGACTCGACCAGGGTGGGCGGGACGGCGGCGATGTTGACGGCGACGAACGCGAGCTTTTTGCGGGGGCTGTTGTGGTGAAGGGCCTGGGCGACGAGCTCCTTGCCGGTGCCGGACTCGCCGAGGATCAGGACGGTCGAGTCGACGGGGGCGGCGCGCTGGATCTTGGCGAACACGTCCCGCATCATCTTCGACTGCCCGACGATCTGGTCGAGGCCGAACTTCTGGTCGAGGCGGCGGCGGAGGTCGTCGATCTCCTTCTCCTTGCGGTTGGAGTCGATCGCCCGCTTGAGAAGGATCGTCAGCTCGTCGATGTTGACGGGCTTCTGGATGTAGTCGAACGCGCCGGCCTTCATCGCGGAGACGGCGGCGGAGGCGCTGGCCTCACCGGTGATGACGATGAAGTGGGTCTCTGGCTTGCGCTGCTTCCAGAGGGTCATCAGGTCGATGCCGCTGACGTCGCCCATGTGCAGGTCGGACAGGACGACATCGACCCCCTCCTCGACGTAGGAAATGGCCTTGTCGGCGCTGTCGGCGCCGTGGACGGTGAACCCCTCGGACTTGAGGCGGTGGACCAGCGCCTTGCGCGTAGTCTCATCGTCCTCGACAACCAGCAAATGCCCCTGAGTACCCATGGTCGCCTCTACTTTTTTACTGCGGTAAGACCGATTTGGCGGACACAACTCTCCACGGCAAGATGTCATATCCGACATTGTTCCGGGGCGGAACGTACAAAATTCAGCAGACCTACGCGGGGAGTAAGGGAAGTAGCAGAGGGAGGTTACGGGCGGGCGGAAAGAGTGTCGGTGCGGCACCAAGTTGGCGGGGTGCGCCGATATGGGCCGGCCCACCGGCCTCAGGGGAATCGCCGGTTCGCGCGGCGGCACATGTCTCGTAGCGTACGCGAGTATGAAGAGCCGAGCACATCTGAAGGGTCATCCGCTTCATCCGATGCTGATCGTGTTTCCGATCGCGTTCCTGGTCGGGTGTGCGGTGGCGGACGCGGTGGGGATGGCGGTGGATCGGCCGACGCTGTGGACGGTCGGCGGATACCTGAGCGTGGCCGGGGTGGTGATGGGGCTGGTGGCGGGGGTGCCGGGGTTCGTGGACTACGTGACGGTGGTGCCGCCGGCCAGTTCGGCGAAGAAGCGGGCGACGTACCACATGGTCGTCAACGTGGGGGCGCTGGGACTGGTGGCGCTCGGATGGGCGTTTCGAGATTGGACGACGATGCGGCCGGGCGCGGCGGCGGTCGTGCTGGAGTGGGCCGGCGTGGGGTTGATGTCGGTCGGCGGGTGGCTGGGCGGGACGCTGGCGTACCGAAACCAGATCGGCGTCGACCGGCGGTACGCGAACGCGGGCAAGCCGCGCGAGGTGACGGTCGACGGTGCGGCGGGCGAACTGGTCGTGGTGCCCGGTGCGGCGGCGGAGCTCAAGCCGGGGCAGATGTGGCTCGTGAAGTGCGGATCGCGCCGGCTGGTGCTGGCGCGGACGGACAACGGCCTTGCGGCGTTCGACGATCGGTGCCCGCACCGCGGCGGGTCGCTCGCGGACGGGGCGCTGGTCTGCGGGACGGTGCAGTGCCCGTGGCACGGGTCGCAGTTCGACGTCACGAGCGGGAGCGTGAAGGCGGGGCCGGCCACCGAGGGGATTGCGACGCACTCGGTGGAGGAGAGTGGCGGGGAGGTGCGGGTGCGGTTGCCACAGGAGTAGGTGCAGTCGACCACCGCGGGTGCCCCCGCGGCTCGGACGGAGCCTCGCCCTCCCGAACGACGTCACGGTTTGAGGGCGGCGTCGATTTCCTTGGCGGCGGTGGCCATGGCGGCGGTGAAGTCGTTGAGGCGGCCGGTCTCGGCGGCCTTGAAGACGAGGTCGAGGCGCTCGATGGGTTGTTTGAGTTTGGCTTGCAGGGCCGTCAGCGCGTCGCCCTTGAGGGTGCGGAGCATCTCGCGCGCGCCGAGCAGGCCGGTGCCCTTGCCGGGGCCGGAGACGCCGCCGAAGAACGGCCGGCGTGCGCCAGTATGGGCGAGGGCGAAGCGGAGGCGGAGGTGGCGGAGACCGAAACCGTCGGGACTGCCGCGGCCGAGTGGCGAGGCCGTGTTGAGGATCGCGATCGTGATGCGGTCGCCGGCCCTGGTGGGCATGGGCGCGTTGCTCATCCAGTGGGTCGCGTGCTGGTCGGCGTTTCGCAGCAGGCCGTCCTTGCTCCAGAGGCCGGCGGGCTTGCCGTTGATGTAGGTGTAGACCTCCCAGACGCCGAGGCAATTGCCCTCGACGCCCAGGTTGTAGCCGTTGGGCGGGATTGCGAAGTGGCCGAGCTTTTCGGGGACGACGAAGGAGACGCGGTACCACCCGGCCGCGCCGGGCTCGGACCGGCCGTGGACTTGGTACGGGTCCTTCAGGACGGCCATGCCCGATTCGTCGGCGTCGACGGCATGAAGCGCGGGGAGGAGGCCGGGGCGGAACTTCACGGCCCTGGCGATGTCGATCGAGTCGAGGGCGATCAGGCGGTCGATCAGGGCGGTGAGGTCGTCGGCAGTTTGGGCCCGTGCGGGCGCGACCGCGAAGAGGGTTACGAGGGCGAGCGCCAGTCGCATTCGGAGAGGATTCAAACACCGATGGGCACGGATGACACCGATGGAAGTTTGGACTGATCTGTGAGGATCGGTGGTCATCGGTGTAATCGGTGTCAGAAAAGGTCCGTGGTGCCCACGGGGTGTGCCGCGACGACGCGAAGCGGCCGCCGGGGGCCGTTCCGTCGAGGTCACTTCGTTTGCCACGTGTCGGCTTTCTCGAGGACGGTGCGGGGACCGTCTCCGTCGAGCCATTGCTTGGCTTCCGGGACGCCGCGGAGGTAGGCGTCCCAGAAGGCGGTGCTGAGGGCGAGAATGGCCTTGTGGTGGTTGGGGTTTCGCTTGGCGCCGAGGTCGCCGGGGAGGAGGGAGTCGCCGAAGGCGGAGTGGCGGGCGGCGTCTAGGACGAGTTCGTATTTTCCGCCGGCAGGGAGGGCGGGGAAGACGGCCAGACGGGACTTGACGTCGATGTCGCCGATCGGCGACGTGTCCTGGGTGCCGGTCATGAGGAGCCAGGGGATCTTGACGGCGCCGAAGGCGCGGGCCGGGTCGCCGGCGCGGGGGCTGCTGGGGCTGAGCGGGATGGCGGCCTTGATGCGCGCGTCCGTGGGTGCGACGTTGCCGGGGAAGGATTGGCCGCTGACCGCTTGCGTGGTAACAGCGCCGAACGAGTGGCCCGACATGCCCAGGCGCGAGAGGTCGAGCCGGCCGCAGAGCGGGTGTTCGGTTTCCTTGTTCCAGACTTCGAGTTGGTCGATCACGGCGGGCACGTCTTTGACGCGGAGCGAGAAGTTGTGGGCGCTGGCGGCCTGGCGGAGGGCGGGGGCGCGCTCGCCGAGCGGCTTGCCCTTCCAGACGTCGACGTCGCTGCCGGGGTGCTGGATGTAGACGACGGCGTACCCGCGGGCGACCCAGTGCTCGCCGAGGTAGGCGGGGCCGTTGCGCGAGCCGCCCAGGCCGTGGCTGAAGAGGAGGACGGGCGCGGGCTCTTTGCCGTGGGGCAGCATGACGCGGATCGGGATGTCGCGGGCGCGGGCCGAGTCTTTGACGGTAAGGTCGATGGGCTCGGGCGGCTTGTTGGCGGGGATGGCGAACGGGTTGTAGGCGCGGGCGGGGAGGGTGAGGAGGACGACGGCGAGGAGGAATGGTTTCATGAGGTCACGCGCGTCGGAACGGGTGGGGAGTCGTAATCACATACGCGCGAACTTCGCGGATATTACTAGCGAGGGACCCCAGTAGTCGCTAAGCCGCAAGCGGCGGCGGGTGTGCGGGAACGTTCGGCACCCGGTAGAATCCCACGCGTTGATGTTCCGGAAGCTCCGACAACTCGAGATCTCGCTGGCGGCCAAGTGCCAGCTGCTGTTCGGGGCGGCGGTCGTGCTGATCATCGCGGCGGCGCTGTTCGTCCCGTGGCAGCGGATGGAGCAGCTCGTCGAGCAGATCGACGAGCGAAGCGCCCGCGCGATGGCCGAGACCGCCAAGGCGCAGCACCTGGTGTGGGCGGCGCTGCCGGCAGACGAGCGGCGCGGGACGGAGATGCCGTCGCGGATGGCGGGCAACGCGACGACGCTCCCGGTGAACGAGGAGGGGCGGTCGATTCCGGTGCCGCGACTGGTCCCGCTGTGGGACGCGGGGCTCAAACTGACCGGGTTCGAGCGGCGGGCGGTCGAGTACTTCAAGAAGCACCCGAACTTCGACACGCACGTGCAGAAGTACGAGACGAAGGACGGGCGGGAACAGGTGCGGTTCGCGCTGGCGCTGCGGGCGGAGCAGTCGTGCGTGCGCTGCCACGGGGAGGACATCGGGCGGGTGCGGGCGGGTGTGGCGGGCGGGCCAAAGACGGAGCAGCCGGTTGCGGAAGCGCCGGGCCGTAAGGATGAGGGGACGGAGGGCGGGCCGGCAGACGATCGGCTCCCGATCCTCGCGTCGACGGCGGGCGTTTCGGGGGCGGAGGATTTGGCGAAGAGACAAGCCACCTCCTCGCCAACGACGCGCGCGACGACCGCGGTCGTTCAGGCGCCGGCGACCGCGCCCGTCGCGACGACCCCGCCCACGACCGCGCCGGCAGTGCCGTCCGGTACGCTGGTCGGCCTGGTCAGCATGGAGATGCGCACGCAGGTCGATGGCAACCAGCTTTTGCTCAACCGCGTGTTCCTGTTGACGGCGGGCCTGCTCGCGGGCACGCTGGCGATCCTCGTGTTCTTCCTGATCACGACGAAGCTGATCCTCCAACCGGTGCGCGTGCTGCGCGAGACGGCGGAGAAGGTGTCCAAGGGCGACCTCAACGTCCGCTCGCACATCTTCACGGGGGACGAGTTCCAGCACTTGTCCGAGACGTTCAACGTGATGCTCGCGAACCTGAAGGAGAGCGAGGATCAGCTCCGGGGGATCAACAAGAGCCTTGACCTCAAGCTCGGGCAGCTCGCCGAGAGCAACGTGGCACTGTACGAGTCGAACCGGCTCAAGAGCGAGTTTCTGGCGAACGTGAGCCACGAGTTGCGGACGCCGCTGAACTCGATTTTGGGGTTCGCGGAGCTGCTGCGCGACACGGCGATCACCGGCGCGGGCACGCCGGCCGAGCAGCGCACGGGCCGGTACGTGACGAACATCCTCACGAGCGGGCGGAACCTGCTGGAGCTGATCAACGACCTGCTGGACTTGGCGAAGATCGAGGCGGGGCGGATGGAGGTGCGGAGCGCGCCGCTGCCGCTGGGCGATTTGTTCGAAGGCCTGACCGGCATCCTCAAGCCGCTAAGCGAGAAGAAGCAGATCGAGATTCTGTCGACGATCACGAGCGACGTGCCGATCCTGTACACGGACGCGGCCAAGCTGCAGCAGGTGCTGTACAACTTCCTCAGCAACGCGATCAAGTTCTCGCCGGCGGGCGGGACGATCACGCTGTCGGCCGAGCGGGTCGACGACGGGCACGTGCGGGTCAGCGTGACGGACCGCGGCCCCGGGATCGACCCGGAGAAGCACGCGCTGATCTTCGAGAAGTTCCGGCAGCTCGACGGGAGCGTGACGCGCGAGCACGGCGGGACCGGGCTGGGCCTGGCGATCTCGAAGGAACTCGTGTCGCTGCTCGGCGGCGAGATCGGCGTGCGGAGCACCGCGGGCGAGGGGGCGACGTTCTGGGTGCAATTGCCGCTGCGGATCGAGGCGGGGGCGGCGGACGTGCGCGGGGGGATGGTGATGGCTTAGGATGGACGGAAAACGAAAGACGAAAAGACGTAAGGGGGGCGCGACTGCCCTTTATCGGGCGCGACGGGCCGTTCGCGGGTCACGTCGCTGGCGGCGGTCGGCGACGCGGTCTTCCTTCCAATCGGATTCGGCGGTGCAGGTCCACCGATCGTCCTTCCGGCGGAAGCCGAAGAAGCGGGTTTCGCTATCGCGCCCGAGGGACCAGCGCGTGTGGACGGCGGCCTGGTCGTGGCGGCACGTGCGGGAGGGGATCGCGATGCGGAGGACTGGGCGGACTGATTTGTCGGTGGCCCAGGTCCAAATGTGGCCGTCGTGCGTGAGCATTTCGGACCAGTCGAACTCGGGGAGGCCGATGAAGCCGGGGCCGTAGCCTGCCGGGAAGGCGAAGCCGCCGTCGGCAGTCCAGCGGGTCTGGTGGGGGCGGAGCCAGTGGGAGCAGCGGCCGACCTGCACGAGCGCGCCCGCCTCTACGGAGGAGGGGAGTTCGGCGAGGATGTGGTCGAGGGCGGTCTGCCAGAGCCAGAAGTCGTCGCCGGGGCGGAGTTGGATCAGGACACGGTCGACGGCACGGCCATGACCGAGCCCGAACGCGGCGGCGGCGCGGGCGGCGAAGGCCCAGACGTTTTCCTTCACGTAGTCTTCCAGGGGCGGGTTGCGGTCGGGCGGTGTGGCGGGGTCGACGAAGACCTGATCCGGGGCAGGCGCATCGAAGCAGCCGTAGAGATCGCGAGCGAGTTCCGGGTTCACGCCGGGCACGATGTAATCGCTCAGGAACTCGTCCAGATCCGTGTAGATCAGCTGGACGATGCGCGGGACGCGGGTGCGGAGCACGGCGTAGTTGCCGCGAACCGGGTCGCGGAGCAGCAGGTCGCCGACGATCGTCCAGCCGACGATTTCGGTGGAGCGCTCGGCGGCGGGCTGCCACGCGGGCAGGGTCGTGATCGGGCAGGGAGTTTCGAGGAGGCGGTACACGGTTGCGGCGAGCGTACGCAGCGGGGTCGTCGCGGGTCAACGGAAATCCGGAGGTCGAACAATCGGCGACGCACCTCGCATGCTCATCCCCGCCGCCCCGCGCGGCCGCGCGTGATCGAGCCCGTTCTCGGTGGGTCGGAGCATGGCACCGATCGCACCTGGCGGCACGTCGTCACACGCCCAGATACCGCACGAGGTACGGGGCCGTGCGGCTCTTCTTGTGTTCCGCGAGCTTCGCCGGCGGGCCGGCGAAGACGATCTGGCCGCCCTCGTCGCCAGGGCCGGGGCCGACGTCGATGACGTGGTCGCTGTGGGCGACGACGCGCATATCGTGCTCGACGACGATCACGGTGTTGCCGGCGTCGGTGAGGCGGTCGAGTTGGACGATCAGCTTTTCGACGTCGTGGGGGTGCAGGCCGGTCGTCGGCTCGTCGAGGACGTAGAGCGTGTCGCCGCGGCCGGCGAGCTGCAGCTCGGTTGCGAGCTTGATGCGCTGGGCCTCCCCGCCCGACAGCTCGGTCGCGGGCTGGCCGAGGCGGATGTAGCCCAAACCGACCTCGCGGAGGACGGCGAGCGCGCGGTGGACCGGTTCGACGGCGGCGAAGAAGTCGTGGGCGGCGTCGACCGTCAGGTTCAGCACTTCGGCGATGTTCTTTCCGTCGTAGGTGATCTCCAGGGTCTTGGGGTTGTAGCGCTGGCCGTGACAGGTCGGGCACGGCGTATAGACGCTCGGGAGGAAGAGGAGTTCGACCATGACGAAGCCCTCGCCGGCGCAGTGCGGGCAGCGGCCGGCGGCGACGTTGAAGGAGAAGCGGCCGGCCGAGTAGTGGCGGGCGCGGGCCTGCTTGGTGGCGGCGAAGAGCTTTCGGACGTGGTCGAACAGGCCGGTGTAAGTGGCGAGGTTGGAGCGCGGCGTTCGGCCGATGGGCTTCTGGTCGACGCGCACCAGGCGCTTGATGCGGTCGAGGCCTTCGGTGATCCGACCGACGGTCGGGGCGACGGGGGCGGATTCGAGGTCGACGGCGTCGCCGGTGGCGTTGTCGGCGTCGTCGAGGGACGAGTCGTGGCCGAGGGAGGCGCAGACGAGGTCGACCAGGGTCTGGGAGACGAGCGAGGATTTGCCCGAGCCGGAGACGCCGGTGACGGTGGTGAGGACGCCGAGGGGGAAATCGGCGGAGAGGTCATGGAGGTTGTTGCGGGTGACGTGTTCGAGCTTGAGCCAGGCGCGGGGTGAACGGGGTGTCTTGGGTGCCGAGTCCGGAGTGCCGAGGGAGGCGTGACCGTTGAAGAGGTATCGCGCGGTGTGAGAGGTTTCGACGGTTTTGAGTCCGTCGGGTGTGCCGGAATAGAGGATCTCCCCCCCGTGCGTACCGGCGTCGGGGCCGACGTCGACGATCCAGTCGGCGTGGCGCATGACGTCCAAATCGTGCTCGACGACGAACAGCGTGTTGCCGGCGGCCTTGAGCTGGTCGAGCGCGGCGAGCAGCGCCTCGGTGTCGGCCGGGTGGAGGCCGGCGCAGGGCTCGTCGAGGACGTAAACGACGCCGAACAGGTTGGCGCGGACCTGGGTCGCCAGGCGCAGGCGCTGGAGCTCGCCGGGCGAAAGGGTGGGGGTGGAGCGCTCGAGTGAGAGGTAGCCCAGGCCGAGGTTCAGGAGCGTCTCGCATCGAGCCTGGAGGTCTTCGAGGATGCGCGTGGTGACCTCGGCCTTATCGGGGTGCTCGGCTTGGAGCTTGGCCCAGCCGGGCGCAGTGCCGTCGAGGAAGGGTTTGGCGATCTTGTGAAGCTGCTTGAGGGGGAGGTGGGAGATGTCCGCGATGTCCATGCCGGCGAATTTGACGCGCAGGGCCTCGGGCTTGAGTCGCTTGCCGTGGCACGTGGGGCAATCCGCCCCGGTCATGAATTGGGCGACGCGCTTTTTCATCAGCGCGCTCTGGGTGGTGGTGAACGTCGTCAGGACGTAATTCTTGGCGCCGATGAACGTGCCCATGTAGTTGGGCGTCTCGTTGCGCTTGACCGCCCGGCGGGTCTCCGCGGGCGTGTAGCCGGGGTAGACGGGGACCTCGGGCCGCTCTTCGGTGAAGAGGATCCAGTCGCGCGTTTTCTTCGGCAGGTCCTTCCACGGGACGTCGACGTCGATGCCCATGGAGACGAGGATGTCGCGCTGGTTCTGGCCGCCCCAGGCGAGCGGCCAGGCGGCGATGGCGCGGTCGCGGATCGTCCGGGTCGGGTCGGGCACCATCGACTTTTCGGTCACGTCGTACACGCGCCCGAGACCGTGACACGTGGCGCAGGCACCTTCGGGCGTGTTGGGCGAAAAACCTTCGGCGTAGATGATCGATTGGCCGCGCGGGTAGTCCCCGGCGCGGGAGTAGAGCATGCGGAGGAGATTCGAGAGCGTGGTGACGCTGCCGACAGACGAGCGGGTGGTCGGCGCGCCGCGCTGCTGTTGCAGGGCGACGGCGGGCGGGAGGCCGTCGATCTCGTCGACGTCCGGGTTGGACATCTGGTGGAACAGCCGCCGCGCGTAGGGCGAGACGGACTCGAGGTATCGGCGCTGGGCCTCGGCGTAGAGCGTGCCGAACGCGAGGGAGGACTTGCCCGAGCCCGAGACGCCGGTGAAGACGACCAGGGCGTCGCGCGGCATGCGGAGCGCGACGTCCTTGAGGTTGTGTTCGCGGGCGCCGCGGACGCGGACGAAGCCGTCGTCGGGTTGCGATTTGGAGGGAGTCGGGCGGGCGCGGGGAGGCATGCCCGCGACACTAGCGGCAGGCGCTCGGGTTGGGCAGGGTCAATTTACGTTGCGATGCTTCGTTTAGCCGCGACCCGAAGGGCAAGCGACAGCGCCGCCCGAAGGCGAGCGCGGCGTGCGCGGTGGGAGCGCTGACCACGAGTGAGACCTTCCGGTCATACCGATTCCGCGAGAACATCACCCCAGAACGCTCGTCGCGCTGCCGACGAGGTCGTCGAGGCGGTTGGCGGTCTGCGCGATCAGGACCGGGTCAAGGTTGATGTCGGAGAGGCCGGCGTCCTCGATCTTCTGGTTCAGGGCGGTGAGCGGGAAGCCCTTGCCGGCGTGGCAGCACATCGTGTCGGCGACGTAGACGAGCGTGACGAGCAGGCGGTTGTTGTCGTGCAGCGCGGTCGGGCGGTGGTGGTAGCCGGCGACCATCTGGCACGAGCGCGGGAACTTCCAAAGCTCGGCGAGGCCCTGGCCGAGCTGCGGGTGGTCGACGCCGCCGAGCCACTCGCGCTCGATCTCGGTGAACGGGCGCTCCGGTGCGGCGGCGGCCGCGTCGCACGCGCCGCGGAGCTTCTCGGGCCAGAGCTGGAGCGAGACGAGCAGGCCGGCATCGTGGATCAGGCCCGCCAGGAAGGCCTCATCCGCGATCGGGAGCTTCATCTGCCGCGCCAGCTCCCGGGCGGTCACGCCGACCGCGATGCAGTGGGTCCAGAGGTCCTTGGCGGTGTAGTTGCCGGTCAGGCGGACGCCGCGGAAGAGCTGGCCCAGCGACGCGGCAACGGCGATGTTCTTGATGGCGTTGAGGCCCAGCAGGACGATCGCGCGCTCGACCGAGCCGATCTGCCCGGGCAGGCCGTAGAACGCGGAGTTGACGACCTTGAGGATGCGCGTGGCGAGCGCCGGGTCGTGGGCGACGATCTTGTGGAGCTGGGCGGCGGACGCCTTGGGGTCCTCGACGGTCGTGACGATCTTGGCGGTCACCTCCGGGAGGGTGGCGATCGTCGTGAGCTTCTTGAGCGCGTCGGCGACGGCGGCGGCGTTCTCGGCGGGGGCGGCGGCGGCGAGGATCGGCATAGAACGGGTCTCCGATCAATTATCGGCGCACGTCGACCTCAGGTTAACCCGGTTCATCGTTCCGCTCGGGCGAGCCCGCTTCAGCGGGCGGGTCGCGAAGCGAGGTCTGGTAATCACGGGCAGAATCACCGCAGAGACGCAGAGTCCGCAGGGATGCGCGCCTCGTGCACTCAGTACGTGATCAGTTTCCGAAGCCATTTGTCGGTCATCGGCACATTCGCAAGATGCCGCGCAATCGCGCGCCCCGTCCCGCCCTTCCCGTACGGGTTCTTGTGCGAATACCGGACCGGGCTCCCACCGTTCCAGACTGCCTTGAGCGCCGCCCGGATGGCGGATTGCCTAAACGGCACGGTCGTCACATTCTCACCGCGCAGGCGCCCCTTCTGGCGGTCGCCGACGTCGATTACGGGCGTGCCGAAACTGGCGGCCTCGATGATCCCGGACGACGAATTGCCGACGAGGACGGCGGCGTCGCGGAGGAGGCCGAGGAAGGCGCCGCGAGGCAGATTGCGCACGAATCGCTGCCTGAGGAGTTGCTGCGGAAGCATTCGATACTTCCGGTTCCGCATTTCGTCCCAGAGGCGGACGACGCCGGCCGATCCGGGGTCGTTATTGGGGTAAATGACGACGACGTGATCGAACGGGACGGCGAGCGTAGCGCGGAAGAGGTCTGAAGCGCGCTCGCGTTCGATGTCGTCGTCCGCGTCGGTCGGGTGACAGAGGAGCAGCGCGTATCGGTGAGGGGCGATGGGCCTGCGACCGTCGGCGGTGTGTCGTACTTCAAGGGGCTGAGGCCCCGTCCGGACAGACAAGAATGTCTGCCCCACTGTTCGCAGGTCGGCCTTATCGACACATCGCGGGAGCGGCCACGCATCTGCGACGATCCCGTCAATCCCCGGCGAGCCGACGAGCTTGATCCGCCAGGCATCCTCGCCGAGCCGCACGATTCGATCCGCCGAGTCCTGCGTCGCCGGGAAATGCAGATGTGCGAACTTGGTGATCGCGTGGCGGAGGGCGTCGTCGACTTGGCCGAGTGCGCGGTCGCCGCCATGGACGTGGGCGACGAGCCGGCCAGACAAATGCGCGGCGGACGCGGCGGCGAAGGCCTCGACGCGGTCGCCGACGACCAGCACGATGTCGGATTTCAGCTCCGCGTAGGTCTCTGCGAGCTTGGCGGAAGCGAGGGCCGTCTGACGGGCGAGTTCGGTTTGGTCCGCGCCGGCGGGCTTCCAAGGTACGGTGGCGGCGACGTCGAACCCGGCGGCGCGGATCGCGTCGATCGACCGGCCGTGCGCCCGGTCGAGGTGCATACCGGTCGCGACGATCTGCAGCCGCAGGCGCGGGTGGGCTTGGATCGCGAGGAGGACGGGGACCATCAGGCCGAACTCGGCGCGGGTGCCGGTGACGAAGGTGATGGTGCGGGGGTGGGTCAAGGGTTCGTCGTCGGCTTCCGTTCGTCCGCCACGCCGCATCCGGAGCCTTGGGCGACGGACCGGATCGAGGGCACCCATTCTCCGAATACGCCCGTCATCCTGAGTACTCCCGAAGGATCTCGCCCCGAGCCTCGAGGACGGTTCGCCAACGTCCAACGGGCCTCGGACCGCGGGGCCAGATCCTTTCGGTGTACCTCAGGATGACGGCTCTACGCTCGTGCGGGATTCCAATCACTCACGCCGCAAGCATCTCCCAGTCGAGGAGGGTCCCGGCGCGGAGCGCCATTGCGACCGATCGCCCGGTCACCTTCTGGACGTCCGCGGCCGGAATGCCGGTGCCCGGCCGCTGTGGCGTGAGGTCGGATTCGCTAATCAGTTCCCCCGGCGCCAAGTCGCGCGTGAGGACGAGGCTCTGCCGCGACACTTTGCGGACGTCCTGCTCGATGGGAAGGACGCGCTTGCCCCCCTGCCCGCGTAGCACGTCCGCCCGCCGGACGGCGCGGACGTAGTCGACGAGCTGGGCGGGGTCGGCGGAGGCGCTGTGATCGGGGCCGGACGCCGCGCGGTCGTAGGTCAGGTGCTTTTCGATCACGGTCGCGCCGGCGGCAACGGCGAACGCGCCGGCGAGGCCGTCGGTCGTGTGATCGGAGTAGCCGACGGGGCAGCTGAACCGGCCGGCGAGCTCGGCGATCCAGCAGAGGTTCGCCTGGTCGTCCGGCGTCGGGTAGCTGCTGACGCAATGCAGGAGCGTGAACTCGGCGCCCCAATCGCGAAGCCAGCCGACGGTGGCCGCGACTTCCGCCATCGTGGCGGCGCCCGTCGAGAGAAGCAGCGGCTTGCGGAGCCCGGCGGCGGCCTGAAGGAGCGGGCGGTTGACCAGGTCCGGCGAGGCGATCTTGATCGCCGGCAGGTTCAGCTCCGCAATCTGCGCGAGGTCACGCGGCGAGAACGGCGTGGCGATCGGGTCGAGGCCCGCGGCGCGGATCGCCTCCACGAGCGTCGTCACGTCAGAGGGGGACAGCTCGTACCGGCGGAGCATGTCGGCGGGCGTCGCGTCGGCGACGCGGCCGGCCTGGTACGTGGCGAACGCGCTGCTCGCGTGCATCAGCGTGTGGGCGCGGAAGAGTTGCAGCTTGACCGCGTTCGCGCCGGCGGCGCGGGCGTGCTCGACCAGTTCGAGGGCCCGGGCGAGGACCCCGTCGTGATTCACACCGATCTCGGCGATGACATAAGTGCTCATAAGGATCAACCACGAGGGCGCGAAGGCGCGAAGAAGCCGACGTTCAATCAGACTGCCGCTGACGTCAGCCACCGATCACACCCGCATCCTCGCGCCACTGCACCCCAAGGTTCTCTCTGTATCCATTCCCCTTCTTCGTGCCTTCGCGCCTTCGCGGTTCACTCTCTGATTACGCGACCTGCGCCATCGCCCGGTCAACCAGGATCGCCTCGGCCCAGTACAGGTCGCGCACGTGATCGATCTCGATCGTCTCCCCCATCTCCGTCTCGATGGCCCTGCGGTCGACCCCGAAGAACGCGTGCGGGTCGTCCGGCGTCTGCTCGCCGCGGAGCATCGACCCCCGGCTGACGGCCACGACCGCCCCGTCGTGCAGGAACGTGGGCGTCAGGTCCTGCCTGCGGTGGATCGACCCGGCCGCCAGCGGGATCACGCGGTCGCCGTCCAGGCGCGACATCCACTGCGGGTGCCACTTGCCGACGGGGCAGAACGAGCGGACCGAATCGCAGCGGGTCTCGGCGAGGTGGCGGACGGCGCGGTCGATCGCGCCGGCCGGGCGGATCGGGACGTTGCCGTAGAGCGTGACCAGCGCGTCGGCGCGGAAGCCGGGCCAGCGCGACTCCGTCTGCCGCAGCGCGTGAAGCATGGTGGCCTGAACGGACGCGTCGGCGGTCGACAGGTCCGCCGGGCGGTCGATCGTGTCGAACCCCTCGGCCGCGGCGAGCCGACGAATGACCGGACAGTCCGTCGTGACGACCGTCTTGGTCAGTGTGCGCGCCGCCCGCGCGTGGTCGAACGTGTACGAGATGACCGGCCGACCTGCGAGCGGCCGCATGTGCTTCCCGGCAAGGCCTTGGCTGCCGGCGCGGGCGAGGATGATGGCGAGGGTGTTCATGATGTTTCACGGGCGTCTTGCCCATGTTCAAAAGACTTGGAGCCGACTCCGACTCGTTCATAGACGCGGGCGAGACGCCCGCGATACGACATCACGGCCGGTGCCACTCCCTGCACGACACGCACAGCGGGTGGGCCGACAAGTCGCCGGCATGATGGGCTTCACGGAGCGGTCGCAGCCGCGCCTTCCACGTTTCCGTCACCGTTTCGTTCACGGTCGCCACCGCGTGCGCGCCCAGCACATCCTGCTCGCACGGCGGCACCGCCCCGTCACTCCGGATGGTCATCCGCGTCTGTATTCGCTGGCACGGCCGCCGTCGCGGGGGCGACATGTCCGCGCACGCGTGGTCCGGGATCTGCCCCGCGAAGTCGCTCGGGCCGACGATCGCCGCCGCCCCCACCGTCCGCAGGAAGTGGTCGTACCACGGCTCCATCTCGTCAAGATTCTCGCGGCACTTCGTAAACGTCGGCACGACGATCGGCGTCGGACCGGTGCGGAGCTGTAGCAGGCGGGAAAGGTTGCGCACCGCCTGCTCGATCTGCCCGACGCCCATGACGCGCTCGTACGTGCCGGCCGTCGCCGCGGGCAGTTGGACGGTGACGACGTCGAACCGCCCGCGGGCCAGTGCGTAAATCGCTTGGTCCGAGACGTCCACGAGGTCCGTCTCGACATGGATCGCCGAGATGTCACTGATCGAGAGCAGGTCGGCGATCGCGGGGAATTCCGGGTGAAGGAGCGGGTCGCCCGCGCCGGCAAGGATCAGGCGGAGGTCGTCGGCGGCGGCGAACTGCTCGATCAAGTCGCGGACGTGCGCGATTGATAGGTCCCCCCTGCCCAAGCGAAGGTGCGTGCCGGGGGCGAAGATCGGGCGGGTGGCCCGCGTCGTCGTCACTTCGAGGGTCACGTCGCGCGGCATCAGGTGCTCGGCCGTGGCGGCGTCCAGAACGGCGATCAGCCCCCGCGCGTCCGTCGAGATCAACGACCCGTTCAGGTGCTCCGTCGCGGCAGTCAATCGGCGGATCTGCCGGTCGGAATCGAGCGTCAGCCGGTGCAGCGTCCGCGCGATCTGCGGCGGGACCGCCAGGCACGAGTCGGTTGTGATCGGGTCGCGACTCGGCGCGTCCGGCGAATAGGCGAAGAGCCGTCCCGGGTACGTGCCGGCGGTCGCGAGCCGCTCGAGCAACGGGCGGCGGATGACGATCCCACCTATGCCTGGGGCGGACTGGGAGAACACGTACTCGACCTCGGGATGCGCGTCGGCGTGCGCGACCAGCGCGTCGACGAGCGCCGGATCGACCAGGCCGGCGGACGGGTCAATGAGGACGACGGCGTGCGCGTCGTCGGCGGCTTCGAGGGCGGCGGTCCCGTGGAATCCGCGGTCGAAGTGGGTCGCGCCCAAGAGCCCCCCGCGCCAGCCGTCCGTCCAGCGGAGGGCGGCGGAGACGGCGTCCATCGTCGCCAGCGCGCGGCGCGGGCCGACCGAGTGCACGCGCGCGCCCGTCTCGGTCGCGAGCGGTGTGACGGCGAACAGTTGGTCGTCCCAGCAGACCACGACCGCGGCGGCGACGTTTCGAGCGCGGGAGAGGCGCGATAGCGTCCACGCGAGCACCGGCTGCCCGCGGAACAGTCGCGACGCGCTGTCCGCCGGCCGCGCCCCAGCCCGTGCCGAAGGCTCGTGCAACATGGAGAGGACGGCCGTCACCTCCGTCACGCGGCCTCCTTGGACGGCGCCGGGCCCGCGGGCTTCGCGTACCGCGCCGCCTCGGGGTCCGTGAACGCCGTGAGCCGGCCGATCACGTCTTCCATCAACTTCTGGAACTCGCGGGCCGCCTGACCGACGGCCTTCACGTTCTCCACGTCCCGCTCGATTTGCCGCTTCTGTAAGGCCTCGCCAGTGAGCTTTGCAGCGGTGATCTTGCGGTCGTTCTGGAACCGCTGGAGTTCGGTCACCTGCGTGAGCTGCGTGATCAGGTCGTACGTCGGACCCAGGCCGTCCATGCGGGCCCGGAGCGCGTCGACCCGGGCGATCGCGCGATTGACCCGCGGCTGGTCGTCGGCCAGGTGGTTGCGGATCTCCTCGAGCAGCGGGAGCGTGTCCCGGCTGACCATCTCGATCTCGCGGGCCTCCTCGCGCCGGGCCTGCAGGCTGGCCACGCACTGGCTCGTCCGCAGCCACTGCATCCCGGGCTTGCCGTCGCCCGGGCGCTCGGCGGGCAGCGGCTCCTTGCAGAACTCGCGGATCGCGTCCGCCAGCGGCATGACGACCGCGCCGCGCTTGGCGGCACCGCCCTCGGTGGCGTCGATGATCCGCGTCTTGGTGCGCAGAAAGTCGCGCTCGAACTGCTGCAAATACGTGAACAGGCGTTCTTCAGTGTACATCGGTCGGCCCTGGAAATCGGGGATCTTTCGGAGCAACTTGCGGTCGCGGGCGATGAATTCCCACTGCCTCATTTCGGGCGTGCAGAACCGCCCGAACTCGGGCCGCCACACGTCATCAATGTTCGTGCCCGGCGCGTACGCCAGGCCGTCGCCGAACCCGAGGTCCTGCCCGACGAAGATGATCGGGTCGCACCCGAGGTGCTCGGCGAGGTAGTACGCGAGGTGGGCGACGGTCGACCCGCTCAAAAGGCGCCCCTTCGCCGGCTGCGGCGCGTTCTCGCGCATCAGCTTGTCGGCGTAGTCGTTCCCGAGGATCGTCACTGGCCCGGGGAACGCTTCGAAGATCGCGTTGCTGGCTTTCGGCTCGGCGACCAGGCGCGTCTTCAGATCGGCTGGGAGTTTCTCGTAATACCGGGCGGAAATGTCGTGGTAGTCCAGCGCCGTCACGAACTGCGGCTCGATCCCCATCTCGATCAGCGGCTGGAGGATCGTCTGGACGGCGATGATCACCGCCTTGCCGTCGGCGTCCTTCAGGAACTGCTTGTTCTTCCGCAGCGACGGCCCCGCCGACACGATGATCGCCGGCCTGCCCTTGTACGCGCTGCCGAGGTCCAACACGCTCGGCGTGGCGGCGTACCACGCGAGGTTGCGCGTGATGTTCTCCGCCGTCCGCCGGCCGTTGACCAGCAGCGTCGTCAGGCACGTCCGCCCGAACGACACGAACTCGGTCAGCAGGTCCTGCGTCTGCTTGTAGAACGCCGGGTGCAGGCCGAGGCTCGGCGCGTGCACGAGGCCCTCGAACCCCATCGAACACATGGCCGCGTACGGCGTCAGCCGCGTGAACAGCTCGCTCTTCTCCGCGCCCCGGCCGACCATGAAACAGACCCGACCCGAGTCGATCAGCCGGGAATAATCTCGCGCCCGCAGCGCGGCGCACAGCACCCGCGCGTCCGCCTCGAACACGAAGTGCATCGCCTCGGCGCTGGCCGCGTCGAACAGCGCCTCGACGTGATACCCCAGGCCCATCCCGAGCACGTAGAAGACGACGCACGACTCTGCCTTTACGCCCTCGGCGAGCCGGCGGGCCTCGCCGAACGGGTCGTACCGGCTGTGCAGCGCGACCGTCTTCCCGTCCGCCGTCCGCGCCAGCAGCGTCGGCGGTCCAGACTTGGACGGCTCGACCGCGAGCGACGGATCCGCCCCGCCCGCGTCGATCGTCTCGAGCTCCGCCGCGAGCTTCGGCTGCACCGCCCACAGCGCGGCGAGGTTCCGCAGCCACGGCGCGTCGGCCGGCAGGACAAATCGATCGGATAAGTCGACGGGGATCGGCATGGGCGCAGCAAGACCGCGGAACGCGATACGGGGAATGCTTCCTCAGAGTCGTTATCGGACGTCGGGCCCCATTTGGATTAACTCGCCGGTCAGGCTCGGATGTCGTTTCCGGACTCCCCCCCGCCAAGCCCACGGATTTCTTCGTGGGAATGCCCCGACGATCGCCCGACTCTCGCTACAATCCCGCGGCACACTCAAACGAGGGAACCCATGACCGATTGGCTCTTCGATACCCCCTGGTGGCTCCCGGCCGGCCTGGCCGTTGCCGCCATCGCCCTGTTCGTCGCCGGAAACAACCGCCAGGACGCCGCCCTCAAGCGCCTCGCCGCCGCCGCGCTCGGGCTGGCGGTCGTCCTGTTCGCCGTCAGCTACTTCGTCAACACGCCGAAGGAGGTCGTGGCCAAGCGGACGCGCGAGTTCGTAAGCTCGGTGGAGAAGAAGGACCGGCCCACGATCGAGCGACTCCTTCATCCGGCGGCTCACTTTCTGGACCTGAACAAGGCGAAGATTGTCGAAATCGCGTCCAAAGCGATGGACACCTATCGCATCAAAGACGTTCGCATTACCTCGATGGACGTCCGTTCGACGGGCGACACGATCGTCGCCGTCTTTCAGGTCGGGTCGAGCGTCGAAGTCCAGGGTTTCGGCGGCAGCGTGCCCACCCAATGGCAGATCACCTGGGAAAAGCTCGGCGACGAGTGGCTCGCCCGCGGGATCGACGGCACCATCCAGGGCATCGAAATGAAGGACGCCGTCAACCGACTCCGGTAAAGCCCGCGCCCCCCAAACGTCGCGACCGCGTCGCCTGCGAATGCTCAAAACAAGCCGGGGCACAGTGCACGGGCTCCGCCCGAAGCGCCGCCCCGGATCGCTCCCTCGCAATCACCCCCCGAACCGCGCCACCGAATACGCCCCCGCGTCGATGTGCGTCGCCGCCCCCGTCGCCATCTCCGCGATCAGCCGCCCCGTCCCCGTCGCCAGGCTCAGCCCGAGCATGTTGTGGCCGGTCGCCAGCAGCGCGTTCGATAGCGCCGGCACCCGGCCGATGATCGGCAAGCTGTCCCACGTCATCGGCCGCCACCCGTACCACGTCTGCGCCGGCCCGTCCGGCGCGGCACTCATCAGGTAAGGCTCGGCCGAGTCGCGCAGCTGTTGTATGCGTTGCGGCGGGATCGACTCATCGTACCCCGCGAACTCCATCATCGACCCAAGGCGATACCCCGTATCAAACGGCGAGACCGCCACGCGATGCTCCGGGAACAGCATCGGCACGCGCGGGCACGGGTCCGGGCGCGACATCGTCACCGAATATCCCTTCCCCTGCTCGATCGGGATCCGGCACTCGAGTTCGCCCGCCAGTTTCGGGCTCCACGCGCCGGCGGCGAACACGTACTGGTCGGCCGAGAGCGGGCCGCAAGTCGTGTCCAAGCCGACGATCCGCCCGTCGGATTTGCGGACACCGGTGACGCGACAATTCTCGACGAACTCCACACCCCGCGCCCGCAGTCGCCCGACCCAACTCGCGTTGAGCAGGTCCGGGCGGACCGACGCATCCTCCTCGTAGTGGAACGCCCCGGCGAGCCCGGGCCGCAGCGCGGGATCGAACGCCGGAAGCGCATCGCCCTCGATCCGCTTCGCGCTGACGCCGAACTCCTCTGTTAGCAAGTGGTCCGACTCGGCGAACGCGCGCATCCCCTTCGCCGTCCGCAGCACGTAGAGCAGCCCGGTCTGCTTCCACTCGCAGTCGAGTGATTCGGCCGCGATCAGTCGCCTGTACTCCGCCATCGACGAGTCGAGGATCGCCTTCAGGTGGTGGCCGGCGTCGATCATTTTTCGGTGCGTGCACCGCCGCGCGAACTGCCACATCCAGTTCCACAGCGCCGGGCTCAGGCGCGGCTTCACCCTGAACGGCGCCCGCGGGTTGAACAGTGACTTGATCGCCATCCCGATCGCGCCCGGCTCGGTCATCGGCAGCACGTGGCTCGGGCAGACGTAACCGCAGTTGGCGTACGAGCAGCCCGAGGCCAGTTTGCCCTGGTCGATCACGGTCACGCGCAGGCCGGCTGCGCTCAGGTAATGCGCGCACGCGATGCCGATCACGCCCGCGCCGACGACGATCAAGTCCGGCCGATCGCTGCTCATCGCCCCTCCCGGAGCACGATCCCCTCGGCGAACGGGTCGCCCGGCTGGCGCAGCAGCGTCGACTCCGCGCACACGAACGCCCGCCCGACGATCGTCGGCACCACCCGCCCGCCGTTCCCGATGCGGTACGTCGCGGTGAACCGGCTCCCGACGATGCTCTCCTGCACCCACAATTCGCCCGGCGCCAGCTTCCCGTCGGCCGCCAGGCACGCCAGCTTCGCGCTCGTCCCCGTCCCGCACGGCGAACGGTCGTACGCCCCACCCGGGCAGTAGACGAAGTTGCGGCTGTGCGCGTCCGGCGCCACAGGCGGGCCGAAGAACTCGACGTGGTCGATCTCGCCGCCGTCGGCGCCAGTGATACCCGCCCGATTCAGCGCATGCCGCACGCGGTCGGCGGCGTCCGTCAGCCGGCCGATGTTCGCGCCCGTCAGTTCGTACGGCGATCGGTCCACCAAGAAAAACCAGTTCCCGCCCCACGCCACGTCGCCCGTCACCACGCCCAGCCCGTCCACCTCGACGCCCACGCCTTTCCGGTACCGGTAGCTCGGCACGTTCGCGACTGCCGCGCGGTTCGCGTCGATCAGCGTCGCCTCGACCACGCCCACCGGCGTCTCGATCCGGTGCGTTCCGGTGCCGATCCGCCCCAAATACGCGAGCGTGACGACCACGCCGATCGTCCCGTGCCCGCACATGCCCAGGTACCCGGCATTGTTGAAGAAGATCACGCCCGTCGCGCACGTCGGGTCCACGGGCTCGCACAGCAGCGCCCCCACGACCGCGTCCGACCCGCGCGGCTCGAGGATCACCGCGCGCCGGAAGCCGTCCGCTTCGTCGCGAAACCGGCGCACGCGTTCGGGCAACGGTCCGCCGCCCAGCGCCGGCCCGCCCTCCACCACCACGCGCGTCGGCTCGCCCTCGGTGTGCGAGTCGACCACGCGCGCGACCCGCTCGGCCGACGATGTCAGTCCGCTTTGCCCGGCCATCGGCTCCACCATTGTTCGAATTGCTCCCACTGTGATTGCGCGAACGCCCGCTGCGCCGGCGTCAGCGCGTCCGTCGGCACGAAGTGGTGCTCGTATTCCGGATTCCCGCCCAGCACCATCATGTACTTGTAGTACAGCACAAGGTCCGTCCCCTCGTCGAACGTCGACAGCACGCGCAGCGCCTCGTCGAGTTCCTGCGCAAGCCGCCGGGCCCCCGCATCGCCCTTCGCCGCCCGCTCGCACAGCGCGATCAGCCGCAGCACCGGCCCGGGCAGCGCGTTGCCGATCCCCGTGATCGCCCCGGCCGCCCCGCACCGCACGAACCCGTGGAACACCTGCGTGTCCACGCCGACCATCAGCACCAGGTCCGGATCGCCGCTCGTGACGAACTCGGCCGCGTAGCTGAGCGACTGCGCCCCACCAAACTCCTTGAACCCCACGAGGTTCTTGTACTCCCCCCGCAGTTCCGCGAACAGCTCCGCGCGCGTCTGATAGCCGTAATACGGACTGTTATAGATCACGGCCGGCACGTCCCCGCCCGCCTTCAGCACCGCCGAGAAGTGCGCCCGCTGCGCCGCCACCGAGATCCCGCGCGACAACAGCCGCGGGATGATCATCAGCCCCGCCGCCCCGACCTTCCGTGCGTGCGCCGCGTGCGCCGCCGCCTGCCGCGGGCTCTGAGCGCCCGTCCCGACGACCACCGGCACCCCCGCCTTCGCCAACCGCGCCACGCCCTCCTGCCGCTGCTCGTCCGTCAACAACGGCCAATCGCCCATCGACCCGCAGTACACGACCGCCCGCATCCCGGCCGCCACGAGTTCCTTCCCCTTCGCCACCAGCGCGTCGTACTCGACGGCCCCGTCCCGCGCACAAGGCGTCATCAGCGCCGGAATGCACCCCCGAAAGACATGTGTCGCCGACATAACGGTGCTCCTGCATTCCCCAGGCTAGCCGCTTCAGCGGCCAGTGCTCCCGCAGTCATGCTACCGCTGTATCGACGCGCGTCTTGCACAATTGCGTCGCCCAACCTTGAAAATGCGCACATTCCCCTCGCACCCCGACTCAGATCTTCCAATCCCCCCCCTGCCACTTCCGCGCCAGCGCGTGGTCCGTCAGATCGAACTGCAACGGCGTCACCGTGATCCACCCCTCCTTCAGCGCCGCCACGTCCGTGTCCCCCTCCGTCTCGACCAGCTTGAACACGCTCGTGTTCCAGAAGTAGTCGCGCCCGCGCGGATCCTTCCGCCGCTCGTACGTGTCGACCCACGGCCTGGTGCACTGCCGCACGATCTTGATCCCCCGTGGCTCCTCGCCACGGTGCAGGGCCGGAACGTTCATCGTCGCCACCTGCCCCTTCTGCAGCCCGGTCGCCAAAATCTTCTCGATCGTCCGCCGGGCGTACACCGCCGACCGCGCGTAGTCCGTCTCCACGTCGCTCTTCAGATACAGCGACACCGCGACCGCCGGCAGCCCGAGAAACGCAGCCTCGATCGCCGCCGCCACCGTCCCGCTGTAGATGACGTTGATCCCCACGTTCGTCCCGCTGTTCATCCCCGACACGACCAAATCCGGCGGCTCCCCCGCGCACAACTGGTTGATCGCCAGCTTCACGCAATCCGCCGGCCGCCCGTCCACCGCCACGCCCTCGAACGTATCCTCCACGCGCACCCGGCTCGTCAGCAGCGGCGTCGCCATCGTGATCCCGTGCCCCGTCGCCGACTGCACGGTCTCGGGCGCGACCACCGTCACGTCACCGAGCTTCGTCAGCTCCCGATACATCGCCACAAGACCTGGCGCGCGGATGCCGTCGTCGTTAGTAAGCAGAATTCGCATGGGGTGGGGGAGTATAGGGAAGGGAGTGGCCATTGCCCATTGCCGACGGATTCGCGCGCCGACGTCCGGACTGTCATCCCGAGGTACTCCGAGGGATCTAGCCCCGAACGCCGGGGCCCGTTCACTCGCATCCCCGCGTAGTCCACCGCTACCATTCCCCCATGCCCCTCCGCCTGTCCCGCCCCCAAGTCCGCGCCGTCGATCAGATCGCCATCGACCGCTACCACGTCCCCGGCATCGTCCTGATGGAAAACGCCGCCCGCGGGGCCACCGAAATCGCCTGGGACATGCTCGGCCACACCCCCGCCCCCGTCCTCATCCTCTGCGGCGGCGGCAACAACGGCGGCGACGGCCTCGCGATCGCCCGCCACCTCCACAACCGCGGCTGCTCCATGACGATCGCCCTCACCACCGACCCCGCCAACTTCAAGGGCGACGCCCTGATCAATTGGCGCATCGTCGAAGCCATGCGAGGTGACCGACTGCACATCCAAACGCTCGACGGACCCCTACCCGACGCCGCGCTCGTCATCGATGCGATCGTTGGCACCGGCCTGACCCGCCCGATCGACGGCCCCGCGCGCTGGGCGATCGAACTCACCGTCGGCCGCCGCATTCTCGCGATCGACATCCCCTCCGGTCTCGACTGCGACACCGGCGAGCCGATCGGCGACACCTGCGTCCGCGCCACCCGCACCGTCACTTTCGTCGCGGAAAAGTTGGGCTTCGCAAACCCCGCTTCACGCGCCTACACAGGCGATGTCTCGGTCGTCGACATCGGCTGCCCGCAGGGCGCTGTCGAGGAAGCCCTTCGCGCGTAACGCGCGCCTCCCACTCCGTCCCGCGACAAGTCGCTGGGCTCTCTTTCCCATGCGACGCATTCCCCCTTCGTCGCTCCGTCGCTCCGTCGCTTCTCCCTTACACCATCAACGTCCCCACCACCACGCGCTTCCGCGCCCGCGTGTCGAAATCGATCAGCACGATCTGCTGGTACTCCCCCGTGCACAGCTTGCCGTTCGAAAACGGGATCGTAACGCCCGGCCCGATCAGCGCCGCCCGCAAGTGACTGTGCCCGTTGTCGTCGTTCCACGTCTGCTCGTGCTGGTACACCGCGTCCTCCGGCACCAGCTTCTGCATCAGCGTCGCCACGTCGTGCTTCACCAGCCCCGGCTCGAACTCCAGCGTCGTGATCGCGGCCGTACTGCCCACCACGAACAAGTGCAGCAGCCCGTCCCCCTTCACCTCGCGCAAGTGCTTGACCACCTCCGGCTGAAGGTTCCGCACGTCGCAGTGCCCCTCCGTGTACACCTCGAGGGTGAATCGCCTCATCGCCCTGCCTCCTCGCTTCCACACGCGCGCCGCCGGCGCGCCCGAACAGATGTGATACCGCCACCCCTTCTACCGGACCGCGCCCCCGCGCGTTAGCCGCTTCCCCCTGATCGATCATTTTCCTCACCCGCGTGTGTGGAATCCCTCACGCGCGGCAAAAACGAAAAGACGAAAGGCGTAAAGCAGCCACGCGCGCTTTACGTCTTTTCGTCTTTTCGTTTTTGCCGGGTTCCTAGTACGCCACCGCCGTCTGTACGTGCTCCACCCACT
>Ga0196963_10000677_pt1 | contig 27771 bp, 28 predicted proteins | sample S1_5metaG_FD_148600 | JGI IMG/M metagenome (GOLD analysis project Ga0196963, IMG submission 148600) | Soil microbial communities from Anza Borrego desert, Southern California, United States - S1_5 | ecosystem: Environmental > Terrestrial > Soil > Desert | place: USA: California | collected...
TGGAACACTCTCGCGGTAAGCGAGAGCGACTGGACTTCTTTCCTCAACTCCGTCCAGGAGTACGCAGGAGAGCAGTTCATGAGCGGCCCCGAAGGGGACAGGGCGCTCTATGAGCGCCTGCTTCGCGCAAGCGGAGTGGAGTTGTCACACCAGACGGCGTAGGACAACCGTCTGACGGCAAGGGTCGAGCCAACGGTAACGAGTGTTGCCTACGGGGTTGGCAAGGCGTGTGACTCTCTCCCTTCCCGCGCACGCACCGGCACACTGACCCTACTCTCGAAGCGAGGAACATGGACGCTGAAACGAGACAGCGGCTCAAGCACGAAATCAGTGAGCGTCAGAAGCAGAAGCGCAAGGAGGATCTGCGCCGGAACAGAGTCACTGACTCTGACCTCACGAAGTCAAGCGCGCGGCATCGCAAGGCGCGGCCCAACAAGTACCTACGAGGTGTAGATGCCTCCTGAAGCCGAGAGGGAGGGACGCGCAAGAGTCCGAGCCACCGAGGGGACGCCTTCGGAGCGGCAGCTAATGACAGACGGCGCTCCCTCCCCCTCTGCTGGCTGACAACGCTTAGTTTCTCCGTGGTCGGAGGTTCGTGGAAGCATCCAAGGCGCATGAACGCTTGTTAACGGCATCAACAGGCGTCACATCCACAGCACGGCACCAACCATGCGTACAGGTGCGGAAACGACAAAAGGCACCCCCGAAAGGGGGTGCCTTTTTTTTTTGTCTTTTTTACGGAAGCACGGACGGCTTAGGCCGAACGCCCTTCAGTCGGACGAAGTGTACACGACTCTTACGCACAAGTCTGGTTCGCACGAACACCCCGTCACCATCGGACTGGCTACCAGCTTCACCAGAAGAGGTGTTACCCTCCACTGTTCGCAGCAACCAGCTACCGGCAATACGGATGCTCAAACATCGAACTACAAACCCTGTGTGGTCGTCGTACTTTCCATCCCCATCCAAGTCGAAGAGTACAACGTCTCCCCGTAGCGGACGGTCTACTTGTGTACCTTCAGAACGCGCCCAGGTATCGAAGTCCTCAACACCTGCGGTACGGCGAATGTCGTAGCCTGCCTGTCGGAAGCACCACACTACGAAAGCCATACACCACGGCCAGCCGGTTCCGCTGAGCCAGGTGGCTCTCTGGTACTTCTCTACGTCAGGGCCACGGTTGTTGCCGCCCTTCTCGCGTACACCACGCTTTGCTTCACGGAGCGCCCAGCGAAGGGCTAGCTCTCTGTAGGAGATTAGCTTCATGCTTACTCCTTTTCAGCCTTACCTGACTTCTTTCCGTTGATGTAACCGAGAGCGCCACCAAGCGCCATCGTCAGGATAGGTGCCACAATAGCGCCGTCCACTACTCCGACAATCGCAAGCACCGTAATGCTCACGATAACGGAGATAGCTAGCAGCGTCTGGTGGAGAGACAGATCACGCATCGGAACCCCTTACATCATTCTAGGTAGTCCGCCGCCTCCGCCTCTCATTCCGCCACCTGGTGCGCCGCCGCCCATACCTGCGCGCATCAGAAGCTGACGAAGTAGAATGCGGGGGTCGTTGACTCCCTGACCCTTAGCATAGTTAGCGAATGCGCCTGAGACGTTCTTGTATGCCTCACGCGGATCATCGCTCATACCACCAAATAGTCCTTCAAAGTCGCCACCGATCATCGCTGCGATGGCCTTGTACTTCGCCAACTGCTGCCGTGCAAATGCCTCAGCACGCCGACGCATTTCAGCGTCAACATGATCTGGCTCTAGCCCGTCCTCCTGTAGCGCTGCACGAGTGCGTGCCTGCTGTACAGTCGGAGTGATGTACGCTGCTGGTGGCTGAGAACTCTGGATACCAAGCGCCGCTGCTAGAGCAGCTGGTAGCGCTCCTGTGCCCGTACCCCCTCCTGGTACTACAGGGCCTCCGTATGTCCCGGTTCCGCGTAGCGCCCCGCTAAACACACCAGCCATCGAAGGACGCACAGGCAGACGGGCAGTATTAGGGTGCCCTAGTCCATCCTGCCACCAACGATCACGCTGCGCCCCATAAGGAATATTCATATGTCTCCTACCTTAGATTTGCGAGCGCCCAACGATAGTACGCCGCCATAGCTGGACTCGGGCCAGATACGTCTAGCCCCTTACCTAGCCGTCGTCCCTGGAACATACCTGGGAACAGCTGATAGTGGAACGATCCGTCTACATGGTTACCGTCCACCGGATCAGAGAACGGATTTTCACCAGGACGCAATCCCATCTGACGAGCCTTCTGGATAGCCAGGATCATCGCCTTAGGGTTGGTCACTGAGAGGTGAACGTGGTCGGAGTGGTTCCCGATACCTCTAGGACTGAAGCGCCCATTATCCCACTGGCCGATAGGGTCGTAGAAGGCCTCTGCCAGCGCTCCCTTGTACTTACCAGGGGTCACCGGCCCTGGGCCTCTCGGCCCTGGATCCATAGTCGGCTCTGTAGCGCCCCCTTCTGCCCCGAGACCGCTTGGAAGGTCACCAAAGGTGTCCTGGGCTGCCTTCATGTTCTGACGAGCCAGAGCGAGGCCTAGGAGCGTTCCTGGGGGCATCATCCCGCCGTTCTGAGCGGCTGAGAAGAGAGCACTCATTAGAGCCTGTCTGAACTGGCCTGAACTACTTGTTAGCTCTTCGATTGACCGAGGCTTCTGAGGCTGCTGCTGGAAGCCCGTCATAGAGGTAGGCTTGGCAGCCGGTGAGTGTGCGCCACCACCAGGAAGGACAGGCTTTAGACCTCCCAACTCCTGGTAGTACTTGGACACATTTCGCGTCCAGTTGGAGTTCAGATTAGTTGGGTCGTTACCAGCGCCAACTGGTGCCCACTTACGCTGAATCTCAGGGATCGTATCAAGTCCCTGACTGGTGTAGCCCTTGTACAGGCCCCTAGCTACGGTGTTGATTGAATCTTCCCACGAGTTGAAGGGAATGTGCGGCCCCCAACCGAATGGGTTGTGGATTCGCTGCGAAGGGCCATAGGTGCCGAAGCTGCTTTCCGCCCCGGAGATTGCGACTAGGAGGCGGGGGTCAATGTTGTACTTTCGCGCTGCGTTTACAAACACATGACCGAGGCCCGCCATAGGCGAACCCTTGCGCTTGAGATAAGCATTAAGCTGCTGCGGTGTTACAGCCAACATTCACCCCCTTAGCCTAGATTGATCTTCGGTAGATAACGCTTCGGCTGGTAGTTCTTCCCGCTGAACCCACGACGAGGCGAAGGCTTGCGAGGTAGACCAGCCTGTGTACGGATTACTTCGTTGATGGTTCGCTCAAACGCTGTCAAACGCGGTGGCTGGTACTTACGCGGACGGGACTTCGGCGGAAGCTTGATCCCCTTCTCACGACGGTACAACTCAGCCGCCTTGTTAGGCGAGAAGCGCTTGATCGGCACACCAAGAAGAGAACTGATGTGCTGCTCATGATCGCCCTTGAATAGCAACGGCGAACGCACGCGACCCTTCTCGTCTAGCTTTGGAGCAGGTACACCCTGGACGCTCAACTGAATCAGTCGTGCCCACGGAGTATCGCCAATAGCTCGCTGAGCTACCGCTCCTGCCCAACCACCACGAGAGCGATCTACCGGCGCTCCTGAGAGAACTGACCTTCCGGTAGTCCACTCCATGAATCCGGTAAGCAGCGGGTTAACCTGACCAGCTACAGCTTCGTTAGGCCGGGTACCCGGTACGCCCGCCACTGACCCGACAGCATCGAGGATGCCAGGGATGGCAGCGTATGGGTTAAGGCCTGCTGTGCTTACAACGCCAACACGCTTGAAGGGATCCTTCGGATCCTTCTCTCCGCCCTCAATGCCGAGCACTGACAACGGAAGCGATGCCTTCATCCAGTCAGGGATATGCTCCCCTAGGAACTCTTCAGTCTCGTCGGATCCCTGCTGTCCTAGCCGAACCATGATGGCTGCCTGAACAGGTCGCTCAGAAGCCATAGTCCAAGCATGGCGCATGATCGCACGATCCCATCCATAGAACGGCACCACACTCTTCAGAAGCTTCTCGCCCCTGGTGAAGTGGGTGTACTGTCCTAGGATGTCGTTGACCTTCTCTACTACCCAATCGCGTACCTCTGGCTCCGCGCTGATTAGGTCAGCGGTTTCCTTGTGCGCGTCCCGTCGAGAGATACCAGGGGTGTTCGCTCGAACGTAGTCGAAGAACTCCTTGTACATCGGGTGACGGGTAATCAGGTAGTTGATCGCCATTCGTCGCGGTACGGTGTCTGAGGCGAAGCCGGTAGCGCCGTACAGACCGCCCTTGGCGATGTCTGCTGCGCGGCCTGCCTTGCCGTACTTGTTACCCAACTCCTTGGCGATGTCACCACCAAAGCCCTGGGTTGCAGCTAGGTACCACTTGTCGATCCAGTCGCCGGTAACCTTCCGCATAGCGCGGTCGATTTCCCCTGCTGCCTGTCGAGCAGCCGCCTCACCGTACATATCACGGATGGCGTGGTAGAACCCCTTAGAGGTTGCTACCGGATTAGCCGACATAGCGTAGAGGATCGAGTTACCTACTACGTTGTTGACGAAGAAGCGGGGCACGGTAGCCAGCACCAGCCACTTCCACACCTTGGTTGGCGTCTTGTATAGAGCGTTCAACGCACGGTGGGTATTAGCAGCTTCGTTCAGCCAGTCCTCAAGCGACTTGGTACGCATAACGTAGTAGTTGCCCTGACCGTCGCGTAGTGCCTGACGTGGCTTGTCGATGGTGATGCGCTTACCGTAGCTCTTGATCCACTTAGAGAACTCTTCAGGAGAAGTGTCCTTTGGGAACTCAAGAGGCCCTGGATTCTTCCGCATGAAGATCCAACCCTCGGCAAGCTGCGGTCTCCCGTGCTTGTCACGCTTCATGCGGTCGTAGTTAACCTTCATCGCACGCTCGTAAGCGAGCGGCCGAATGTGTGCGTCCAGCTGTGTGGCAATAAACTCAGGGGTGTGCTTAGGATCCTTGAAGAGGTGACGCGCTGCGATCATCTGTCGGCGGAACATCGTTCCCGTCGCAACCTCACGGTCAGAACGGTTACGCGCCAGCCAACGCTCGTGACGCCCGACATCGGTTAGATCCCGGAGTGCGCTCTTCTTAGTTCCAAACAGGTTAGGTACCAGCTTAGCTAGGCCGTCACCGGCCTTCTCAAACCCCTTCTGTCGAACACGGATTGCTGGGTTTGCTGAGTAGTGCTTGTAACCCTTAGGAGCGCCCCATACTGCGTCTAGCGTGCGGGTCTTAGGCTCGAACGCCTTAACCGCGCGTGATGTCTTGCTTACCAGACCTACAGTAGATGCGCCCTTGATCGCTAGCCCTGCGCCTCCGAACGCCATCGCTGGTACAGCAACAGCATCCAGGATCGGCGCTAGCGGGTGTTCGTAGACACGCTTACCGAACTCGCCAAGGTTACCCTTGATAAGCGGAGAGTAGGTGTACTCAAACGAGTGCCACGCATCGCCACCCATCTTCTTGAAGCCAGAGAAGTCGCCCTGTACGGCTCCGCCTACCGACTTACCAAGCTGTACACCAGCCATTGGTAGCCCATAAGCGAAGTCTCGCGCGTCCTTCAGGATGTTGACAAAGAACCCACCTACGCCACCTGGCTTCTTAGGCTGGATAGGGGTGATTCGAGAGAGGGGACGGTACTGTGGGATGTTAAAGGATCCCGACCATCCCCCCTTCGAAGATGTACGGGCAAATGTGTTCAGCTTAGGCGGCGTGTATGTCGCCATTTGCCCTCCTTACTGCTGTCGCTGTTGGTTCTGCTGGTTTCGTAGCCGTAGACGACGAAGCGCCGCCTGGATGATAGGCATAGCCATACCGCGCATAGCAGGGTTAGACCCGGCTGCGTATCCAATCGACACAAGGTACTTACGCACCGCATCCCACGCCTTGTTAGGGTCGTTGTAGAGCGATGCACCCTCGCTGTCGAGTACGTTAGCTACCGCCTTGTCGATCAACTGTCCCTTCTGTGAAGGGTCAAGCTTCGCCCACGGAGTGAACGTCTGTGGCTTCTTGTTAGCCTGCTGCAACGAACGCATCCAGTAGTCGGCCTGCGCCTCGTTCATGCTCAGCGCTCCAAGAGTCTGAAGCATCGCCAGGTTGTTGCTGAAGCCCTGCTGACCTAGCCCCTGGTTGTACTGCATCAGGCCAAGCTTGCGTGCCAACCGCTGATCTTCGATGTCCGCATTACGGCCCATGAAGTCGAGCTTGTACTGGTTCTCCAACGCTCCCTGCTCTCCCAGCATCTGGAGTCGCTGCATCTGGAGCATCTGAAGGAACTCATTGTTAGCAGCTTCAGCCTGTGACACCAACGAGGCCTCTTCGCGCATTAGCTCAGGGCCAAGTGCTGAGAAGTATCCTTCGTCTGCCGAACCCAACTGACGCGACATCGCTGCCGCCGCCTGGGTTGCGTTACCGATCATTCCAGACCCTGGGTTGGCTTCGCCACCTAGAGAGCTAATGATGTCGGCTCCAGACTCAGAAATATCCTCCATGGTGTCCTCGGCGTTCTTCTTCGCCTTACCTTCCGCCGCTTCCGCGCTCTCACGAATTGCGCTGTAGTCACCACGAATCGAGTCTACTGTGCGGCTACCTCCACTAGAAGCGTTCGCAAGTAGCCTATTCAGTTCCGAGAGCGGCGCAGAAAACTGCTGCTGTGCCATCTGCTGCGCCATACTTAGTGGGAACAGATCCGCACCATCGTCGTACATTCCGAGACCGATAGGCTTCATTCCTAGGCCACCTAGAAGCTGGTTCAGCAGCGTTGACATAGGATCGTTACGTCCTGGGCCACGCTGTTGCTGCTGCCTCTGGTTTCTAGGCCCTGGGCCTGTTGGCCCTGTTCGCGGCCCTGTAGGTGAATAAGGCTGCTGATTGTTTGGGCCAGTCTGCGGCTTTGGCTTAGACGGAGTGGTTCGAGTTCCCCATAGGTTAGGCCAATCAAAGCCCAACTTCGTCGGCTGGTCGAATCCCTCACGTTCACGTCGGCTGCTTCCAGGCGGGCCAGTACCTAGTGTTCTAGCCCCTCTAGGGAAGTTAGCTTCCTGGAACGCTCGGCGCTGGGCAGGAGTAGCGCGCTGCCACTTTCTACGCCATTCCTGCTGCTGCCAATAAGGAGCCTGGTTGAACTTAGGATGCCCCGGAGGGTACACGGCCCATGAGTACCCATAACGTGGTGCTGCCATTAACCCTCCTTGAGATTATCGGCCATACAACTGCGGGTGATTCATACGCGAGTAGTTATCCTGCTGTAGAGGATTCACGCGCTGTTGCTGCTGCGGATTAGGCTGCTGCATCTGCTGTGGAGCCTGTACAGGTGCTGGCGCAAAGACGCGCTGCTGCGGTGCAGGCTGAGGTGCCACTGTTCTAGTCTGCGGCTGGGTTGCCGCGTTTGGAACGTGATGCGTCGGCATACCCGGATCCGGCTGGACAAAGTGCGGCGGATAATCCGGCGCAGTTGTTGGCGCAGGTGATGGTGATGGGTGCGGAATGTTTGACATACTCTGAGCACGCATAGCTGCCTTCGCTCGCTCAGCATTAATCAACGCCATTTCGTAGTCGATAGCCGCACTACGCTGCTGTTCCAAGTAATCGGCTAGCTGCGTAATGAGACTCTGACCGAGGTCAGCCCTACGTCCACCATGTACGAAGTTAAGCGCGTTCTGGTTCTGTGCAGCAAGACCGCCCTTTAGCCCTCGCTCGATCATCTGCTCCTGTAGACCACCGTGTTCCATAGCGTGCTGTCGCCGCTGTAGCTGGAACAGACCGTAAGGGTTCTGAGCGTCAACGCGGAGACCTGTGTATTCTCCGGTGCCCTGTGGTACCTTCAACTGCTTGGTTCCGGTGATCTGCCCCTTACTGTTCTTTACCTGCTTCGTCATTTGCACGTCGAAGTCAGCTGTGTAGCCATACTGTCTAAGTAGGTCTGTTCGCATACGCTGAAGCTTGATGATCGCCTGCTTGTACGCGCGCTGCGCCAGGGCCTTACTTGAGTAGGCTTCAATTCCACTACCGCCAACAAGTACCATAGCGCCTCCTTACCAAGACCAGATGTAGGCTGCGCCGACACCACCAACGCCACCGGCTCCGCCAGTTGCACCAGAGCCTCCGCCGCCTCCACCGCCGCCGTGAGTACCTCCTGCACCACCAGCGCCACCAGTGCCAGCAGTTGAACCTCCACCGCCTCCACCACCAGTACCGCCCTTAGTAGAGTCACCGTTGGTACCAGCAGTACCAGCAGCGCCTGTACCAGCACTTCCCGCTCCACCGCCACCTGCGGTGTATGAGCGTGTTGCACCACCAGCGCCACCAGTAGAAGCGTTAGCGTTGTTACCCGCGCCTGCTCCACCGCCACCGCCGCCGTACATTGATGAACCACCAGCAGTACCGTTGTTACCAGACGCACCGCCGCCACCGGCTCCACCGCCCCACTCAGCGCAACCACCAGCAGCGTTAACGTTTCCGCCAGCACCACCGCCAGAAATCATCGCGCCGGTTGATAGGCCGGTTGGGTACGGAGCACCACCAGCAGAAGCCGCTGTAGCGCCGATTGCTCCAGCGCCCATTGAGCCGCCTCCACCGCCACCACTGTTGTTAGCAGCAGATGAGTGCTTACCTGCGCCACCGCCAAAAGCGGTCAGCCACGAGCCGAAGGTTGTGTTACCTCCTGCACCACCATCGCCACCAGCAGCGCCCGCAGTACCGCCAGCACCGACAGTTACTGTTTCAGTAGCACCTAGGGCAGAAGCCAGGAACACCTTGAACACACAGGCTCCACCGCCGCCTCCAGAGTTACCAGAACCACCACCAGAGCGGCCTCCTGCGCCGCCTCCACCGCCACCGAACAGCTTAACTGCAACGAACTTAACGTTCGCAGGCTTAGTCCAGGTGTCAGGCCCAGCAGCTGTAAATGCTACCGCGTTGGTGTGGATTCCCGCAGATGCGGCAATAGTGATGTCAACCTCTTCGTTACCCGCATCGTCAGCGACGGTAAGAGTAATGTTACCGCCCTCAATAAGGTTAAGCGCACGACGGGTGCCTACTAGGACTCCCGCCTTGCGGACAATGGTGCGCGCTGCTGCACCTAGGTTAGTGCTCGCAAGATTCAGCTTAGAATCTAGGTCGTCTACAAAGTTGTTGAACCCGAGACCAGAAGGAGCATCAGCCGTGGTGTCGTACTTAGGGAACGAGAAGTTGGTACTTGGAGTACCAGTAATATCAGCAGGCATTCAACCCTCCTATACGGCCTGGAAGTAAACGCCGTCGAGACAAACGTTGGCGTTGTTAGATGGATTCTGTGGTGTAACTGTGCCGTCAGAGTCGATGTCTAGTCGCCCAACAGCGTTGTTTGAAAGTACAACCGTGATTACGTCAGACGCAGGGCGAAAACCAGGCGGTAGTGTGAAAGCAGAGCTACCCACCGCGCCTGACTTGATTACCCCTCGAAAGTGGATGAACCCAAATGGATCCCTCCAGTATCCGGCTGCGTGATAGGGGCTACCGTAGTTAACCCACGCATTGGTATACGCAGGCGCTCCAGCAGCCCCTACCGTTACGAAATTAGGAGTCGGAACCGTAAGCTTGTCCCGGATGGTCAAGTTGTTTAGTGCTACCAGGTCGCTAACCGCTAGATACTCCAGATGCTGATTCGGAGTACCTTCGATGATGTCCCTGACGATCTTAACCAGGGTAGTCATATCCATGTTTGCAAGCGCACCTGAAGCCTGCTGACCCACAGACATTTATACCCTCCCCGGACGTAGTAGCTTGTATGTGATTCCGTATGGCCCCAGCGTCAGTCGGTCAATTGCTGACGACGACTGGTACAACCTGAAGTGGATGTGCTGTGACTTCTTTGAGAAGCGTGCTCGCTTCGGAACGTACACCGCTTCCACGATGTCATCCCAGGTAGCGAACGCTGCCTTGAGAGCATCCCAGGTCGTATACGTCTGTGAGATTGTCTCCCACGTCGGTACCGAACTTACGAACTCAGTTAGGAGCGTGCTTCCGATGTTGTTAAGTCCAAGCACAACATCACACTTGATCGAACCGCCAGCTACCAAGTAATGTACGGCCAGCTGTCTGAATCTCTTGAGCCGCATGGCATCGCCCGCGTTGAACTTCTTAGACTCAAAGAAGAAATCAGGGCCGGTAGTACCGCCGTCACACGCGAAGGCGTCCACGCCCTCGGAGTCGAACAGGTCGTCGGTGTCACACACACGAACCTTGGTGCTGTCGTTTGCGATGTACCAAACCTGCTTACCCTCACTCGCTGGAAGCTGTACAGCCCCGCGAATGTTGAGATTGGTAGCCATGGTTACCGCCTGGGTTACCATGTTAATCAGGATTGTCCAGCGCGAAGGAGTAGACGAAACGTTACCCTTAATCACTGGAATTGTAGGGTCAAGATCCTCGATGAAGAGGATGTAGTGGTCACGAGCAATCATTGAGTACATGCGGTATCTGTCAGGATCGAATGATCTGACTGAGTTCTTCCACACATCGCCCAACTTCGCTGCGGTCAGGTTGTGTACCTGAATACCGTCGTAGAAGTGAATACCGTCACGACCCGCCCAAATAGCTCCACCGCCGTATGGCTGCACCGACATACCCGACAACACACCATCGTCGTGAATCTTCTTCACAGAGAAGGACTCACGGCTAGAGCCGTGGATCGCAAACGCTTCATCTTCCTTCAACACCACAAGGGAGTTGTAGGCAGGTACAAGCGCGCGAATCGGCTGGTTGACCATGGTAGTCGAGCTAATCTCGATCCAGTCTCCATCTGCGGTAACATCAAGTGCCTCAGGGTCAGCTGGATCAGAGAACCATACGCGGAAGGTCTTTTCGTGCTGTGCGCCACAGTTGGCGTACCACTGACGCTCTGCGTACACCGCTGATAGAAACCCAACCTTGCTTGAGTTGCTAAGGTTGTTAATCGACCAGTCACCATCAGCCTTCAGTGCAACGTACTTCTCGTCCGCCATCGCAATAGCAGCGTTAGCGGTAAGCGTCAGGCTAATTTCTGAAGTTACGGCCGATACCTTTCCAACGTAAGCCATATCGCTGGCGCGGTAAATCTGCCAGGTACCAGAGTTAAGGCCCTGCGACTGGAACTTGGTAGCACCACCTGACACAGTAGTTGAGTCAGTAGCGCAGGTGATTCGACCAGTCATTACCTTCGGGTACAGCCCACGAATAGACTGGAACGTTCCAGAGAGCGCAGTGATCGCATACGGTGAAACGTTGGTCAGAGTTAGCTGGGTGCCTGAGTTGATCTGCTTTACACACCCGATCAAGGTAGAGGTGTAGCCTTCGTCAGTGTTGGCGAATAGCCACATACCTGGAGACACATTGGTATCGAAGCCAGTACCTGTAACGGTAGCCGACCCTCGGGTAACGGTTACGTTCACGGTGTAGTTGGCCTTGTTACCTCCGCGCCAATACGCGATTCCCTGCTCCACGCTGCCGATGTCGTAGACGTTGGTTACACCAACCAAGGTGCCGCCTGTTAGCGCTGCCTTCGCATCCACATAGCGGTACGCTGTCGCCTCCGCTGACGGATCGGTTGGTAGCGCATTAGGCCACGCTAGGTCAACAATTGCACTCTTGTCGTCAGAGAGTACCGAGAAGTACCCGTTTGCGGCATTCCCGGTCAAGACCGCGTAACGTGTTGCGCCCTGGGGGTTGAGTGTAACTACGAACCCACTGCCCTTGCGTGAGAAGGTAGCTACACCCAACGCACCCTTAACAGGCCCACGTCGTCTGATACGCGCAGGATAGTCTACAAGCCCGTCCTGAATGTACCGAGCTTCCGTATCATCCAGTTCCTGTGCGGGAAGCGCGAGATTCATGCCGCCTGGAGCACCAGGGAAAGTCTCCGTGATGATTCCGGCCAACGCGCACCTCCTTACAGATTATCGTCTGTATCGAAAACGTGAATGTAGTCAGGGCTGTCGTACTGACGCGCCCATAGATCCTGACGCATATCGTTCATGCGCTTCTCGAAGTTACCCTGGAAGCGCTGCGCTAGCTCAATATCATCTTCCATGTCGTACAGCTTCCAGAGCGCCCCTAGAAGGATCGCTCGATGATGCCGTGCCGGAATGATGATGCCAGCTTCTGCTGTTCCGCTGGTTACCGCCGCAGGGGTGTGAATGTATCGCATTCGAAGCAGGCCGGTAGCCGCCGCTGGAATACGAACGAACTTCATGCTCCCTGCTAGGAAGTAGAACGCATAGGGATCGCCCGCCTCGGTCAACTCCGTAGCGAACATTTCCTCTGCGTCGTCCAGGCGCATGTATGGGATCCGAAGCCCGTTGTCGATTCTAACGACCTTCAACGCGGCCCGGAAGTCCGATGGGAAGTTAGACGGTGTGGCACTTGAGCCATCGAAGTTCAAGTCAATTGACTTCTCTAGGAACGGCCAAGGCTCACGACCACAAATCTCCCAAATTGAATCGTTGATAACGGACACCTTACGAGCAGTGCTAGTATCGGTGAAACCGTGATCCCCCAATTCGCTGATTAGGTCGCTTACTGAACTCATTACTGAATACCTGTCCCTGTGCTAGGTACATAGATAGATCCGGTAGTCGGATCAAGGTACATGCCCCACTGTGGTAGCGGAATGTAGCCTGAGTGAGGCAGGAAGGCGTCACTTCCACCTAGGGACTGTCCTGGAACACCTCCTGGTGGGAGGTTAGACTGGCCTGGGATGTGGTTCTCCTGGTATGGAGGTGCAATCCCGCCTCCTGGCTGCTGCCTTGGAGTACCTGTCGGGATGCTAAGAGTTCCGCCTGGGGTGCCTCCGATGTCCCCAATACCTGGAGGTAGAATCGGACGGCCTACTGGTGCGTCAGGACGCGGAAGAGTCGGCATACCTGGGATAGGCTCACCTGGGTTATTACTATGCTCTCGTACCCCTGGTACTCCTACTCCACCTGGGCCTAGAGCCTGCATCAAGCTCTGCCCGTAGTTAGGCATCGGGCGCGTATACTGCGGCCCCTGCATTCGTCCTAGGAACCGTGCGACCGGATTACCGCCGAATCCAGCGCCTGGGCCTGGGGCCATTCCCCCGCCACCAAGGAGGCGCTGCAACAAGCGCTTCTGCCGCTCGTTACCAATCCTAGGATCGGCAAATGGTGTGCTAAGCATTAATCCTTCTTTCGGTACTTACGGTTCTTAGGATGTAGGTTACGGTAGCTAGTTGGAAACGGATTGAATCCCTGATTGCGGAAGCCTGATACCAGCGCATCTGCCATCATCGCGTCCGCTTCCTCTGCCTGATGTCGTCGTTCGCGCTCTAGCGCGTCATTACGGGCCTGAATCTGCTTGAAAATCTTGACTCCGTGGCGTCGAACATCAGAGTTGTAAAGCTTGCGTGTTAGCTCGTCGGGTGCAGGGAGTCGAGTGCCTAGCCCCAAAACAGGGAACGGCTCGCCCATAGGCCCGTCCTTAAGGAACACAATCCACTCACCTGTATCCTGTCTACGTCCTAGGATCAAGTCAGGATCGTATTCATGGATTGCCTTCGCTGCGGCGCGTTCATCGGTGCCGGATACCCCTACTCCAGGTAGCCAAAGAGCGCCTGCTGGAATCTCAGGCTGAATCATGCCCCTCCTTAGAAGTAAAGCGGGGGCAGCACTAAGGCTGCCCCCACACAGTACGGCTTAGAAGCCAGTGTCGGTCAACCCGCTCATTACGAGCGAAGTGTTGCGACGGTCTGTTCCAAGGTTCGCGTAGCGGAATAGTACCGCCTGGAACGCATCGTAGTCTGACACCCATCGGATAGTCAGACCATCACGGCTTAGGAAGTCCCAATCAGCCGGTGAGAACAGTCTAAAGTGCTTCTTGTGTACGAAGTGCAGCTTGCCCCACGGGTGTAGACGATCCGCAAGCAGGCGTAGGTTACCGCCACCTGCGTTGAAGGTGATCGCCTCGAAGCCACCGCGAAGAGTCTCGCTGTTCACGAAGCGTACATTGGTCTTGAAATCGTCGGTCTCGAAGAGACGACGAACTAGACCAGGAGTGGTAAGCACTGCCATCTGGTCAGAACGACCACCCGCGTTGTTAACCTTGTTCCAGTTCACCATCAGGTTGCTCAGTGAGAGCGCCCCACCAGTGGTGTCACGAAGGTTATCCCAAATGCGGTTACCTGCTGACGCCGCGTTTAGGTTTCCAACGGTGTTGGCTGCGGTTGGAAGGATCTTCTCCAGACCAGCGTCCATTTCGTAAACAGTTGCGGTGCTTACGTTACCAGATCGGTAGATACGGTGAGACGAAGAAGTTGTAACCGCAGCACCGCTAATAACGATCTGCGAGTTAGCTACGTCAACGTCGGTAACCTCACGACCAATCGCTACTGCCTGAGCATCAGCAGTGGTGCCGATGTCAATAACCATACCAACGTAGATGAAGCCCTTTGACAGAGCCTCAGCGCTGGATAGCGTTACAGTAGTAGACGCAGTGGTGGTACCACATGTAGCGATAACACCAGTGCCTGGGCCGTATAGCTGACGCGCGAAGTCAAGCATCACGTCGTCCTTAATACGGGTAAGTTCTTCCTTCAGCGCCTGAGCGAACGCACCAGCGCTGCTCTTGGTCTTACTGATAGAAGGCCCTGATACCTGAATACGAGCGTAGTGGTACTTTAGGTCGTATTCAAGCTGCTTGTAACCCTGATTACCCGCAGAAGGTAGCTGGATGTTCTCACCACGCGAGCCGATTCCACCGGAACGGGCCGAGTGTAGCGGGATAACCGCCTTGAGACCTTCCAGGTTTTCTGCATCCATCGGAAGAAGCTGGGTGATTAGGATTTCGTTGTTAAACTGATCCTGAATCGGCCCAATGTAAAAGTTCTTCATGATGTTAGTCAGGGTTGTTAGGTTTGCACCTGCCATGACTAGTTGCTACTCCCTGGTTGAGAGAATTACGGATTAGTCAGCCAGTTCCAGCATTCGTAGGTGCTCCATAGCAGCGTCGTGAGCCGTGTCCAGATCCCCAAACTCCTGAGGCTGGGTGGTCAACGTTCCGCCACCTGGCATCGACTGAATCCCTGCTGAGCCTACCGCGCCCTGCTTCTTGTCGAAGTAACGATTCATTCTCTCATTGAAGATTTCATCGTAACGCTTCTGAGCCTGAAGCAGATTGCCTTCGTAGAAGCTGGCAAGCTCGTACACCGCGTCCATATCGGAGTCGGTGTAGTGAGGGTTGCTCTGTCGAATCATCGCATCCTGGCGCTGTAGTTCGCCTACAAGCGCCATCTGTAGCTGTTCTGCCTGCGCTGCCTGTTCCCGCTGCGAGTGGTAGCTCTTTAGCTGCTCCAGCTCCTGGCGAAGTCCAGTTAGCTCCTGGGCCACAGGTGCTAGTTCTGGATCTGCCTGAAGTGCGGCAAGAGGGTCATTCGCCATCTGCTGACGCTGAACCTCCTGAGAGGCTACGGCTTCCGCCTGCTGCGGGGTCAAGCCCAACTGCTCCAGTCCTACGCTAAGTTCCTGGTGGAGTGCCATCCAGTTGTTAGGATCCTGAAGCGACTGGTAGAGTTCGACGGCCTCCTGGAGAGTTCCAGGGTCGCCAAACTGCTCGTAGACCCTAGCTCGCTCTGCGAGTTCCTGAGTCTTACGAGTGTAGTCGCCCTGGAAGGACTTGTAAGCGGTCTCGATTGCCTGTCGAGCATTCGGATCGGTTACACCTGCCAGGAGCGAGTTGAGGTCGGCGCGCGTAAAGGTGTCCTGCTGCGGAGTAGGCTGAAGAGCAGGCTGCTCTGAAACAGGCTGCTGCTCACGAGGGGCGAAACGGCCAGCTTCGTCCCTTGCCCAATTCCGCTCGTTGGTTGCACCATACGTCTGATCCGCTACCTCGCGGGGAGCCGGTGTCTGAGAAGTTTGAGGGCCGGTGGTCTGCTCTGCAATCAGAGTGTCAATACCGCCAGCGTTGTCAATTGCTTCTGCTGCACCTGCAACATCAATGTCGGCAATTCCGCCTGACATTTTACCTCCATGGTCGGTGGAGTCCCTAACGGGTTATTCCACATGGCGTGGAAGTGCTCTAGGCGCTTCCACGATTTCAGCATCAATAATCTCTTCCTGACGCATAGCACTGAGAGCCAGTGCCTGCTGCAACACCGGAGCAAGCGCCTCGCGCATTTCTTCCGGTGATGGAAGAGCTAGTCGATGCTCAGTACGACTGGTAGCCAGCCCCTTGATTACCGATAGCTTATCGGTCAAGGTTCCAACTACTGCGTTTAGTTCACCAACCTTCGCATCCGGCAACTTCTCTTCGATCATGAGAAGCGCCTTGTTTCGGACGCGCTCAGCGTCGTTAACGAAGGTGTCGATTGCTTCACTCACCTCTTCGTCTACCGGAGGGCCGGAACTCTTCCATTCATCCCGCCAGCGGCGAAGGGTGTTCACAGGAATGTCTAGTTCCCGTGCAGTTCTCTTTAGGTTGTCTCCGTTCGCCTTAAGCTGAACGTAAGCGCGGGCCTTTTCTTCAGGTGTGTAGGATGGTCTACCCGCCAAGGTAACCGCCTCCCGACAGACGAGCAATAAGCGTCCGCAGGATTTCCTGCATCATAGCTGCCCGATTTTCGCCCGCCAAGCCAATGTCTGCCTTCATCAGGTCAAACGGGGACTGGTTATCTCGCCCAAACTTAGGCCCGAACATATCAGGACGGAAGTCCTGGAAGCCAACTGGTAGCTCCTGCTGGGTATTCAACCACCAGTCACGATGTTCACGAGCAGCACGACCCTGATCGTAAACTGCCCACAAGTGCCCATCCTCTAGCTTGTGCTTCATGAATGGATCACGAGACCGAGGACGCGGAGCCTTCTGGCCGGTAGGCTGTGTGCCACCTCGACCACCAGCCAACTGTCGGATCATCTCCTGAAGGATAGGCTGCGCGTGAGGTGGTGGAATCACGCCACCAGCAGAGGTTCGCGTTGGTCGCTTAGGAAGCGCGCCCCAATTCTCAATATTAGGCCCTGGGCCGTAAGCTTCCTGAAGCATATTCGGATCTACTCGCTGTACCTTAGTAGGTAGCCCCTGCTTCTGTAGCCACCGATCCATGATGCGCTGACGCATCTTGTGGGCACCCATATCGAAGCCCTGACCAGTCGCCTGATCGACAAAGACGTTCTGCTTCTGATCCCAATTAGCAACGATAGCGCCTTCGTTCATCAGCCAGTCGTTCTCTCGATGCTTGGCGATACCAATGTCGGAGAACATCTGCTCAGGCGTCTGACGGTTAGAGTTCAGCCGCATTGAAGAGCCGAAGATGTCTGAGATAGGACTATGCCCACCAGAAGCGGCCAATGCCGCCTGGGTACTATTGCTTAGGCTTTCGCCTTCCAAGGTACGGCCATACAGACGCTTATTACGCTGCCAATCGGAAAGTCCCTGGCGCGCCTTTCCAGCCAAGTCCACATGGTCAATAAGATTACTGTCCCCGAAATCCTTGTAGATGCCTTCATCAATTCGATCCGGGTTCTTAGCCACCACTTCAGGAATCAGGTAGTCAGGCGCTAGGGTGTCTCCCCAGCCCATCTTGGTCTGCTTGTAGTCCTGGAACCACCGCTTGGTAGCGGCGCTGATCTTCGGCTTAGGTTGTGGCCCACGACCACCCTTAGGCCCCGGTACAAAGGCTGTAGCAACGTCGTAAGGCGACATCCCTAGCAACCATGGTCGAGGCTTAAGTGCCTGCCGCTGGACACGTCGCAGACCTGAATCGTACTGATCTTCTAGCTCGTCTGGAAACGCCTGACGCGCAGCTAGCTCAAGTGCTCGCTTCTGGCGGTCACCATCGGTTAGCTTACGCTGGTAGCGTGTTCCATCCGGCCCTAGGAAACCCTGGTAGCCTCTAGGGGTGCGTGCTGGCTCAACGCGACCGGAACTAAGTCCTCTACGTCGAGCCAGCATCGCGCTAGCTACAGTGGGAACGGGAGCGGCGCGTAGAGCCGCATTAACGAATCTACTTACCACCACTCCCTCCCGGATTAGGTCTGTTCATCTGCTTTACTCGCGCTCGATGCTGTTCGTCAGCACGACGCTCCTGGTTCTTAACGCGCTCTTCGTCCATCTTGGCACGTCGCTGAGCCAAAGTCATATCGGCTGCTGCACGAGACATCTTCTGCGCGTGCTCGGCAGATTGCATTTCCATCGCCATCAACCGCTCTTCATCTTCGAGAGGATCGTTGCCCGCCGAATCCATATCCGGCTTGTCCACAGAATCGTAGACAGCTGTCTCCAGAGGTGGCTCGGTAACCTGCTCGTCAGATACGTTAATACCTGCGCGGCGCAGTGCCTCGCCCATAACCGGAGCGGAAGTGGTCGAACGTGCGTTAATGCTGATCTTCGGAAGTGACTTCGGATCTGGTGGGGTCTCGCCCTTAACAGCCTCAGAAGTCAAACGGTAGTGGGTCATAAACTGCTGCTGGGCTTCAGGTGGCAACTGCTGGAACTCAGGACTCTTCATGTAGAGTCCGTGAATCTCAAGGTGTGTCGCCTTGTTCTCGTATACGAGTGGCTGTAGTGCCGCCTCCTGGAGAACCTGGTGAATCATACCTTCTGGAATTGCCATTGGATCCTGCTGAATAGCCATCTGGACAGCCTGTACAGCTTCCTGTACCGCCATCATGTTGATTGGCTCGCCCTTAACCATCTTGTCGTGTTCGCGGTATGCCTGATCCTCGTCCGCTTCGAAGTGTGCTCTCAACCCTCGCATATCAGCGATGTCGAGGTACTTCAGTGCGGTTCGTGGGTTCAGGATCTGCTTCTCTACCAAGTCGAGAATCTGCTGCTGGCGACCAGCGCGGGAACGCGGTAGACCAGAGCCGGACTCAGCGTGGAACGAGAAGCCGCCTTCCAGGTCGGAGTTCATGAACTTCTTAACCTGGATGGCCCCGCCCTCACCTCGGATCTTCAGCAGACGCGGCTCGATGTAGTAGTTCTTCGCCAGAAGAACCATCAACTTGCCTGCGCGCGCTAGCGCCTCTTCGATACGCCCAATAACAGGCGCGATCTGATCGGCCACCGCTTCCTGAATCAACTCAAGCTGGTAACCGGAGTCCGAACGCGCAGGAAGCTGATCCCGCTGCGACGGTAGCCGGTTGAATAGCTTGTCGATTCGCTGCTGAATGTCCGCCAAGATGTTCATGGTGGACTGAGGTAGGTTAGGTGAATTACGCCACTCAGGGGCAAGGCCCTGAATTGGCTGATACTCGAACACAGCCCCTGGCTCGTCTGTCAGTCGCTGTCGAAGCGAACCGATAGGCGCAAGCATCTGCGGCTTGATAGTCAAGTCCTTGAACTGAACCATCTGTGACAGCGTTCGGTTTAGCTCCTTCTGGAGCGGTCGAACGTGAGTAACAAGCGGTTCGTCGGTAGCAGAGTCTGGACGCTCAAGCCCAGGGAACTTGACGATAGGGAGTTCGTTGAATGGGAACTGCCACGGCTCGTCAAGTAGAATTTCATTCGGCTCTTCGATCCAGACAACGTAGCGGCCCTTAGGCATCACTGGTGTCGGACGGAAGTAACCGATGTATACGTCGCGTACCGTCTTAGGTGTGGTGTTAGCACGCTCCTTCGAGTACGCAAGAGGAATGTGTGTAAGGGCTGGAGAAGAGTTTGGCTCAACACGCTTCTTGTAACGAGCGTAGATGTCGTCAACATCCATCGCGTGCTTACAGATCACATAGTTGGCATCCTCGTAGCGGGTAGCCGCTGGGTCGATTAGAACGTTCTCCCCAGGTAGCACCTCTACCTTGATGTCACCTACATAGATGGTCTGCTCAAACTGCTCCAGGATCGGCTTTGGATCCTGGCCTTCTGCCTTTGCCATTTCGGTAATCTGCTCGCGGAAGGCATCTGCCATATCCTCGTTGAGGATAGGCTGCCCGTCCGGGCCAACCGTAATCCGCATTGACTTCCCAGCGAACGGATCCCAGGTGATCTTCCAGTACCCCTGGCTCAGACAACTCAGGATCAATGCTGACTGTAGCTTGCTCTTCAGGTGGAAGTCCTCCCACCAGTAGTCGAAGAGCGAACTACCAACCTGCGCGGCACATACATCGCGGTACGCGCTTGAGTCAGGTGTAGCGGTGATTACCGGCTTGTTCTTTGTAAGCTGGGCAGCATAGTGCTGTACGCCCGGTAGGATCTGGTTCGAGGTAAGACGTACCTTCCACCGAGGCTTATCGCCTTCGGCCACCGGAAGTGTCTCAACCTCGTTGCTAACACGGTTCCAGAATACCCACTGATCGCCCTTGTAAAAGGCGCGGTTCAGCGACCATTCGCGGACATCGGTGACCCGAAGATCCTCTAGCTCGCGCCGCTTGTCAGCGAGCGCGTCCGCAGTATGAAGCTGCGATACGCTCTTGTACTTAGGCGCGTCGGCCACGAGTCACCCCCTAATAGGTAATGTCAGTGTTCAATGCGCCGATCTGCTCCAGGGCTAGTCTCGCCGCCTCTGCTGAAATCTGTCCGGTCTGCTCCATGTGGATAATGTCCTCTTCATCGTCCGACAGATACGGTCGGTACTCATGAGGCGCTTCACGATCATCCTCAATGTCACGGATAGGCGACGGCATCATAGACCGTCGCTCCAGTAGAGGTGTGCCAAACTGCAATCGGAACCAATCAACCTGATCGGCCAGAACTGTAATTGTCTTGTCCTTTTCGGCGCAGCACTTACACTTCAAGTTAAGCCTCGCTTCCAAGTTCAGAATCGAAAGGATTGTTCGCACCCGCTCGCTTGTTGACGATCTGCTCCCATGCTTCTTCATCCAACGTCTTAACTGATGGAGTGTCAACAGGAGTGTAAGCAGGCAGTAGAACACCAGCCGCGCTAAGCGCAATCTCAACAGCGTCAAGTAGGTCGTCCTTTGGGTTCTTGAGAGTAGAGTCATAGCTAACCCACTCGTCAATGAAGTCAGTCTGCGTCTTGTGAATACGCATCTTGCCGATCTTGAAAATCGGAGCCATTGATAGCAGGCGCTCGAACTTCTTACCGCGTGAGATAACCGGCACGATAGGTGGTAGCCCTTCCATACGCTCCGCCTGCTGTGCAAGCGCACGCTGGAAAGCGTTGGATTCAATGCCGATGTACTCAGGTCGGTACTTCAGGAACCATTCCTTGATCTTGTCCACCTGATCCGGGAACGCAAGTCGATCCTTGAAGGTGTCGAGAAGGAATGCCTGTGTGTTATCCTCAGTTACGCCGATGATCGCCATAGCGAAGTAGTCAGCGCGATCTGAGAGAGACACCGCAGGGTCAACCGCCATGTACTTGCGGACAGCCACGCGGCCGTCGTCGCGTACAGGAAGCTGGATTGTGTCCGGCTCGGCTACCTTACCGACTGTGTAATACTTCAGCCAGTCGCCGTGTAGCTCCACACCCTGCATAGCGTCGAACGCAGCAAGGTATTCCTGCTTGAACATGATCGGGTGGAAGTGGGCCTTAGCCCATTCCCATTCACCCTTGTCGTTGTACGGGTTGTCGATGAAGGTGTATTCAACGCGGAACTGCTCAGGGTCGTTCTCTTCCACTCGCTGCCAGAACTCTTCCCACAGCCAGTTCTTACCACGCGGAGTGGTAGTGGTGATAACGAGACCAACCTTGTCCGAGAGCGCCGGTCGAGCAACCTCGTAAGCTTCTACAGTTGGAACGTGCGCGGCTTCGTCAATCCACAACATATCCAGACCCGCTCCACGAAGTGTCTGCGGATCTTCAGCGGTTCTGAAGTGGACTACTGAGCCGTTAGCAAACTCACAAATCTTGTCAGCGCGGTTGTACTTGTAGTCCTGTCCGGCTACAAGTCCCGCCTGGTCGATACACTCAAGGAAGGTCACGCGGGACGGACGCCCTAGCTCGTGATCCTTCGCCAGCACCCACACCCACAAGCTCTTCTTGCGGTTAGGGCCTGGATAGTCGGCGTGAAACTGCTCCGGGAAGAGACAGTAGAAGAGAACTTCCCACGCCGCGCTGAGTGTCTTTCCACCTCGCCGTCCGGCTACAAGGTGCCGGTACCGACAAAGCTTTCCCTCGTGGTTAGCGCTATGGAAAGCAGCCTGCCACTCATGCGGGAAATACCCCTTAGAAGCAAACCAATACAGCTTCAGGGGAAACTTGTTGATGAAATCCGGGAAGGCGCGTGCCGCGACATCCTTAGACCAATCGCTACCACCGGCAGCTACGGACTTGATACCTGGCACACGCCCTCCCTTCAGTCTACTTAGACGTGTCCGCCTCCACGAGGGCCAACTACGATCACTCTAGCGGTTACCGCTGACTGATCGGAAGCGTTTGCCGCTTCGGTTGCTACGCCTGTCCAGACAAGCAACTTGCTGTTGGTCGGATCGAAGGTGACAATTCGCCCGTTAGCAGCGGTAGCGCCGCTGAAGGTAGGAAAGATGGCGTCGATAGAGTCCAACTTGAAGTCGGACGCTGCGACAGCCTCACCACCTGTTGGGTACGAAGAGTCAAACGTCACGTCGTAAACATGGATTCGAGAGTTCAGACCAATGCGGTGCTGAACCTTAGTTAGTGTTAGAGCCATTAGTTTCTCCTGTAGTCGTAATCACGACTCTCGGAGTATGTCCACAAGTAGGACATCTTCCGCAAGTCTCACACGGACGAGGCCGTGGCACGGATGGGTATGGGTTGTATGGGAGCGCAGTTCCAGGGCGACCATATGGCTGCCACGGAGCCGCGTTACCGGGAATATAGAAGTGCATTAACCCTCAATTCGATCAACGAATCCAGCCTTCAACGCATCTTCCGCGTCTAGCCAGATGTCGTCCTTCCACTTGTTTCTCAAGCTGGCGCGTGTCCAATTCGACCGCGCGGCAAGGGTGTCGAGTACCTGAGACTGAAGCCGCTCATTGAACTTGATGGCGTTCTTCATTTCTGAGGTGGCACCCTCTACTACGCCCTGTACCTCATGGAGCATCAGCCAAGCCTTCGGAGAGGCGATTCGCTCTTCCCCAGCCTGGAGAATTACCGCGCCCATCGAAGCGCACAGCCCGATAGCCACAGTGGTTAGCTTGTGTCCCTTTGCGCGTAGGCGCATCAAAAAGTCAAAGAAGGCGTTACCAGACACCACCACGCCGCCCTCGCTGTTGATTTCGAGGGTGATTGGTGCGCCAGGATGCAGGTTGCTCCAAACGGTCATGTTGTCCATTAGCTCATGCACCTTGGCGTCGTTAACAACGCCCAATAGTGTGAAGTGCCCAGCCGCAACGGGGCTGTTCTCAATCACACCACGTTCCTTCTGAAGCTTCCAAACCTTGAGTTCTAGCTCCTGACACGCAAGTTCTAGCTCGCGCTCTTGTAGCTTCGCCTTCTTAGTCTGCGACATTATCCCCTCTTGGTTCTACAGTCAGGGCACCTAGTCCACCATGCGCGAACTTCGTGCCTACAGTTGGGGCACTGCCAGTCCGTAGGGCGGGGGCGCAAAGGCCGCTTACGGCCCGCGCCTGTCCCGCCCTTAACGGTTGCGTACATCTTTAGGTGTCTACGCCAATCGCAAACACACGAGTTGCAACTGCGCTTAGGTCAGTGGTTGCCGCCACTTCTGGAAGCGCGATGTCTGCGCCACCTGCTGCGCCCGGATCCTTCTGACGGAATGCCTTTAGCTTCGAGTTGGTGTAGTCATAAGCAAAGACGTAGCCGTCAACCGGCTCCGCGTGTACCAGGATCAGCGAGTCCAGACGAAAGTCACCAGCAGTTAGAGACTCGCCGCCAGTAGCGTATGACGAGTCAAAGGTGAACTTAACTACGCGAGTAGTCAGACCACGCCAATCGTAAAGGTCAAGAACAGTACCTGCCACGTTCGCTCCTTAAGTCAGATAGACTTCACACCGATAGGTAATGTTGGTGTTCAGTGTAGTTACCAACCGAAGATACTTGTACTTCCGCTTAGAGAAGTTAAGCTGCTTTCCGGTCGCTGTAGCCGTTCGCGTTGTGGTGGCGAACGTGTCGTTCGAGTCAGTAACGTATCCTAGATCAAACCAGTCACTGCCATCATCAATACGGCCCTGCACCTTCCAGGTGACTGTAGGGCCTGCCCCTGCTGCTTCCACGACAAACTGGACGATAGCTGTCTCGTACCCACCGCCGACGTGAACTGCATCATGGGTGTTGTTTCCAGTTGTCCCGGTAGCAGCCAGTGTGTACTTCTCAAAAGTAGGCAACTATCCTCCAATCGTGGACAAAACAAAAAAGGGTGCGATAGGTCTGCCGTCGAACCCCGGTAAGATCGAGGCAGCGCTCAGCCACGCCCTAGGACAAGGGCGGAGCAGCCACCAATCGCGCCTCCATAAGCGAGAATGCCCACTCAGCGACACGCCCCCGCCGAAGCCACCGTCCCGTCTACTACCGTAGCAACGCCGCAAGTTGCGACAAGACTACAGCCTCGAACGGGGCCGGTCAATGACCACGGAGAAAGCTACCGCATCCCTGACAACCTCCATCTCGGTTGACGCTTTACCGGAGCACGATTGGGTCGGCAGACCCATCGCACCCGAGGCTCCAAGGGCAGGATTCGAACCTGCGACACACTGGTTAACAGCCAGTCGTTCTACCACTGAACTACCCTGGAACGATTGTGCGTGTTTAGATGTACGCACCCATCATAGGTACCCCGTGAGGGCTTCGAACCCCCGACCTTGAGATTAAGAGTCTCCTGCTCTACCAGCTGAGCTAACGAGGTATGGCACCGGCAGCAGGAATCGAACCCGCTCCTGGAGGGTTGGAGCCTCCTTGGTCACCATGACCTTACCGATACGAAATGGCTGGCCTACCTGGATTCGAACCAGGATTTCTAGGTTCAGAGCCTAGCGTCCTACCGATTAGACGAAGGGCCAACGAAAATGGAGCATCCAGCGGGACTTGCACCCGCACCAACAGCTTGGAAGGCTGTTGTGCTGCTGTTAACACCATAGATGCTCGAAGGGGTGAACGATGGGAATTGAACCCACGGCGAGCAGATTCACAGTCTGCTAGAGCCACCACCGGCTCCCCGATCACCATGAAAGGACACGCTGGGCAGAATCGAACTGCCGTGTAACGGGTTGCAACCGTTTGCCTTACCTCTCGGCCACAGCGCGATAGGTCTCCCGAGTAGGATTCGAACCCACGACTCGCGGGGTAGAAGCCCGCTGCTCTTCCACTGAGCTATCAGGAGAAATTGGCGGATGCGGAGGGGAACGATCCCCCACAGGGTTATTAGCCCCATCACGGTTTTCAAGACCGATAAGCACGCCAGCCTTGCGCGCATCCGTATAGGCGGTAGGCCAGGGAGTCGAACCCTGACAGCCGTGAAGCTGGACTGGCTAGCAACCAGTTGCGATACCGTTACGCCAGCCTACCGTGGTACACGACCTAGGAATCGAACCTAGCTGAACCGCCTTATCAGAGCGGCGCATTCTACCAGTCTGCCAGTCGTGCAAGAAGCCGGGATCAACGCGGGTACCCACTCCCCCGGACGATTGGTGCTTCCCCTCGGATTCGAACCGAGACTGTACCGGGTTTGAACCGGCATCCTCTACCAATTGGGATAGAGAAGCGTAGTGAACTTCTAGGTGCGCCACGAGGGAGTCGAACCCCCACGCCTTTCGGCACTGGTTTCTAAGACCAGCGTGTCTACCGTTCCACCAGTAGCGCATGGTACCCAGCGAGGGAATCGAACCCCCAACCTTCTGCGTGTAAAGCAGCCGCTCTCCCTGATTGAGCTAGCCGGGTAAGACGAGCGTATTTCCTGCGGCGCTCCCCGCAGAACCGAGTTTCGAGGTGAGAGGACGGTCGGCCTCCCGCTCAGTCGGACAGAGCCGACATAGGTCTCCGAGGTAGGGGTCGAACCTACGACCTTAGCCTTCGCAGGGCTACGCTCTTCCACTGAGCTACCCGGAGATAGTCTTGTCAAACAATGGCCCCGCTGTCTGCACATGGAAATCCTTGTTGCAGTAATAGGTGCCAATCCACCTGTCTCGGTGGTCGTAAAACTTGATGAAGATAGGCGGCACGCCGCCCTCTCTGCCTAGGATTTCTTCCTTACGATAGATCATAGGTCTCCCCTGAGCGATTCGAACGCCCGACCGACAGGTTCGAAGCCTGTTGCTCTTCCACTGAGCTAAGGAGAGATGGAGCCGCCGCAGGGAGTTGCACCCTGACCCCTCGCTTACAAGGCGAGTATGCTGCTGTTGACACCAAAACGGCGTGAAACTGGAGCCTTCGCCGGGGATCGAACCCGGCCTACGGCCTTACCAAAGCCGTGTGCTGCCGCTACCACTACAAAGGCCCAAAATTGGCGGTCTCGACGGGGATCGAACCCGCGATCTTTCCCGTGACAGGGGAAAATGTTTACCACTACACCACGAGACCGTGTTAGGTCACTCGTGCGGGAGTCGAACCCGCGTTAGAGGCTTGAAAGGCCCCCGTCCTAACCACTAGACGAACGAGTGATGGTGGAGACACAGGGAGTCGAACCCTGAACTTCGGCGTGCAAAACCGACGTGTTCCCATTAGCACTATATCCCCAGGAAAGAAATGACTGTGGTGGCCGGATTTTCCATACCGACAAGGGAAGGAAACACTGGTTGGCTCGTTTGTAAGTTAACCAGTTACGACCCTACTCAGCGTTTTCGGGTGTCCCCGACTCCTACCTCCCGCCATCGCGGTGCCAGGAGTGGAAGCCCTCACGCAGGTTGCGCCCTGGGCCACTCCCATCACGGAGCCGCTGCTGCCTTCACTACCCGGTGTTTCAACGGGTAGCCGTTCTTGCCACACCACCCCCATCCGGTAATGCTTCCAGGCCGCTAAACCCTTCAGCCCTTCAGGGGTGTCAATTCTAGGTCTGAATGGAGGGAATCGAACCCCCGACCCCACGCTCCCAAAGCGCGTGCTCTACCAGCCTGAGCTACATTCAGATGGGCTACAAAGGTGAGTATCACGCCCCCACCAACGGCGGTAGACACAGACTAGCAGCCGTGTCAAATAGGACGCCCTAACGGGATTCGAACCCGTGTCCCCGCCGTGAGAGGGCGGGATCCTGAACCACTAGACGATAAGGCGTTGGTGCTGCCCGTAGGAATCGAACCTACTCCCACCACAGGTGGCACGGGGTTACAGCCCGCTTCCAGTCCATCTGGTTGAACAGCATGGGCGGCGCACATTTCGGTGAAAGCCGTACTCTGCGCGCCACATTGGAGTCTCCACCGGGACTCAAACCCGGCCTTACGCCTTGGCAAGGCGTCGTGCTATCGCTAACACCACAGAGACAAGATGGTAGCGGAGACGGGACTTGCACCCGTGACCTAAGGCTTATGAGGCCCCCGCGCTGCTGCTGCGCCACTCCGCGTCGTTAGGTGGGATGGGAGGGATTCGAACCCCCGACGCGCACCGTTTCAAGGTGCCGCTCTACCGCTGAGCTACCGACCCATAAAAGAACCTACACTACATATAATCACACGGTACCCCGGTTTTGTCCGGTTTGGTACCCGTCTGCGACCCGAGCGCCGCATCGTTTGGCCCCGGTTGGGAATGGGCGGCGCGCCTATGCTTATGTAAGCTTACGAGTGCTTCGGGCCTAAAGGCCCGAAAGGAAGTGCGTTCGGTACGCTTCACCGCTTTCGTAAGCTTACTACTAGGATTTTAGGCTTCACCTAGTATAATCACACCGAGAGGCACTTTTGTCCGGTTTTGCTCTGAAAGGTAGGAGCAACGGCATCCCTTTTTGGGGTCGCAAATGAGATGAGATGCCA
>Ga0196963_10000678_pt1 | contig 27669 bp, 48 predicted proteins | sample S1_5metaG_FD_148600 | JGI IMG/M metagenome (GOLD analysis project Ga0196963, IMG submission 148600) | Soil microbial communities from Anza Borrego desert, Southern California, United States - S1_5 | ecosystem: Environmental > Terrestrial > Soil > Desert | place: USA: California | collected...
CGGTGGCCACGCGGTCGAACTCGGCGACCGCCGTGTTCAGGATGCTGAGCGATCCGGCTTCGGACGGCGCTTCGGCGACATCTACCATCTAATTTTCCCCTCTTTGATCAGCTGAGCCTGTGTGCGCAGCACGCCCTCGTAGAACAGCGTCAGCTGCTGCTCTTTGGTGTATCCACTGCGAGGCACGCGTGCGTCTGCGAAGTCGTGACAGGAACTGCAGCACCACGCGCCGAGCGCGTCGGGCGCCTTCAGTGCGGTGCCTGTGATACCGGGCAAGCGGATGTGCGCCAGCACGGTGGTTGAAGAGTCGTGGTTGCAGATGCCGGGATACCGGACCTGGCACGGGCGGCCGGCGGCTAGCTTTCGAAGATCCGTCACGGCAGATCTCCCGGCAGCCGCAGCACCACGCCTTGCTCGGCCATGTAGCGGACGATGAAGTCAATGAACTCGCTGAACTCGACCTTGCTGAGCCTGGAGCTGCGGCGCCTGGGCTTCAGCCGATGCCGCTTGCCTAGGCTGATTCTGTTGGACCCAAAGTGCTCGATAAGGAACATCTCGTGCAGGTCGTCTTTCGTCCAGCCGCGAAGGATCTCGCCACCCTTCCTCAAGATGTCGCCGTACAGCGCCCAGAGCAGAGCATTCTGTTGTTGAGTGCGGCCGTTCCCAAGCTCCTCGATGGTGATGCGTACGGTTGCGCAACGGAGTTTTCCGTCGATCAACTCGTAGACGTGCGAGGCGTCGCATCCCTGGAGAACAACGTGCTGCTCCTGGCGCATGGCTACCAGCGGCCTCCGCTTGAAGGTGATCCGCTGCTGCGCGCCTGCTTCGGCTTGAAGGCGAGGCTGAAGAAGCGCTTGCCGTTCTTCTCCTTCACCCATCCGCTCACGTAGTACTCCTGGCCACCGATCTTGGCGGTGCCGGTGTGATCGGGATGGTTCGGTTGCTCTTTGCGCTCGTTGCGAAAGAGCGAGCCGGAGTTGTCTTTGTGCTCGAAGCTCACGCCGCCACCTGCTGCACGATCAGGTTCAGTTCGGCATTGAAGATCTGCACCGCCTTCGCGAGCCGCTCAATGTACGGCTCGTCGCGGTAGACGCGTTTCAGGAATGGCTTGAGACCGGGGCTGTACGCCAGAAAGTCGACCCACTCGCGCTCGGCGATCCAGAGTTGACCCTGCAACTGCGCCTTGTGCTCGCTCGGCACCTCACCGTCTAGCAGTTGCTCGATGTGGACGTGCGGCGCCCGTGTCTTGATCTCCAGCATTCCGTCGGCGCCGATGAGGCTGTCCGGCGACGCGCCAGCGCGCACGGCGTCGTTGCGAATGAAGCCCACCTGCACGGGATCGGTATCCGTGAGCATCGCGTAGAGTGCGCGCGCCTCCGGCTCCTGCTCGTGGCCACGCTCGATGTCAGCGTTCGTGTAGCGAACCATCGGCTTGCCAGTGAGACGCTCACCAGCGAGCCGCATCAGGTAGCTGCGCCGGGTCTTGGCGTCAGCCTTCTCGCGCATGAGGTTCGCGAACTCCGATGCCGTTGGGATGCCGAGCCTCGCCGCGAACCATTCAGGCGAGTTCTGGGCGCAATTTATGATGGTGATCATTTCTGCTTGCCCGCGCTCATCGACTTGATGGCCGCCTCGGCCTTGCCGTAGTCGCTCGCGAGGATCTTCTCCATCGCGTCGACCTTCATGTACGTGAAGAAGCGCTTCTGGGTTACGCCATGCTCGCGAGCCAGGTCGGTGAGCGCGGTCGCTTGGTCGACACTGATGAAAGCCGGCGGAGCACCAGACGTGCGTGCGTCGTCGTCCATTTCCTTGGCGGCGAGACCCAGGATGGCCATCAGCGTGTACCTCTCCAGGTACGTGATGGTGCTGGCGATCTGCTGCAGGGTGTTCTTGCTGCCGCTGTCATCGCGCGGGCCGGCCAGCGTGACCGACTCGCTGTGGCCGAGCTTGTGAGTGATGACGCACTTCACGCTCACGCCGCCGTCGGACTGCGTTGGCTCCCACTTGTGAGAAAGGCCGAACTCGCCCATACGCGCTACCGCGGCGTCCACGACTGCAGCGAGTGACGCATGTCTATACTCTGTCACGCCGTCTCCGATCTTGTGCTTTATGCGGACCAGTCGGTCCTTCTCGATCCGCAGCGAGACCGACTTGAAGGCAGCCATGGCCTCCATGTATGCCTTGCGCGCCTCGTTCGCCTCCCAGCGCTCGTGCAGCGCCATCCACTTTTCCAACTCTTCAGGAGGCGCACCACGAGACGCGGCGACCTGCAGCAGCGCCATGCCGGGCGACCGCTCCTGTTGGATCTGTGCCGGCAATGTCTCGCCCGCCGTTTCGACAACTCCGTTCATGGAAACACCTTTGCTCGTAGGCGCCGGTCAGCGACCAGCGTGTGGTACAGCCACGAGGCTGGCTTGCGACGCGGGCTGCAGATTTCAGGTGGGAATGGAGCGCTGAAGGAGGCACAACGACCCGGGTAAACCAGGTACTGCACGCGGCACCAAAGATCGAGGTCGATCACTTGGTATCCTCCGTGACATAGATCCCAGCGCTGACAACCTCGTCGCCGTGATCGGTGAGTTGATAGATCACCGCCAGGCATTTGATCGCGTCGTACTGGCCGCGACTCATGGTCACGAGTTCTGCGAGCCCGGGCCCGAATTCACGCAGCGCCGCGCCCCACGCGTGAGTGCAGAGCGCCTTCTCATCGCGCACATAGATGTCCAGCTCGACGCGGTAGTGGGTCATCGGCGCCGGCGGCTCTTGGGGATGTGTCGCGCAGCCGGCCAAGCACGCAGTTACGAGAATCAATGCCCAGCGCTTCATTCAATGCGTGCTCCCAGTTCGTTGGAATTCTTGGCGCGGAAGCAGATTCGCCTGCTCCAACATCAGGTGCTGGCGCAGCAGCAGGTCGCACGCGGTGGCTAGCAAGATCCCCACCCTATGTGCATCCCCCTCGCAAAGCAGGGCGCACGACTGGCAAAGCCTCGCGATCTGCAGCGCGTCGTTGATGTTCAAACCCCGGTCAGTGATCTGGCGGGCCATCTCGTCGAACGCCTGGCTGAATGCGTTCTCAAGGCACAGGTCGTGGATGTGCAGCAGCAGATCGGAGGCTCGCTGCAGCGTGGCCTTGTCACCGGGGCGGGGCAGCAAAGTGGCCAGCGCCTTGAGCGTGTTCGCCATCGGGCGAGCGTCGGCGAGCTGGGGCTTGTTGGACATCACGCACCCCCTGCGGAGTTCTGCTGCTCGACGGCACGCTGCAGCCCTTGCTTGATTTGGCGCGCGTACCCGGCTGCGTGGTCGATCTGAGGCGCCAGCGATTGCAGGAAGCGAATCACACGTTCGTGAGCGGCGCGGGCGGCATCCGGGTCGATCTGCTCCTTGACCATGAATACCCGGATGTCCGCGGCCAGCGCAGTGTCAGCGGTGATCTGCAACGAGACCGGCTCACCGTCGACCTGGGGCGAGGCGTACTGCTCGGCCGCCGCCAGGACCGGCTGCACGGCCACTGCGTCGGGTTCTTTGCTGTTGAGCCAGTCGCGGAAGTTCATGAGTGCTCTCCCGCTGCCTTCGCCTCGATGCGCAGGCCATTCAGGATCGCAGTGACAACCGGCTGGTGCTTCTCGATCAGCTCACGCGTTGCGCGCATGGCGGACCGAATCTCAGCGGCATGGTCGTGGCCTTTGCCGAGGTCTACTTCCTGGCCGACGTTCAGCGTTTTCATGTTGCCGTAGTAGAGATCGAGGAATTTCTCGATCTCGGAATGCTTGACCGTGCAGACGTACTCGTCCTCGCGGACCTTGGCGATGACCTTCATGACTGCGCTCCGTGGTCGAGCACGAGCAGGAAGTCCTCAACGACGTCCTGGATGTCCTGCGAAAGCTCGTCCAGCTGCTCCTCAGTGAGGTCGCGATCGCTGGTCATGTACTCGGCCAGGTCGCGGCACTTCGGGTCGTACATCTGGTTGTTGCGCCTGCGATCCGCACCGCCCCGAGTCGCCGCGCTTGCGGAGGGGGCCGCAGGCACTGGAGCGACGGCAGACTCGGGGCGGGTTGGATCGTTGGAACTCGGCGGGATGAACGTTCCATCCCAGTCGCCACCAGGACGGGGGAAGGTGCTGCCGCAGCCGTCGGGACCGTTCCACTTCCAGCCGCGCTCAGTGCGGTACCACCACCCGCCCATGATTGCCGGTGCCTTGGTGCCAATAGGAGCGAGGATCAGACTCGACACCTGGTCCGCAGAGAGTGGTTCGCTGTCGCGAGTGACTTGGCCCTCGGTCGTGTGTCGGCACGAGCCGGGCAGCATCCCGCAACTTGGGCAGCAGGCTGTGAGATTCATGCCAGCACCCCGAGCGCGCCGGAGATTGCAGCCACGCCGACCGCGAAGAGCGCGCAAAGCGCTTTGGCCAGCATCAACTCGGCCTGGGCAGCGCTGGCAGGCTTCGGCCAGCAGCGCAGACGGTCAGAGTCCCAGTCCGCAGTGAGGCTCGTCGGCGTCATGGCCTGAGGCATGCGTATCCGTTTGCCACTCGCCATTGCGAAAGTGCGGATGATCATTGGCGAACTCCGAATTGGACAAACGCCCCGCAGCCCGCTGTATCGATCACCTGTTCGAACCTGTTGTTGAATGGCTTGCCGGCGGTGTAGTGCGAGCCGTGCAGAGCTGAGCAGTAGGGCGCGACTGTCCTATCGACGCGCAGCCCCGGCGCGTAGATGAACTCCAGTACTGCTATCTCTCGTGGACCATCCAGGCCACATGACGCGTCGTGCTTTCGGTCGCACCCGCGCACGATGTCGGTGACATCAGCGTGCATTCCGATCCGCATGATCGTGCCGCTGCCGGCGCAGCCGGTCATTCCGAAGAGCACCAGAACGCACGCGACCAGCATTAGCGCGCGCGTAGTGGCTGTCACCAGATCGATACTGCGCGCGTCGATGCGTCGCACGGCGCGCCAGAAACGGCCAGGCGTGCGCACCCGGCCCGCTACCCATTGTTGGAGCAGGATCATGACTGGACCCTCCCGACCTGACGGGAGAACTGCGCGTCGCGCCGGCGGGCAGAGCTCTCGCGCTGCTCGGCCGCGATTCGAAGCGCTACCTCTTCTCGATGGATCGGGACGTCGGCTGGTGCCGCGACCCCAAGCCGGGCAACACGGCCAGACGTGCCGAGCAGCGTGACGCTGATCTCATCGCCGATATGAACGGTCTCCTCGATCTGCAATTCATGTAGGGACCCGTCCACTTCGATGCCCGCCTGACCGTTTGCCACCACGACCGGTGTCACCTTCATCGTCGGATTGCCAACGGGCCCGATCAGGATGTTGCGTCCGACTTTCCGAGATAGGATGAGCATCGCGGTTCCCTCACTTCGTTCGTTGGAAAACAGGGTGCAAAGGCCAGCCGCGCGAGCTGCGCAAGATGGCAAGGCCTTCGCCGTTGATGGTGCGGTTGAGGTATTGGCGACTGCCGAACGGCACGATCTGAAAGCCACGCGCCTGCGATTCCTTGGCAGCGGCGTAGGGCGTGCGAGGCGCGTCGCGATCCGCCTTACCAGCGGCCAGGATCAACCCGATCGGGTAGGCGAGCCGGCGGCTCATGCGGCACCGCCATCCACGCCCTCAAGGGCGCTGTAGATGTATCCGGCAATGAAGCAGCCGCGCATGAGCCGCATGAGCAGCTCGGCCGAAGCACCGCTGCTGCAGATCTGCCTGCACAGCTCTTTTTCTTCTTCCGGATCGCTGGCTATCCAGTCTTCGAAATCCCGAAGCATCGAGGCTGCTGCCTGTTCTGACAGGGCCGGAGAGTGGGCTGGAGCCGGGTCCGTCATTTGCGTTCCATCAGTGGGGAGTCGATGGAATGAAGATTAGGGGCGCTTATAATAACTGTCAACAGCGCCGCTTATAATTTTACAAAAATCTTTGAGCGAGTGCTCTGGCTACCAGTGTTTCGGGTTGCCTGGTTTGACGGAACGCTGACTACTTTGCAGGGTGCCGCGCGCGACCCAGCTAGTCTTAAGGCCGGGCATGACCATCGAAATGGTCGGGGGAAAGCTCCTCTATTCGAGTTCGACCTTCGTTACGGCCCAATTTCGGCGAGTTCCATTCAGGAAGCAGACGTACTTGCTGCGGATCTGAGCTCCGAATCCGTTCTGTGAGTCAACGTGGCCGAGCACGGCAACCTGAGTCAGTTCAGGATTCGCGCGAACTTCGGTGTCAACGAATCCAGAAAAATCAGCGGTCGACGGTGCCTTGAGCCTCTGGGTTACAGCTGCCTCGCATTGCGCTATTGCCGCAATCGCGTCGCCCGTACTGCCATCGGTACCCGAACCCGAGGCTCCATTGCGTGAGCTCGCCCAAGCGAGCCAGCATCCAGAGACCAAACCGACTATCGCTATAGGCACGGCGCCACCGCCGGTCTTCACCTTCACTCCGCAGTGAGGGCAAGTCTTGGCTTTGCTGCTCACTTCGCGGCCGCATTCCTTGCAGTTGGTGAGTGCCATGGTTACCGCCGATGTTTTATTTTGCTCGCCATGTCCGCCATGGCAAGAATTCGAGCCTTTTCCTCTGGCGGGTAAGTATTCCACACCGCGTCCCATTCCTTGCTACGGGACTCGTCTAGGTTGGCCCCAGGCACGTGAAACACTAGTCCGAGTTGCTGCTCGGGGAGGTCGGTCCTGATCTGCTCTACCTGGATCTTCAACCCGCGAGCGAAGACGCAGCAGGCATAGAAGTTCAGCGGGATCGCCCCGGACAGGTACTGGCTGACGGTGCTCTGGCTCCATTCGTCATGAAGCCCCTCCTGCGTCGGTCGGTCCTTCGCATTGTCCCATAGCTCACGCAGCCGGGCGGCCGCCGCGAGGTCAGCCTCCGTCGGCTTGGCCTTCTTAGAGTCACCCGCAACAGGCTTCTGTGGCCTGGTTTTTTTGGCTGTTTTGGCGCCCATATAAGGGACGCTAATGGATTCTACAGGCCTTTCCCAAAAGCGCCGCTGTTGACCTTTGTAATCAGCGCCGCTTATATTCGCTCCATGAGCGCTATTCAGAAGGCAGTGGATATCGCGGGGAGCCAAGGAAAGCTCGCCGCCGCAGTTGGTGTTAGTCAGGGACGGGTCTCCCAATGGCTGAAGGGAGAGCCCATTCCCACAAAGCACTTCCCAGTCATCTGCAGGGCCACAAACGGCGAGGTCACAGTCGAAGCCTTGCTTGCCGAGCAGCTCTCCAGGCTCCCGATGCCTGAAGTTGCGCGCGACGGCGAGTCGATGAACTGAAAGCTGTATGACATCGTCGGCAGTAGATTGCCCCGGTTTGACCCGCTTCGCCTTTGGCATTGCTGCCATCCCCTCCATCAAAAGCGCGTCCGAGCTGCGCGGTGGCATCCCAGCGCGGCAGGAGCAATTCATTCGTGGATGCGCAGCTCGGGGAGATAGCTGGCAGTCCGCTGATGGTCTTGTTCTGTCCGCGCCCCGAATGTGTGCGAGTCGTTTCCCTGCGACAAGAGCATTCTGTCGCATCGAATGTCAGCACTTTCCGAAGTGCACGGCGCGTTTTGTTGTGAGGGTCTCGGGCGATCATTGTCTTCTTGTTCGCCGCTCAGCTACTTGCTTGCGGCCATCTCGTACGTACTTGCCGCAGTGTGACGCCCGTCTCACCGCCAAGGTTGCACTGCGTCAACGCCGCGACAGCACTGGAAGTGTCTTCCGCCTGACACATCGATTCGGGCTATCCCTCATTTCCAGCGATTTCACGCGCCCACCAGCGGCGCTGATCTGCATCAAGCCCGGCTGCCGCTGGTGCGATCTCTACTTCGCGCGCGGCGGCTGCGACGCGCATCGAGTCAAAGAATCCCGGAGCGGGGGCAACCCCGGCGAGAAGCAGGTGCGTGCAGTCGCCTGTGATCGCGGCATTCACTGCACTAACAGCAGCGCAGCTCTCGGCGGCCTCGGCCGGCAAGGGCAAGGCGTTGGACTGACGGCGGTCCACGACATTGGATCTGGCAACGCGGGAATGACGCGTGACAGTGAGGACAGGCTCTCACCTGCTGGCACACACCGACAACGGCCAGCCCCGTACGCGAGTAAGCGGGACTCATTGATTTGCGATCGGCATCGAGTGGAGGCGGGCGGCACGCCGTGTCGCTACTGCGGCGGGCAGATGTACTGCACGTGCGGCAGGTTTCGCGATGTTGGAGGTGCGGCGTGAGAGGCGTCCTCAACAAGATGCCGCGCGAGGACTGCTGGAACTGCGCCCGCCAGATCCATGGTGTTTCAACAACGTTCTGGCCGGCCAATGAGCGCTACCACCGCGGCGTGCTCACGATCAATGCGCCCGAGGTTTGCATTCCCTGCTTCCACCAGTTGGAGGCCTTCGAGGAAGCCGAGCGAGAGGGCTGGCGGTTCACCAGCATCGACTTCGAGTCGCCGTGTGTGTGCGGTAAGCCCTCGGTGTGCGCGATCCGCGGAAATCATTGTGTGGAGTGCTGGCGGGCCGACCGGATGTTGTCGCGGCTGCAGTCCATGCATCGCCGTACAGCGAAAGTGCTCCGCCTCTTGAAGCAGGAGGTGGCCGGTGCCTGACGCAAGAGCAGTCGAGCGCACGATGGCAGGTCTGCGGCAGGCGCTCTTTGAGACGCTCGAGGACCTGCGTGCTGGGAAGGTCAAGGCCCAAGACGCGACCGCGATCGTGGGCGTGGCCAATGCAGTGCTCAAGACAGTCAGCGTGCAGCTGCAGTTCGAGAAGCTGAAGAACGAGCAGAAGGCGCCGGTCAGATTGGCGGCAATGCCTTTGGTGCCGGATCAATCGATGCGTGCGCCGCAGCTTCGCGCGGTTGGCTCCAACGATGGCGATGCGCCATGACCGTGCGCATCTACCTGCTGACGATCGCGTACTCTTGGGTGCTCGGCATGAGCTTCGAGTTCGCGCGCCTCAATCTTGTTGGAATGTTCTTCTGGGTGGCGGGCTTGAGCGTCTACCTGGTGTGCGTTCTGCACTGGCTGGTCCTGTTAGATCGCCTTGACCACAGCCTGCTGCCGCGGAGCTTCGATGAGGTTCGGTTCCCATCGGTGCCGCCGCGCGAGGGTGAGCAGCCGTGAGCGCTTGGCTGATCCAACTCCTGCTCGTACTCGCTGCGCCGGCTATCACCGTGGCTGCGTACACGCTGCTCTCTACTGACCCGCCGCCTTCAGACAACCAGCCGGAGCAGCTGTGACCGGGCAACAGAAAAATCCGGCAGGGTCGACGCACGCCGCGTGGCGGCTGATGAACGAATCTGTATCCGTGCAGGTTTGCTCGCGTTGGCGGACAAGCTTCCGCGCATTCGTGGAGGACATGGGGCTCAAGCCACCGGGGCACGTGCTCAGCAAGATCAGTCGCTCAGGCGGATATGCGCCAGGAAACTGCATCTGGGTACGTCCTGAAAAGCCTGCACGGGGCGCTCCTCGTCGGCGAATTGAAAAAAATGCTGGCCTACTTTCGCCAGGCCACACTAACCCAGTTCGACAACTCCGAAGTTCCCCGGCAGTTCCGCGGTTTCTGCAGATCCTATTGGCTGAGCGAGATCGCCTGAAAGCGCTCGCCTACCGTTTCATCAAAGACCCCGACGCAGCGGAAGACCTTGTACAGGAAACCATCATCCGGGCATGGCACGCTCGTGAGCAGTTCGCCTCCGGGACCGGTTTGCGGGCATGGCTGAACACCATCCTGCGAAACAAGTACTTCAGCGATCTGCGTCGCGCCAAGTTGGGCGACAAGATCTCATCTGTATTGGCCGCCGATATCGACTACGTGGAGTGCCACGGCGCCAGCGCGGTGGATGCCGAGGTACTGGCCAAGCTCTTTAGAGATCTACCCGAAGGCCAGCGCGAGGTTATCCAGGGCCTGTCCAGCGGGGAATCATACGAAGCCTGCGCCGAGCGTCTGCAGATTGCTGTCGGTACCGTGAAGTCCCGGGCTTGGCGAGCACGAGAGGCGCTGAGCAAATGAGCGCCGACCATCAGAATCATCAGGGGCTGACGCCGGGGCGTGGATCCCGAGCTATATGCCCCGCCCACGAGCGAACCCCCGGCGGCCGGCGCTCCGGCCCCGGGTGCGGCTCGGTCCAACAATCGCAGGGTGGAGGAGCGGTCAATCTCACCGGGCTCATAACCCGGAGCCGAAAGGCAACGTGGGTTCGAATCCCACCCCTGCTACCACTTTCGAGAGCCGTCGGCGTACCAAGCGGGACGGTGCCCCTCATTACACATAGGGGGGCGGCCGTTGTGTCGATCAGCTCGCGGACATTGCGCGCGCCGGCTCTCGATCCTCTTTCACCCCGTTCCGCACGAACAGTCACCGCGCGCAGTAAGCAACGACCCTGCGCTTTCGACCCCAGCGGTGCCGGTTCGCGTGCTTGGCGCTGTCCATTGCGCCCGGGGTTTTTCTCGTGAGTTCGTGGCTGCACTCGCATCGAGGCGACCGCTCGGTGCTGCCGCTGGCGGACCGGCACTACAACCGACAGAAGGTTGGCTCGCCTCAGTTCGTGCCCCCGGGCCGCTGCCTTGTTCTCAAGACTCCATGCCTACGTGCCTGCTGGGTTACCTCGTGGCCATACGCTGAGTACGTGCTGCACCAGTGGCGCGGCGCATGGGTCAACAGCTTCTTTCGAAACGAAGGCGCTGGCTTGTCCTCGGAACTGATCCGTGCAGCTGTGGCCGAGACGGTTGCACATTGGCCACGGCCTCCAGAGCTCGGCATGGTCACCTTCGTGGACGCCTCCAAAGTGCGGCGCAAGCGTGATCCCGGTAGGTGCTATCTGCGGGCTGGTTTCAAGCACGTTGGGTTCACAAAAGCGGGGCTGCACGTGCTGCAGATGCTGCCCGATCAGATGCCCACCGCTGAGATCTATGTGACACCGCTGCAGCATCAACGGGCGCTGTTCGCATGAGTGCCGCTGCCGAGATCCGCAGGCCTGCGCTTCGCTACCACGGTGGCAAGTGGCGACTCGCGCCATGGATCATCTCTCACTTCCCGTCACACCGCGTATACGTCGAGCCATACGGCGGGGCCGCGTCCGTGCTCTTGCGCAAGCCTCGAGGTAAGGCCGAGATCTACAACGATCTCGACGGCGAGGTGGTGAACCTATTCCAGGTGGTGCGCGACCGTGGCGCCGAGCTCGTCGCAGCAATCGAGCTCACGCCGTACGCTCGCGATGAGTTCTATCTGTCGTTCATCCACAGCGACGATCCGCTCGAGCGCGCCCGGCGCCTGGTGCTTCGTTCATTTGCGGGCTATGGCGGGAACCTCACCAAGCCGAACCGCGACGGCACGCCGCAGCGAACGGGCTTCCGCACGTACTGCGGCACAGGTCGCGGCCGGAGCACCTGCGGCGACTGGCGAGCACTGCCTGCGGAGGTGCGGAAGATCATCGAGCGCATGCAGGGCGTTTGCATCGAGCACCGCGACGCGCTCCGTGTGATGCACGACCACGACTCGCCCAGCACGCTGCACTACGTGGATCCACCGTATGTGCACGCCACGCGCGGCATGGATTCCGGCGGGTCGCACCGCGGGTATCGCTTCGAGATGACGGACGATCAGCACCGCGAGCTCGCGCACGTGCTGAGATCGCTGAAGGGCATGGTAGTACTGTCCGGCTATCAGTCCGATCTCTATACGCAGTTGTATTCAGGCTGGGTGCGGCTGGACCACCGTTCACACGCTGACGGCGCGCGGCCGCGGATCGAGTCGATTTGGCTGAATCCGGCCAGTGCTGAAGCTCGTCCGCAGCAATCGTTGTTGGATTCCATAGAGCGAGGGCAGGGCACGTGAGCATCACCATGGAAGCGATCGCCACGAAAGTGCGCCGCCGCAGGCTCGGGCTGAGCGACACACAAGGCCAGCTGCTCGATCTGCTCTCACGGGGCACGCAGAACAAGCAACTCGTGCGCGAGCTCGGCGTCACGCCAGCAGCAGTGAAAGCTCGCAAGCGTGACCTGCGGCTGAAGCTAGGTGCAAAGAACGCTTTCCAGACCGCAGTCATCGCGGCCAAGCAAGGGCTGGTATGAGGCGGCTGCCTGTTGAGAACCCTGGTCTCCCCTACTGCCCGAGCATATGGAGCCACTTTCACGAGGTGTCAGCATGAGCACTACCCCCTCAACTGCGCCGGCGCTGCTCGACGCGGCACTCCAGACCCTCGCCAAACGCGGCACGGACTACGACCAGCCCCATGGCGAGCGCTCGATGGCCCACTGCGTGCGGATCTTCAATGCCATCACTGGGCAGCAGATGAGCGAGCGCGATGGCTGGCTGTTCATGGTGGCGCTGAAGCTCGCGCGCTCGCAGAAGGGCGCACCCAAGGCTGACACCTACCTCGACGGGGCCGCGTACTTCGCGCTGTTCGGCGAGTGCGAGATCCAGTCAGCCGATCTGGCGGAACTCAACCAGTCATTGGGACTCGCGCCATGAAGATCAGCGTGCTGGATCACGGCTACGTTGAATTCATCGAGGCATGGGGCCATGGCAAAGATGGCGATCAGCCTTTCGAAGGCGAGGACGACAACGAGCGCGGCATCATCGAGGCGGCGCGCCAGTCGACACAGGGAAGCTTCCGTGGCTGGGACCAGGACGCGCGGCTGCTGAAGTATCTCTACGAGCACAAGCACGCCACGCCCTTCGAGTTCGCCGGCATGGTGATCGAGGTGCAGGCGCCGCTGTTCGTGTTCCGTGAGTGGCATCGCCACCGCACGCAAAGCTACAACGAGATGTCGGCACGCTACTCCCCGATGCCGGACGTCAATTACCGTCCTGAGCCAGATCGCTGCATCGTCGTGCCGGGTGCGAACAAGCAGGCAGCGGGTATCGCAGAACGAGTGCCGACGCATGCCGAAGTGTTCGATTGGTTGGAGAACTATTTAGACCCAGCGTACACAGCGGGCCAGCGCGCTTACTCGCGCGGATTGGAGATCGGCATCCCCAAGGAGATCGCGCGAATCCCGGTCGCCGTTGGGCGGTACACGCGCATGCGCGCCTCGGCCAACCTGCGCAACTGGCTGGCGTTCCTTACGCTGCGCATGGATCCAGCCGCTCAGCTGGAGATCCGCCGCTTTGCTGAGGCTGTCGGACAAATCGTGGCCGCCCAGTTTCCACGCACGTGGGCGCTGTTTGAGGCAGGCCGGCAATGAGCGCCCAACTCCAAGACGCTCTCGTGCTGGCTGCAGACCTGGCGGCGCAACCCAACACCGATGCCGAGCTGGAGACCGCCATCACCGTGACTGGTTTGCACCTCGATGTAGCAGAGGCGAATCTGAAGGCCATCCGCGGCACCTGCAGCCTGGCTGAGTACAACGCTGCACAGCGCGAGTTCGAGGCCGTCAACGATCGCTACCAGGACCTGCTGCGGCAGGCGGGAAGGGCCTGATGGATCGAGCTGCCACCAGGGCGATTCAGCGAGCGTTCGCCAAAGTAGTTAGCGACCGCGATGCGGGTGAGTCCCTGTTTGACGCCATCTTCGAACAAGCCGGGACAGTCTATTTCCTTCAAGCCGGCGCCTTCATAAAGATTGGCTTTACCCGCTGGAGCGTCGAGAGACGCATAGCTCAGCTCAGCACTGGTTGTCCCTACCAGATCTATCTGCTCCTTGAGGTGGTTGGCAGCTCGTCTCTTGAAGCCGAGTACCACAGGCGACTGGCTAAACATCGCGCGCGCGGCGAATGGTTCCATGCATCCACTGAAGTACTCGAGTTCATCCTCAGCCTCGCGCGCCCTGCCGCGGAGTCAGCAACATGAAATTCCATCCGTACGCTGAGATCTTCCCGCTCATCGACGACGCTGACTTTGATCAGCTTGTCGAGGACATCAAGGCGCACGGTCTTCGCGAGCCCATATGGACTTTCGAAGGGCAGATCCTGGACGGCCGCAATCGCTTTATGGCGTGTGCAGCCGCAAAGGTGAAGCCACAGTTCCGTGAGTACACGGGCGGCGATGCGCTTGCGTTCGTGCTTTCCCTGAACGTGCATCGCCGGCACCTGACGGAAAGCCAGCGTGCAATGGCAGCTGCTGAGGTGGCCAAGCTTTCCCGCGGCAGGCCATCTCAAGCTAATGAATCCAATGGAGAAAAAAATAGGTCCCCGGACCTAATTACCCAGACAGAGGCTGCAGAAAGGATGCATGTCAGCCCTAGCTCAGTGAAGCGTGCGAAGCAGGTTCTGGAGAAGGGCAGCAAGGAACTGCAGCGTGCAGTGAAGAGCGGCGAATTGCCAGTAAAGAAGGCTGCCGCGGTGGTTGACCTGCCAAAGTCAGAGCAGCTCAAGGCCGCGAAGCAGGCACTGCCGCCGAGACAGCCGGAAGCGCTGGCTCCCCAGGTTGAGGATGCGGACGAGCCCGAGCGTCCCGACGACATAGACGAGGACGCTGCGCTGGCCGCCGCCGAGCAGGAGTTCCTCGCCTCGGCTCAGCGAGCCCTGGGCACTGATGCGGTTACAGAGATAAAGCGGCTCGCGGCCGAACTCGCGACCGTGAAGACGTCTCGTGACAGCTTCATGAACGGAAAGGCGGCTATCACCAAGCTCCTGCAGGAGGAGCAGCGCAAGGTCGCCAAGCTCGAGCGCAAGCTCAAGGAGGCACTCGCCGAGAACGACAAGCTGCGCGAGCGCATCGCGATCATGGAGGCTGCGTAGCATGGGTGTCGGACTCTTCGGCTGGCAGCCTTCCGATGTCTCGATGCCGGAGCCGCGTGCATGTCAGACGCGCGCCATCGAGCAGCTGCGTGCAGGCCTGCGCGCCGGGCACAAGCAGCAGGTCCTCGTGATGCCCACGGGCAGCGGAAAGACCGTGACAGCGATGATGCTGATCAACGAGTCGCTGAAGAAGGGCAAGCGCGCCACCTTCGTGTGCGACCGCACGGCACTGATCAACCAGACCAGTGTGGTGGCCGACTCGCTGGGCCTAACCTGCCACGCGATCGTGCAGGCCAATCATCCTCGGCGTGACAACTCTCTCCCGTTCCAGATCGCCAGCATCCAAACCATCCAGGCACGCGGCTACTGGCCCGAGTCCGACCTGGTGGTGATGGACGAATGCCACACCGTTTACTCGGCTGCGGCTGAGTTGCTGGAGAAAGGTACGGTACCGGTGCTCGGCCTGACAGCGACGCCATGCACCAAGGGCCTGGGCCGGCTCTACAAGAACGTCGTGAATGCGGCCACGATGGATGAACTGACCCGGGACGGGATTCTCGTGCCGCTGCGCGTGCTGACGTGCGTCACGCCCGACATGGCTGGCGCGAAGACTTCGGGTGGCGAGTGGACTGCGAAGGCCGCATCGGAGCGCGAACTCACGATCGTCGGTGATGTGGTTGCTGAGTGGATCTCGCACGGCGAGAACCGGAAGACGATCGCCTTCGGCGCCGACATCGCGTACTGCGACGAGCTCGTGCGACGCTTCAACGAGGCAGGCGTCAACGCTGCCTGCTACACATCAGAGACGCCTGACACGGAGCGTATCGAGCTGGTGCGCGAGTTCAGCAAGCCAGACTCCGCCATTCGCATCTTGGTATCCGTCGCCGCGCTGGCAAAGGGCTTCGACGTCCGCGACGTCGGCTGCATCATCGATGCGCGGCCGCTGCGAAAGTCGCTATCCGAATTCATCCAGATGGTCGGGCGAGGGCTGCGCTGCTCCCCTGAGACCGGCAAAACCGATTGCCTGCTGCTGTGTCACAGCGGCAACTCGCTGCGCTTCCATGATGACTTCGTGGACGTCTACTTCAATGGCTTCGGCGAGCTGTCGACGGCCGAGAAGATGGATGCGAAGGCGAGGGAGGAGCCCGAGTTCGAGCCGCTCGGTTGCCCGCAGTGCAAGCGCAAGCCGTTCCGCAAGCGCTGCATCGCATGCGGCTTCGAGAAGCCGAGCCAGAGCCTGGTCGACTCCACACCCGGCCAGATGCAAGAGATCTTCATCGGCAAGAACAAGGCCGCATCGAGCGAGGCCGACATGTGGGCACAACTGTGCTCATACGCTCGGATGAACCTGCGGAGCGACAAGAAGGCAGGCTGGTGCTGGCACAAGTACCAGGAGCTCGTCGGCAAGAAGCCACCGCGCCATTTTTCTTTCGACAACGCGCCTCAGGTGACCGTCAGTCCCGCGCTGATCGGCAAGCTCAAGAGCATGCGCATCGCCTTCCAGCGGGGGCGCGCTGCGTGACGCTCGAAGACGCCATCATCGCGGCCGGCATGACACCGCCCAGGACGTTCACGCCGGGCCGTTGGCTGCGCTTCCCCGGTGTGGGCAAGGGGCGTTCGAATCGCTCTGGCTGGTGCCGCGTGATCACGCCCACGCTGGCGATCTTCGGCGACTGGTCGAGCGGATTGTCAACGGTCTGGAAGGACGATCAATACATCGACGATGAGCGATCACGTAAGGCGCTTGCAGCCGAGTTGGAGCGCGAGCGTCGGTTCGCCGCGGAGCAGCGTGCCAAACAGGCCACGGTGGCCGTCAAGGCTCGCGAGATGATCGATGGTGCAGAGATATCGACGCATCCATATCTCGCGCGCAAGGGCTTTCCATCGCTTCAAGGACTGACTCTGCACGGCAAGCTGCTCGTGCCGATCATGGACTTTGATCGCTATCCGGAGGTCATCAACGCGCAGCTCGTGGACGACAGCGGCCGCAAGCTCTTCCTGAAGGGCGGCCGAGCTAAGTGCGGCGTTCATCGCCTGGGTGTGCCACACACGAAGGCTCGCCGCATTGCCCTTTGCGAGGGCTATGCCACAGGTCTCAGTGTCGAGGCCGCGCTCCGCATGCTTCCGGGCCCGAATTGCATCCTGGTGTGCTTCAGCGCTGACAACCTGGAGCGGATCGCCGCGAAGCTGCCGCGGGACTGTGGCGCCATCGTGTGCGCTGACAACGACCATCCAAACAAGATCACAGGACTCAAGGCCGGCGAGGAAGCTGCGAAGCGCACTGGCTTCGCTTGGGTAATGCCCGAGGAGCTCGGCACTGACTTCAACGATCTGCATGCGGCGCGCGGCATTCGTGCCGTCGTCGAGGCCTTGAGGCGAGCCTGATGCCTCACGCGCCCTCGACATGGCGCGATATCAAATCTGTCGGTTCGCTGGGGCTATCGGGTGTCCCTGGGGCGAACCAAAGAAAAGCCAGGGTATCCCGTGTGGGTCCGATGGGAGCAGACCGTCTCGAAGGGCCGCTCAACTTCAAAAGTCGAATTTCGACTGCTGGGGGTTGGGGGGTCTTTTCGGGACACTCCGAAAGCAGTGCTTCAGATCAGAGATGACCTAGATGAGTACGTCTCTTAAGACGGAGACGCAGATTTTCAAAGCTCCAAAGAATTGGAGAGAGATCAGATCCGATGAAGGCGAAACGCTCTACTACGAACGACTCTGCCGCAGGTATTGGGTTCGGTTCGAGTGCGGCGAGTGGTGGGCGTACTACAGCGCCGAGGCTGGCGGATTCGGGGATGGTCTCGCCATTGGGAAGTTCGAGAAACCTGCGCAGGCGCTCAAGGCCTGCCGCGACCACATGTACGAGCACGGGCTAGATTATTTCGTTCCAACGTAAACCACCGCTGTTATAGCTGGAGTTCCAACGATGTCAGACCAATCCATCGAAGCCGAGATCCAAGCCAAGGGGCAGGAAGAGCAATCAGCTGACTTTGCTCGCATCACTCGCATCGCCAAGGTCTGCCACGAGATCAACCGGGCGTACTGCGCAGCGCTTGGCGATCTCTCGCAGCCGGCATGGGAAGACGCACCCCAATGGCAGCGGGACAGCGCCATCAACGGCGTGCGGTTCCACATCCAAAACCCTGGCGCAGGCCCAGATCACTCCCACAACGCGTGGCTCGAAGAGAAGCGCGCAGCTGGTTGGAAGTACGGGCCGGTAAAGGATCCGGAAGCCAAGGAGCATCCATGCTTCGTGCCTTACGACCAACTGCCGCGTGAGCAGCAGGCGAAAGATTACTTGTTCCGCGCGACTGTGCATCAGCTCTCTCTCTGAACCACAACCACCCACGTCCGCACCGGAGTTCCAACGATGTCCCTGAAGCCCACAACGCTGTTGCTAGCCTTTCTGCTCGCTCTCTGCTCGATCGCCACCGCTGAGCTGCCTCTCGATGACACGCCGACCGAAGGCAACATCTACGAGTGCAAGCCGCAGCACTACTACCCGCCGTGCCGACTCATCGGCACCAGAGACGAAGACGCGACCGATGAAGACAGCCTCGCCGAGGTGCTTGCGGCGATCAGAGCGGCACGCACGCGCGTCGAGACGCCAATCTTGAGCCTGGATGGCAGCGGTCCGATCGAGGCCTGTGGCAACAGCCACGGCATGTCCGCGTGTTGCCGTGTGGTCGCGACGATCGGCGACACCATATACGTCGAGTGCGGCTGACCCTGTATCCACACTTCCCCAAATCAGAACCGGAGTTCCAATAAATGTCGAGCGAGCTTTCATTGACCAACAAGACAGCAGAGCTGTCGAAGCGCTACACCGGATCGCTGATGCGCAGCGAGGACGGTGAAGGCGAGGAAGGCGGCGACGCCGGCAGCTTCGAGCCAGGCCGCAAGTACCGTTACAGCAAGATCAAGGTGGGCGAGCGCTTCGTGGCCGCGATCAGCAAGCATCCTGGCCTGTGGCAGATGCTGTTCAACTTTGGCCCCAACAACCGCCCGCTCGAGCCGGCGAGCGAGGTCATCGGGCCCATCGCCATCAAGGGCAAGTTCACCAGCCCGAAGGCGTCGCTGGCGTGGGGCATCTCGAACAAGATCGAACTGATCAACGCACGTATCACGAACGTGAAACTTCAGGCGGTCGGCACCGAGTGCCACCTGAGCTTCCACATGCAGGCCGTCTTCCCGGAGACGATCGACAGCGTGAAGCTCGAAAAGCACGGCGGGCAGCAGCTCAAGATCACGTGCCGTTTCGCCGAGATTGAAGAAGGCGATGACGACGAGGACGCCGACCAGGTTGACTTCGTGGACGAGCAGAACGATCAAGAGGGGTCCGAGGACGCGAGCCAGCCGACTCGACCGGGCCCTGGTATGCCGGCTGGGGCGCGTCACTGAGCCATGGCGCGCACGGTGCACATCACTAGCCAGCAGGCCGTGCAGATGGGCCTGCTGGCGCCCGACGCAGCGAAGCGCTCGGTGTCAAAGGAAGACATCTTCGCGACTCAATGCGAGACCCATCGGCTGCCGCAATTCGTTCGGCAGCTTCGCTTCGCTCAGCGAATCGGCCGGCAATGGCAGTTCGACTTCGCGTTCCCGCGCTTCATGTTGGCCGCTGAGGTCGAGGGGCTCGTCGTGCGACAGCTATGGGACAAGCCTGTGGGCGGCAAACGTGTGCAGGTGGTGTATGGGCGGCACGCAACGATCAGCGGTTTCCTCGAAGACTGCGTGAAGTACAACACCGCGGCGATGCTCGGCTGGACTGTGCTGCGCTTCGGTCAGCAACAGGTCAAGAGCGGTGAGGCGATCGAGATGACCATGAACGTGCTGGCGGCCAGAGGTTGGCAGGCATGAGCGAGTACTTCTTCGACCGAGCCTGCCCACCGTACGCATGGCGCCGAGAGGACACGCCGTATGCGCTCGCGGAGATGCGATACCAGGCTGCAGTGATCTATCGAGGCACGAAGGTCATTGGCATCCAAACCGAGAGGCGCCACACCTTCCGCCGCAACCTTCGCTGCTGGCTGCTGCGCCGCTGGCGTGACTGGCAGCGCCCGGTGGTCCATTCATACCCTCAAATCCAGGAGTAACAACGATGTGGCCATTCGACATCGCAAGGAAGAGACGCGAGCGTGAGGCAGCTGAAGCGAAGCGCCGGGAAGAGATTGCTCGGGCAGAGCGTGAGACGGATTCCCATCGGCGGCGCCGTGAAACCGATTCTCTGCGTTCCAGCTTCGACAGCAACTTCCCGCTGTTCCAGAGCATCCTCTCCAGCCCGCGGAGTGACTGCCCGCACTCGGACATCGCTGCATCACCCAGCTGCAAAGGCAACTCTTGCTCTGGCTCGCAGAGCTGCTCGGGCAGCAGTAGCAGCTGCAGCAGCAGTTCGTCGTGCGGTGGCGGCGGAGGTGGTGATTGATCATCCAGACCAAGGCCACAAGCGGCCGCGCTCGCAAGACCGCCCCGATCCAGCAGCGCGTAGCGGCTCAGCTCGAGCAGCAGCGCAGGGCCCGCATCGAGGCTTGCCATCACAATTTCGTGCGCGGCAAGTGCACGCGCTGCGGGACGAAGCCATGAGCGTCATCGCTCCCCAGTATCGACGCCGGACGAAGCTTGTCCGCGACCAGCGCGCTGACCGACGTGCTGCGCGCAATGCCGAGCGAAGCGCACGCCGATCAGCCTGCGACCACGATTTCCAGAAGCATCCGAGCAATGCCGCGATCTCGGTATGCAGCAAGTGCGGCGAACCTCGGAGGCAATGAGATGCGATCGACCGACAAAATCAACTTGCAAGGGCTGCTGTTAGTCGCTGCTGTTCTGGTGGCCATTGGCCTGCTGCTGAAGCCGGGGCGCGCTGGCAGTGCGGAGTCTGCGCCGTGGCAGCCGCCGGAGTTTCGGTGCTTCCCCCCGATCAGTGACTACGACCACGCCTATCGCATCCAAGATGCCGTAGCGGCTATCGTTTGGTGGTGCGATATGCCGGACGGCCTCTACACATTCTGGGTGGCTGGCACGGTGCCCGGGGGCATCACACCAAAGACCCAGGCAGACGCGCTGCTTGAGATCGCGGGCAAGGATCCCGCTGAGCTCATCAAGCGTGTCGTGGTGAGAGAGCCAACCCCGAGTGAGATGGAGCTCGCGACGCAGATACAGCTGTCGCACGCGCCGCGCTGCTACGTCACAGGGACAGCGGCGACCGCCGCGGTGCTCACCGCAAATGCACAGGGCACGATCTCCGCGGCCAAGCTCGACACCCAGGGCGTGACGGTGCGCGTGCCAGTGGGTGTTCCGGTGGCCTGCTGGGATCGCTTGGCGAAGGAGACCGCCAAACGTTACTGCAGCGCTGAGACGCTGACCGACACCAAGGGCAGGCGCGTGGAGCCAGAGACGTGGGTCCCGTGCAAGATAGAGCGGGCGCCGGCAGCGGGGTGGCCACCGTGAGCCGTCGTCTACAACAGTACGTCGATCTCGCTGCCGAGGGATTCACGCACCGCGCGATCGCTGAGCGCCTTGGCGTCAGCCACTCAAGCGTTTCGAAAGCGCTGGCGCGCGCGGGAGTCACCTCGAAGCATAGGGCTCCTCCGGCGAACAAGGTTCAGCCGAGCAAAGAACTGCTCGAGCAGTGGCGAGTAAAGCTGTCTACTCGTGAGGTCACCAGGCTGGAGATGGCTGCTCACTTCGGCGTAAGCACTTCGACCGTGTGTCGCTGGATCGAGCCTGTGGGCGCCAAGTCAGGGCCGCGGCCGGGGTCGCCAGGAATGAAGTCGACGGCGTATATCCGCAAACCGCCGAGCGATTCCGAAGTGCGCAGCCAGCAAAGGCGCGACCGCGAGGCGAAGAAGCGGGCGGCTTTGTTGGCGGAGATGGGAGCGCAGCGCTGATGCAGCACACCGTGGACGCCGACCGCCTTCGATACCTGCGCATAGTGATCGAGGCGTACGTGCGCTGGCGCGAAGACGTCGACCACCTTGGCTATGTGCAGTTCGCGCAGGTGGTCGGCATGCCGCAGGTTATCGAGCAGCGACGGGTGGTCGACCTGTCTGAGGACGAGTTCACCATAGTCGACCGCGCCTTCGCCGCGATGGATCCGCGAGACCGCGACCTTATCGAGGTCGAGTACACACGCGAGTGCCACCCCAAGGAGAAGGCTGCCGACTGCGGGTACGTCGGCGACAACGTGGCAGCGGCGATCGCTTGGTATCGACGGGACCTTCTGCAGGCGGAGTCACGGATGTATCTGGCACTGCAGCCGTACATCGACGAGTGGGAGCTAGCGAAACCAATGAGGAGACGAAGCGGTTGAGCATTCACAAGATCCGCGGCGCCCGGAGCTACCTTTACTTCGTGCTACGGGAGCCGATCGAAGACATCGTACCTGTGCGGATTGGCGCCGCCCTGTCTCCTCTGCAGGCAGCTACCGACGCAGTGCGCGGTTGCCGAAAGTCCGAGCTCCGCGTGCTCGGCTACGCTGCGATCGGCAGTCATGGCCGAGCAACCCTCGCGCTTGAGGAGTTGCGAGAGCGAATGTCCTCTTGGTCTGCGCGCGACGGCTGGGTTTCTGTGCCAAGCGCAGAGGGCCGATGGTTCCGGCGAAGCTTCAAAACATCCGTCGATCGTCACAGTTCAATCGACGGCAAGAATCCGATATACCATGTTGATCTGCTGGCATATTTCGGAAAGCCAGGAAAGGTCGAGTTCACACACTCGCCACGCTGTAACACCCGTTGACACCCATGGACACCAACCTACGCCAGTGGACACTATTTGACTCAAACCAATCACTTGCATAATCTTTCGTGCGCTGGTTCTGTGCCCGAAGGGAAACCGGGCTCCAAGTGAGATAAGAAGATCACCCATCCAGGAGGGGCGCCCATGTAGCCTCAATCCGGGAGTATCATCAAAACGAGGCTCGCCATTCGGCGGGCCTTTCGCGTTTCTGGAGCCATCGAATGCCGCGGCAGCTGAAAAGCACAGGCCAGGCACTCGATCTGCTCTTCGCTCTAACGTTCGACGACGACAACACGACGCTGAAGGAATTCGTTGACCCGGACGTCAACGACGGGATGGTGGTCGATGCCGGGGTGACCTTCGGCACGACGACTTTCAAGGGTCAGACCCGTGGCTGGTTCCAGACCACAGCCGACGGGGCCTTCGATTTCGAAGGCATCAGCTTCACCTCTCCCGATCAGGCGGTGGGGCCGGCCAGTAGCAACGTATCGATCGTCATGCTGTGCGCCGGCAGCGGCACCGGCAACAACAACAAGTTCTGGATCAGCTTCAACGGCGATGTGCATGGCCTGGGCACCGATGGTGCAGGCAAGGCGCATATCACCTTTGGCGGTACCGGCTGCTCGGGCACCACGACCATTCCCACGGATGGCACCACGAAGTTCTTCGTGGCTGGCAACTGGTCGGGCCCCAGCGGCACGGAGGACGGCGAGATCTACTACGCGGCCGAGGCGAGCAGCGACGTCGCTCTGGAGAACACCGAGGACATCGGCAGCTTCGGCTCTGATGTCCCGCTGACGCACATCGGAGGGCCGCCAGGAAACGGCAACCTGCCGTTCAAGTGCATCGCCATCTACATGTTCGATGGCCTGCGCACGCTTTCGCAGCTGCAGGCGCTGTTCGATGACGACCTGGACGAGCTCTTCGGCGAGGCTGAGCCGGGCACGATCGCCGACACTGCTGCGCGCTTCAGCGGTGGCGCCAGCAACTCCAACCCGGACGCGAGCATCGGCGGAGCGGAGTCATCCAGAGCCATCCTGACCGGTACCGGCCTCGACGGCGTTCGTAACAATCTGTTCGATCCGATTACCCCGGCGCAGGCGAGCTCAGGGCACACCGATTATCGGTGCTTCTATCTGCACGGCGATCCGGATGGTGACCTGGCCACGGTCACGCTCTGGATCCACGCGAACGCGGCCAACGCGAACACGACTTTCGCGATTGGGCTCGACCCGGCAGGAGTGGGCGGCACCGCAGCGACTCCGGCGAACGAGACCACAGCCCCCGCGGGCGTGACCTTCTCGACGCCGAGCTCGGGGAGTCCTCTGAGCGTCAGCGGCACGCTGACCGCCAACAGCAAGCAGGCTGTGTGGATCCGCCGCACGGTGACTGCTGGCGCAGCTTTCACCGCGCTCGACAGCCTCACTATCCGCGCGAGCGACGGCTCGGGCACGAAGGACTTCGTGTTCCAGCACTGCATCCAGGCCACGGAGGCGCGCACATGGACTGCGATCGGCACCAACACGATGGCCGATCAAGATCCTTGCCCGGGTAATGGATGCTCCTTCTCGGGGAGCGGTGGCCAAGACGCGGTGATGACTGCTTTCAATGGCGGCGTCCTGCGTCAGACGGACACTGCCATAGACCTGCTGGTGTGGGGCGGGGGACACGGCGACTACGCCGGCAACGAGGTCTACCGCTTCAACGTGCTCACGAAGCTGTGGGCAGCCCTCACATCGCCAAGCACCCCGACCGGCGGGAGCGAGGCGAGCGGTAAGTATGGCGACGGGTTGCCAAGATCGACTCACACCTACAGCTATCTCGAGTACGACCGTGACAACGACGGCATGTTCGTCGCGGCAATCCCTGTCACGTTCCCAAACGCGCAGACGAGCACGCAGGCGTTTCGCTTCAACAGCAGCGATAACACCTGGGACACCACTCTGCCGGCTGGTGGCCCGGCCAACCCGATCGGCGGCAGTGTTGGCGGCGGGGACGAGGGCGTTACCTGCTATGTGACTGGCAGGCACCAGATCTGGTACCAGCCCGCGAGCTCGCGCGACAACTGGGCGCTGTACAACACGCTCACCGACACGTGGGGCGATTACCAGGGCGGCAGCGGCACGCATCGTAGCGTCGTGGTTGCCTGCTACGACTCACGCCGGCACAAGGTGTACGGGCTCGGCGGGCAGGGCAGCAGCAACATCATCGTTTGGGATCTGCACGCGGGCGGCAACCACAGCACCCAGGCGACGACCGGCGCCAACGCTGCAACGATCACCGCGGCTACTACGCTCGGCGCCGTGTACGACGAGCTGCTCGATGCCGTGATCTCATGGAATGGTGGGCAGACGCTGCACGTCCTTAACCTTTCGACCTTCGCATGGACGACGCTGACGGTGAGCGGCGCCACGCCGAGCAGCCCCAAGGCGAACGGAACCTACGGGCGATTCCGTTGGATCCGGCCTTGCTCAACGTATCCGGCGGGCGGATACATCGTCGTCAACGACAACAACGAGCAGGTCTACCTGTTCGCCGCTGAGTCGGCTGGCACGGTCACCGCAGCCGCGGCTGGAATCGGTCCTGGAGTCGGACAGTGCGTCGGCCGACTGTTGCTCAACGCGGCCGCCATGGGCATCGGCTCGAGCTCGGTTCATGCCGCAGGCTCGCAGCTAGCATCTGGCATTGCTCAAGCGTGTGGCATGGGCATCGGTGCCGAGACGGCCGTGCTGCTGGTATCTGGTACCGCCAACGCTGCAGGGGCCGGCGTCGGGCAGATTCAGGCCAGCGCGATCGTGAATGCGATCGCCCAGGGCATCTCGGCATCGAGCGCGCACACACTGTCTGCTGCCTTGGTGGCAGCGATCGCACAAGCCTGCGGTACGTCGGCCGGGGCTTTCTCTCAGCTGCAGGGACTGCTGGTAACTGGTGCGGCCCAAGGGATCGGCATTGGCATCGGTACGGGATTCGCCGCCGAGCTCCTCGCCGGGTCTGCTCATGGGGCAGCTGTTGGAGCTGCTCACGCTCGAGAGGCGGTGGTCATCAGCGCCGCAGCTCAAGCGGTATCCGCAAGCCAATCCGCGGGCGCGCCAATGCTGCTCACGAAAGCGGATGCGCAGGCCATTGCAATTGCGGCCGGGCTCTTCTCGCAGACCACAAGCGGCATTGTGTCTGGCGCCGCGATCGGCATCAGCGACGGCATTGGCGCTGGAACCGCAGCTCTGGTGATTCAGGCGCGCGCGGACGCAGATGCCATCGGCATCGCCAACGCGCTGGCCGCACAACTGCTCAAAGCCGAGGCGCAAGGGTGCGGCATTGGCACTGGCATCCCTGCAGCAGCCTTGGTCTTGGGAGCGAGCGCTGAAGCAGTTGCCGAATCGATCGGGGTCGTGCTCGCCCAATCTGGAAGCCAGGTGTTGCAAGCGGTGCGCGTGATCTACGTGAGCCGCGAGTCGCGCACGATCATCGTGCCGAGAGATCGCAGTCAGAAACTCAACTGAGGTAGAGATCCATGTTGTTTGGAGCGACATTTCGAAACGACCTGGCGCTGCTGATCTTCAACGCCACGGCGATCGCTAACATTGCGGACAATGCCGCCAGCTCACCACTGACCAACCTGCAGGTTGGGCTGCACAGCGCGTACGTCGACGCGAGCGGCAATCAGACCACGAACGAGATCAGCTACACGGGTTACGCGCGCGTGGCCGTACCTCGCACCAACGGTGGCTGGACCGTCAGCGGTAACTTGATCGTGCCGGTGTCAACCATCGCATTCGGCGCATGTACCGCCGGAAGCGCGACTGCAATGTTCGCCACGGTGGGCACGGCTGCGAGCGGCACCGGGAAAGTGCTAGCACGCGCGGCCATCGGCGGTGCACCGCAGATCGTCAGTGCGGCGACCAGCGACACGCTGACCGCATTCGCACATGGCTTGGCGGTCGACGATCGGTTGGTCTTCTACCCTGGTTACAATGTCACGATGCCCGCCGGAATCACGGAGGGTACGGTCTACTTCGTGAAGACCGCACCTGATGCGAACACGCTGACCATCGCGGCGACCTCGGGGGGCACCACCATCGACGTAACCGCGGCCGCAGGCTGCATCATGCAGCGGGTGACCCCGCTGGTGATCACCAGCTCCCCGCAAGTCACCCCGCAGCTGACCACCAGCACGGCGTTCCGCATCTTCTGATGGCCGACTGCATCGAGGTTCCAAAGCGCTGCCAGTCAGCTGGGGCGCGCAAGCCCATCGTGTTGGATTACACGGTAAGGCTGCAGAACCTTTGGACGCCCGGTGAAGTTCGGCAGGTAGACGAAGCGTTTCGACCCAGGCGCGCCACGGGCTTCCAGTACAAGACCACCAACTCGGGGCAGGCAGGCGCTACAGAGCCCAGGTGGCGCAATCCGGAAACGGCTGGCCGTACCTACCAGGACGGCTCGCTGAGTGTTGTGGCAGAGGCGATCAGCAACACGTCCCTGGCCAACACGATCGCTTCATCGACCTGGACCGGCCCCGATGGAATCACCATCGACGGCGAGGGTATTCACAACACGGGCGGGGAGCAGAAGACGTTCTGCTATGTCGAGGGTGGCACGCCTGGCACCTACCGAATCCGCAACGACGTGGTGTATGCGCTCAACGGCGAGACCGACTCGGTAGAGATCGACATCGAGATCGAGTGATGGTGAGGGTGAGTGTCAGGTTTGACCTGGATGCATTCACCAGGAACGTGAATGTCGCTGGACGCAGGAGGGTCAACAAGGCTGCTGCCATCGCCCTTGGGCGGGTAGGTACGACCGTACGCAAAGAGGCCAGCCTGACCATCCGCGAGCGACTGGCTATCAAGGCATCCGTTGCAAAGAATCAGATCACCCTTCGAAGGGTTGGGCCCGATGGTTTGACCCTGTTCATCGAGGCCAAGGGACAGCCGATCCCCTTACGGGACTTCCAAGCTCGGCAGGGGAAGCGCGGTGTCAGCTACCGAGTCTCCAAGGCTGCAGGCCGAAAGGTCTATGAGACCAAGTTTGGCAAGGGCTTCATCATCCAGCGCTTCGGCGGCCATGTGTTCGCACCAGCTGGGAGAGATCCCAAGGGCCCGCAGAAGGCGAAGCTGAGGAAGATCTATGGGCCCAGCGTGCCGCAGTTCTTTGTGACCAAAGCCATCATCGAGAAGCTAGAGCGAATCGCACGGCAGCGATGGCCGATTGAATTCGCGAGAGCGTTCAATGGGCTCAGGGTCTCCGGCCGTGCGTGAGTGGGTCCTTCCCCCTGGACCCGAACGGTGGCCAATGGCCG
>Ga0196963_10000679_pt1 | contig 27642 bp, 18 predicted proteins | sample S1_5metaG_FD_148600 | JGI IMG/M metagenome (GOLD analysis project Ga0196963, IMG submission 148600) | Soil microbial communities from Anza Borrego desert, Southern California, United States - S1_5 | ecosystem: Environmental > Terrestrial > Soil > Desert | place: USA: California | collected...
TGGAGTGTTCGGCGTCATCTTGGCGAAGGTCACTCCGCCGGGAGGCCCCGCGAGAGAGACAACAAAGTTGTTGTCCATATCCACCATCAGCTTCGCGTTGGTGACATCGTCCGGCAGGTTGAAGCGGTAAGTCAGCGAGCCGCCCGCATCGGCGAAACGATGCCCGCGGTTGCTTGGCCCGGAACCGGCGTTGTCATAGAGGAACGGTGTTTCCTCAGCGGACGAGACCTGGAAGTTCGCGTAAACCGTCGCTTTGGAAACATCGACCACTGGCTTGAGTCGCTCCTCGAAATTCACCGCCGCGCCATCGAACAGGCGAATGCGCTGAACGAATGGCCCCCAGCCATCGGCGCGGCTGGCGTCAGTGAGCAGGATGAACAGCTGGCCTGTGCCGGCTGCGAGATATTGGCTCACATCGAAGACATATTCCTTCAGGTTGCCGAGGGACCGATGCTCCACACCGTAGATCTGCCGTGAGCTGGCCAATACGGTGTAGCCTTGCGTCGTGGATTGCGCGGGGTCACGGAATTCTGTCGCAATTGAGACGACGAAATTGTTGCCGATTGTGATCCCGAGTTTGCCGGATGAAATCCCAGCCACATTCAGTTGATAAAGCAGATAGCCCGCGCCATCTGCGAAACGCCATCCGCCGCTGATCGCATTGCCGGCGCTCTGGATCAGGTAATCGGTGTCATCTTCGCCATTGGTGGCGAAGGAGAGATGCTCCACCACCGCGCTCTGGTCGGTATAACGGAACAGCGCGTTATCAAAAGTGGTGGGGCTGCTGAACCAGCCTGCCACGGGGCCTAAACGCGCCTTGTTCGTCGAACCGTCTGTGTAATGAAATTCAAGTTCCGGAAGCGGATTTACGAACGCGCCCGGGGCAGAGAGCAACGCCACGTCCAGCGATGAATAGGCGCCATCCTGCACATCGAGTCTCTGCCCATCAATGCGGACGGCGTCCAGCGCCGCAGTCCGCAGCGGGCCAAACCGAAATACGGCTTTGCCGTTGGTGCTCGTGACGGGCGAGCCATCGACATAACTCGTCGGCAGCGTTGCTGAGTCGATCCGCCGCCCTTGCTGGTCCAGCGGGGAGCCTTCCCCTGCCCCGCCTGGTTCCAGGAAGACATCCGAGTTCAACGCAGGAGCGAGGTTCACATAAGTTTGGGCGTAAAGCGCTGGAGCGAGCAAAGCCGCGAGAAGAAGTTTGTAACTCATGACAGTAAATAAAAGCGCGCGCGGCCGTTCGTTGGGGACACGTGGCTGATAGCTTCAAACGCTACTGACCGCCCTCACCCCTTGTCAAACCCTGCGGGGGATAAATGGGAGACTCGCGCTCGTCACAAAAACGGAAATTAGCGCCCTAAAGTTTAAAAATCGTCCACCAGCCGCAATCACACCCGACGCAGACATGCGAGTGGCGTTTCTTTCACCGCACGTTTAAACTGCGGCGCGATGGTTTTTGTTTGCAAGCGAGCCTCTAGGAGCGGGTCCCTGATTTCCCTCCGCGAAAGGTTTCCCTCCCCTGCTTCAGCAATGGTGCGGTTGTTCTTCGCTTTCGTTGGACTGAGCTGGTTAGCTCTAAGCCCCGCATCCAATGCGCAGCTCAGAAGTTCAGTGACGAAGGTCGGCACGATCGAAATGACGAATATCATTGAGAGTTCCGGGCTGATGCTGAGCAAACAATATCCGGGCGTGCTTTGGACACACAACGACACGGGGTCGGATGCATTTCTTTTTGCGATGAGCACGAATGGGGCGCGACTCGGCGCGTTCGAAGTGCAGGATGTGCGGATTATCGACTGGGAAGCGCTTGGGGCGGACACAAACGGCAATCTGTATATCGCGGATATTGGCACGAATGGCATGTATCGGACGCATTCCGCAGTCCACCTGGTTCGCGAGCCGGAGCCGTATAAGCGCTGGGGTCCCGTCGATATCCAGCACACATGGCTGATTCGATTCCCTGGAGAACGCCCCGAATGTGAATCGTTTTTTGTGCACGGCGGTTATGGCTACGTAATCACGAAGTTTCCCGTGCGCGGCGGGGTTCAGATGTACCGATTCCCCCTGAGCGCCCCCGATATGGAGTCGATTCTCCTGGAGCACGTGGCGAGCATCGCGGTGGGAGCCGCGGTTTCTGATGCGTCACTCACGGACGACAACTCGCGCCTGGCGCTCGTCACTGATCGCGGAGTTTATGTGCTTTTCATCGACGGCAACCCTGCCACGGCAGGAACCGCCCCACGGGAATTTGTTGGCTTGGCCAACGCGTCCATGGAAGGCGGAACATGGGTGGGCGAAAGTGTCTATGTGACTTCGGAAGCGAGCCTGGACATCCTGGCTTTCGGGAGCCCGTTCTTCACTGGGGCGCCGGTGTTCACAGCGGCATTGACAGACCAATTCGCGTTCGTGGGTGGCTCAGCCCTGTTTTTCGCGAACGTCCGCGGTTTTCCAAATCCGACCTTCATCTGGCTCTTTAACGGGGAGGTTTTGACAGGCCGCACCGGCCCACGTTTGTCGCTTGGCAATCTCTCGCTAACGAATAGCGGCATCTACGAAGTGATCGTGTCGAACATCAATGGGGTTGCGCGAAGCAACGCTCGCTTAACGGTCACTGAGCAGACCAACCGGCTGCGCATCACAGAAGTGATGTCGAGCCCGGCCCCAGCGGCAACGCCAGTAGCTGATTGGTGGGAGCTTACGAACTTCGACACGAACGTGGTCGATATTTCGGGCTGGCGCTTTAACGACAGCACCGGGGATCTCACGGATGCGTTTGTCATTCCGAATGGTGTGACGCTTCGGCCGGACGAAAGCATTATCTTTGTGGAGAACCTCACCCCTGATGAATTCCGCGCGTGGTGGGGCGCGACGAATATTCCGCCGGGCACACGGATTATCACTTACACCGGCGCCGCGCTGAGCTTCCGCGTAACGGGTGATAGCTTAAGGCTTTGGTCGAACACAGCTCAGCACCCCAATGATGTGGAGGCTCGAGTTGATTTCGGGCAGGCGGAGGTCGGCGTGACTTTTACCTATGATCCTGCCACAGACACTTTCGGGGCGAGGAGCCAACTCGGAGTAAATGGCGCGTTCCGAGCCGCGTCAGGTGTCGATATTGGTTCACCCGGGCGCGTGCGGGGCGGGTCGCCGCCGAGTTTCACAACAACGTTAACAGACCAGTTCGCAACAGTTGGCGGAACGCTGACGCTCAGCGCGGTTGCGATCGGCACACCAGCTCCGCGCTTTGAGTGGAGGTTCAATGGAACGCTCATCGAGGGAGCCACGAATGCGCAGCTCACGCTTCGGGATTTGGCTTTAACGAATGCGGGTGTTTACAGCCTCACCGCAATAAACGAACTGGGAACAGCAGTGACCAGTGCGCAGGTGACGGTGGTGGCAAACACGACAGACGTCCGGATCACGGAAGTGATGTCGAGCGAAGCTGTCGGCACAGCGCCCACAGCAGATTGGTGGGAACTAACCAGTTTTGATACCGAGAGCATCGATCTCTCAGGCTGGCGGTTTAATGACAGCACTGGGGATCTGGCCGATGCTTTCGTGATTCCCGCAGGCGTAACCATCGCACCGAATGAAACGATCATTTTTGTCGAGAACTTGAGCGCGCAAGAGTTCCGAGCCTGGTGGGGCGCAACGAACATTCCGGCATCAACCCAGATCATCACTTATACTGGAGCAGCGTTGAGTTTTCGAGTGTCGGGCGACAGCTTGCGCCTGTGGGATAGCACAGCGCAAAACACCAACGACCTGGTGACGCGCGTGGACTTCGGGCAAGCGGATGTTGGTGTATCCTTCGCGTACGATCCGGCGACTCAGGTGTTTGGGATTAAGAGCCAGGCTGGAGTGAATGGGGCTGTGCGCGCAGTGACCGGGCCGGACGTTGGTTCCCCCGGGAGAGTGGCTGGAGGGCAGCCGAGATTTACAAGTTGGGTTACCGACCGTGCGGTGGGTGAAGGTGGAACTGTGACCTTCACCGCTCAAGTGGTCGGGAGCCCAGAGCCTGCGTTGCAGTGGTTGTTCGAAGAAGCGCCTATTGCGGGCGCGACGAATGCGTCGCTCACTCTCGCGAACGTCACAATCGCGCAAGCAGGCACGTACACTCTGGTGGCTTCAAACGCGCTCGGCACAGCGCGAAGCAGCGCTGAGTTGATCGTGGTGCAAGATGCGCCGCAGGTGCGCATCACCGAAGTGATGTCGAGCCAGGCGGCTGGGGGCGGTGAGCGCGAGGATTGGTGGGAGTTGACGAGCCTGGATGATCAACCGATCGACCTGTCGGGCTGGAGATTTAATGACAGCACGGGCGGATTAGCGGATGCGTTCACAATTCCCGCCGGCACAAGCCTTCGACCCGGGGAAAGCATCGTGTTTGTCGAGAATCTTACAGCCGCAGAATTCCGCGCGTGGTGGGGTGAAACCAACGTGCCAACCGGGACGCAAATAGTCACTTATACGGGAGCCGCGCTCAGTTTTCGTGTGACGGGCGACAGTGTGCGCTTGTGGGATGATGAGGCGACGGCAGATAACCAAGTAATCACGCGCGTTGATTTCGGTCAGGCAGATGTTGGCATTTCATTCGTGCACGATCCGGCGACAGGAGCGTTTGGTAAAAAGAGCCAGGCGGGAGTTGAGGGCGCGGTGCGAGCGCAGACAGCGCCAGATGTAGGCTCTCCCGGGCGTTACGCGGGGACAGCAGGCGGGTTGCAACTGAGTGTATCGCTGGAGAGCGGACGCATGGTAATTCGCTTCTTCGGTGTGGCTGGACGTGAGTATTTGCTGCAGAGCGCGAACGATTTGAGCGAGAGCTGGAAATCACCCGTTGGGCAAATCACCGCGACTACAACTGGTGAACAGGAGTTCATCCCGGAGGAGTCGGAGCCAGCGCGATTCTATCGCGTGCAGGTAAGGTAGGATTCCCGCAACGCGGGGTTTCCCGCGGGGGCGCAGGGAGGCACCCAGGAGGCCTCTTCTTCTCCCACCGAGCCGCAGCTTAATGTAGCCTCAGCCTTCAGGCTGAGTGCGACATCCTTGCCTCAGCGCCACGCAGTCGGTGACGAAAGGCAACATTTATTAGCGGACGCGCACTTCGAGTTGATGACGGTCCAGCAGCGTTCCCTCGGTGAAGTAGAGCTGTGTAAGCGCTTTGTTGTAATCGCGCTTTGCAATCAACTCAGCGCTGCGAGCGCGGGTGTAATCGGTCTGCGCCTGGAGGACCAGAAACACAGATCCGGTGCCGCCTTGCAGACGTTGCTCCTCCGCTTGGAGCGCTTCCTGGGCGAAACGGGTCGCCTGCTTTGCGGACTCTGCGCGGCTGTAGCTGAAGCGGGCGAGGTCGATGGCATCGGAAATCTCGCGGAGGATTAACTCCTCCTTTTGCTTGAGCAGCAGCTCAGCTTGTTTGCGGGCCTCCTTGCTCGCTTTGTAATTGGCGCGTTCGGCAGCGCTCGTTAATGGCACGGAGAACAACACGCCGACAGAGCTGTTGGGCGCGTCCTGGTTTGTTAATTCGTCCATCGCGGTGCTGAGGCGCGCGCGCGGCTCGTCCGGGGGAAAAGCCTGGATCGCGTCGCTTCCTTTCAGGCCGTACGACCCGAACAGATTCAACGTGGGGAAGAGCTGGTTTTTGCGATAACGCGTAGTGATGTCAGCCCGCTCCAGGTTAACCGCCAGCTGCGTGTAGTCAGGGCGTTTGGCGATGCCAGACTGCCACGCCGTTTGAAGGTCGAGGTTCTCTGGAAAAAGGATAAGGAGGTCCGTGGGGACAAGCATCTCCTGGGTCCAGTTCGTGGCAGTCACTCCCATGAGCGTGCGCAAGTTATTGCCGGCCTGCGCGACGAGATTGCTTGAGCCGATCAGGTCGGTTTCGATGGCGGCCGTTTGCGACTGCGCGAGCTTCTCCTCCAGGCGCGTCATCATGCCCATCTCAATCTGCCGTTGGATCCCTCGAACAAACTGGCTCCGGGTGTTGACTAGGTCGCGGAGCAAACGCGTGTTTTCCCAGGCGTAAACCAGATCGTAATAGCCCTGCTGTGTGAGGTTGATCACAGACATGGCGATGAAACGGACGCCAAGCTCCGAGATCTTCAGGTTTTTCTTGTTCACCTGAATGACCCAACGCGGTTGATCGATCCACGCGTTGCGCAGGAGCGGCTGCTCGAGGTAAATGCCGGTGCCCAGCTTGTACGAATCGAAATTGAGGAAGTTGCGTTCGCCCTGGCTGTGCGCGTAATTGCCGCCAAGGCTATAGATCAGGCCCGTCGGAAGGGTGCCGGTTAGGCCGAGGGTGGCGACTTCTGAGTCTGCTGTAAAAACGGCATCTGCGCTAAAATTGGCAGGGTCAAATCCCCCGGTGTCCGAAGCGGTTTCGGTGTGGGTGCGGGATTGGAACCGAGGATCGTAAAAGCCGTATGCCGCCTTGAGCGTGAAGTACGCGATCTCCTGGTTAATCTGCTCGATCTGAAGTTGCCGATTGCTTAGGAGCGCCTTGTCCAGAGCGTCACGCAACGCGAGTGGCTGTTCCGATTGCGCGCTAAGGTAAGGGTTAAGCGCGGCAACAGAAGCGCAGATGCTCGCTGCTACGCGCAGTGATCGGAACGCTGAGTTGACCACCAACTGCTTCATTGTTGGCGTTTGAGGATGACATCCACGACTTCGCCCGGGCGAAGACTCACGCCGTCAGGGATGCCCATGACGACGGGAAGCCCAGTATCCACGAGAGCATCAGGAGGAATGAAAGCGATCGAGTTCGTGATGACCTCGAGCCTGGCGCCGACTTGAGCGATGGTGGTTTCAAACCGAAGCGGCTTCCTCTTATGAGCAACGACTTCGAGCTTCATGCCGACTTCAGGCTCAAAGGGAAGAGGTTGCTTTAAATACGCAACGATGCGCTCAGCTTTCGGGGCGTTGATGACGAGCAATTGCTCGCCTGCGGAAACGAATTCACCGGCCTGGCGATAGTACTGGACCTCCCCACTTAACGGCGCCACGAGGGAAACAGGGTTCCAGTTGGTCTGCAGCGTGTCGATTTGAGCCGTGAGGTTTGTGACCATCTCCTGGCTAACCGCGTTCGTGCCCGGGGTGGCCGAGTGCGCCATGGCGCGAAGCTGCTCAAGTCGCGCTTCAATTTCACGCAAGGATTCGCGCGTCTGCTCCACTTCGGCCTTGTAGAAGTCACGATCGCGAAGTGTTTGCTCGTAAATATCTTGGGAAAGAAGCCGCTCTTTGGCCAGGGCTTCATGGCGCGGCAACATCTTCTCAGCGCGGTCCAGATTTACCTGGGCCATCGTCATGTCCTGGCGCATGCGCAGAGCTTCCACCCTCAGGCGCTCGTAGTCGAAAGTGTTGCGATCAGCCAGCGCTGGCTCAAGAGCCAGCCGCGAAACCTGAAGCCTGGAGGAAAGCAAATCCAGCCTGGAACGGGGATCGAAGGGAACAATAGTCGCAATCTCCTCCCCCGCTTCAATGCGGCCGCGATGCGGAACCGCGGTGTGTTGCAGGTAGCCGTCTTGAGGGCTGGCAAGGATCGAAATAGAGCCTTCCGCGATGCCCTTGATCGGACTGACTGGCGGCATGCTCGTCCAGATCTTCCAAGTGACGAAAGCGAGTCCGACGAAAATTATGGGAGCGAGCCAAACAGTGCGGAATTCCCGCCACTGCACATCCGGGGGCGTGGGAATGCGCGGAAGTTTTGAATTGTCTGAAAGCTCTGCGTTCTGGTTGGCCATCTAAGAGAGGCGACACTTTAGGTTTAACGGACGCCCGCCGCAATCACCACTTTCCGTGCCAGAATGGCCGGAGAGGGCAAGCCGCTATTCGGCAGTGGCGGTGGAGGGCGCTTCGTCGCCCGCAGCTTTCCGCGCTGTCTTCTTTTTGGCGCCGGGAGCTTTCGGCTCACGCTTCTCAAACTCAAAACCGACCTTCTTCTTGTCGCGATCCAAAACAAGATACGCTTTGAACGGGCGATTTTTCTTCGAGATGAACTTGTCGAGCAGATCGGTGCGGCCGGTGTTCAGGAGCTTCGTCATCTGCGCAGGGTCAATTTGCCGTTGCAGAATGATTTTGCCCGACCGGAAATCGCACGTCTTCGAGGCGCCAACTGCTTTTTCGCAGACGTAAGCCATGCCGTTGTCGAAAACGCTGCCCCCGCACTTCGGACAAGGGCCAAGCGGCTCCTGGCCTGAGAAATCGACGGGCTGGCCAGTTCCATCGCCGTTTGTTGCATTGTCCTGGCCGAAGTCGAATTCCGTTTTCAACTCTGCGTTCAGCTTCAAGATGGCTGCAAATGGACGCCCCATTTTGCTGCGGAAACCTTGCAGCGGCCCAACGGTTCGCTTCGTAAGCAACTCCTCAGCCTCGGGCACATCAAGCTGGCGGCCAGCGAGGATTTTCCACATGCCGAAATCGCAGGCGCCGCATTGGTATTTCTTGTAGTTCTCCTTGATCTGGGTCGCGCCGCATTTCGGGCAAGGGGCCTGCAATGTGGCGAAATCGCCGGGGACGGTGTCGCTTTCGAAGCGCTTCGTTTTGTCAACGATCGCCTGAGTCATGTCGCTGATTTGCTTCATGAACTCGCCGCGAGGCAGTTGGCCGCGCTCCATCTGCTTCAGCTTAAATTCCCAATCGCCCGTCAGCTCAGGGGAGCAAAGCTCCGGGATGCCCAACCCGCGAAGCAAGGTGATGAGAGAAACTCCTTTCGCCGTGGCCATCAATTCGCGGCCCTGGCGCAGAAGATACCCTTCCATGATGAGGCCTTCGATGATGGCAGCGCGCGTTGCGGGAGTGCCAAGCCCCTTGGCGCTCATGGCTTCGCGCAGCTCCTCGTCCTCGACGAGTTTCCCTGCGCCTTCCATAGCGCTCAGGAGCGTGGCTTCCGTGAAGCGAGCCGGGGGTTTCGTTTGGAGGAGGTTAACGTCAATGCGCTCCGTTTTAACGCGCTCGCTTTCAGCAACTGCAACAAGAGTTTTGTCGTCCTCGGTCTCGAGATCCCGACCGTAAACCGCGAGCCAACCGGGGTTGGTCATCACTTTGCCTTCGCTCTTGAACGGCTCGTTTTCGACACGCGTGATGCGCGTCGTGATGAGGAACTCAGCCGCTGGGTAGAAGACCGCGAGGAAACGCTTTACGACGATGTCGTAGATGCGCTGCTCTGCTTCGTTGAGCGTTTTCGGCGCGATCTGCGTGGGGATGATTGCGAAGTGATCCGAAACCTTCGCGTTGTTGAAAATGCGCTTGTTTGGGCGCACCCAGCCTTGCTTGAGCACATGCTGGGCAAAGCTGTCGTAGCGTGTGCCTTCCATCGCGTTCAACGTGGCGCGAACCGTTTCGATGTAGTCCTCGGGCAAGGCGCGGGAATCGGTGCGGGGATAAGTGAGGACCTTGTGCCGTTCATAGAGAGACTGCGCGGCTTGCAATGTTGCGCGGGCAGAGAAGCCAAAGCGGCTATTCGCTTCACGCTGCAAACTTGTGAGATCGAAGAGCAACGGCGAAAGCTGGGTGGCGGGCTTGCTTTGCTCAGTCACGATGCCCGGCTTCCCTTCGCACTTAGCCTTGATCGCGAGGGCGCGCTGCTCGTCCCAAAGACGCTCCGCCTTCAGGGCCTCGTCAGCGTCCTTGCTTTTATCTTTGCTGAAATTTTCATCGAACCAAAGCCCAACGTAAGTCCCTGCGGCGGCTCCGAACGTTCCTTCGACCTGCCAGAAATCACGCGGCTTGAAGCGGCGAATCTTTTCCTCGCGCTCGACCATGATCGCGAGCGTCGGAGTTTGAACACGCCCAACGGTTGTGAGCTGGAAGCCGCCTGACTTGGAATTGAATGCAGTCATGGCGCGGGTGCCATTGATGCCGACCAGCCAATCGGATTCGGAGCGGCAAACGGCGGCATCCGCGAGCGGGATCATCGAGCGATCGTCGCGTAGATTCGCGAATCCTTCGCGGATCGCGGCAGGGGTCATCGATTGCAGCCAGAGACGCTGAATCGGCTTCTCGACGCCGGCATGGCGAACGATATAGCGGAAGATCAGTTCGCCCTCCCGACCGGCGTCGCAAGCGTTGATGAGCTTATCAACGTCCTTGCGCTTCATGAGCTTGGTGACGAGCTTGAGCTGGGCCTCACTGCGCTCAATTGGGCGCAGGTCAAAGTGCGGAGGAATGACCGGGAGGTGCCCGAAGGTCCACTTGCCGCGCTTCACCTCAAACTGCTCTGGCGCCATGATTTCGAGGAGATGGCCGACCGCGGAGGTGAGGACATATTGGTCACTCTCGAAGTAACCCTCCTTTTTGGTGAAGCCGCCGAGGGCCTTCGAAATATCCGAGGCCACCGAAGGCTTTTCTGCCAGAATTAACGTTTTTCCCATGCCAAACTTATAGTTGAGCCGGGATCCCGCCCGGTCGAATCCTTACAAATCGCGTGAAAGTGGCGAAAATCAGCGGCCCTGTCAAAACTCTGTTTCCGAGGAACCTTTAGCAGAAAATCAGAAAGCGCAAGCGGGGGTGGAGTCAGGGTGCGGTCTCCGGGGGCGCATTTTTTCGGCCTAGTTTTGACGCAATAAGGCCTATGTACTCGTCGGCTTGGGGGTTCTTCAGGAGGGTTAGTATCGTGAAATAGAGAGCTGTGGCCAAGATCATGGGCGTGAACACCTCCCCTGCCCTGGCCAGGATGTTGGCATGGCCAATGGTCTCAGCCCAGAGGCGGTAGCCTGCATACGCAATCACGGCCGCGATGGCCGCAGAGATGGCCATCTGGATAAAGGGTGTTTTCAGGGAGCCAATCTCCAGATATTTCAACTTTCTGCGAAGAGCGTAGAACAACAATCCAGCGTTCATGAAGGCGCTGATGGAATTGGCGATTCCCAAGCCTCCTTGCTTGAACGGCTCAATCAGCCAGAGGGTCAGAAAGATATTGAGCGCGAGACAGAACATGCTGATGCGCATCGGCGTCTTCATGTCGCCCAGGGCGTAAAACGCGCGCGCCAGGATGTTCACGGTGGAGAACGCGATCAGACCGGGGGCCAGACAGGCTAGGGCGAAGGAGGCGCGCTCGGTCGAGGCTTCCGTGAATTCCTTCCGCTCAAACAGGAAGCGAATGATTGGAACGCTAAGCACGATCAGGAAGCCCGTGGCCAGCAAGTTTGCAAAATAGACGTGGCCTAGCCCCTGTTTCAATGTGCGACGAAATTTTGGGAAGTCTTTGTCCGCGGCGATGCCCGCCAGTGTGGGCAGCAGGTAGGTGGCGAGCGAAATGCCGAAGAGGCCCTGGGGCAGTTCCATAAGCCGCACCGCATAGCCGAAGGAGGCATTGATCGTTTTGGAGTCATCAAAGGTCCATGCAATTCCCTGCGTCAGAAGAACGTTTATTTGGAAAGCGGCGACACCCATCATCCCGGGAAGCATCCGCTGAACGACGGCACGAACAGATTCGCTCTGCCAGGGCGGGGACCAGCGCAGCCGGAAGCCTTCCCGATAAAGCTGCGGGAGTTGATAAAGCATTTGGGCGACACCAGCGAAGAGCACGGCAAAAGCGAGGGCGAAGATTTGCTGGTCCAGAGTCGCTCCCCACTGCGGAGCCACCCACAGAACGCAGGCAATCATCACCACGTTCAGCACGGTGGAGCCCATCGCGGGAACGAAGAAGTGGCCGCGTGAGTTAAGCATGCCCATGAACATGGCTGTTGCGCAGATGAACAGCATGTATGGGAACATGATCCGCAACAGCCTGAGCATCAGTTCCGTCGGAGCCGTGAGGTAACCGGCGCCTATTGCGCCTGTTGGTGAAAGCACACCCGCGCCTTGTAATTCCAGTTGGCGTGCCGCCACCGTTACCGCATCCGGCCGATCCAGGTAGAGCGCAGCACTGATGCCAAGGAGAACAAGCGCGATGATAACAACAGCGGCGATCGTCAGGCCGGAGAGCACTTCATTGGCAGCCTTCCACATGGACTCTTCCCCCTCTGTGCGCTCCTTTTCTTTAAATAGAGGAACGAACGCGGCGGTGAGAGCCCCTTCACCCAGCAGGCGTCGGAAGAGGTTCGGTATAAGAAAGGCGATTGTGAAAGCGCCAGCGACAGGCCCATCGCCCATGAAAGCAGCGTAGAGACTCTCCCGCACCACTCCGAGCAAGCGGCTGGAAAGAGTGGCTGCGCCCATGGCGCCGGAACTTTTGAGCATCTGCGACATCTGCGTGCGTGGAATTAGCAGGAAAGCGACAGCGCAGCTAGAGCCAACGGTAATTTGGAAGGATGGCCGTTGCTTTAACCGCCCTAATGGCGAATTATTGTTCGTAAGGAGCCGGAAACCATGAGACCACCAGGGACGCTCCACCAATATTGAATGAAGAGCATTGCTGACTCGCTCACACATCTAATGGCGAGGCGGGATTATGTCCCGTTGAACGTGCCGGAACTCCTGCAGAGGCTGCGATTGCCGCCGAACGCGCAGCAGGAACTGCAGGAGAACCTGGCGCGACTGGAGCGGGCAGGCGCAATCGCACGCATAAAAGGCAACCGCTACGTGCAGTCGCGTGAAGCGGATCTTATTCCTGGCCGAATTCGGATGAACCGTGGAGGGAAAGGCTTTCTTCAACCTGACGATGCGAGCTTGCAAGAGATCGAGATTCCAGAGCATGCCACCGGAACAGCATTGAACGAAGACCGGGTGCTGGTGCGGCGCGAGGGGCGCGGCCCCTCTGGGCGCGGAGGGGAGAAAGGCTCTGAACAAGGAGCAGTCGTCCGCATCCTGGAAAGGCGGCGCACAAGGATCGTGGGGACGCTGCGGCATAGCGCGAAAGGTTTCGTATATGTCGTTCCCGACGATCCACGCGTGCCGCTCGACATTTACGTTCCCCCGCCCAGAGACGTGGGCCGCCCCGCGAACGATGGCGATAAAGTCGTTGTGGAACTCGGCGAGTGGGTGTCCCGCCAAAACAATCCTGAGGGTGAAATTGTGGAGGTTCTCGGCTCCCCTGACGCCGAGGGGGTGGACATGCTCTCCGTGCTGCGGCAGTACGATTTGCCCCTGGGTTTTGCGCGGGAGGTTTTGGACGAAGCGCGTTCCTTTGGCAGAGAAGTTGAGCCTCACGAGTTGGAAGGAAGAGTCGATTGCCGCCATCAGCAGGTGATCACCATCGATCCGGACGACGCTAAAGATTTCGACGATGCGATCTGCCTGGAGCGCCGAAAAGATCAGTGGCGGCTGTGGGTCCATATCGCAGACGTGTCGCACTATGTGAAACCAGGGACGGCCCTCGACACCGAAGCCAGGAAGCGAGGCAATTCAACATACCTTGTGGACCGCGTGATCCCGATGCTGCCAGAGGCGTTAAGCAATGAGCTGTGCTCGCTAAAGCCGAATGTGGATCGACTAACGAAATGCGTTGAGTTCGCGCTGACCGATGACGGGGCGGTGGTGAGCGCCAAAGTTTTTTCGGCAGTGATCCACTCCAAGCGGAGGTTTAGCTACCAGGAAGCATTCGCTATTCTGCAGCGCGCGCCGCAAGGGCCCATCGAGGAAATGCTGCACCAGTGCCATCAAATTGCGCAGAAGATTCGGAGGCGGCGATTTAAAGCGGGCTCTCTTGAGTTGGACTTCCCCGAAATGAAGATTCGCCTCGATGAACGCGGACGGGTGTCGCGGATCGAGAAGGTGCAGAACGATGTTTCCCACCAACTTATCGAGGAGTTCATGCTGCTGGCGAACGAAGCTGTTGCCGCGCGGCTGATGGGGTTGAAACGCGGAGCGGTTTACCGGGTGCATGAGGCCCCCGATGAGAAGAGGCTCCGGGAGTACCGTGAGGACGTGCTGAGCCATAACGTGCCGTGCGGAAATCTGAGCGAGAAATCCGAAGTGCAAAAGCTGTTGCGCCGGCTGGATACGCTTCCGATTGGCCAGGCCCTTAAGATCGGATTCCTGCGCTCTTTGATGCGCGCGCGCTATGCGGTGGAGCCACTCGGACATTACGGTTTGGCCAAGCAAAAGTACACCCATTTCACCTCACCCATTCGGCGCTATGCCGACCTTGTGGTGCATCGGGCGTTGTTCGACAAAGTGACGCAATCTGCCAGCGCACTGAGCGAAATTGCGGATCACATTTCCCTAACCGAACGCAATTCGGCGGACGCGGAGCGGGACAGCAAAGACGTAAAGCTGTATGCTTTTTTGCGCGGCCAGCTTAAGTCCGGAGAGCCCACCATTTACCCGGCGCTCGTCACCGGCCTGAAGAACTTCGGCTTCTTCGTGGATGTGCCGGGGCTCGCCATGAGCGGCCTCGTGCCGCTCTCTACGGTTGAGGATGATTTCTACGTTTTTGACCAGGCAAGGAACCACCTGGTAGGCCGCCGGACGCGGCAGCTGATCAAGGTTGGGGACAACGTGCAGGTGCAGGTTGCGAAGGTTGATTCAGTGAAGAAACAGGTGGATTTCCGCTTGGCTTCCACGCGGAGGTTTCCTCGTCGCACTGCGGAAAGCGCGCGCTCAGCAAGCGGGCCTGCAAGGCATCGGGGGGAGAGTCAGCGACCAGCGCGCGAGTCAGGTCTGGATCGTGGTGCACAACAGCGGCGCAGAACCGCACATGGCGACCAGCGCGCTTCACCGAAGCCCGAAGGGAGGCGGCAGCACGGGCGCACGAGGCCTCAGGGTCAGAGCGTGGGGCGGAGGCGCTCTCATCCCGCACAACGGGGCGGCAAACGGCGATCCTTTGGTGGGCCTTGATCCGCAAGGATTGGGCGAGCAGGTTAAAGCATGAGCATTTTCACTGCGAGTCTGGCGGGTCTCTTACTGTTTATGGGCTGCGCCCGTTTGGGAGGGGCAGACCGGCCTCTGTCGATGAGAGAGCTTGCCCGTGGGGCGTTCAGCTCGATTTCCGATCGCAAAGAGGCGGTCCTGAAATCTGAGAAGGAATGGGCAGAGTTTTGGAAGCAGCATGCTGCAACCTCCACAGGGCTCAAACAGCCCACGGTTGATCTTAGCAAGGAAATGGTGGTCGCTGTGATGATGGGAAGGCGAAACACGGGAGGTTACTCCGTTAGGATCGAACAAGTGGAGGAGAGCACGGAGACGATCAAGGTCAGTTACTCGGAACGAGAGCCGAAGCCGGGAGGTATGACCTTGCAAGCGTTAAGCGCGCCCTTCCACATGGTAGCGGTCGCGCAGAGCCAGAAGCCTGTGACTTTCAAAAAGGTAGCGCCTTCGTCTGCGGCGAAGCGCTGAATTAAACAGCGGAAAGGCTCTCCTCCCGCGCCCATTGATCGGCGGCGAGAATTTGATCGAGGGAGGGATTGGCCACCACGGCATGGCGATCCATCGCACGCTGCACGATCTCGGAGATTTGCACGAAACTAACCTTTCGGGCGCAAAAGGCCTCGACTGCGACCTCATTGGCCGCGTTCAGCACCGCGGGCAACGTCCCGCCAACCTCCCCTGCTCTTCGCGCTAAGTTTAGAGCCGGAAAACGCTCGGTGTCTGGCTCTTCAAACGTTAGCGAGCCATAAGCGGCCAAGCTCGTCTGGACACGCGAACTGCCAATCCTCTCCGGATAAGTCAGCGCATATTGGATAGGCAGGCACATGTCGGGAGTGGAGAGTTGCGCGAGAATGGAGCCATCCACGAATTCCACCATGGAATGGATGACGCTTTGGGGATGCACCACCACCTTAACGCGAGGCATTTCAATGTCGAAAAGCCAGCGCGCCTCGATCATCTCCAGCCCCTTGTTGAACAGAGTCGCGGAATCAATGGTTATCTTGCGGCCCATCACCCAGGAGGGGTGCTTCAAGGCGCGTTCCAAGGTAATGCTGCCGAACTCTGCTTTGGGCAGAGTGCGAAAGGGGCCGCCGCTTGCCGTGAGCCACAACGAGCGAACACTGGAAGAAGGTTTGCCATCCAGACACTGGAAGATCGCAGAATGCTCACTATCGACTGCGAGGACTTTGACTCCATGTTTGCGAGCCTCGGTCATGACGATTTCGCCCGCCATCACCAATATCTCCTTGGATGCCACAGCGATGTCTTTGCCCGCCCGGATTGCAGCGAGCGCGGGTTGAAGGCCGGCCGTGCCGACAATGGCGATCAGAACAATGTCCGCCTCCGGCATCGTTGCGAGCTGAAGGAGACCTGCACTTCCGGCAGTTACTTCGATGTTGGAATCGAGCGCCTGGCGCACTTCAGCGGCCTTTTCCGGAAGGGTAATTGAAACAAGCCGGGGCGAATATTTCCGCGCCTGCTCGACCAGCAGCTGGGTGTTATTGCCAGCAGCCAAACCGATGATCCGAAGCCGTTCAGGGAGGTCGTCGGCCACCTTCAGCGCGCTGGTTCCGATCGAGCCAGTGCTGCCGAGCAAAACGACGTTCTTCATGCGGGGCGGGACTGTTTGTCAGGAGATGACATGGCGCAAGTATAAATACATGAGCGGGGCGTTGAAGAGGAGGCTGTCCATCAAGTCGAGGATTCCGCCAATGCCCGGAAACAACTGACCGGAGTCTTTAACGCCTGCTTCGCGTTTGAAGAGGGACTCAATCAAGTCACCCACGACCGCTGCCGCGCTTAAAACGACGCCCAGAATAATGGCATCAATCATCCCCATTCCTTTCAGGCGCTCCCCTGCGAGTTGGACGAACGCAACGCTGATCAGCGTGGAGATCACGATTGCGCCCGCAAACCCCTCCCACGTCTTCCCGGGGCTGATGCGCGGAATCATCTTGTGCTTGCCGAAGAGGGAGCCGGTCACATAAGCGCCGAGATCGCTGAATTTTGTGACAAGAATGAAGTATAGGACGTAGTACCGTCCATCGACGCCGGGGAAGAAATTGATCTTTTGGACGAAGTTCAACAGCCAAGGGACATACATCAAGCCAAAGAGAGTCGTGGAGATGGCCATGAGGCCCTCGGTGTTATTCCTGGAGACGAACTGGCGGATGCAGAGGCCAAGAACGAAGAGGATGAGAAAACTGGTTTCAAAGTCATTTGCCTTGGCTGGAGGCAAGTCAACACTCAGAACACCGCCGATCCACAAGAAAGTGGCCGACATGAGAAGAAGGCCGCCGAAAATGCCCCACCCTTTGAAGCAGACCAACCCGCGCTTGCGGACCATCTCGTAGAATTCGTGCAAGCCGATCCCCGCCAGCACGAGCATTATAATGAGGAAGAGGTAGTCGGAGACGAACTTGTTGACGCTGAAGGTGGAGACAATGACCATTCCCCAGAGAACGACGCTGCTGAAGAGCCTCCGGAAGAAGATTTTGCCGCGGCTGGCAGCAGGCGCCGGGGCTGGAGGAAGCTCGGGTTTGGACATTTGGCAGGAAACTAGCGAAGACGTTCGTCGTGTCTAGAAGTTTCCAGAGCGCGACCCGCCAAAATTAGAACTGTTCAAAATTTGGAAAAAATTGAGTTGACGGCTGGGCGTCTGCGATTTACAAACGGCGCGAAGATTTGAACTTACGGGGTCAAAAAAACCATTATTTCCCGCAAGCATTAAGGAGTAAGAAGATGAACATGTGGAAAACCAGCGCAGTCGCCGTTGCCTTGCTGTCGGGCGTGTCAGCATTCGCCCAAGCGCCCCAAGTCGTTTACGACAACTCACGCATTTATTCAGATAAGACGTTCTCTATTTCTGGCGACACCCTGGAAGTCGGTGATGAGCTTCGCTTTTCTCCTGGCGGCCCTGGTGTGATCACCAACGCCAAGTTCGAATACTATCTGCCAACGGGCAGTGGCAACGAAACAGTTGCCTTCTCCCTGCGCCAGATCGTTGATGGCCAGGTGGGCGACGTGCTGTTCCAAACCGCTCCATTCAGCATCACCAGCGGCGCGACTCCGTTCAGCGTTGAGATTCCTGATATTTTCGCTGTTTACACCAACCCTAACGTGCTGATGTCGCTCCGTTTCGGCGGCCTTGAAGGCGCTGAAACAGCGGGCCTGCTGTTCTACCTCGGGCCTGACACCGGCAGCAGCTTGAATGACTTCTGGGTGGCTGGTCCTTCTGGCTGGGCTCGCGCTTCCGTGCCTGATGCCAGCGGCAACTTCGGCTTCCAAGTCACCGCGATTGTGCCTGAACCTGGCACATGGGCGTTGATGATCGGTGGCCTTGGTTTCCTCGGCGCTCTCGGCCTCCGCCGCCGCAAGGCTTAAGCTTAACAAAACCATTTCGCAAAGAGCACGGGAAACCGTGCTCTTTTTCTTTTACGGCGAACCTTTCTCAATTATGGCCAAACCGTTGCGCGTAATTGGTTTCGGTGTGGGAGCTTTCACCCATGGAATGCTCTCTGTCCTGAAGGAGAAAGGGTGCGATGTTAGCGCGTACCTCACCCGCCCCTATGGGCATTACGGCCCGGGATTGGTCGGGCCCACGCACGATTGTGCCGCGTTCCCGAACCCTTGCACATTGCTGCAAGACGGAGTTGATCTAGTTATTCCGCAGTCAATTGATTGGGCGGAACGGCCTTGGCGGGATGAATTTCTTAAGCTCGGTTTGCCGATCCTCTGCCCGACCGGGGAGGCGCTGCTGCTGGAGCGGAATCGAGATTTCGCCCGGGAGTTATGCCAGCGGTTCCAGATCCCCTTCCCTGTTGCCCAAGTCGCGCGGAACCGGCTCGAAGCAGAGAGAATCCTTTCGGACAACCCGCGTCCATACGTCATCAAGAATCCGCTCTGCTCACCGACCAGTCCAATTCACACGATAGTCTGTGAGACTGTCGAAGAGACCAGGAGCTGGTTGGGGCGGATTGATTACGCCGAGGGTGTCTTTTTGCAGGAATACTTAGGGCGCGCGGAGGCGGGTCATATCGCGCTGGTAAGCAACGGAGAGATTCATTCACTCGTCACGAACCAGGAGTACAAACGGGCTTTTGCGGGAAATCTGGGGATCGTCGCAGGAGCGCCCCTGGGCGGATTGGTGGAGCAGGATCCGGGGGACAAATATGGATTAGCCAAGGCCCTTTTGCATCCGTTGCTGCCCTGGTTAAGGGAAGTCAAATTCCACGGCCCGGTTCAAGTCACCGCAGTCTTCAAAGATGGGCGCTGGCAGGTGATCGAATACAATGTCCGGCTTGGGGTGACCAGCGGCCCCATGATTCTGCGGATGTTGAGGAACGGCCCAGATTGCCTTGTGCGTTGCGCGCGCGATGAGAAGCTGAGCCTGGAATTCGACTCCCGCCAACCGTTCGGCTGCTCCATGACGCTGGCTGGCTATGGCTACCCTTACGTGCAGCTGCAAGGCCCGCAGTTGCCTGTGTATGTGGATGAGCCGCTCACTTGCGATGTTTGGTGGAACGAAGTCGCTCGCGGCGGGGACGGCCAATTGCGGATGACAGGGCACCGCATCTGCGACGTAGTTGCGATGGGCGAAACGCTTCCAGCGGCCCTGCGGAAAGCGAAGGAGAACATCCGCAAGATTCGCTGCCTCGGAAGCTATTACCGGCCGGATGTTGGCGAGTCTCTTTGGCCGCCGGGAAATGTTTAGTTAAAGGTCAGCCCCCGGCGAACAAAGGTGGGAATGTCCAGATCCTCGCCGCGATGAATGGTCGGCTCGCTCTTGTCGAACCTCCCTCGTGAGATGATCTCCAACGGCAACGTTCCCTGCTGCATCCGGGCCGACGCAGAGGATTTGCGGCCACTTCGCTTGAGCTGCTGTTTGAAGAGATTCTCCGTTTGTTCCTGCGAAAGCGATGGGGCTGGCGCGGTGAACCGCGAGGGTGGCCGGACGTTGGCCGCGCTAAAATTGAAGAAGTTCGACTCACCCAATGCTGAGGAAGGCTCCGCCGAAGCATCTGACGCCCGAACAATCAGCGCGCTTCGCTCCTCCAGCGCGGCGGAAGCGCAGCAACTGGCCACCACGGTGATTTCGAGCTGCCCTTGCAGGGCGGCATCCACAGTGGCGCCGACGACAACCTGGGCTTTCCCCGTGCGCCGCTCGAGCTGCGACATCAGAGTTTCGATCTCGACCAGCGTGAGATCGGAGCCGCTGGCGATGCTGACCACCACGTTATCGGCCTCCGCGAGCACCTTCCCGCCGTCGAGCAAAGGTGAATTGACGATAACATCAACAGCTTGCTGAACCCGATGCTCGCCAGAGCCGCGGCCGACGGCAAAGGCGCTCTCCGCATCCTTGCCGCGCAGCACACTGTAAAGGTAGGCGAAATCCAGGTTAATCAACCCAGGATGCGTGACCATTTGGGCGATGGAGCGAATGGCATCCGCAGCCATTTGGTTCGTGAGCTGAAAGGTGTCGGGAACTGTGGCTTTATCCAGCAGCCGCGCGCACTTTTGGTTCGGGAGGCACATCACGATGTCCGCGCATTGCTTGATGTGCAGCAAGCCGGCGCGGGCCTGCTCCTGCCGCCGGGGGCCCTCGAAGGCAAAGGGCAAAGCTGCGAGCACAATGACCAATGAGCCTCCCTCGCGGGCAATGCGGGCCAGCGTCGGCGTGATGCCGGTGCCCGCGCCCCCGCCAAGGCCTGTTAAAATGAACACCAGGTCAGCATCCTGGCATAAGTGACTGAGGATGCCTCTCTCTTCTTCAGCGATGGCTTGAGCCACCATGGGATCTCCGCCGCAACCAAGTCCATGCAGCCGCGATTCACCGAGAAGAACCTTGCGGGGCACATCACAAGCGGCGAGAACCTTGGCGCTGGCGTGCAGCGCCACGCAGTTTCCCGTCGCCCAGGGTTGCCCATGCACCCGATTGAGCAACGCCAGCCCGGCGGAGCCAACGCCGAAAAGTTTCACACGCGGTTTGCTAGGCAGGGATGGCGGCGTGTTCAGCATGTTAAGCCCTCCTGAATAGTTGTGAGATCGCTCCACGCAATCCTGATCCCGTTTTCTCCTCAAACTTTCGCCGGTTTTCCAGGTAGCCGAACCGAGCCAGCCCAATGGCCGTGGCGAACTCCGGTTGATCCAGCGCGGACCGCGCGCCACTCACAGAATTTGTTTTACCCACGGTGACGGTGGCGTTGAAAACGTCAGACGCGAGACGGTCTATGTGCGGGATGCGCGCGCCGCCGCCGCACAGAAATACCCCAGCCCCAAGGCTGTCGAGAAGGCCGCATTGATGCAGGTCGTGCGCGATAATTTCCAAGGTTTCCTCAAGGCGCGCGCTCATGATCTCCTGGAGGTGAACCAGGTTCAGGACGCGATCCGGCAAGCCGACCTCGCTAGGCAAAGTGATGCTCTTGGTCTGGCCAAGCTCCAGGGCCACCGCGGCGCCATGATCCAGCTTCAGCTTTTCAGCGCGGCTTAAAGGAACCTTCAAGCCGTAAGCGAGGTCGTTGGAAACGTGATCGCCCCCAACAGCGAGTGAGCCGCTATGTTTGATGAGCCCGCCGGAGTAAACCACGTAATCGGTCGTGCCCGCGCCCATATCGATCACTAGCGCGCCCAGCTCTTTGTGCTCGTTTTCAAGCAGCGCGAGTGAGGCAGCGAGGCCGCTGAAGACGACGTTGTGCACGTCCAACTGCAATGCCTTCACCGCCCGGATCATGCTGGTGAGCCGGTTGTAGTTCCCGTGGATGACATGCATGTCCACCTCGAACTTCGCGCCCATCATCCCGACCGGATTGGTGATCCCGGGGTGCCCATCAACGAGGAACTGCTGCCGAATCATGTGCAGCACACGGTTTTCAGCCGGAAGCGTGATCGCCTTCGCGTTCTTGATGACATCCTGGACATCCTCTTCGCAAATGGCCCGGTCATGCGAAACGATGGGATGAAAGCCGCGGTTGTTGAAGCTTTTGACGTGGTTGCCCGTGACCGAAAGGTAAACGCTGCGGATCTCAGCATCCGCCATCTGCTCGGCTTCAACAATGGCCGCGCGAACATCCTCCTGAACGAGGGAAGCGTCGACGATCTCACCTTTGCGAACGCCGCGTGATTTGGCCTGGCCGATGCCGACGATGTTCAGGCCGCCGGCGTCATTCACCGCGCCGACAACAGCGCAGATCTTGGTGGTTCCAATTTCCAGCCCGACGATGGTTGAGTCCGAATCAAACATTGCGTTTGCGCGAAGCCGTCGTTGCGGCCGCAGGTTTGTTTGTCTTCCCTTGCTCCTCCGGCACAACCCACCGCAGAGGAACATAATTGGTTATGGCTAAATCGAGCGTGGCAAGCTCCCGCCGCTGTTGAACGCCCAGATCGTGAACAGCCCGCCAGCGCGCGAGCTGGCCTTGAAAATCTTGGAGCGCGAGCGAAACTTCAGCCCCTGAAGATGTGCTCACGCGCATGGCTTGCTTCTCCGAAAGATCGATATTCCGCAACAACTCGCGGCGAGCCAGCGGTGATTTCTTGAAGCGCTCGATGAATTCCAAGGCTGATCGCACCTCAATGGCGGTGATTTGGCGGCCCGGACGGAGCAGGTCAGCATTGATCCCGGAGATGTGCGGAATCGATTCCCCGAGCCTGCGCCACGCTTCCGCTTGCTGTTCGAGCGGCAACAGGACGTAACCATCCCTATCCAGGTAAAAGAGCTGGGGAGCCATGCCGGTCTGGCCGGCAGTGGTTTGATACGCCCGCACCTGCGCGATAGGACGTCGTTCCGCCACAAAGATCCGGAGCGTGTCTGGAAACAGACGCTCGATCCCGGCATGCTCAACCAGCGGGACCAACTCCAAATTCCGCTTTATCTGTGAGAGGTCGAGCGCAAGCAGGTTGTCGCCTTCTTTCACGCGGGCCCATTTTTGAATTTGCGCGGCTGGGATGAGGCCGTTGCTGCGAATATCCAGGCGCTTTAAAGCCAAGGCTTCGTTCTTGAGCACCCACTGCGAGTATAAAGCTTCACTGCCCCACCAAAGGCTCCACCCTGCCATCACGACCGCAATGGTGACGCCCAGCGCATTGCAGAAATGGCGGACTTGCTGCCGGCGTTTCGGCCCGATGCGGCCTTCCAAATCAAGCAGGTCTGGCTGTTGGAAAACTTTGTTCTTCTTTTTCCGGAACGGCCACATATCAGGCGTTTTCCTTCCGTTGCAACGCGAGCTGAACCATCCGCTCACAAAGAGCCTCGTAAGAGAGTCCCGCGGCGGCAGCGGCCTTCGGCAGCAGGCTTGTTTCGGTCATCCCCGGCAGAGTGTTGATCTCCAGCACCCATGGTTTGTTCTGTTGATCAACCATCACATCGACCCGGGCATAATCGCGCGCATTCACAGCGTGGTAAGCGCCCAAAGCAGCCTCCTGAATTGCTCGTTGAACCGGCTCATCGAAGGGCGCCGGGCAAAGATATTCTGTGGCGCCAGCGGTGTATTTGTTCGCGTAATCGTAGGCTCCGCGGCGGGGGCGGACTTCAACAATCGGAAGAGCCTTGTCCTCCAGAATGCCAACGGTCGTTTCCCGCCCAACAATCCTCGATTCAACGAGAATCTCGGAGTCGTACTGAAAGCAAGATGTGACGGCGGCGCTCCAGGCTTCGCGGGAGTCCACGAATTGCAGCCCAACGCTCGAACCTTGGCGGAGCGGCTTCAGCACGAGCGGAGGGGTCAAGCCTTCAGGCATTGCGTCGGTGGCCGAGGCCAGAACGTGGTAAGGCGGTGTGGGGACGTTGCTCTGAATGCACCGAAGTTTCGTCAGCAGTTTATCGAAAGCAACCCGGCTCGACTCCGCGTCGCAACCTGTGTAAGGAACTTTGAGAAAATCGAGTCGCCGCTGGATAGTGCCGTCTTCACCATACGCGCCGTGGAGCGCCAAAAAAACGGCGTCTGTTCCCTCAGGCAAGGTCCAGTCCTGGTCGCGAATGTCCATCTCCGTGACCTTGAACTGGCGTTTGCGCAGGGCTGCGGCCACGGCTGCGCCCGAACGGAGCGACACTTCCCGCTCAGCGGAGAACCCGCCATACATCACCACGATCGATGCCCCGTTCGACATTTTAAATTAAGACCAATTCACCTGCAGGGTCAGGGATTTCGGATTCCTCCGCAGAGCCCGGCTCACCCACAATCTCGACTTCGGTTTCCAACTCAATGCTGCGGTCATCCCGTGCGCGTTGTTTAATCACGCGAATCAGACGAAGGACATCCGCTGCAGTGGCGCCGCCCTCGTTGACAATGAAATTGCCGTGGACATCTGACACAGCAGCGCCGCCGATCTTCAGGCCTTTCAACCCGAGTTCCTGCACGAGCTTCCCGGAAGGGACGGTCGGCGAGTTCTTGAAGATGCACCCCGCGCTCGGGGCCGCAGGCTGAGAATCCCAGCGCTTGCGGCTATACTCATTCATCCGCGTCTCGATCACCTCGCGCGGAGCCGGTTCAGCCGCGAGCACAGCGCCGATTGCGAGGTGGTGCTTGAGAAACTCGCACTTGCGATATTCCACGCGCAGGTCTTCACGAGCAATTTCGCGAGCGGCCCCAAAAATGTTCATGTAGCGCACACGCTTCACCGCATCAAAGGTTGCTCGAGCCATCGCGCCTGCGTTCATGCGCAAAGCCCCGCCGATGCTGCCAGGGATGCCTTCCAAAAATTCGAGCCCGGTTAAACCCTGCCGCTTCGCCTCGTTCGCCACTTGCTTCAACCGTGCGCCCGCGCCGCAATGCAGCTCATTGCCGACAACCACCACTTGGGAGAATGCGGGTTGCGAGAGGCAAATCACCACGCCGCGAATGCCGCCGTCCCTCACCAGAAGATTGGACCCCCGTCCGACAACGAGGAAGGGAATCGCAGCTTCCGCGCAGAACCGCAGCAGCACAGAAAGGGCCTGCTCGGAACCAGGTTCAACCCAGCAATCGGCTGGGCCGCCGACGCGCAAGGTTGTGTGGCGCGCCATCGGCTCGTTGAAGCGAACCACGCTGCCCTCTCCCATGAGCGCTGGAATTTCGTGAAGGCGTGTGTTCATGCGTTGGCAAATTCAGATTGAGGTTCAAGCACACTCGTGCGAGTTGGCGGGTTCAGCTTTGCCTGGTAGCTGCGGAGCAACTCCGCTTCGTAATCAGGAGCTTCCCAGCCAATGCTTTCCAGGATCCGGTCCGCGACCACCTGGGCTGGGTTTGGAAACTGCCACTTTCCCAGCTCATGTTGTGTGAAAGCGCGAGTCTCGGGCGAATCGAGCAAGCCGCTGAGCTTTTGAACCAGCCGCTCGGGTGTGGCTTCGCGCTGTTGCAGCAGCAACGCGGCTCCCGTCTTCACAAGAGCATGAGCGTTCAACGTCTGATGATCATCCGCGGCCGTGGGGAGCGGGATAAATAAAGCAGGAAGGCGCACCGTGGCAAACTCTGCCAGGGTGGAAGCGCCCGAGCGGGCGATCGCCACCGTCGCTGCGTTCAACGCGTAATTGATTTCCGTCAGAAAAGGGGCAACCAATCCTTTAGCTCCGGCAGCTTTGTAAGCGGCTTGGACAGACGCAAAATCTGACGCTCCACTAAGGTGGATGAACTGAAGATCAGGCCAGCGAGTGAGCAGATCGGGCAGCGCTTTTACAATGAGTTGATTCAGAGCCGTCGCGCCCTGGCTTCCGCCCATGATCAATATCGTGGGCCGCTGTGGATGCAGACCCAGAGCCATCCTTGAGGCGCTCGGATCGCCGGCCGCAATTTCCTCGCGAACAGGCGTCCCGGTGACCTCCACATTCGTTTGGCGCAGGGCTCCCTTTGAATCATGAAAACCTAGGAAAACTTTATCCACGAGCGGCGCGAGATAGCGGTTGGCCTTTCCTGGAAGGGCATTTGCCTCGTGGAGGAAGGTGCGGATGCCGAGGGACTTCGCCGCCAGCATAGGCCCAACAGAGGTGAAACTGCCCATCCCGAGCACTGCGGCAGGGTTGCGCTCCTTGAACAACGCCCGAGCGAGAGTAAAGGAGCGGGAGGCGCCCCGCACAAAATTAAGAGGGGCAGTTCTGCTCAACTGCTCAGCGGGAACTGTGACAATCTCAAAATCCGAAACCCCGCGCGTCGCGAGTTGATCGACCGCTTTAGCCGACACCATCAGCGCGACGTTGCATCCACGCTCGATAAGGGCTCGCCCGATAGCCATGCCTGGGAACAAGTGCCCGCCGGTCCCGCCACACGTGATTGCAATGAACGGCGCTTCACTCACGCGGAAACCTCCTCCAGGGCAAGCATCGGCTCGGTTTGCTCAACAAGCTCCTCTTTCTCGGAGGAAACAGCCGCGATGTTGAGCAGGATGCCAATGCAGCCGAACATCAAAAGCAGGTTAGAGCCGCCATAGCTCATGAATGGCAACGCCAATCCTTTATTCGGAATTGAGCCCGTCACGACGCCAATGTTAATGAGAGCTTGCGTGGTGATTAATGTCGTGATGCCCGCCCCAACCAGCGTCCCAAAAGCATCCTTGGCTCGCCAGGCGATATAAAACCCAGCAAGCGCGATGATCACATAGCCGGTCGTGACACCCAGTGTGCCCGGCAGACCCAACTCTTCACCCACGACGGAGAAGATAAAATCGGTGTGATGCTCAGGAACGAACCCGAGCTTTTGCCGGCCGTTGCCAAGGCCGACGCCCGTTGGCCCGCCTGCGCCCAGGGCGATGCTCGCCTGCCATGCCTGGTAACCTTTGCCTTCGCGATGAAGCTCGGGCTTGGCCCAACTGGCGACCCGGCTGCGGCGGACCGGATCCACCATGATTGCCAGCGCAATCGCCGCGATGGACACAGTCGCGAGCAGAGAGATGGCGCGGATGCGCATCCCGCCGAGCAGAAAGATTGCGCACGTTACCACGCAGAGCAGGATGGCGGTGCCGCGATCAGGCTCCAAAAAGATCAAGCCGATGAACAACCCGGCAAGCGCGGCGGGGGCAAAGCAGCCCTTCCACCATGTGTGCATCTGCCGTTGCCAACGCTCCATGGCAAGGGCAACTACCAGGATGAGCGCGAGCTTCCCCAACTCTGAAGGTTGGAAAAGCATCACCTTAAGATCGAACCAACGCCGAGCGCCGTTTTTAAATGTCCCAATGCCTGGAATCAACACGAGGACCAGCAGCACGGCGGCGACCACCCCAACCACAGGCGCCAGGTTGCGAAGCTTCCGGTAATCGAAGCGCGAACACGCGAACGCCCCAATTACGCCGAGAATCGCCCACACAAACTGCATCCGCGCGAAATAAAGGCCCTGGGTTTGCATCCCCGCGCTGTAAAGCATGAGGAATCCGAGGGTCGTGAGCGCGGCCACTGCGGCGATAAGCGTTGTGACAGCCACTCTCATACTTGCTTGCGGTGCGGGCGGAGAACTAGTTTGTGGAAATCGGCGCGTTAAACGTCGGAGCGGTTGGCTCGACCAACGGCGCGGTGGAAGCAGGAGCGGCGGCAGGCGCGCTGCCATTGTTGCCGCCACCGTTGCGAGCTGGAATCTTCAGCTTTTGACCCACGTTCACGCGATCGGTGCGAAGATTATTCGCCTGGCGAATTGCTTTGACAGTAGTTCCGTTGCGTTGGGCGATCTTGGTCAGCGTGTCGCCCGCTTTCACCGTGTAGGAGCTGGTTGCGCCGTTGCCGTTTGATTGCCCGTTCGCGGTGGCAGTCCCTGGGGTTGATCCGGAGCCTGTGCCGGAGATTGCGCTGCCAGGAGATCCCACGGGAACTTGAATCCGCTGGCCCACCTTCAGCTTGGCTGGGTTGACGCTCGGATTGGCCTTGGCCACTGCTCCAACGGTGGTGTTATGAAGCTTGGCGATCTTGTAATAGGAGTCGCCCTTTTGAACGACATACTC
>Ga0196963_10000680_pt1 | contig 27620 bp, 24 predicted proteins | sample S1_5metaG_FD_148600 | JGI IMG/M metagenome (GOLD analysis project Ga0196963, IMG submission 148600) | Soil microbial communities from Anza Borrego desert, Southern California, United States - S1_5 | ecosystem: Environmental > Terrestrial > Soil > Desert | place: USA: California | collected...
CAATGCGGTGAACCGCGTCGCCTCGGGCACCTACGACATGGGCTTCGCCGACCTCGCGGCGCTGATGGAGTTCCACGCCAACAACCCCACCGCGCCGAACAAGCCGGTGGCGGTGATGATGGTCTACAACAACACGCCCGCGGCCGTGTTCTCGCTGAAGAAGAGCGGCATCAAGACCCCCGCCGACCTGGCCGGCAAGAAGCTCGGGGCGCCGGTGTTCGACGCCGGCCGCCGCGCCTTTCCGATCTTCCAGAAGGCCAACAACGTGGCTGCGGTCAACTGGATCAGCATGGACCCGCCGCTGCGCGAGACCATGCTGGCCCGCGGTGACGTCGACGCCATCACCGGCTTCTACTTCACCAGCATGCTCAACCTGGAAGCGCGCGGCGTGAAGGCGGAGGACGTGTCCGTGATGATGTACCCGCAGCACGGCGTGAAGCTGTACGGCAACGTGATCATCGCGTCCGAAGAGTTCATCAAGAAGCGGCCCGAGGCGGTGAAGGCCTTCCTGCGCGCCTTCAGCAAGGCGGCCAAGGAAGTCATCGCCGACCCGAAGGCGGCGGTGGCGGTGGTGAAGGAACGCGACGGCATCATCAATGCCGACATGGAGCAGCGGCGCCTGAAGCTTGCGATCCAGTCGTCCATCGCCACGGCCGATGCGCGCGCCGAAGGCTTCGGCAACGTCAGCCCGCCGCGGCTGGCGCTGATGGCCAGCCAGGTGGCCGACGCGTACACCACCAAGGGCCGCATCAACCCCGATGCGATCTGGAATCCGAGCTTCCTGCCCAGCGCCGAGGACCGCAACATCTTTGCCGGCACCAAGAAGTGACGGCGGCATTCGTCGACTTCAGCGGCGTCTGGCTCGCCTACAACGACGAACTGCTCGCCCAGGGCCAGTTCGCGGTCGAGGACATCAACCTGCAGGTCGGCGAGGGCGACTTCATCGCCATCGTCGGCCCCTCGGGCTGCGGCAAGTCCACCTTCATGAAGCTGGCCACCGGCCTGAAGCGGCCGAGCAAGGGCACGGTGCAGATCGCCGGCCGCGAGGTGACCGGGCCGCTCAAGATCACCGGCATGGCCTTCCAGGCGCCCAGCCTGCTGCCCTGGCGCACCACGCTGCAGAACGTGCTGCTGCCGCTGGAGATCGTCGAGCCCTACCGCTCCAGCTTCAAGCAGAAGAAGGCCGAGTACGAGGCCAAGGCCCGTGCGCTGCTGCAGAACGTGGGCCTGGGCGGCTACGAAGACAAGTTCCCGTGGCAGCTGTCCGGCGGCATGCAGCAGCGCGCCAGCATCTGCCGCGCACTGGTGCACGAGCCGAAGATGCTGCTGCTGGACGAGCCCTTCGGCGCGCTGGACGCCTTCACGCGCGAGGAGCTGTGGTGCACGCTGCGCGACCTGCAGGCGGCGCAGCGCTTCAACGTCATCCTGGTCACGCACGACCTGCGTGAAAGCGTGTTCCTTGCCGACACCGTTTACGTGATGAGCAAGAGCCCCGGCCGCTTCGTCGTGCGGCGCCAGATCGACCTGCCGCGCCCGCGCGACCTGGAGATCACCTATACGCCCAAGTTCACGGACATCGTGCACGAGCTGCGCGGCCACATCGGCGCGGTGCGCAACACCTTCGTGAAGACGGAGGCCGCGCGATGACGCTGAAACGCAAGCAGCTGGAAGCCTGGGCACCCTGGGTGCTGCTGGTGGCGGTGGTGGCGCTGTGGCAGATCATCTGCTCCGCCTTCGACGTCAGCGAGTTCATCTTCCCGAGCCCGGCGCGCATCTGGGAACAGTTCATCGAGTTCAAGGGCGAGATCGCCAAGCATGCGTGGCGCACCTTCTGGGTCACGCTGGCCGGCTTCGGCCTGGCCATCGTCTTCGGCGTGCTGCTGGGTTTCCTGATCGGCAGCTCACGCCTGATGTACGCGGCCATCTACCCGCTGATGACCGGCTTCAACGCGCTGCCGAAAGCCGCCTTCGTGCCCATCCTCGTCGTGTGGCTGGGCATCGGCATCGGCCCGGCCATCCTCACCGCGTTCCTGATCTCGTTCTTCCCGATCACGGTCAACATCGCCACCGGCCTGGCGACGCTGGAGCCCGAGCTGGAAGACGTGCTGCGCGTGCTGGGCGCAAGGCGATGGGACGTGCTGGTGAAGGTCGGCCTGCCGCGCTCGATGCCCTACTTCTTCGGCTCGCTGAAGGTCGCCATCACGCTGGCCTTCGTCGGCACCACCGTGAGCGAGATGACCGCCAGCAACGAAGGCATCGGCTACCTGCTGGTGTCCGCGGGTTCGGCCATGCAAATGGGACTCGCCTTTGCGGGGCTGGTGGTCGTGGGCGCGATGGCGATGCTGATGTACGAGTTGTTCTCGGTGCTGGAGAAACGCATCACGGGCTGGGCGCACCGGGGGTCGCAGGCGGGGTGAGGTGCAGCGGATCGTGGCCCGCGCAATCAACCTTCTGTTGTCCGATCCCCTAACCCTAACTCGCATGAGGAGCGGAAAGCGCTGCCGCGCACACACGGATACCTCGCCGGCGCGTCCTCAGGTCTCGCCCAGGCTCGCAGCCGCACAGCGGCTCCAGATTTCGTGCCGCACTGGCCAGATTCGTAACGGGGCGCGTGACGAATCTTCGGCTGACGCTTGGCACCCAACCCTCGCCCGTAGCGTTAAGCCAACGGGGGTGGCCTGGTCCGCTCCGCGGGAGAATGCGCACGCCGGCCAACGCTGCCGGCCTGTTGCCCACGCCCTCCGGGAGGACTCCATGAGCCGTCGCCTGCTGCTTGTTGCAGCCTTTGCCGTCGCCTTGCCCTGCGCCGCCCAACAGCCCCCACCGTCACCGGCCGGTCCTGCGCCGGCAGTGATCGCTGACACCAGCTCCGGCGGCGGCGATCGCGGAGCGGTGTTCTTCTACATTGCCGAGATCGACGGGGCGCAGCCAGCGACCGACGCGGAGCGGATGAGCTGGCGCAACAGTCCGTGGCTCTTTCAGACAGGCTACACGCCGCCCGCGGACGTCCGACGGGAGGTCGAGCCAGGCTTGCGGCGCCTCTTGCTGGTGGGAAACCATGCCTACGCGAGCGCCATGGCGACTCTGATCCTCCCGCGCGAGAAAGTCACTGGCATGGTCGAAGTCACCTTGCAGGCCGGCAGGCGCTATCGCGTGAATGGCGTGGTTGACGCCTTCCGCCGCGAAGTGTGGCTGGAGGACGAAGACGGCCGCATGCTGCCGAACACCCACATCATCGACAAGCACTTCCAGGACGCAGCGCAAAGCAAGGAGATGGCCGGCGCGCAGTACACCTGCTGCAACCTGCACTACCAGAACGATTGGATCAGCGACGCAAACTTCATCACCCTGCCCATGATCCCGGCCGGGGCCCGCATCGTCGTCAAGGAATACGGGCGGCATCGCGCGCAGGTGCTGATCGAAGGCCGGCCAATGCGCATTGGCCTGGACTACGGGCGCGAGCGCGAAACACGTGAACAGTTCGTCGCAAAGCTGATGGTGGCCGAAGACCCGCGCCAGCGCCTGGCCACCTACGACTCGGCGGTGCGAAAGGCCATCCAGCGCGGCCGTGTCGCAATCGGCATGACGCGCGATCAGGTGGTGATGTCTCTGGGACATCCCCGCACCGACCTGAATGCTTCGCTGGACGCGCCGCACTGGGTCTATGTCACCCACGACCACGACGAGTACTACATCGTCTGGGGTCCCGATGGTCGGGTGAAGAGCATCGAGTCCGATGCAGCGGGCGTCAGGGCATCGGTGCTGCACGAATCCGAATGAATTCTCCCGGCTGGCGCGGCCACCTCGACCTGCACTACTGGCGCGACGCCGCCCGCACCATCGCGCTCGACCGCCATGAAGGCCCGCTGCGCGTGCTGCAGCGGCTCTACCCCGAAGGCGACGCGGTGTGCCACCACGTGCTGGTGCACCCGCCCGGCGGCATCGTCGGCGGCGATGAACTGCTGCTGGACGCGCGGCTGGACGCGGGCACCCATGCACTGCTGACCACGCCGGGCGCCACGCGCTTCTACCGCAGCGCCGGCCCGCAGGCGCGGCAGTGCGTGAGGGCGACGGTGGCCGAGGGCGCGCGGCTCGAATGGCTGCCGCTGGAGACCATCGCCTACCGCGGATGTGACGCGGAGAACCAGCTGCGCTTCCAGCTCGCCGCGGGCGCCGAGATGTTCGGCTGGGACGTGCTGGCGCTGGGCCTGCCGGCGGCGAACCAGGCCTTCACGCACGGCCGCTTCCTGCAGCAGCTGCAGCTGCCGGGCGCCTGGCTGGAACGTGGGCTGATCGACGGCGGCGACCGCCTGCTGCTGGACTCGCCGCTGGGCCTGGCCGGCCACAAGGTGATGGCCACGCTGTGGTTCGCCACCGGCGACACGATCGCCCGCGGCCTGGCCGAGCAGCTGGTGGACGCTGCGCGCGCCAGCATCGACGCCGCGCCGCTGCGCGCCACCGCCGGCGTCACGCGGCTGCACGACCGGGTGATCGTGCTGCGCGCGCTGGCCGCGCGCGTGGAGCCGGCGATGCAGCTGCTGCAGGCGGTGTGGTCGGCCTGGCGGCCGCTGGCCTGGGGCCTGGCACCCTGCGCGCCCCGCGTTTGGCGAACCTGAATGTTTCCGCAGGCAAAGTACACGGCTTGCCGTCCACCAGGGCGCTGCACCCGGCGTTGAGCCGCCACGTTCCAGGTTTCAGGGCGCGTGCGGCGCATGCCGCGCTGCCGCGCCCCCTGCAACGCCCCCCAACAACAATGCCCGCCATGCCCTACACACCCTTCCGCTCCGGCCTGCTGGCCCTCGTGCTGGCCACCGCCGGCAGCCTCGCCGCCGCGCAGCCCTTCCAGGATCCGGCGTTCAACACCCTGTATGCCGCCGACAAGCTCGACGAACTGGGCCAGCTGGCGCGCGAGCGGCTGGCGCAGCGCGCCGACGACGACCAGGCCGTGCTGGCCAATGCACTGGTGGCGCTGACCAGCGGCGACGGCAAGCAGCGCGAGGCCGCGATCCGCCATGCCGAGGCCTGCCTGCAGGCCAAGCCCGCCGCCGCACCCTGCCACTACGCGCTGGGCGCGGTGCTGGGGGTGCATGCGATGTCGCAGGGCATGTTGAAGATCGTCTCCAACGTCGGCCGCGTGAAGCACGCGCTGGAAAAGGCGGTGGAGCTGGCGCCGCAGTGGTACATCGGCCGCGGCGCGCTGGTGGAGTTCTATGCGCTGGCGCCGTCGGTGGTCGGCGGCAGCGAGACCAAGGCGCGCGAGGTGGCCCGCGCCGCCCCGGTGCCCGACCACGCCCGCGTGCTGGAAGCCGGCCTGGCGGTCAAGGGCGATCGCTTCGAGCAGGCGCTGGCGCTGCTGGCCGAGGTCAAGCCGGGCAAGGACGCCGCGCTGGACGGCGACCTGCGCCAATGGTGGCTGGCCGCCGGCGCCGGCCTGGTCGGCGACGGCAAGCATGACGCGGCACGCGCGGCGTTCGAGCGCCTGGCGCGGGAGCAGCCCGAGTACGGCGCCGGGCCCTACGGCCTGGGCCGCCTGGCCTTCGAGACCGGCGCCTACGCCGAGTCGATCAAGCTCTACCAGCAGAGCGCCAAGCTGAAGGGTTCCGACCGGCTGCCGCTGGACTACCGCATGGGCCTGGCGCAGCAGGCGCTGGGCCGCAATGACGAGGCACGCGCGTCGTACAACCGCTTCATCGCCGGCGGGCGCGGCGCACACCGGTCGCTGGAAGACGCGAAGAAGCGGCTGGCGCAGCTGGGCGGCGCCTGACGCGCCTTTTGCAAGCTAGACCGGCCGGAGGACCGGCGCCCCGCCGGCGTGTCAATCGGCGCGTCAATCGGCGAAGGCATACGGGCCGCCCCGCTCCAGCGCGCGCCGGAACGCGGGGCGCGCATGGATGCGCTGCAGCCAGCCCATCAGCCGCGGCCGGCTCATCCAGCCCAGCGCGCTGCACCGAGGCCTCGACCGGAAAGCTCATCATCACGTCGGCGCCGCTGAAGGCGTCGCCGGCGAACCACTCGCGCCCCGACAACTCGGCCTCCATGAAGTCCAGGTGCCGCTTCAGGTTGGGCCAGACGATCACGTCCAGCGCCTTGCCGCAGGCCTTGCGCACGATGGGCTTCACGAAGAAGGGCATCGGCGACGCGGCGATGCGGTCGAACACCAGCTTCATCAGCAGCGGCGGCATCGCCGAGCCTTCGGCGAAGTGCAGCCAGTAGCGGTAGCGGCGGTGCGCCTCGGTGCCGGGCGCGGGCCGCAGCGCCTGGTCACCGGCGCGGTCGAGCAGGTACTCCACGATCGCGCCGGTCTCGGCGATGACCAGGTCGCCATCGCTGATCACCGGCGACTTGCCCAGCGGGTGCACCGCCTTCAGCTCCGGCGGCGCCAGCATGGTCTGCCGGTCACGCTGGTAGTGGCGAATCTCGTAGGGCAGGCCCAGTTCCTCCAGCAGCCACAGCACGCGCTGCGATCGGGAGTTGTTCAGGTGGTGGACGGTGATCATGCGGCCCATCATGCCCGGGCGCTGCCGGGCGTGCGGCCGTGCTGCCACCAGTCCAGCACGCCGCGGCCGGCGACCCGGCCGCTGGCGAAGCAGGCGCTGAGCAGGTAGCCACCGGTCGGCGCCTCCCAGTCCAGCATCTCGCCGGCGCAGAAGACGCCGGGCAGCGCCTGCAGCATCAGGCGCTCGTCCAGCGCCTCGAGCCGCACGCCGCCGGCAGTGCTGATGGCCTCGTCGATCGGGCGCGGCGCGCGCAGCGTGATCGGCCAGGCCTTGAGTTCACGCGCCAGCTGCTGCGGCGCCTCGGCCACCAGGCGCGTGAGGCCGGCCGCGTCGTAGCGTTCGCGCAGCAGTGCGGCCTTCACGCCGTCCAGGCCGGCGTGCTCGCGCAGGTGGTTGGGCAGCGACCGGGTGCCACGGCCATGGGCCAGGCCTTCGGCCAGGCGGGCTTCGTCGCGGCCGGGCACCAGGTCGACGTGCACGGTGGCACTGCCGGCACGCGCGATCTCCTCGCGGATCAGCGCCGAGGCGGCGTAGACCAGGCTGCCTTCGATGCCGCCTTCGGTGATCACGAATTCGCCGGCGCGGTCGAAGGCACGGCCCTGGCCGTCGTCGAACTTCAGCCGCACCGATTTCATCGGCGCACCCGCGAAGCGCTGGCTGAAGTACGCGCCCCAGCCGACATCGAAGCCGCAATTGGCCGGCTGCAGCGCCGCCACCGCCACGCCGCGCTGGGCCAGCCACGGCGCCCAGGCGCCGTCCGAGCCCAGGCGCGGCCAGCTGGCTCCGCCCAGCGCCAGCACCAGCGCGTCCACGCGCCGCTGCTGCAGCCCCGCGGGGGTGTCGAAGCGCAGCGCCAGCGCGTCGCCACCGTCGGGCCAGCCCAGCCAGCGGTGGCGCATGTGCAGCTGCAGGCCCTGGCCGCGCAGCCGGTGCAGCCAGGCGCGCAGCAGCGGCGCGGCCTTCATCTCGGCCGGGAACACGCGGCCCGAGCTGCCGACGAAGGTGCTGACACCCAACGCCTGGGCCCAGTCGCGCAGCGCCTGCGGGCTCAGCGCCTCCAGCCAGGAAGCCACGGCCTCGGCCCGCTCGCCGAAGCGGCGCGCGAAGGCATCGAGCGGCTCGCTGTGGGTCAGGTTGAGGCCACCCTTGCCGGCCAGCAGGAACTTGCGGCCGACCGAAGGCATGGCGTCGAACAGCTCGACGCTCGCGCCGCCGGCCAGCAGCGCCTCGGCCGCCATCAGGCCCGCCGGGCCGCCGCCGATCACGGCCACCACCGGGCCGCTGGAAGGGGGTGTGGGGGCGGTGGCAGGCAGGAGGGATTCCATCGCCGCAGTCTATTCGTCGGCGCAGGGAGGCCCGGGCGGCCCGGGCGGCCCGGGCGGCGTGTAGGCGGACATGCCGCGCGGCTGTGGGAGCCTCCGCGCAAATGTGCCCAAAGGCCGAAAGCAAACGTGTGCGCCTTGTGACCGCGGGTCAGGGTTGCTTGGCTTTGAGACGCCGCGCCCCTGCGCGCTGCGGAAACGATCAGACTGCCAGCACGTCCGCACGAGGACCTTCGACCATCCCATCGCCCATTCACCGCAAAAGGAGCCCACCATGACCCGTTCCCTCCGCTGGCAACTGAGTGCCATTGCCGCAGCCGCCGCAGGCGTGATCTGCGTGGCGCAGGCGCAAAGCGCCGACCCGGCGACCCAGTCCCAGCCCGCCGAGCCCACGGTGGCGGCCGAGGCCTCCGGCACGCCGCCCACCGCGCCGGAACCGGCAGCGACGGAGGCCGACGTCAAGGCGACGATGCAGAGCGAAGCCGAGGCGCGCAGCGCCGAGGCCACCGCCACGGCGGAACCAGCCGCCAAGCGCAGCGCATCGCCCTACGCGGCGGGCGCGCCGATGGTGGCGGCCGAGCAGAGCAGCACCATCGTCGTGGTGCCGACGCAGGTCGACCAGGGCGCCGTCGCCGCCAAGGCCTGGGCCGCGGTGGAGTCCGAGCAGATCACGCGCGAGGAAGTGGCCGCCGAAGCGGCCTATGCCAACAAGAATGGCCTGATCCCGCGCGGCGAGCTGAGCATCGTCGGCGAGGACAAGGGCACCGCCTATGTCGAGCAGGCCGACCAGGCCCGCCATGCGCGCGCGACGCAGCAGTACATGGCCAAGGTGGATGCCAGGCACCAGCAGTTCGCGGCCGCCGAACAGGAGCGCCTGAACCAGCTGGCGCTGGCCGAGCAGCAGCGCCAGCAGGCATTGGCGGCGCAGCAGGCCGCGCAGCAGCAACAGCTGGCCCAGCAGGCGCAGCCGACGCAGCCAACGCAGCCAACGCAGTGATCGTGGTGGGTGCCGGCGCGGCGCGCCGGCGAGCCTTGCAACGGCCGGACTCGCGAGGGTCCGGCCATTGCGCATCTCAGGGAAAAGTCAGACGGACACCAGCTTGCGCACGCCGTCGGCCTCCATGTCCGCGCCGCGGCCGCGGCGGATGACTTCGCCGCGCTCCATCACCAGGTACTGGTCGGCCAGTTCGGCGGCGAAGTCGTAGTACTGCTCGACCAGCACGATGGCCATGGTGCCGCGGCTTGCCAACATGCGAATGACGCGGCCGATGTCCTTGATGATGCTGGGCTGGATGCCCTCGGTCGGCTCGTCCAGCAGCAACAGCTTCGGGCCCGCGGCCAGGGCGCGGGCAATCGCCAGCTGCTGCTGCTGCCCGCCGGACAGGTCGCCGCCGCGGCGGCTGATCATCTGCTTGAGCACCGGGAACAGCTCGAACAGCTCGGCCGGGATCGCGGTGCCGCCCGGCTTGGTGGCCAGGCCCATGCGCAGGTTCTCTTCGACCGTCAGCCGGGAGAAGATCTCCCGCCCCTGCGGCACGTAGCCGATGCCGCGGCGCACGCGGTCGTAGCTGGTGGCCTTGGTGATGTCGGTGCCGTCCAGCTGCACGGTGCCGGTCTTCACCGGGACGACGCCCATCAGGCTCTTCAGCAGCGTCGTCTTGCCGACGCCGTTGCGGCCGAGGACGACCGTCACCTCGCCGGGCCTGGCTTCGAAGCCGAGGTTGCGCAGGATGTGGCTGCCACCGTAGTACTGGTTCAGGCCGTCGACTTTCAGCATCTCAGTTCCTCCGCCTGCTCAGCGCCATGACGCTCACCTTGCATGCGTGCAGGCTGCTCATCGTCCCAGGTACACCTCGACCACCTTGTCGTTGTTCTGCACGTCGGCCAGCAAACCCTCGGCCAGCACAGAGCCTTCGTGCAGCACGGTGACCTTCTTGCGCCCCTCGGTCAGCTGGTCGACGAACTTCATGTCGTGCTCGACCACCACGAGCGAATGTTTGCCTTCCAGGGACAGGAACAACTCCGCCGTGCGCTCCGTCTCTTCGTCGGTCATCCCCGCCACCGGCTCGTCCAGCAGCAGCAGCTTCGGGTCCTGCATCAGTAGCATGCCGATCTCCAGCCACTGCTTCTGACCGTGCGACAGCAGCCCCGCGGTGCGCTGAGCCTCGGGCAGCAGGTGGATCGTCTGCAGCACCTCGCCGATGCGATCGAGCTGCGTGCCCGTCAAACGTGAAAACAAGGACGCCCGCACCCGCCGGTCCGCCGCCAGCGCCAGCTCCAGGTTCTCGAACACCGACAACTCCTCGTACACCGTCGGCTTCTGGAACTTGCGCCCGATGCCGGCCTGCGCGATCTCGGGCTCGGTCAGGCGCAGCAGGTCGATCGTCGAGCCGAAGAAGGCCTTGCCCGAGTCCGGCCGCGTCTTGCCGGTGATGCAGTCCATCATCGTCGTCTTGCCGGCGCCGTTGGGGCCGATGATGCAGCGCAGCTCGCCCACGTTCACCGTCAGCGTCAGCGCGTTCAGGGCCTTGAAGCCGTCGAAGCTGACGGTGATGTCGTCCAGGTACAGCGCCACGCCGTGCGAGAAGTCGGCCTCGCCCCAGCGCGTCGGCCGGCCGTAGGCGGCCTCACGGCCGCCACTCGCGGTCGCCGCTGACGCTCTTTTCAGCGCATAGGCTTCGAGGCGCTTCGCGCCCTCCTCCATCAATTCGGGCGTCATGTGCGCTTCTCCGTCGCGCGCCGGAACAGGCCGGCGATGCCTCCCGGCCTGCGCAGCAGGCCGATGATCCCGTTCGGCAGGAACAGCGTCACCGCGATGAACAGCGCGCCCAGGAAGTAGAGCCAGAACTCCGGAAACGCCACCGTGAACCAGCTCTTCGCGCCATTGACGAAGAAGGCGCCGACGATCGGGCCGATCAGCGTCGCGCGGCCGCCCACCGCGGTCCAGATCGCGATCTCGATCGAGGCCGCGGGCGACATCTCGCTGGGGTTGATGATGCCCACCTGCGGCACGTACAAGGCCCCCGCCACCGCGCACATCACGGCCGAGAGCGTCCAGATGCTCAGCTTGTAGGCCAGCGGCGAGTAGCCGGTGAACATCACCCGGGTCTCGGCGTCGCGTATCGCCTGAAGCACGCGGCCGTACTTGCTGTTCACGATGGCGCGGGCCATCAGGTAGAAGGCCACCAGCACCAGGCCGCTGATGACGAACAGCAGCACCCGCATCTGGCCGGTGGCGATCGGCACGCCGAGGATGCGCTTGAAGTCGGTGAAGCCGTTGTTGCCGCCGAAGCCGGTCTCGTTGCGGAAGAAGAGCAGCATGGCGGCGAAGGTCATCGCCGTGGTGATGATCGAGAAGTACACGCCCTTGATGCGCGAGCGGAACGCGAACCAACCGAACACGAAGGCCAGCGCGCCCGGCACCAGCACGATCAGCAGCGCCTGCGCGATGAACAAGTCGGACAGCGCCCAGTGCCAGGGCAATGCCTGCCAGTTCAGGAACACCATGAAGTCGGGCAGCTCGCTCTTGTAGTTGCCGTCGGTGCCGATCTGGCGCATCAGGTACATGCCCATGCCGTAGCCGCCCAGCGCGAAGAACAGGCCATGTCCCAGCGACAGGATGCCGGTGTAGCCCCAGATCAGGTCCATCGCCAAGGCGCAGATGGCGTAGCAGATGATCTTGCCGGTGAGCGTCACCGCATAGTCGGACAAGTGCAGCGCATGGCCGTCAGGCACCACCAGGTTCAGCACCGGCACCAGCACGGCGATGACCAGCACGGCAGCGAGCACGGCGCTCCAGCCCTTGGGCCCGAGCAGCAGGCCGCGCTTCTGCTCCAGCACGACCGACATCGGCAGGTCAGGTGTCTTCATCACATCAAGCCTCGGCACTCCGGCCCTTGACCGCGAACAGCCCTTGCGGCCGCTTCTGGATGAAGACGACGATGAACACGAGCACCATGATCTTGGCCAGCACCGCCCCGGCCCAGCCTTCCAGCAGCTTGTTGAGAATGCCCAGCCCCAGCGCCGCATACACCGTGCCCGCGAGCTGGCCGACGCCGCCCAGCACCACGACCATGAACGAGTCGACGATGTAGCCCTGGCCCAGGTCGGGGCCCACGTTGCCCACCTGGCTGAGCGCGCAGCCGGCCAGGCCCGCGATGCCCGCGCCGAGCGAGAAGGCGTACATGTCGACGCGCGCCGTGTTCACGCCCACGCAGGACGCCATGCGCCGGTTCTGCGTCACGCCCCGCACGAAGAGCCCCAAGCGCGTGCGCGAGATCAAGAGCGCCATGCCGATCAGCACCAGCGCCGCGAACACCAGGATGGCGATGCGGTTGTACGGCAGCACCAGGTTCGGCAGCACCTGCACGCCGCCGGACATCCACGACGGGTTCTCGACGCCGACGTTCTGCGCGCCGAACATCGTGCGCACCGCCTGCATCAGCACCAGGCTGATGCCCCAGGTGGCCAGCAGCGTTTCCAGCGGACGGCCGTACAGCCAGCGGATGACGCTGCGTTCCAGCACCGCGCCGACAAGGGCCGACGTGAAGAAGGCGACCGGTATCGCGACCACGATGTACCAGTCGAACGCGCCTGGCAGATGCGCCTTGAAGAGGTTCTGAACGACGTAGGTGGCGTAGGCGCCGATCATCATCAGCTCGCCATGCGCCATGTTGATGACGCCCATCAGCCCGTAGGTGATGGCCAGGCCCAGCGCCACCAGCAGCAGGATGGAGCCCAGGCTGGCGCCGGTGAACAGCACGCCCAGCTTCTCGCCCCAGGCCAGCTGCGATTGCACGCTGTCCAGCGCGGCCTGGATCGCCGCCTTCACCGCGGGATCGCTCTCGGCGTTCAGGCGTTCCAGCAGCAGCGACCGGGTGGCCGGCTCGCTGCTGCCCGACAGCGCCTTGGCCGCGGCAATGCGCTTGGCCGCATCGTCCGACGAAATCAGCACCGCCGCGCGCAGCAGCGCCAGCTGCGCCTTCAGCACCGCGTCGGTCTCGGCCTTCTCGGCCTTCTCGATCAAGGGCAGCTTGCCCTCGTCGGCCTGGTCCTTCAGGTCGGCGATGGCCTTGGCGCGCGCCGCGCGGTCGGTGGACACCAGGCCCAGCGCCGCCACGGCCGCATCCAGCTCGCGCCGCATGCGGTTGTTGTTGACGACGTCCTCGGCATCGGCCGGCAGCGTGGCCGCCGCGCCGGTGGCCGCTTCCACGGCCTTGCCGTCCTTCACGATGTAGGCCTTGCCGCCGGCGGTCTTCACCTCGTCGTCGAGCAGCGCACGGACGAACGGCACCAGCGCCGGATCGCCCGCAGTCACTGCGGCATTCAGCGCGGTGATGCGTTCGTCGCTGTCACCGGCGGCGATCTTGCCGGCCTCTTCAGGCGTTAGCGCATGGGCCGGCACGAACAAGCACAGCAACCATGCCAGTAGCAGTGGAGCGACCCGGAAGTTCATCGAAGGGCAGAAGTGAGGGGACGCCAGCGGAGGGCGTCCCCTTGGGACAGACCGCCCGCGGCGGTCAGGGGCAGTCGTGAGCGAAGGGCCAACCCGGATCCGAGCTTGCTGGGTCCGGTTTGGTCAGCCCCTCGGGGGCCGGCGCCCCGCGCCGGGGGCTCACTTCTTCATCGGCACGTTGGCCTTGCCCTTGTTCTCGGGGATGTAGTCGCTCCACGGATCGGCCACCACCGGACCCTTGGTCTTCCACACCACGTTGAACTGGCCGTCGGCCTTGATCTCGCCGATGAACACCGGCTTGTGCAGGTGGTGGTTTTCCTTGTCCATCGTCGACGTGAAGCCACCCGGCGCGGCGTAGGTCTGGCCGGCCATCGCCGCGATCACCTTGTCGGTGTCGGTCGACTTGGCCTTCTCCACCGCGGCCTTCCACATCATGATGCCGAGGTAGGTGGCCTCCATCGGGTCATTCGTTAGTGGCTTGTCCTTGTGGCCGGCGATGCCCTTGGCCTTGGCGTAGTCGCTCCACTTCTTCACGAATTCGGTATTCGCCGGGCTCTTGATGGACATGAAGTAGTTCCAGGCGGCCAGGTGACCCACCAGCGGCTTGGTGTCCACGCCGCGCAGCTCTTCCTCACCCACCGAGAAGGCCACCACCGGCACGTCGGTCGCCTTCAGGCCCTGGTTGCCCAGTTCCTTGTAGAAGGGCACGTTGGAGTCGCCGTTGATGGTGGACACCACCGCGGTCTTCTTGCCCTCGGACGAGAACTTCTTGATCTTGGCGATGATGCTCTGGTAGTCCGAATGGCCGAAGGGGGTGTACTCCTCCATGATGTCGGCCTCGGCCACGCCCTTGCTCTTCAGGAACGCGCGCAGGATCTTGTTGGTGGTGCGCGGGTAGACGTAGTCGGTGCCCAGCAGCACGAAGCGCTTGGCCGAGCCGCCGTCCTTGCTCATCAGGTATTCCACCGCCGGAATGGCCTGCTGGTTCGGTGCGGCGCCGGTGTAGAACACGTTCTTGCTCAGCTCTTCACCCTCGTACTGCACGGGGTAGAACAGCAGCGAATTCAGTTCCTCGAACACCGGCAGCACCGACTTGCGGCTCACCGAGGTCCAGCAACCGAAGACCACCGCCACCTTGTCCTTGCTGATCAGCTGGCGCGCCTTCTCGGCGAACAGCGGCCAGTTGGAAGCGGGGTCGACCACCACCGGCTCCAGCTTCTTGCCCATCACGCCGCCCTTGGCATTGATCTCGTCGATGGTCATCAGCACGGTGTCCTTCAACACCGTCTCAGAGATCGCCATGGTGCCGGACAGCGAGTGCAGCACGCCGACCTTGATGGTCTCCTGCGCCTGGGCGATGGAGCTGAAGCCGAGCGTGCAGGCCGCGGCCGCCAGCGCGGTGAGGGATCGGGCGGCAAAGCGACGGGTGAGTTTCATCGGGTGGCACTCCTGTGGTGCGGTTGGGGTTGTCAGCGGCCGCAGGTTAGGGGGCGGCGCACGCGTCGGATATACGCAAGGTGTCGTAGATGGCGCTTGCACGCCGGCCGCCACGGCGCTGCAATCAGCCGTTGACTTGCTGGGACGAACACCGATGGCTCGCACCTACACCGCCACGCTGCCGAACGGTCAGACCGTCACCTACCGTGACCGCAAACGGCACTGGTGGGCGCTGTCGGTCGTCTTTACGCTGCTGCCTTTCGCGGGCATGGCCGCGCACCACTACAGCGGCTGGCAGATCGGCCTGGCGCTGCCGGTGGTCATCAGCTACACCTTGATGCCGCTGCTCGACGCCTGGCTCGGCGAGGACGAGAACAACCCGCCCGAGGCCGTGGTGCCGCAGCTGGAGGCAGACCGCTGGTACCGCTGGCTCACCTGGGCCACGGTGCCGCTGCACTACGTGGCGCTGATCGGCTGCGCCTGGTGGGCCGGCACGCGCGACCTCGACTGGTGGGCGCTGCTGCTGCTGGCGTACGTGATCGGCGCCGACTCGGGCCTGGGCCTGAACACCGCGCACGAGCTGGGCCACAAGCACAACAGATTCGAGCAATGGCTGGCGCGCCTGGCGCTCGCGGTGCCGGCCTACGGCCACTTCACGGTGGAACACGGCCGCGGCCACCACCGCTGGGTGGCCACGCCGGAAGACCATGCCAGCGCGCGCATGGGCGAAAGCATCTACCGCTTCGCGCTGCGCGAGCTGCCCGGCGGCATCCGCCGCGCCTGGGCGCTGGAGTCCGAACGCCTGCGCGCGCAAGGCCGCTCGCCCTGGGACCTGCGCCACAACAGCATGCTGCAGTCCTACGCCATCACGCTGCTGCTGCAGGGCGGGCTGGTCGCCGCCTTCGGCTGGGTGATGCTGCCCTTCCTTGCCCTCCACAACCTGGTCGCCTGGTGGCAGCTCACCTCGGCCAACTACGTCGAGCACTACGGCCTGCTGCGCCGCAAGCTGCCCAACGGCACCTACGAGCCGCCGCAGCCGCACCATTCCTGGAACACCAACCACCTGGTGACCAACCTGGCCTTGTTCCACCTGCAGCGGCATTCGGACCACCATGCCTACCCGTCGCGCCGCTACCAGAGCCTGCGCCATTTCCCGGACCTGCCCCAGCTGCCCAGCGGCTACCTGGGCATGTTCCCGCTGGCCTACATTCCGCCGCTGTGGTTCCGCGTGATGGACCGGCGCCTGCTGGCGCTGCCCCAGGTGCGCGGGGACCTCGACCGCGTCAACCTCGATCCGCAACGCGCCGCCGCGCTGCGCCGGCGCTTCGCGCAGGAGACCTTTGCATGAGCGTGACCTTGCGTTCCACCGGGCGCCGCCTCGGCGCCGCGCTGCTGGCCTTGGCCGCGGCCGGCGCCGTCCACGCCTTCGACCTGCAGGGCCACCGCGGCGCCCGGGGCCTGGCGCCGGAAAACACGCTGGCCGCCTTCCGCGCCGCGATGGCGGTCGGCGTCGACACGCTGGAACTCGACGTGCACCTGAGCGCCGACGGCATCCCGATGGTCACGCACGACCCGGCGCTGAACCGCGACATCACCCGCACCGAGCAGGGTGAATGGCTGCCCGCCCCCGGCCCGCTGGTGAAGAGCCTGACGGCCGAGCAACTGCGCACGCGCTACCGCGTGGACCGTGCCCGGCCCGACAGCAACGTGGCGAAGAACTTCCCCGACCAGCGCCCGAGCGAGGGCGAGCGCATGCCCACGCTGCAGCAGGTGCTGGCCCTGCTGCGCACACCGGGTGCCGAGGCGCTGCGCGCCAACATCGAGATCAAGATGAACCCGCGCAACCCGGACGACACGCCGCCGCCCGAGGCGGTGGTTCGCGCCGTGCTGGACGTCGTCCGCGCGGCCGAGGCCGAGCGCCGCGTCAGCATCCAGGGCTTCGACTGGCGCGTGCAGCAGCTGGTGCAGAAGCTGGCGCCGGAGATCCCCACCGCCTACCTCAGCACGCAGCGGCCCAACTCGGACAACATCAGCGACGGCGCCTGGACCGCCGGCTTCGACCTCAAGACCCACGGCACGCTGCCGAAGATGGTCAAGGCCGCCGGCGGCGCCATCTGGAGCCCGAACCACAACGACCTGACGCCGATGCTGGTGACCGAAGCCCACGAACTCGGCCTGCAGGTCATCCCCTGGACCGTGAACAACCCGGCCGACATGGCGCGGCTGATCGACTGGGGCGTGGACGGCCTGATCACCGACCACCCCGAGCGGGCGCGGCAGGTGATGCAGGCCAAGAACCTGAAGCTGCCGGCCAGGGTTTCGCAAGACAGTCCGTGAAAGAAGCCGGGCAATCGCCGCTGCGGCCTACTGCAGCAGCGGAATCGCGCTCATGTGGCTCTCGAGGCGCCGTTGCTGCTCGGCCGTGAATCCCGCTTGCCGACGGACGGTTCGCCACCCCTCTCTGATGTCATGCACAGCAGCGTGAACTGTGTCCACAACCGTCCGCTCATCCACGGCCAGCCTGCGCGCCAGCCGCGTGAACGACTGAACGGACACGTCGGTCCACGCCTTCGAACGAGAAAGGTTGAGTGCCAGGAGATCGTTGGGCAGGTACTGAATTGTCGACACAAGATCGTAGGCAGGAGACAACTTGGCGTCGCCTCCTGGGGAATACATGAAGCTCCAGTTCTTGAGATGGGCATCTCCGTTTCCTGATGCGATCACGAAGACAAGGCGACGAAGGAGCTCCCTCAGTTCGCCCACCCCGGCGACCGCCAGGACGATCGAAGCGACGGTCTCATAGTTGGCGGCGTCGTACTTCCTATCAGCGAATACACCCAGCACTTGCGCCATGTCTTCAGTGTGAATCCTGCCGTCCGGACTGCGATCGAATCGCCGCACCGCATAAGCCTTCCTTTCAGGAAGCGAGTGCACCGAAGCCGGCAATCCGGACACACTGCTCAATTCAACCAGGGCGGTTTCCGGAACCCGCAGGCCGCTGGCGGCGGCCCAAGCCATCGTCGCGAACTCATTCTCGGGAACATTCGCGAAACGAGCGTCAGGCAGTTTGACGATCCAGTCGCCATCACGCCCCTGCGCGGGAATGGTCAATCCTCGCTCATGGCGACGAGCTGAAAATTTCAGTTGAACCCCTGCGAGCGAGAAGCGCAGTCCTTCTTCGAAGCCGGACGAGGAAGTGTCGAATTCGAGGTTTGGCAAGGCCAGCTGCAAAGCGGAGGTTCCAAGGATCCGAACCGCGCCCGGCAGATCCTCCCCAAGAAAATGAAGCAGGTGAAACTCCCGTCCCGATGGCACACCGGCTTGATTGGCCACCAATTCTCGCAACGGGCCTTCCGGCAAGAGGTTCGAGAACCATGGCGGAACACGAACGCGGCTGCGATAGGCCTCTCGAGGTCGATCGATGAACTGCTGGCCCAACACCGGTCTGGGAAAGGTGTTCAGATATGACTCTGCCAATCGAAACTCGGAAAGCTCGCCAGACCTGAGCGTCAACGTGCCCACTGGAAGGTCATTGAGGAGAACCTGCAGCTCATCGACCCGTTTCATGGATCTCCTCATCATCGGGCACGAGCAGATCATCCAACGCCGGCCGGTCGGTCGCACCCCACTGCGCCCGACTCAGGAAGAACGAAGAAAAGCGAGACAGCAACCGCTTCGTACGCAGAATCAGGAAACCCTCGCTCTTTCCTTCGCGCAATTGCGCAAGGCAATCGTCATCGATGCCATGCGACGCAAGCAGCGTCGGATCACGCACTTCCAGCACCCGTCGCCGGACACCCGGTCGGCGCGGATGCACCAGCCGGTTCGCCACCGAGAGAAATGGCTCCTTCTCATCGTTTTTCCCGGGTTCGAGGAGTTGGATGAGAGGGTTTTCGGTCGACGAATCATGAGCACCGAACAGCTGCGGCAAGGTCAGCAACTCGCCTGACCAGAGGTCACGCGGAGCCAGATCCAGCAGCGCCAGGGCCTGCAGTTTGCTGGCGGCGTGCCTGAAGTTGAATGGCTCGGACAACGAAGGGAGCTGCTCGGCTTCGGTGCCCACCATCGCCAGGAGTCCCTGCACGGACCGGGCTTCGTGGCCCGGCTGGATGAGGTCAAGCGCTCTGCGGGTCGAGACCGTGTCGCCACGGTGTGCTCCAGAAAGTGCTCCCCTCCACAGCCACCTCACCAACAATTCGCGCGATCGATCCGACGGTTGCCGGAAGGTATGAAAGAACTTGCCCAAGGTCACCAAAGGCTGCTTGTAGGGCAACAACTCGTAGTGCCCAATGCCTGCCTCTCGCTTGAGGAACACGACGACCTCTCGCGCAGCCGCGGCAGTTTCGGCGTATGCCGCTTCCGCTTGGCCGTCCTCCAGGCGAAGGCGCCGCTGACCTGCGCGGTCAGCCACGTCGGCGCCCTGAAGCACGCGCAGAAGCCGATAAAGAATCTTCTCGTCGATCCTGCCGAATGCCAGGTCGTTCAGACCGTCCGCGATTTGCGAAATTGTCGCCGGCCGCAGTGTCGAGCGAGCGCCATGCAAGGCATCGAAAACTTCCGATGCCTCCAGCCTCTTGCCGGAAGAGTTCGAGCGCGCGAATATTTCACGCAGGGTGCTTTCGCTGCGACTGGGGACAATGTACGCGGGAATGTCATATTCCCTCAACCGCTTCCCGAGCATGATGGCTACCTGACGCCGCGACTCGCTGGCCAGCGGATGCGCAAGAATCCATTGAATCAGCCGTTCCGAGTCGAGCAATTCCGTTGACGGTAGCCAGCGAGCCGCGTCCGCGGCAAGCTCGCCTTCCTTCGGGGGTGCGATGAATTGGCCTTTGTCCAAATCGAAGTACAAGGCAAAGGAGTCAGGCTCACCGGCATGCGGCAGCAAGGTACGCGCAAGTGACGTGATGCGTTGCTGCCCGTCTACGACCCACCATGCGTCGTCGCGACCCGCACCGGAAATGGCAAGGTTCCCGAAGTGAAGCTCACCAGGATCCGCTCGGGTTTCCCAAAACAACAAGGTGCCGACCGGATAGCCTCGATACATGCTGTCCAGCAGGAGCTTCGCGTCGTCGCGCCCCCACTTCAGGGCGCGTTGGAAGGCGGGCACACGCACCCGGCCACGACGCACCTCGGCCATCAAGTCTTCCAGCTTGATGGTCCTCGCCTGAGGCCGTTGTTCCAGCAGTTCGCTCTCCAGTTCACCGAAAGAGGCAGACATGTGTGACTCGCCAATCGAGACCCATTATCTTGGAGCGCCCCATCAAAAGACAGCGCGGCAACCTGGACAGGGCCACCCGGGACAGGAACTGAGGTGAATCAAGCTGCGGTAGGCTCACAACCCCGCCCCGCCCAGCCCTGATGACCCCTAACCGTAACCGCCCCGACACCTCCACCCAAACCTGCCAGCTTCCGAACGGCGTGCGCATCATCGCCGTGCCCATGCCCTGGCTGGGCAGCGTCAGCCTCAGCGTCTTCGTGCGTGCCGGCAGCCAGCATGAAAGCGCGCGCTTCAACGGCATCAGCCATGTCGTCGAGCACATGGCCTTCAAGGGCACCGAGGTGCGCGACTGCCAGCGCATCAACCTCGACGCCGAGCGGCTCGGCGCCGAGGTCAATGCCCACACGGACAAGGACCACACGGCCTTCCACATGCACGGGCTGGCGCCGCATGCGCCGGACTTCATGCGCATGCTGGCGGACATCGTGCGGCACAGCACCTTTCCGGAAACCGAGCTGGAACGCGAGCGCCAGGTGATCCTGCAGGAGTTCGCCGAGGACGAGGACGACCCCGTCTCCGCGGCCTACAAGCTGTTCGACCGCAACTGCTTCGGCCACCACCCGCTGGCGCAGCCAGTGATCGGCACCCGCGCCAACATCAGCCGCTTCCAGCGCCGCGACCTGCTGGAGTACGTGCGGCAGCACTACTCGGGCGGCAACGTCGTGGTGGCGGTGGCCGGTGCCATCGATGCCGACGCGATGCTGCGCGAGGCCGAGGCCGCCTTCGGCACCATGCCCCCGGGGCCGGAGAACCGTGTCGCCCCGCCCGAATGGCGCGGCGGCCTGCGCCAGAAGCGCCAGGCCGGCAGCAGCCAGAGCCACGTGGTGCTGGGCTTTCCGCTGCCCTCTCTGGCCGCCGACGAAGCCGCCGGCACCGTGGCCGCCGCTGTGTTCGGCGAAGGCATGAGCTCGCCGCTGCTGGACGAGCTGCGCGAACGCCGCGGCCTCGTCTATCACGCATCCTGCTCGGCCGACATCCTGCCCGCGGCCGGCCAGTTCGTGGTCGAGGCCTCGATGGCGCCCGAGCACCTGGACGCCTTCTTCGACGCGGTGGGCACGCTGCTGCTGCAGCACGCCGAGCGCATCGACGAGGTGGCGCTGGAACGCGCGCGCAACCAGATCGCGGTGCGCGAGCTGCGCACGCAGGAGCGGCCCTTCCGCCGCCTGGAAGAAGCGGTGCAGCAGCTGGCGGTGCTGGGCCGCGTGCGCATGCCGGCCGAGCAGCAGGCCCGCGTGCTGGCCGTGGACGAGGCGGAGGTGCGCGCCACCTTCGCCCGCATGCTGTCGCATCTGCCGGCGGTGGCGGTGGTGGGCAAGCTGCGGCCCGGCGCGGGCGAGCGCTTCATGGCGCGCCTGGCCGGCGGCTGACCGCTGGCCGGCCGCGCCAACCGCGCCTGCCGCCCGGCACAATCGTCGCCACCGCGCCCAGCGCCCGCGCCAAGCCATGGCACCCATGCCCACGATCCCGATGTCCCCGACCGACCGCTCCGCCGCCCCGCCGCACGACCAAGGCCGCGGGCCGGCGGCGGACACCCGCAGCTGACCGGAGACGCCCCGATGTTCGTTCGCCTCGTCTTCATCCTCGGCGGCATGCTGTTCGCCGTCATCGTCGCGGTGCTGATCGTCGCCGCCGCGCGGCCCAGCGACTACCGCGTCGAACGCTCGGTGGTGCTGAACGCGCCGCCGGAAAAGGTCTACACGCTGATCGAGGACGTGCGCCGCTGGCCCGACTGGTCGATGGACGAGATGAAGGACCCGACACTGAAGCGCCAGTTCTTCGGCCCGGCGCGCGGCCTGGGGGCCGGCTTCGACTGGTCCGGCGCCGCGCACTCCGGCAAGGGCCGCGCCACCATCACCGAAGCGGTGCCGCCTTCGCGCCTGGTGGTGAAGGTGCAGGTCGAGGAGCCGTACCGCGACAAGAGCATGCTGGAGATCCGCCTGAGCCCGCACGAGCAGGGCACGCAGCTGCAGTGGGCGGCTTCGGGAATGATGTCGTACTTCACCAAGGTGACCACCACCTTCACCACGATGGACGCGGTGATGGGGCCGCGCGTCGAGGGCAGCCTGGCCAAGCTGAAGCTGCTGGCCGAAGGCTGAGGACCGGGCACCCGGCCTCCGCACCTTCCCAGCACCGCTACAACAGCTCCGCCGACACCACCAGCGACCACAGCCACAGCTTGAAGCGCAGCCAGCTGCCGTACTCCGGCTCGCTCTCTTCCGACACCTCGCGCCCGTCGCGCAGCCCCACCCAGCGGATGCCGCGGCCGTCGTCCTGCAGCTTGAGCTCGTAGACGCCAAGGCGCGCCATCGGCGAGCAGCAGCTTGTTGTGCACGCGTGGGCGGCCGGCGGATCGTTCGTCATGCCTGTCGTCTCCCTTGTGGGCGCTGTGGCGGCGCTCCACGAGCCCGGGCCCGGCCGGTTTCGGACCCGAAGGCCCTGGCGGGCCGTTGGGCTCGCACCGCAGTGCGAAGCACGGAGCAACCCAGAGCCCCGCCCGGCCGCCCCAATAGCGAATACCGGAGGGCGCAGCGTGGCCTCCGTCACGGCGCACGGCGCAGGGGCGCGCCGCTGGAATCCCCATGCCATCGCGGCCCGAGGCCTGCATGCGAACATCGCCGCCCATGCCCCAGCCCCTCGCCCCGCCCCTGCGCCGCTGGTGGTGGCGCGGTCTCTTCGCCGCGCTGCTGTCATTCAGCCTGCTGGCCGGCTGCGCCACGCTCGACGAGCAGCAGCGCAAGTGGATCTTCCAGCCCACCGACCGCACCTGGCGTGGCGGCCTGGCCGCGGCCGAGGGCATGGACGACGTGTGGATCGAGTTTCACTCGCGCGAGGCCGGCCAGGCGGTGAAGCTGCACGGCCTGTGGCTGCCGCAGGCGCGGGCCGACGCGCCGGTGCTGCTGTACCTGCACGGCGCGCGCTGGGACGTGCGCGGCAGCGCGCACCGCATGCGCCGCATGCACGAGCTGGGCTTCTCGGTGCTGGGCATCGACTACCGCGGCTTCGGCCGCAGCAGTGCGGCCCTGCCTTCGGAAACCATGGCCTACGAGGACGCAGCCGCCGGCTGGGCCTGGCTCGCGAAGCAGCGGCCGGCCGCGGCGCGCTACATCTTCGGCCACTCGCTGGGCGGCGCCATCGCCGTGCACCTGGCGGCCGATGCAGCCGACGCGGCGGGCCTGATCGTCGAAGGCAGCTTCACCTCGATCCCCGAGGTGTTCAGCCACTTCAAGTGGGGCTGGCTGCCGCTGGGGCCGCTGATCACGCAGCGCTTCGAGGCGGCCGAGCGCATCGCCCACGTGCGCGTGCCGGTGCTGATCGTGCATGGCAGCGCCGACCAGCTGATCCCGCCCGCGCTGGGCCGCGCGCTGTACGACCGCGCGCCGGGCCCGAAGCGTTTCGTGCTGGTCGAAGGCGGCTCGCACCACAACACCAACACGCTGGGCCAGGCCCAGTACCGCAGCGCGCTGGCCGAGCTGTTCGGGCTGCGCGGCCACGCCGCCGAATAAGGCTGTGGGTGCCGCGCCACGCGCGGCCGCGCAGGCTGGGCACAATCCGCCTCTTTCCCTGACGCGCGAGTTGCGACGCCCGATGTCCGACACCCCCACGCCGACGCCGGCCGCCCTGCCGGCCGATGCCCCCGCGATCGACGCCACCACCCCCGGGTCCGCCCCGGCCGATCCCTCGGCGGCCGCGCCCAGCGAAGGCGCCGTGACGGTGGCGACTGCAGCGGCTGCAACCCCCGCGCCAGCTGCCGCCGCCGTGGCGCCCGACGACGGTGCCGCCGCCGAGCCCACGCCGGACGACACGCCAGCCGTCGCCCCAGACGAGGCGGCCTCCGCATCGCCCGAGCCCGAGCCCGAGCCCGAGCCCGAGCCCGAGACCGAGACCGAGCCCGAGACCGAGACCGAGACCGAGACCGAGACCGAGATCGAGACCGAACGCGCGGCCGCGCAGGGTGAGCCTGAAGCCGACGGCGCGCCCGCCACGGCCGCCGCCGCGGCCTCATCCAAGTCCGCCGCGCCCGCGCCGGACCCGGTGGTGATCGGCGAACGCCTGAAGGCGCTGTTCCCCGCGCTGTTCGCCGGCGCGCCCAAGCCGGTGAAGCTGCGCATCCAGGAAGACATCCAGGCCCGCGCGCCGGGCCAGTTCAGCAAGCGCGACCTCTCGGCCTTCTTCCGCCGCCACACGCTGGCGGGCAACTACCTGGTCGCGCTGACCAAGGCAACCGAGCGCTTCGACCTCGACGGCCAACCGGCCGGCCCGGTCAGCGATGAGCACCGCCATGCCGCGCAGGAAGAGCTGCAGCGCCGCCGCGCGCGCCGCGAGGCCATGCGGGCCGCGGAGCCGCCTCGGGGCCGGCCCCGAGGCGATGCACCTGCGACGGCGACAGATGGCCAGGCCGGCCGTTTGCCGCGGCCTGAGGGTGCGCCGCGGCCGCCGAAGGGCCGCCCGCGCCATGACCAGCGCCCGCCGCGGCGCGATGGCCGGCCGGTGCCCCCGGCAGCAGGCGACCGGCAAGCGCCTGCGCACGCCCACGCCCGCGCGCACGCTGCGCCCCAGGCCGAAGCCGGGCCGCAGGCCGACGGGCAGGCACAGGCGCCCACCACCGCTGTGCAAGCCGCCGGGCAACGGCCGCCGACGGCCGCGGCACGGCCGGCGCGGCCGGCGCGGCCGCAGCAACACCTCGACCCGGCTGAGCAGCAGGCCCGGTGGAACCGCGCGCGCCTGCTGCGCGACTTCGAGAGCACGCGCCTGACCACCGCCAATTTCTGCGTGCTGAAGGGCGTGGATCCCAAGCAGCTGGACGGCTTGCTGGCACAGGCCCGCAAGGAAGCGGCCGAATTCCCGCCCCCGCCCGCGGCCGACCGGCGTGGCCCACCGGGCGATCACCGCCCGCAAGGCGACCGGCCTGACCGCCCGCGCGGCCCGCGCGGTCAGCAGGATGCGCGCGGGGGCGCAGGCCCACGTGGTGACCGTCCGCCGCAAGGCGACCGCCCGCCGCGCCGCGAAGGCCAAGGCCGCCCGCCGCGCGGTGGCAAGACGGGCTCTTAGGCGAGCTCTTAGGCAAGCGCTTGGGCGGCCTCGCGCCGCAGCCAGTCGATGAAGTGCCGCACCCGCGCCGAGTCGCGGCCGCGGCCCACGGCCAGCGCGTAGCTGCCGCTGGCGATCCGGCCCAGGCCGCCTGATGGCACCGGGCGCAGCGTGCCGGTCTGCAGCAGGTCGGTGATGAAGAGCTCCGGCAGCACGCACAGGCCCAGCCCCTGCGCTGCAGCCTGGATCGCCAGCACCGTGTTGTCGAACCACAGCGTGGGCTCCCAGTCCGCCGCGGGCTGGCGCTCGGCGGCCGCCCAGGTCGGCCACAGGTCCGGCCGTGAGCGCGCGGCAATGCGCGGCCAGCGCGCCAGGTGGCGGCGGCCAGCCGACGCGCCAGCCGCGGGGTGAGACGCCGCCGCCACCAGCACCGCGCGCTCGGCCAGGAAGGTCTCCGAGGGCAGGTCGCGCAGCTCGTGCGTCTCGCGGCGGATGAAGACATCGGCGGGCGAGCCGACGTCGATGTCGCCGTTGGTCGTGCGCACCTGCACCTCGATGCGCGGATGGCGCTCGGCGAAACCGCGCAGGCGCGGGATGAGCCAGTGCATGGCCAGGGTCACGCCGCAATCCACACGCACCAGCGAAGCACGCGCCGCGCGCCGCGGACCGCCGGCGAGCAGCTCGGCCAACAAGGCCAGCGGCGCCGCGGCGCGCTGGTGCAGCCGCTCGCCCGCGGGTGTCAGGCTGACGCGGCCGGGCAGGCGGTCGAACAGGGTTGCGCCCAGCTGCGCCTCCAGCGCCTGCAGCTGCCGGCTCACGGCGCCGGGCGTGACGCACAGCTGCTCGGCCGCGGGCCGCACGCCGCCGGCCTGCACCACGGTGCAGAAGACGTGCAGGGCGTTGAGCGGCAGGCGGGCGGTCATCGGTGGCAGCGAAGCCGTTGAGTTCAGCTCAACACATCTTCGCAGAAATGTGGTTTGCCGCCGCGCGGCGCGCTGACCACACTGCGCCGCTGTCGCCCCCTTGCCGCCCGCCTCCACCGATGCGCCTGCCCCGCTTCATCCCGGCCCTCGCCCTCACGCTCGTGATCTCCTGGGGCAGCCTCTACTACGCCTTCGCGCTGCTCGCGCCGCCGATGCAGGCCGAGCTGCAGGCCAGCAACCAGGCGCTGATGGGCGCCTATTCGCTGGGCCTGCTGGTGTGGGGCCTGGCCACCGGCGCGGTGGGTGCGCTGCTGCCGCGCATCGGCGGGCGCGTGCTGATGGGCGCCGGTTCCCTGCTCGCCGGGCTGATGTTCCTCGCCCTGGGCCGCGTCGAGTCGGTGGCCGGCTGCTGCCTCGTGTGGTGCGGCCTGGGCGTGGCGATGGCGATGACGCTGTACGAGCCGGCGTTCGCGATCGTCGTGCAGGCCTGCCCCGACGACCGCCGCCGCTGCATCACCGTGCTGGCGTTGGCGGGCGGCCTGGCCAGCTCGGTGTTCTGGCCACTGACCGCGGGCCTGGTCGAGGCCTTCGGCTGGCGCGGCACGGCCAGCGCGCTGGGGCTGCTGCAACTGGCGGTGTGCGCGCCGCTGCATGCAGGGCTGCTGCCGGGCCGGACCGCCCAGGCCCGCAGCACGGACGCGCCGCCGCCGGCCCAGGTCGGCGCGGGTACGGCCGCACCACGCCGCGTGCTGCTGCTGCTGGCGCTCGCCTTCTCGGTCAACGGCTTCGTCACCGCGGCGCTCGCGATGCACGTGATCCCGCTGCTGCAGGCGCGCGGCGCGGCGCCCGGCACCGCGGTGGCGCTGGCCGCCTGCATCGGGCCGATGCAGGTGCTGGGGCGGGCCCTGGAGTTCCTCTCCGGCAGTGCGCTGGACGCCAGGCGCCTCGGCTTGCTGGCCCTGGGCCTGATTCCGCTCGCACTGGGTGCGCTGTGGCTCGCGGCCTGGCAGCCGCTGCTGTGCGGCCTGTTCATCGTCGCCTACGGCACCGGCCTGGGCCTGATGACCATCGTGCGCGCGACGACGCCGCTGGCCTTGTTCGGCCCCGCGCGCTACGCCGCCGTGAGCGGCGCGCTGGGCTCGCCGGCGCTGCTGGCGCGCGCCGCCGGCCCGCTGGGCGCCGCGTGGCTGCTGGGCCACCTGCCCGGCGCCGGCAGCGTGCTGCTGCTGCTGGCCGCCGCCGGCGCGCTGGCCACCGGCGCCTTCATCCATGCCTGGACCATCGGGGCCCGCACCGCATGAACACCACCCTGCAACGCTTCGGCCATCCGGCCGCGGTGATCCTCGAGCACCGCCACTGGGTGGTGCTGATCCGCCCGCGGCAGACCACGCCGTACAGCGCGGTGATCGCCGCGACATCCTCGGCCGAGCGCCTGGCCGACCTGGAGCCCGCCGCGGCGGCCGAACTGCCCGCCACCATCGCGTCCTACGAAGCCGCCGTGCGCCGCGTTGCCCCGGCCTGCAAGTTCAATTACCTGGCGCTGATGATGGTGGATCCGCATCCGCACTTCCACGCGATACCGCGTTATGAGCGCGGCATCACCATCGACGGCCTGGTGCACGAGGACCGCGATTTCCCGCGCCCGCCCGACGTGCTGCGCGGCCTGGCCATCGACGC
>Ga0196963_10000681_pt1 | contig 27611 bp, 21 predicted proteins | sample S1_5metaG_FD_148600 | JGI IMG/M metagenome (GOLD analysis project Ga0196963, IMG submission 148600) | Soil microbial communities from Anza Borrego desert, Southern California, United States - S1_5 | ecosystem: Environmental > Terrestrial > Soil > Desert | place: USA: California | collected...
CGCCAGCGCGGCGATGCGCTCCGCCACCGGCCGCAACGCCGTCGTCCAGGCGCGACCGACGCGCTCGAGCCAGGTGTCGACGGCGAAGGACGCGCCGGTCGCGTGCAGGCGCACCCGCGGCGGGTCGTCGAGGTCGGCGGCGGTGAAGCCGGCGGCGCAGCCGGGATCATCGGCGCCGCTCAGGACCAGGCGGTGGTCGAGCGCGCGCTGCGCGCGCAGCCGGGTCCACCAGTCGGCGAGGATGGCGCGCTCGTCGCGGCCGGTGTCCGCATCGAGCGCGATGACCTCGCCGACGATCGGCTCGACCGCCGGTCGCGTCGGCAGCGCCCAGATCCGGGCGTGGCCGCTCGTGGCGATCAGCAGTTCCGCCGGCGGCTCGCGGCGCGTCGATCGCGGCTGCCGCACGGCGTCGATGCGCACCAGGCGATCGATGCCGTAATCGGCGAGGACGCGCAGCGCCGCGTCGTCGTCGAGGCGATCCGCGGCGCTCGGATACTGCATGCCGATGCCCAGCGAGGCCGCGGCTGGCGTCAGGCCGGCCAGCGTCGGCGGGGCGAACAGCAGATGGAAGGCGTTGGCCACCTGCCAGCCGCCGGCGCCACGCCAGCGGTCGCAGGCGTAGCGGTGCCAGCCGGCCTCGTCGTCGATCACGGCCCGGCTGCCCGTGGGCAGATGCGGCGCGATCTCGGCGAGGACCGACTCCGGCGTGGTGTCGCTCGGCTGCGGCCAGGCCGTCGCGAGCCCCGCCACGCATCCGATCCACGCCGCCGCCACCCACGCGCGACGCAGCGGCGACCGAGCGCTCAGCGCCGACCAGGCCGTCGGCGCGCATGCCGCGCCGGCGATCATCAGCAGCAGCAGCGCCGGCGGGTGCAGGCGGTAGGCCTGCGCCGCCGGTGGCAGCAGGGCACGCCCCACCGGCAGCGCCGCCACCACGGTCAGCGCGAGCGCCGCGACGACGACCACGACGACCGCTGGCGTGGCGATCCGGCGCACGGATGCGACCGCCGCGAGCGCGACGCAGCCCACGCCGACCTGGAGCGCCGCGGCGCTGCCCTGGCGCCAATCACGGTCGATCAGCAGCGGTCCCGCCAACGCCAGGAAGGCATCGGTGCCGGTGCGTTGCAGGAACCACGGCGCGGACAGCTGGCGATCGCCGGTGACGATGATCGCCGAGACCGCCATCGCCGCGCACCCGATACCGAGCGCGAGCGTCATCGCGATGAGGCGCGGCCGTCGCCAGGCGGCGACGGCGAGCACGACCCCGCCGGCGATGGCGCTGAGCGAGTGGACCGAGAGCAGCGCCGCCCAGATCAGCGCCAGCCACGGATCCGGGCGCCACCGCCGCGCCTCGACGTCCTCGGTGATCGCCGCGGAGCGCCCGGCCAGCAGCGCCAGCAGGCACCACCCGACGCCCTGGTTGACCATGCCCATGCCGGTGAGCGCCGACAAGCCATGGCCGGTCGCCAGGTCGGCGTTGGGCACCGCCAGGAAGGCGACGCCGGCGAGCGCGCCCGCGTGGCTGGCGAGCGGACGATCGCCGCCGGTCAGGCGCGCCGTCGCCCAGGCGCACGCCAGCGGCAGCGACGCCGCGCTGGCGATGATCACCGCGACGGCGATCAGACGCGACGCATCCACGGCTCCGCATGCCGCCGCCAGCGCACTGAATGCGCCGAGCAGCAGCTCGAACGGCCACGCGTAGCCGGGGACCGCATCGTGCCCCAGGGCCGCGCCGCGATCGTACGGCCACAGCACGCCGTGGCCCAACGCGTCGCGGTACAGGTCGATGGTCGCGATGTGGCCATCGAGATCGCTCGACGGCCAGCACTCCGGCGCGACCAGCGACTGGCTGCCGATCGCGGCGATGACGGTCGCGGCGATGATCGGCGCCAGCGACGGACGCGCGCCGGTCACGTCGACGCCACGGCGAGCAGCGAGCTGCCCGGCATCCCGCACCCGTGCCGGGCGGCCCCGCGCTCGAGCGCGTAGAGCAGGCGGTTGAGCGGCGACGCCGCTTCGGCGACGACGTCGTGCCGCCGGCCGAGGACGCGCGACAGGATCATGAGCGGCAGGCTGCGCGCGAACATCCAGCGCATGCGCGCGCGGCCGAAGCCGGCATCGCCCAGCGCGCGGCGCAGCGAGCGCGCCGTGTAGCGGCGGCGGTGGCGATGCAGGCGATCGTGCTCGCCGAACAGCCAGGGGTGCGCCGGAACGGTGGCGACCAGCGAGCCGCCCGGGCGGAGCGCCGCGCGCGCCTGCCTCAGCGCCGCGACATCGTCGTCGAGGTGCTCGAGCACGTCGAGCAGGAGGACGACGTCGAAGCGCTGTCCCGCGACGCGCGCCAGGTCTCCGGCGTCGCCGGGAACGACCTCGACGCGGCCCGGCCGCGACGCCGCCAACGCCGCCAGCGCCGCCAGGGCATACGCGTCGTTGTCGAGCGCCGTGACCCGGCCGTGCCCCGCCAGCATCGCGATGTTCGCGCCGGTCCCGGCGCCGATCTCGAGCAGCCGCAGCCCGCCGCTGCGCGGGTGCCGCGCGATCACCTCGCTGACGGCTTCGCGCCGCACGCGGAACCACCAGTGCGCCCCCTGCGCGCGCAGCATCGCCGGATAGAGCTCGGGACTCATCGCGTCGTCATCACGAGGTCAGCGCGTCAGGGCGGCGCGTTCATCGCCGACGTCGATGGCGCCGCGCACCGCGCCCTCGACGGTGCGCTCGAGGTAGAGCGGGCGGCGCTTGACCTCGCGGTAGATGCGCGCGACGTACTCGCCGATCAGGCCGATGCCGGCCATGTTCAGGCCGCCGAAGAACAGGATCAGGCACAGCGTGCTGGCGTACCCGGGCACGGTCGCGCCGCCGGTCAGGCGGTGGATCACCAGGAACGCGGCGTAGCCGACCGCGCCGAGGCACGCCACGGCGCCGAGCCAGAGCAGGCCGTGCAGCGGCGCCGGCGAGAAGCCGGTGATGCCGTCGATCGCCAGGGTCACGAGCTTGCCGAGATGCTGCTTCGGAGCACCGGCGGCGCGCGCCGGCCGGTCGTAGGCCACCGCGCAGCTCGACCGGCCGACCCAGGCGAACAGCCCCTTGGTGTAGCGGCAGGTCTCCGGCAGGCGCATGAGGTCGTCGATCGCCGCGCGGTCGATCAGGCGGAAATCCCCGGCGCCGCGCGGGATCTCGACGTCCGCCAGGCGTCCGATCAGCCGGTAGTACGCGGCGGCGGCGCAGCGCTTCCACAGCGGGTCGCGGCGGCTGCGGCGCACGCCGTAGACCACGTCGTAGCCGGCGCGCCAGCGCGCCAGGAACTCGCCGATCACCGCCGGCGGATCCTGCAGGTCGGCATCCAGCGGCACCACCACGTCGCCGCGGCTGCGCGCGAAGCCGGCGACCAGCGCCGCCTCCTTGCCGAAGTTGCGGGTCAGCGACACCAGCCCGAGCCGGCGATCGCGCGCCATCAGCCCGCGCCAGACCTGCGCGGTCGCATCGCGCGAACCGTCGTCGACGAGGATGACCTCCCACGGGCAGGCCAGGGTTTCCAGGGCGGCGCCGAGCTCGCGATGCAGGCGCTCGAGTCCGTCGGCCTCGTCGAGCGCGGGGATGACGACCGAGATCAGCGGCCGGGCCGGACGGTTCATCGCCGCAGCCTAGCGGCGGACGAGGTCGCGGAATGTTGGCGGCACGTGGCGCGGACGCCTCCGGCATCACCCCAGGCCGGCGGCGCGGCGCAGGCGGTCGTTGATGCCGACGCCCAGGCCGGCCTCGCGCACGGTCTCGGCGACGATCACGCGCACGGGCGAGTCGTCGAGCCGGCGCAGCGCGGCGAACAGGTTGGCGGCGGCCTCGTCCAGGTCGCCGGTCGGTGAAAGGATCTCGACGTGGCGCGCCGCCGGCGGCAGGTCGTCGCCGCGCAGGGCGAGGTAGCCGAGCGACGCGTCATCCGGCCACGGCGCGCCGCGCTCGCGCAGGATCATCGGCAGGCGCGGCGCGTAGTGCGATGCGAGCATCCCGGGCGATTCCATGGCGACCGACGCCGCGCGCTGCGCGCGATCGCCGAGCGTCACGGGGACGTCCAGCGCGGTGGCGATCGCTTCGCGGGTCACGCCGCCGGGACGCAGGATCACCGGCGTGGGATCGGGACGCAGCACGGTGCTCTCGATGCCGACCGCGCACGGCCCGCCGTCGAGCACGATGTCGACGCGGTCGCCGAGCTGCTCGCGCACGTGCGCCGCGGTGGTCGGGCTGATGCGGCCGAAGAGGTTCGCGCTGGGCGCCGCCAGCGGCCGCCCGCTCGCCCGGACCAGCGCCAGCGCGATCGGGTGCGCCGGACAGCGCACCGCCACGGTCGCGAGCCCGGCGGAGACCAGCGCCGGCACGACGTCCCGGCGCTGCAGCACCAGGGTCAGCGGTCCTGGCCAGAAGCGCTCGGCGAGGCGTCGCGCGCTGGCGGTCGGCACCGCCACCGTCCACGCGTGCTCCGCATCGCCGACGTGGACGATCAGGGGATCGGTCAACGGCCGGCCCTTGGCGACGAAGATGCGCCGGATCGCGTCCTCGTTGAGCGCGTCGGCGGCGAGGCCGTAGACGGTCTCGGTCGGCATGCCGACGAGGCCGCCGGCGCGGATCACGGCGGCGGCTCGGCGGAGGTCGTCGTCGTGCACGCGTGCATGCTGCCCCAGCCACCGCGACGACCAAGCCTGCCGTCGGCGTGGGCACGGGCGTCGCGCGGTGCGCGTCGACCGGGCACGCGCGGCCCTGGCGAACGGCCAGGGGTGGAACGACCTTTGCCTACGTCTGGCGGACCAGCCGCCATGCCTACAACCTCGCGCCAGGAGTCCCCCATGCGTCTGCTCGCCGCCGCCACCCTCTGCCTCGCCATCGCCGCCGCTCCGGCCGCGACCACGCCCGCCGCCCCGCCGGACAAGGCGCAGGTCGAGGCGCTGATCGGCCAGGCCCAGACCTGGCTGCTCGCGCAGCAGCAGCCCGACGGCGCCTTCCTGCCCGGCAACCAGTTCGCGGTCGGCATCACCGCGATGGCGGTCGAGATCCTCAGCCGTCCCCCTGCCGCGATCGCCGCCGACGACGCGCGCATCGCCAAGGCGCTGGCCTACCTCAAGGGCAAGACCCAGGCGGACGGCGGCGTCTACGATCCGCAGGAGGATCTCGGCAATTACGGGACCTCGTTCACGCTGATGGCGGCGACCGCGGCGCAGTCGCAGGATGCCGCCTGGCTGGCGGGCATGCAGCGGTACCTCAAGGGCCTGCAGAACCAGGACGCCGACGCGATCCACGAGGGCGGCATCGGCTACGGCTCGAAGGGCAAGGGCCACGAGGACCTCTCGAACACCAGCGTCGCCGTCGCGGCGCTGCGCGCGTCGGGCGTCCCGGCCAACGATCCGGCGCTCGAGCGCGCGCTCAAGTTCATGGAGCGCTGCCAGAACCTGTCGAGCGTCAACAAGGCCGACTGGGCCGGCACCGACGGCGGCGCGGTGTACGCCCCCGACGAGAGCAAGGCCGGCGGCAGCCAGGATCCGAAGGCCGGACAGGCGGGGCAGGAGCCGCCGGCGATGACCAGCTACGGCTCGATGACCTACGCCCTGATCAGCAGCTACCTCGCGCTCGACCTCAAGCCGGACGACGAGCGCCTGAAGGCCGCGCTCGATTGGGTGACGCGCAACTACCGCTTCGACGGCAACCCCGGCATGCGCAAGGGCCGCGAGCTCGAGGGGCTGTTCTACTACTACGCGATGATGGCCAAGACCTTCGACGCGCTCGACCTCGAGGAGGTCACCCTGCCCGACGGCACCAAGGCCGATTGGCGCGCCGACCTGTTCGCGGCGATCAGCGAGAAGGCCATCCCCGCCGACGGCGGCGTGCAGTGGATGAACACCGAGAAGCGCTGGGGCGAGAGCCTGCCGCACCTCGCGACCGTCTACATGCTGCGCGCGCTGAAGTCGATCCACCATGAGCTGTGAGGCAGCGTCCGCGGCCTGCGAGGCCGCGGACCGACGGGAGGATCGCGACGCGGGTCCGCCACCACCGTGACGGACCCGCGCCCTTTCCGGGGGCTCCCTCAGCGCAGCGTCAGGATGAACGCGTCCGCATCGCCCTCGCGGCGCGGAACCGGCCGCGACGGCGCGCCGACGACCTCGGCGCAGGCGGTCGAGCGCGTCGGCAGGCGGATCGTGCCGCCGGCGTAGGTTCCGCAGGCCACCGCCGCCCCGAGCGGGTCGTGCGCATCGCGCGCCAGCCAGCGATCGCCCACGCGCAGCACCGCCGAGACGTCGGCCTCGACCTCGCCGGCGCCCGTGAAGTCGATGGCGGCGATGTGCGCGCGCCCGGGCTCGTAGCGGTTCGGACGCACGACGACCCAGGCGCCGGACGGGCGCTCGCGGCACCAGGCGTTGTCCGGATGGCGCGACGGATCGACTCCGGACAAGGCGCCGAGCACGTGGTTGCCGGTGATGACGTCGGCGTCGCCGATGAAGGCGAAGGCGAGGCGCGCGACGATCCGGTTGTCGCGGATGTCGGCCCCCTGCACCCCGCGGCCATAGCCGAGGTCGAGGCCGATGCCGCCGTCGTGGTAGGCGACGACGTTGTCGCGCACCACCGGATCGCGGGCGACGCGCCCGCCGCCCACCAGGATGCCGCGCGTGGCCTCCGAGATGGTCGAGATCACGCCGTTGTCGAGCGCGATGTTGCCGACGATCACGAAGCCATCGAGCGACGCGCGCTCGGAGCCGTAGACGTGGATGCCGTGGCTGTACTGGCGCACGATCAGGTTGTCCGAGAGGGTCTTCGTGCCGCGCTCGTTCTGCGCGTGGATGCCGTGGCCGTGACCGCGATCGGGCGCGTCGAACCCGTTGTGCCAGATCACGCAGCCGTGGATCTCGACGTCGACCGCGCTGGACCACGCGCCGATCGCGCCGGCGGTATCGTGGACCATCAGATTGATCAGCTTGATCCCGGTCGCCGTCCCGGAGAGCCCGACGTCGATGCACCCGCCGCGCGGCGCGTGGCCGTCCACGCCGTGGGTCGCGGTCCAGCGCTCCGGCGCCGAACTGGTGATCTCGAAGCCCCAGTACCAGGCGTGCGCCCCGAGCACGGCGATGCGGTTTCCCGGATTGGCCCCGGTGTCGAGCACGACGCGCTCGCCCGGCGCCGCGCGCACGACGATCGGCGCCTCCGCCGTGCCGACGAGGCGCGCGGTCAGCATGCCGACGACCGGGTAGGTGCCGCCGTGCAGCCAGAGCGTGTCGCCGGCGCGCACGACGGCCGGGTGCGACAGCGCCGTCGCCACATCCCATGGGTTGGCGCGCGAGCCTTCGTTGATCGGCGCGCCATCCACCGCGACGTGGAACTCGGCCGCGGCAAGGGCGCCGGACAGGACGAGGAGGAGGACGAGGCGCGGAGGCATGGCGGGTGATGCGTGGGGGCGAGGCGTCGCGCGGCGACAAGACCGCGTGGCGCGCTCGCGTCAACCTGGCGCCGTCAGGACCGCGGCGGCGTAGGAATTCAGCGCAGGACGAAGCCCGGAGGCGCGTCAGCGCAGTTGGAACGCGAGCACGTACGGGAGATCCATGCGCGGCAGCTCCGCGACCAGGCCGTCGCCATGGTCGGCGCAGCGGATCTCGGATCCGTCGTCGAGCAGCCAGGCGGCCGCGACCTGATCCGGCGCGAACGGGACGTGCAGCGCATCGCCGGGCGCCTGCCAGACATGCGCGTAGCGGATGTCGCCGCGCGCCGTCCACGCGCCCCACGTCGGGACGCCCAATCCCGCCTCGCCGCAGCCATACAGGGCGGTGCCGTGGCGGGCGACGTGCTCGCCGAGGCCGCGCAGGATCGCAGCGGCCTGGAGCGGCACCGAGCCATTGGCGTCGATAGCGACGTGGACCAGGCAGTTCGCGCCGGCCGCGACGCAACCGACCGCCTGCCGCCACAGGGTCTCGGAATCGATCCATTCGCGGTCGTCGCGGGCGTAGCCGTGATGGCGGTTGAGCAGCAGGCCCACCTCGCGCGCGCCAGGCCGGCCGGGGAGCTCGCCGTCGGACGAGGCGATGTCGACGTCCTCCACGTCGCCGAGCCCGTCGGTGAGCATGACCTGCGGCTGCAGGCCGACGGCGACGTCGACCAGCTCGCGCATGTTCCAGTGGTCGCGGGTGACGTCGGCGCAGCCCGATTCGAAGCGCAGCAGATCGACGCGGCCGTAGTTCGACATCAGCTCGCGCACCTGCCCCTGCACCTGGCGCAGGTAGCGCGTCGCGTCGCGGGGGCGACCGCGCTCGCGCGGATCGTCGCGCAGCGGATGCAGCTGGTCGACCGGATGGTCCGGGTGGTGCCAGTCGAGCAGGGCATAGCTGAGCCCGATGTGCAGATCGGCCTCGCGGCAGGCATCGACGGCCTCGAGCAGCGCGTCGCGCCCCAGCGGCGTCTCGCGGACGGTGAAGTCGCTGTGGCGGCTGTGGAAGAGCGCGAAGCCGTCGAAGCTCTTGGCCGGCAGCACGACGTAGCGGGCGCCGGCGGCGGCGGCGAGCCGCGCCCAGCGCTCCGGGCGGAAGCGCGGCGCGGCGAATCGGCTCAGGTGCCGCGCGTAGTCCTCCGGCGCGACCTCTTCGCGGTGCTGCGACCACTCGCCGCGCGCCGGGATGGCGTGCAGGCCCCAATGGAAGAACACACCCAGGCGCGCGTCGCCGAACCAGGCGGTGCGGTCGTGCTCGGCGCCGCTGCCGGCGATGGTGCGCAGCGGCGCGGCGGTCGTGCGCGGCGGCGGGGTGGTCGTGGTTTCCATCACCACGCATGATCGCGGCGGGGTCGTTGGAAGCCACGGACGGCTCGGCAAGTTTGTGCACCTCGCGCGCGGAACGCGCGCCGGACGCGGCGCTCAGCGCAGCAGGCGGGCCATGGCCAGGTCGACCAGGCTGGGAACGAAGCCCATGGCGGCGAACGCCGGCCGCGACCACCACGCCGGCCAGCACTCGGGACGCGGGCGGCGGATGGCGCGCAGCATCGCCCGCGCCACGGCGTCGGCGCTCTGGCGCGGGCCGGTGGCCACGCCGCTGGCGTCGCCGCGCCCGGCGACGGCCTGGAACTCGGTCTCGGTGCCGATCGGGTGGACGCTCGTCACGGCGATGCGTCGGGGGCGCTCCTCGACGCGCAGCGCTTCGGCCAGCGAGAGCTGCGCCGCCTTGGTTGCGCTGTAGGCCGCCATCAGCGGCGCGGCGCGCCGGGCGAGGCACGACGAGACGATGACGATCTGCCCGCGCCAGCCGGCCACCGGATCCTGCGCGCGCATCAGCGGCAGGACGGCGCGGATGCACTCGACCGTGCCGTCGAGATTGGTCGCGAACATCGCCCGCCAATCCGCCGCCGAGGTCGCGGCCACCGGCTGGTGCAGGCCGAAGCCGGCGTTGCACACCAGCGTGTCGATGCGACCGAAGGCGGCGCGGGCCGCGTCCACGACCGCGGCGCAGTCGGCGGCGATGCCCACGTCCGCGCGCACGCAGCGATGGCCGCCGCCGTGCGCGGCGTTGAACGCGTCGAGCCGGTCGAGCCGGCGCGCGGCCAGCGTCAGGCGCGCCCCCTGCGCGGCGAGGCGTCGCGCGAGCGCCAGACCGATGCCGGCGCTGGCTCCCGTGATCACGATCGACATCCCGGCGATCGCGCGTGCCATGGCGGCAGCGTGCGCGAGGTGGACGCATCGCCAGCCGAAGCTCGTGCTCGCGGCGGCACCGGCGTGCGCGGGGACTGGCGTGCCGCAGGCCGGGGGTATGCTCTGCGCGTATGGCGAACGCGATCCCCGAACTGTCCCCGCACGCGCTCGCCAGCCTGCTCGCCATCGCCGAGCACGGCTCGCTCAGCGCCGCGGCGCGCGCGCGCGGGCTGACCCAGCCCTCGATCAGCCGCCAGATCCAGGATCTCGAGGCGCGGCTCGACACCGTGCTGGTCGAACGCACGACGCAGGGCGCGCACCTGACCCCGGCGGGCGAGATCCTGGCCGAGGGCGCGCGCGAGATCCTCACCGGCCTGGCGGCGCTGCCCGAACGCGTGCGCAGCCGCGGCGCCGAGGTCGCCGGCAAGGTCCGCCTCGGCACCATCGACTCGGTCGGCATCTACGTGCTGCCGCCGCTGCTCGCGCGCTTCATCGCCGAGAACCCGCGGGTCGACGTCGAGGTGGTCTGCCAGTCGAGCCCGAACCTGATGGCGATGCTGCTGGCGGACGAGCTCGACGTCGCCATCGGCACCACCGAGCACGCCAAGCTCTCGTGCGAGCGCCTCTACCAGAACCCGGTCGTGCTCGCGTACCCCGGCGGCATGCCCGCCGACCAGGTGCCGACGACCATCGCCGAGCTCGCGCGCCGCCGCGTGGTGACGTTCCAGCGCGGCCTGACCATCCGCACGCTCATCGACCAGGCGTTCGTGAAGGCCGGGCTGCAGTTCCAGCCGGTGATGGAGCTCGCCAACGTCGAGGTCATCAAGGCGATGGTGCGCTCCGGGCTCGGCGTCGGCATCATCCCCGACGGCTGCGTCACCGGGTTCGAGCTGAACACGGCGGCGATCAAGGGCCTGTCGGTCTCGCGCACCATCCGGCTGCTGTTCCGTCCGCAGAACAGCGCGCTGGCGTCGACGCGCATGATCGAGTGCCTGCGCCAGCTGCGCACGCCGTGACGCCGCCGCGGCGCTGAGCCGCCGGATCGACGCGCGGCGCGCGGAAGACGCGCGGTTCCGGCAACGGAGGCGCGCCGCGCGGCGATCCAGCGTCATGCGCGTGAGACGGGAACCGCAGGCGGCATCGTCCGTCTCACGTGCCATGCGCGCGTGCATCACGCCGACCGGACCGGCACTGCCGGCATCGCAGCTGCCGCGTAAGGCACACCGTCGCGCTGCCGTCGCCCTGTCATGCGAACGTCAGCCATGCGTAACGCGTTTGTCAGGCATGGTTGACAGGCCGATCCGACGTTTCGCGGTTATCGCTCTAAAGGGCGGCCGCGTCGTCGTTTCAGCGGATTTGCAGAGTCGTCGTGCGATCCCTAGCATGCGCCACGAACCCCGAACCGGGAGGCCGTCATGACCCAGTCCTTCTCCTTCTGCGTCGGCTGCACCCAGAGCCGCGAACGCGGCCGCACCACCTGCTTCTGGTGCGGCACCGCGCTGGGACTCGGTCGAGAACCGTCGGCCGATGAACGCTTCGCGACCTCGCCCGAGGGCCGCCAGGCGCGCATCGAGCAGAGCATGTCATCGCGCCGCGAGTCCGACGAGATCGACGCCTGCGTCGCCGCCGCGATCGCCGGACGCCTGCGCGTCGGCGCCGAGTTCACCCATGACGAGCTGGTCGAGCCGAGCGGCCTGAACACCTGCGCGATCAAGTTCGCGCTCGAGCGCCTCGCCACGCGCGGTGTCGTGCGCCAGGCCGGACGGGTGCAGGTGCGCTCGCAGCGCTTCCGCACGATCTGGCGCGTGGTCGTGCCCGGAGACGCCGCGGCCACGGGGACTGGCGCGAGCGCACCGACCGGCGACAGCGCTGACGGCGGGGCCAGCGGCGACACGGCGAATGCCGCCAATGCCGGCGCCGCCGATCCGCCCGCGCCGGCTCCGCGGCGCCGCGCGCGCACCGCCCCGGCGGCGCGCGCGCGGGCATAGGGAAACGCCGGGCGCCGGCCGATCGCGGCGGCGCCCGGCTGTCCGGCGTTCATCGTCGCGATGAAAGTACGCGACGGCTCGTTTCAGCCGATCACGATCGCCGGCCATGGCAGCGAACGGCGAGGAACGCGAGGATTTCATCCGCAGGTGCCTGATCGCGGTCCTGCTGACCGCCGGGGTGATCATCCTGCTGGCGCTGGTCGCCTTCGGCGCCCACGTGCTGCTGCTGGGCTTCGCCGGCATCCTCGTCGCGATCTTCCTGCGCTCGCTCGCGGGGGCGCTGTCGCGCTGGACGCGCCTGCCCGAGGGCTGGGCGACGCTGCTGACCGTCGTGCTGCTGGTGGGCGCGGTCGTCGGCTTCGGCGTGTGGATGGCGCCGAGCCTCATCGAGCAGGTGCAGCAGTCGAGCGAACGCATCCCGCAGGCCATCGACAAGCTGCGCGGGCGCCTCGAGCAGTACACCTGGGGGCGCTGGCTGATCGCCAACATGCCGTCGGGCACCGGCCAGACCGGCGGCCTGCTCGGCCGCCTCGCGTCCTTCGTCTCGACCACCGTCGGCAACGTGGTCAACGTGCTGGTCGTGGTCTTCGTCGGCCTCTACCTGACGGCGCAGCCGACCCTCTACCTGAACGGCCTGATGCGCCTCGTCCCGCCATCCCGGCGCGGACGCGTGGCGATGGTGCTGACCGAGACCGGCTACGAGCTGCGCTGGTGGCTGTTCGGCCAGATCATCGCGATGCTGCTGATCGCGACGCTGGTCACCCTCGGCCTCTGGGCGCTGGGCATCCCGATGGCGCTGCTGCTCGGCGTCATCGCCGGGCTGCTCAACTTCATCCCCAACTTCGGCCCGATCATCTCGGCCGTGCCGGCGATCCTCCTCGCCCTGGTCGAGGATCCGACCAAGGCGGTGTGGGTCGTCGGCCTGTACATCGCCGCCCAGCACTTCGAGACCTACCTGATCACGCCGATGATCCAGCAGCGCAACGTGCAGCTGCCCGCGGTGCTGACCATCATCGCGCAGGTGCTGATGGGGCTGTTCGTCGGCATCATCGGCGTCGCGCTCGCGACCCCGCTGGTGATCGTGGTCATCGTCCTGGTCAAGATGCTCTACGTCGAGGACGCGCTGGGCGACCGGCTCGAGCTGCCCGGCGAGAACGTGCAGCGGATCAAGGACCACGAGCTGACGTAGGGCGCGTCAGCACGCGGCGCGCGGGGAACTCGAGGTCCCACGGCTCGTCCTCGGTCGGCGCGTGGTAGGTGCCGATCCACGCCCAGCGGTCGCGACCGGACCTCGACGGCGTCGAGCCGTGCACCAGCCGGTCGCTGAAGAAGATGCCAGCCCCCTGCGGGATCGGCACGGCGCGTTCGTCCACCGGGTTCCAGGCGCGGCGCGAGGCGACGTGGTGGAACTCGTTGTTGGTGCTGGCGAGGTCGCCCGGCGCCGGCTCGAGCGCCAGGCGGTGCGAGCCGTCGACCACGGTCAGCGCGCCGTCGTCGACGCCGACGTCGTCCAGCGCCAGCCACAGCGAGAGCTTCGTGCGCGTTCCCGGCCAGTAGAACCGGTCGATGTGCCAGGGCGTCGGGAAGGTCTTGCCGGCCGACTTGAAGACCAGCTTGTCCGAGATGAAGGCGACGCCGTCGTCCATCAGGGTCGTCAGCGCGGCGAGGATGTTGGGGTGCGCGACCAGGTCGTGGAACACCGGATTGCCGGCGGCGAGGCCGACGTAGACGGTCTGCTCCTGGTTGGCGAAGGCGCGCCTGGTCTCGGCCGAGGCGCGCTTGAAGGCAGCGCACTCGGGCGGGGTGAGCAGCCCCTCGACCACGGCGTAGCCGTCGCGGTCGTAGCGCTGGCGCAGGTCGGTCGTCATCGCGGTCTCCAGCCGGCAGCCTAGCGTCCGGCGACGGGGCGGCGTTCGCGACTTCGCCCGCTCGAGTTCGCAATTCCGATCATGGCGGGGCTGGTGTAGGCTCTGGCATGGCCACGAGCGTCGGCGAATCGCCGGTCGAGAGCGTCCTGCTGGTCGAACTCTACGAGCCCGGCTCGGCCGGGTTCCGCTTCGATGCGACGTCGCTGCCCGGTCACCTGCTGCACTACATGCTCGACGGCCGCGTGCGCCAGGAATGCAACGGCCGACGCTACGAACTCGGCGCCGGGAACGTGCTGTGGTACCACGAGGATGAACTGGTCCGCGGCGAGGTCGTCGCCGGCACCTGGCGCTTCTACTCGATCCTGGTGCGCGCCCCGACCCTGCCGCCGCCGGGCGACGACGCGCGCGTCGCGACCGATGAGGACGGGACGCTGCGCGCCCACTTCGCCGCCGCGCACGCCGCGATGCACGACCCCGCGCTCACCGAGGCGCGTCGCGCCTTCGCCGTCCACGCCGCGGTCAACGCGATCTTCGCCCGCCTCGCGCCGAGCGACGCGCCGGCGGTGGTCGACGCCAAGGCGCGGCTGTGGTGGCACATCGAGACCATGGCGCGGCGCCGCCTGCACGAGCGCCTCGACCTGGCCGCGCTCGCGGCGTTCGCCAAGACCAGCCAGCCCAGCGTCGTGCGCTCGTGCCGCGCCGCGGTCGGCACCTCGCCGATGAAGCGGCTCAAGCGCCTGCGCCTGTCCCTCGCGCGCGGACTGGTGCAGCGCTCGGACCTGGCGATCGGCGCCATCGCCACGCGCGTCGGCTACGGCCGCGTGCACGAGTTCTCGCGCGACTACCGCGCGGCATTCGCCGCCTCGCCACGCGCCGACCGCCAGCTCGCCCGCGATGCGCCGGCGCCGGTGCGAGCGCGGCGTCCCGCGCGTTGACCGCCGACGCGCGGGCGATGGGATCGGCGCATGACCATCGCCTTCGAGCAGACCATCCCGATCCTGCGCATCTTCTCGCTCGACAAGATGCGCGAGTTCTATCTCGACTGGCTGGGCTTCACGGTCGACTGGGAGCACCGCTTCGATGCCGACCTGCCGCTCTACCTGCAGGTGTCGCGCGCCGGGCTCGTCCTCCACCTCAGCGAGCACCACGGCGACGCCACTCCCGGATCCACGGTGTTCATCCGCATGCGCGGCATCGCCGAGCTCCACGCGGAACTGAGCGCGAAGAAGTACCGCTACGCGCGTCCCGGCCTCGAGACCGAGCCGTGGGGCCGCACGGTCACGGTCGGCGATCCGTTCGGCAACCACCTGCGCTTCTGCGAGAAGCCCTGAGCCTCAGCCGGCGCCGAACTGCCTGATCCCGCGCAGGTCCGCGCCGTTGAACAGGCGGATGTCGTTGATGCCGTGGCGCACCATGGTCAGGCGCTCCATGCCGAGGCCGAAGGCGAAGCCCTGCCATTCGCTCGGATCGATGCCGCCGGCGGTCAGCACGGTCGGATGGATCATGCCGCAGCCGAGCAGCTCCATCCATTGCGCGAGCCGGCCTTCCCCGCGCGTCAGGCGCACGTCGACCTCGAAGCCGGGCTCGACGAACGGGAAGAAGTGGGGGCGCAGGCGCATCTCGATGTCGTCGCGCTTGAGCAGCGCGGTGAGCATGGTGCGGATGACGCCGACCAGGTGCGCGACGGTGATCGCCTTGTCGACCAGGATGCCTTCGACCTGGGTGAAGGTGTTGTCGTGCGTCGCGTCGACCGCCTCGTAGCGGAAGACCTTGCCGACGACGACCTTCCGGAACGGCGGCCTGGTCACCGGATAGGTCCGGCTCTGCACCGCGCTGGTGTGGGTGCGCAGCAGGCGCGGCGCGTTGGCGGTCGGGTGCGCCAGCCAGAAGGTGTCCTGCGCGTCGCGCGCCGGGTGGTCGGCGGGGATGTTCAGGCGGTTGAAGTTGTTGTCCTCGAGCTCGACGTGCGGCCCGTCGATGACCTCGAAGCCCATGCTCTGGAATACCTGCTCGACCTCGTGCGCGACCTGGCTGATCGGATGGATCGCCCCCGGACGGCGGACGCGCTCGGGCAGGGTCAGGTCGATCGGCTTGTCCTGCGTGGCCGCGGCGAGTTCGCGCGCGCGCGCGGCGAACGCCTCCTTGATGGCCTCCTGCGCCGCGTTGAACGCCGGACCGAGCGCGCGCTTGTCCTCGACCGACGCGGCCGCGAACGCCTCCTTGAGCTCCTTCAGGCGTCCGTTGCGCCCGAGCAGCGCGATGCGCACCGCCTCCAGCGCCGGCGCGTCCGCCGCCGCCATCAGTCGCGCCACGCCGTCGCGCTGCGCCGCCTCGAGATCCTCGCGCAAGCCCATGCGTCCCTCGTCGCGGCACGCTAGGACGGCGCGCTGTCGAACCAAGCCGCGGCGGACTTGCCGCGTCGCAGGACGGGAATACGACGTCTGCGCGCCCAGCGCGCGGAAAGGAGCGATGCCATGAACCTCGACGTCCCGTTCGCACCGCTCCCGGTCGCGCCGCCGCTACCCCTCGCCTGAGGACCGCGACCGCCCGGGAGCCCTGTCCCGGTCGGATCCATGTCCAACGAAGTCCCCATCCCCGAGGCGGCGGCCGAGCTGCGCCGCCGTCGCCTGATCACCCGCATCCATCGACCGCCGCTGTGCAGCGGCAAGGAGGCCACCGTCTACCGCTGTTCGGCGCATCCCGCGACCGGACGCCCCGACGTCGCGCTCAAGATCTACCGCCCGCTCACCGAGCGCGCCTTCCGCGCCGACACCATCTACCGCCATGGGCGCAGGACCGGCAGCAGCCGGGTCGATCGCGCCATCGACGCCGGATCGACCTTCGGCCTGCGCTGCCAGGCGCGGCAATGGCAGGACTGGGAGAAGCGCACCCTGGCGCTGCTGCGCGCGGCCGGGGCGGACGTCCCCGAGCCGATCGCCCTGGTCGAGGGCGCGCTGCTCATGGAGTTCATCGGCGACGACGAGGCGGCGCCGAAGCTGCACGAGGCGGCGATCGAGGCCGACGACCTCGCGGCGTGCTGGCTCGCCATCCGCCGGACCGTGCGCTGCGCGCTGCGGGTCGATCGGGTGCACGCCGACCTGTCCGCCTACAACGTGCTCTGGTGGCGTGGCCGGCCGATCGTCATCGACTGGCCGCAGGCGGTCGATCCGCGCGAGAACGACGCCGCCGAGCGCCTGCTGCGTCGCGACCTCGCGAACATCGCCGGCTGGTTCGCGCGGCGCGGGCTCGACATCGATCATCGCGCCGAGGCCGACGCGTGCTGGAGCGCCTGGCTGATGGGCGAGCCGTTGAGCTGACGCTGCGCGGCCCCGGCGCCACGCGCGCCGGGGCCGCCATGTCATTCCCAGCGCGCGAAGCGCTCGCGCCAGCGCGCGATGGCCGCGTCGATGACGGCGCGGTGGACCTTGTAGGCGATGGCGCCGCCGACCAACGCCGCGCCCAGCAGCAGGACCAGCGCGCCCAGCGCGGCGATGCGCGTCTCGCGACCGGCGTGGCCGATCGCCTGGGCGACGATCGCCACCAGGTCGAGGGCGACGCCGGCGAAGCCGAGGGCCAGGTACAGGCGTACGCGCAGGATGCCACCCAAGGCCATCGCGAGCAGCGACAGCGCCAGCAGCGTCGCGTGGAAGGCGACGCGGTGGCTCGGATCGGCGAGCACGTACCAGGCGCTCGATCCCAGCATCGCGGTCAGCGCGACGAGGCGCACCGCCGAGCGCGTCGCCGGCGCGGTGTGCGCGGCGAACAGCTGCGTCAGCACGAGCACGCCCAGGCAGACCGGCACGACGTAGGCATGGACTTCGCGCACGTGCAGCTTGGCGGCGAACAGCACGAGCATGAACGCGACCGCGCCGCCGACCGCGACCAGGTGGTACGGCGAATCGCGTTCCCCGCGGCCGAGCCAGGCGAACAGCGCGCTGTGCAGGCCGATCGCCACCAGCGCCAGGTCGGTGCCGAGGCCGTGGGACACCGTCCAGCTCAGCGCGAACGCCGGCGCGATCAGCAGCAGCGCCGCCAGCGGCAGGTGCTGCGCGCGCTCGCCCTTCGGGACGAGCTGCTTGACGCCGGTCGCGATCGCCGAGCACGCCAGCGTCGCCCAGACGTCGTATTCGAGCTTCCACCAGTCGGTGGTCAGGGCCAGCTGGCGGCGCACGACGACGACCGCGACCACCGCCATGGCCTGGCCGAGGACGTTGGCGAGCAGGCTGCGCTCGCGCGCGCCGCAGCGGAACCAGTCGATCGCCAGACCGGCGGCCAGGCCCAGGTGCGCGGCGAGGCCGAGCGGCGACGCCGCGCGCTGGTGATCGACCAGCAGCAGGACGGCGGCTGCCGCCGAGGCGATCCACCGCGCCGTTGTCGCCAGCGCATCGCCGTCGCGGGCGATGATCCGTGCCACCTGGTGCGCGATCAGCGGACGCGTCGGCGCGAGCGGTCGGAGCGACCGGCGGATCATGCCGATCGCCACGCCGGTCAGGGCGACCGCGCACGCCGCCGCGAGCCATGGCGTCCGCACCGCGAGATCGATCGTCCCGCCGGAGCGCGCGCCCGACCAGAACGCCAGCCACGTCGGCGCCGCCAGGACGGCCAGGCAGGCGACGACCTCGACCGGATGCCGCGGCCGATCGCCATCGCGTGGTGTCGCCGCGGCGAGCGCGGCGCCGACCGCGGCGACGACCAGGCCGGTCGCCGACCACGGATGCTGCCACGCGATGTGCCACGCGGCGAGCGCCGCGAGACCGGTGATGACGACGTCGCTGCGGCCCGGCGCCAGCCACGGCGCGAGCGGCGCGCGCAGCGCGGCCTGCAGCGCCCACCACGCCAGCACCGCCCAGACCGCGTGCTCGAGCGCCAGCCGGCTCGGCCACCACGCGTCGGCGTGCAGGGCGACGGCGATCAGCGCCGCCGCTGCCATGAGCTCGCGCGAGCGGGCGCGGACGATGCCGAGGTGGATCAGCACGCTGGCCAGGCCGGCGATGAGCGGCGCGACGTCGCGCGGATCACGACCGGCATGGACCCCCCACGCGGTGGCGACCGCCGCCCCGACCAGCAGCTCGTGGCCCCACATCCGGCGCAGATCGATCCAGCCCTGGCCATCGACGCCGGTGAGCCGGCGCGCCAGCGCCGCGAGCGGCGTGGCGCGGGCGACGCCGACGATGCCGGCGTGCGCCAGCGCGACGGCGCATGCCGCGGCGATCGCTGGATGATCGATCGGGCCCAGCCCGGGGATCGCGGTGAGCAGGAAGAACCCGCCGGCGATGACCGCGCCGCCGCCGAGCCAGCCGCACCACGCGCCGGAGCCCAGCCCCTGCTGGCGCAGCGCCATCAGGCCGAGCGCGATGGCCAGCCAGCTGTTGAGGTGGTAGAGCCGGACATCCGGCACGACGTCGGGGAACGCGACCGCCTGGAATGCGGGCCGGAAGGCGTACATCGCCAGCACCGCCGCGGTCGCGACCACCGCCGAGCGCAGCCAGCGACCCGCGCCATTGCCGGCTTCGTCGAATTCGGCGCGCGCGTGGAACCATACCGCCGGCAGCGCCAGCGCGATCAGCGCGGCTCCCGGCGAGCGCAGCCACGGGATCATCAGCGCGGCGCACCACACGGCGACGGCGATGCCGGCGTGGTAGCCGATCTCGCGCCGCGCGCCGCGCTCGGGATCGGCTTCCGCCCGCGCCGCGCGCCGGAACCACCACCCGGCGAGCGCGGCCATCGCGCCCGAGACCAGGAAGCGCCACGGCGACATCGTCGGCAGGTCCGGATCGACGAGGTAGTTCAGGCCGAGCGCGACCAGGATGGCCGAGGCGAGCGTCAGGCGCAGCGGTTCGGCGGTCGCGCGCAGGACCCCGCGCAGCGCCGCGGTCTGCACCAGGGTCAGGCCGAGCCCGAGCACGATCGGATGGGCGTGATCGAGGTCGAGCTTCGCGCGCCAGTCGCCGAGCCCCAGGCGCATCAGGTGGATGTTGCCGATGGCCACGGCGGCCGCGACCGCCCACAGCGCCATCGGCGCGCGCAGCGTCCAGCCGATCACGGCGGCGACGGCGCCGGCGAGGTACGGCGCCGGCAATTGCGCCCACGAGCGGCGATGCCCGGCGTCGGCGGAATGCAGCGCCAGCGCGACGGCGCCGACGATCGCCGCGGTCGCGAACAGCCACGGCCACGCGAGCTGCCGCACCAGCGGCGTCGGCCCGCGCACCAGCGTCGGCCACCGCGCGGCGAGGCCCTGGCCGATCGGCACGAGCATGGCCATGACCAGCGCGCCCGCCGCCATCCGCCACGGCTCGGTCGCCTGGAACCAGCGTTCGTCGGCGGCGTCGCCTCCCGCGGCGCGGTCGAGCAGGGCGATGTAGCCCAGCGCGACCGCCAGGATCGTGAGCTGCGGCGCGGCCTCGGCGCGCGCCGCCAACGCCAACGCGACGACCGCCAGCCCCGGCACCAGCGGACCGGCGTCGCCGGCCATCGCCGCCGGCACCAGCACGCACGCCAGGATGGCGATCGCGGCCGACGCGCCGCGCTGCGCCGGGCAGATCACCGGCCACAGCCGGCGACGCAGCGCGGGCGCGACCTCGACCAGCGCGGCGACGAGCAGCGAGCCGATGACGAACAGGTACGGGGCCGACGAGGTGGGCAGGCGCGTCGCGCGCGCGAGCGTCGTCCCGATGCCGGGCAGCCCGACGGCGAGGGCGGTGATACCCGCCAACCCCCACGCCAGCCAGCCGAACAGCAAGCCGTGGTCGCGCAGCGCGAGCCACAGCGCCGCCGCTCCCGTGAGCGCCGCGAGCGGCAGCACGCGGCTCCAATCCGGCGCGCCGGCGAGCGCGATCAACGCGCACGTGCCGGCGACCGCCGTGGTGCCGGCGAGCATCAGGCGTGCCGGATCGGCGAGCACCGGCGCGGCCCAGGCTTGACGGCGCGCGAACGCGGCGAGCGCGATCTCGCCGACGGCGACCAGTGCCAGCACGATCGCGAGCGTGTCGCTCCACGCGGCCGGCTCGGCGACGCGCCCGTGGATCGCGGCGGCGCCGAGCACGAGGCCGCCCCATCCCAGCCACGTCGCCCAGGAGCGGCGCGCGTACGCCGCGACCAGCATCCACGCCGCGCCGCCGAGCATGATCGCGCAGCCGGTCCTCACCGGCGGCTGCGGCCAATGCCGCGCCAGCACCACGGTGTCGAGCTTGACCAGCAGGAACGTCGCCGCGCCGATCAGCGGCCAGGTGACCAGGGTGTGATCGAGCCGGCGCAGCGGGAACTCGATGGTCGCGGTCAGGCGATCTCCCGGTGCGAGCGCGGCGAGCCGCGGCGAACGACGCAGCCGCAGCGCCGCCGCCGCCAACAGCAGCGCGCTCCCGGCGCCGCCCAGTCCGCTGCCGAACGCGATGTCGAGTTGTTCGAGGTTCGCGCGCAGCTCGGGCAGCAGGATCACGGCGATGCCGATCGCCATCGCCGACGGCACCAGCGACCGCGACGTCCACGCCGCGTACGCGAGCACGGCGGTCATCGCCAGCGGGCCGAGATGGTCGAGCGCCACGAACAGCGGCGTCGCGTCGACCACGCGCTCGCCTTCGATCAGCACGCGCAGCGCCATCGCCGCCACGGCCAGCGCGCCGTAGGCCCAGAGCACGGTCGACCGCGCCGGCCGCGCCGCGCCGGTCGGGAACAGCCGGCACCAGGCGATCCACAGCACGGAAAGGGCGGCGAAGCCGGCGACGAGGTGGTTGCCGTGCAACGTGCTCCGGTCGAGATCCACCAGCCCCACGTACGGCAGCGCCGCAGCCGCCAGCGCCATCGCCACGTGCGTCCAGCCGGTGCCGGCGCCGCGCGCATGCCAGCCGGCGACCAGCGCGCACGCCGCGATCGCGCCGGCGGTCGCGAGCGGCGGCGAACCGAGGTGCCACTGCGCGATCACCGCCGCCGATGCCGTCAGCACGGTCAGCGCCCCCTGCATGCCGCGGATCGCCGCGGTCAGCGATGCGCTCGCCGTCGCCGCCGTCGCGAGGTAGCCGAGCGCGATCAGCGCCAGGCCGATCGCCGGCGTCCAGGCGCGGGGGAACTCCGGGATGAGCGCGACCGTCGCGCCGGCGATGACGATCAGCGTCAGGCCGATCCACTGGTGCAGCGCCTCGGCCGCGCCGCGCACCCGCGCCTGGGCGATCCAGGCGACGCCGGCGGCGACCAGCGCGACGGGCCGCACGAGCGGATCGCCGGCGCCGAACGCCACCGCGGCGGCGAGCGCCGCGAAGCCGGTCCACGCCTCCGGTCCGAGCAGCGCGCCGCGCAGGCCGAGCGCGATCAGGCGGCGTTCGGCGACGAACGCCAGAAGCGCGATCGCCACCGCCGCGACCGCGAACGCCGGCCACCACGGCATGACGCCGGCGGCGAGATGCGACCAGACCACGCCGCCCAGCCAGCCGCCGGCGAGGGCCGCCAGGCCGAAGGCGACGAGCACCGCGTCGCGCGCGCTCGTGGCATCGAGCGCGCGCAGCGCGGCGATGAAGCCGAATCCGGCCGCGATCAACGCCACGTGCGCCGCGACGGCGAGACCGACCGGTCCTGGCGTCCGTCCGGTCCACGCCAAAGCGAGCGGCGGCAACAGCAGCGGCGCCAGCGCCGCGGCGGTCGCGGCTGCGACGGTCGTGCCGATCGTCGGCATCACCGCGCGCGTCCAGCGCGCGAGCGCCCACCAGCCGCAGGCGGCGTAGACCGCGGCGACCAGCGGCACCAGCCAGGCCTTGCCGCCGACCTGCGGATCGCGCGCGAGCAGGGCCACCGCCATGGCATTGACCGGGATCAGGCCGATCGCGGCGCCGCGCAGCGCCGCGGCGGTGCCGCGCAGGCTGGCGTCGACGCGCTCCAGCCAGCGACCGCACTCGCCGATCAGGAGGGTCAGACCGGCGAGGCATACCGGGATGATGGTGAAGCGCACCAGCCAGTGGCGGTCCCACGCGTACGACGCGAGCAGCGCCGGCCCGATGACCAGCATCGCCAGGCCGGCGACCAGGAACCAGTTCTCGGTCAGGTAGCGGCGGACGTGCGCGCGCCAGATGGGCGGCGGCGCGGGCGGGGGCGCAGGTTCCCGTCCCGGCGGCCGCGCGCGGACGACGTCCGGCGCGGCGCCGACAGCCGCCTCGGCGACCGCTGGCGGTCGCGGACCGGCGCGTTGCGCGGCGTTCGGGGTGATGCCGAGGAGCACGTCGACCTCGTCGGACGGGATGCGTCCGCTCCAGGTCCGCACCATCACCTCGGGATCGGCGGCGAGCGGCTCCGCCGCGTCGGCCAGCGCCGCGAGCCACGCCGGATCCGCATCGGGCTGGAGTCCGCACCACAGGCGCAGCAGGTCGAGCCGCTGGGCGTGCAGGTCGTGCACCGCCGCGCGCACGCGCATGCCGAGCTCGGCCTCCTGCCGGGCCAGCGCCTGCGTCCAGGCGACGTCGCCGTCGAAGCGGCCGAAGCGCAGCGCCAGGACCAGCGCCACGCGATCCTCGGCCCAGGAGGTGCCCGCCAGCGTCGCGATCAGCGGGCGCACGCGATCGTCCGGCCAGAGCAGCGCGCGGTCGAGCGCCGCGGCGTGCGCCGCTGGCACGTCCAGATCCGCGCGCAGCGCCGCGACGGCGCCGTCCGCCGCGTCGACGCGCGCGGCGTTCCACGCGGCGATGCGGTCGAGCAGCTCCGCCAGCGGCCCCGGCGCGCCGACGCGGCAGGCCTCGATCAGCCGCGCGGGCGATTCGGCGGCGCCCGCGTGCCACGGCCACGGTCCCGCGGCGATCGCGGCGCGCTCGACCTGCGCCGCGGCGGCGATCGCGGCCGTCAAGGTCGGCGTCGTCGCCCGGGCAGCCGTCCGCGCCTCGCGCTGCAGACGCAGCCAGCGGCGGATCGCCGACAGCGTCTCGGCCTGGCTCGCCCACGGCCGGGTCGCATGCAGCGGCAGGTCGGCGAGATCGCGGGCCAGGGCAGCGTCGTCCGCTTCGCCCTTGGCGCGGCGCTCGTGCCAGCGCTGGGCCTGGGCCAGGCGCGCCTGGTGCAGGCGGTTGCGCACGGACTGGAAGTCGGCGCCCTCCATGCCGGCGAGCGCGGTCAGCGCGCCCAGCGTCGACGGCGGCTCGGCCGCGACCACGTCGCCGATCAGCGCGCGGATCGCGCGCGCCGCCTGGCGCTCGTCGATCGTGCCGGCGGCGAGATGTCGGACGATCAGATCGAGCGCAGCGGTCGGGTCGGGCACGCGCGCACGGTAGTGGCGCCGCATGAGGTTGCACGCGCGTCGCGTGGCGCGCGTGCGGGACCGCAGCGGCGCGGTGGCTGCTTGAGCACCGCGTCACGCGCTTACGGTCGCCGCATGATCTCGATCCCGCCCGACGTCATCCGCGTGATGCAGGACCACGCCTTCGCCGGCTATCCCGGCGAGTGCTGCGGCCTGGTGTTCGCGAAGGCCGGCTCGGACGAGGCGGTGCGCGCGCTGCCGCTCGAGAACCTCCAGGACAAGCTCCATGCGATGGATCCGGTCGAGCATCCGCGCACCAGCCGCAACGGCTTCCAGCTGAACGCGCTGAAGATGGCCAAGGCGGTCGACGCGGCGGCGCAGCAGGGCGAACGGCTGCTCGGCATCTTCCACAGCCACATCGATTGCGGCGCCTACTTCAGCCAGGAGGACAAGGACATGGCCGCGCCGCCGCCCGAGCGCGTGCCCAACGATCCCGACCTGTGGCACGTGGTCATCGAATGCTGGACGGGCGAGATCCGCTGCGCGCGCGCCTTCCGCTGGGACGGGCGCGATTTCGCGGGCCATGACCTGCCGGGCTTCGCGCGCCGGCGCTGAGTCGACCGCGAGCCGCCGACGAGCGATTGCCTGAGGTCGCGGCCGCCCTAGAAGAACCCGGACAATCTGCCCAACGCGCCGGATTTAGGCCACTACTTGCCGGGGCGCGTAACAAATTCCGGACTAAAGTGTGGGCGTGAACCGTCCTGCGTGCGCGGGACGGTTTTTTCATGCCTGTGCTCGACTCGTGGCCTGGAATGGACGGACGACCATGGCCCGATCGATCGACACCATCGCCGTGCACGGCGGCGAACCGCGCGACAAGGCGCACGACAGCCTGGTCAATCCGATCATGCTGGCGACGGCGTATCCGTTCGACGACACCGACGAGCTGCACCGCTACTTCCGCGGCGAGCACCAGCGCAGCGAGGAATACGGCCGCTACGGCAACCCGACCCAGGAGGTCGCCGAGGCCAAGCTCGCCGAGCTCGACGGCTACGAGGTGCCCGACGTCGCGGCGCTGCTGACCTCCACGGGCATGAGCGCGATCGTCACCACGCTGCTGGCGATGGTGAAGCCGGGCATGCACCTGGTGATCACGGCGGACAGCTACCGCAAGACCCGGGTCTTCGTGCGCGAGTTCCTCGCCAAGTTCGGCGTCGAGCACACCAGCTGCGAACCGTCGGTCGCCGGCATCGCGGCGGCGGTCAAGCCGAACACGCGGCTGATCATCACCGAGAGCCCGACCAACCCGTACCTCAACTGCATCGACCTCGCGGCGCTGGCGGCGTTCGCCAAGGGCAAGCGGCTGAAGACGCTGATCGACGCGACCCTCGCGACGCCCTACAACCTGCGCCCGCTGACCCACGGCATCGATCTGGTCATCCACTCGGCGACCAAGTACCTGGGCGGGCACAACGATCTGATGGCCGGCGTGGTCGTCGGCAACCGCGCGCTGATCGAGGCGATCCGCGAGCACCAGGGCATGCTCGGCGCGCTCGCCAGCCCGTTCAACGCGTACCTGCTGATCCGCGGGCTGAAGACCTTCGCCGTGCGCATGCGCGCGCACAACGCCAGCGGGCTGAAGATCGCCGAGTTCCTCGAAGCGCATCCGAAGGTCGAGCGCGTGTGGTATCCGGGCCTCGCGTCGCATCCCGCGCACGCCATCGCCAAGTCGCAGATGCGCGGCTTCGGCGGACTGATCTCGTTCACCATCAAGGGCGGGCTGGCCGACGGCTCGAAGGTCGTCGACGCCTGCGAGATCCCCTACCTCGCGCCATCGCTGGGCGGACCCGAGAGCCTGATCGAGCAACCGGCGCTGATGAGCTACTACGACAAGAGCCCGGATGAACGCGCGGCGCTGGGTATCCGCGAGAACCTGATCCGGATGAGCGTCGGGCTCGAGGACGTCGACGATCTGATCGCCGACCTCGACCAGGCGCTGCGCACGATCTGAGCGGGCGCGACGGCGCAGCGACGCGTCACCCACCGCGACGAGGCGCCGTCGACGCCGGTTCGCACCGGCACGGCGCCGGGTAGCATCGCGGCCGTGCGCCTGCTGATCCTGATCCTGCTGTGCGTCTCGGCCCACGCGGCGAGCGAACGCCGCGACATCGTCGAGCGCTCGGTGCGCGAGGCGTTGGGATCGGCCCGCGAGACGGCGCCGAGCTTCCAGCTGCGCATCGGCGACCTGATCCACGCCGCGACCATCGTCGTCCACGACGACGCCACGCTGACCGCCGAGGTCGACGGCGCGCGGCTGACGATGCCGTGGTCGGATCTCGCCGACGCGGATCTGCTGACGCTCGCGCAGGCGGTGCTGGCCAAGCGCGCCGCGACGCACCTGATGCTCGCGCAGTTCGCCTTCGACGCCGGCCTGATCGAGCAGGCCAAGGCCGAGATCGAGCGCCACGTCGCCGTCGGCGGCAAGGAGATCCCCACCGACGAACGGATGTTCGAGGAGCTGCGCCTGCAGAACGAGCTCGAGCGGCGGCAGCTCGCGGTCGCGCGGGCGAAGCGCGAACAGCTCGCGGAACAGGCGTGGAGCAGGGTCATGCGGCTGATCGACGAGGGCGGCGGGCGCGAGCGGATCCTCGGTGCGCTCAACGAATACGAGCACGCCTGGGACGGCACCGAGTTCCTCATCGGCAAGTCGGCCGAGATCGCCCTTCGGCGCAGGGACCTGCGCGCCGACCCCTGAAGAGCCGCAGGGCCGACCATGGTCGCTTGCACGACGAAGATGTGTTATAACATCGAACTAACCGAACCCGGAGTCGCCATGGGTGCAGCCCGCAAGCCCGAACGGCATAAGCGTCCCGCCAAGCGTCCACGCGCGAAGCCGGCGGAAGGCCGCAAGCTGACCAAGGTCGGCAACAGCTACGCGGCGATAATTCCCCGCCAAGTGATGGCCGTGCTCGGGATGGATGGCAGCGATCGCGTGACCTATACGACCGATGGCGAGGCCCTGATCATCCGCCCGGTCCACAAGCTGCCGAAACAGAAGCATGCGAAGTTCGACCGGCTGCTCGATGAGACGGTCGAGCAGTACCGCGGCGCGATCATGGTGCTCGCGGGCCGTTGACGTGGCCCGCATCGTCTTCCTCGACCTGAAGGCCATCCTGGCGATCCATCGACGGATGCTGGCCGAGGCCGGTGGCGACGAGGGCATCCTCAAGCCCGATGGGCTGGAATCGGCGATAGCCTCCGCCAAGGCGACCTACGCGAAGCAGTTCCTCAACGCCTTCCCATTCGAGATGGCCGCCTCGTATCTGATCGGCTTCACCCAGAACCACGCCTTCGTCGACGGGAACAAGCGCGTGGCGGCCGTCGCGGCGGTCATGTTCCTCCGCCTGAACGGCTACCGCCTGACGCTGACCAGCGCGGAGCTGGCGGAGCTGATCTTCGCCGTCGCGCGCGGCGAAGCCACGAAGCCCGCTGTCGTCCAACGGCTGAAACAGGCCTCCCAGCTGGGTTGATCGGTCAGCGGGCAGCCACCACCCGCTGCCCACCGCTCAACTCATCGCGCGCCATCAGCCCGACGCGCGCCGCCGCCTCGGCGATCGGCACGTTCTCGGCCGGCTTCGTGCGCGGCTTGAGCTCGACCAGGCCCTCGGCGACGCCGCGCCCGACGACGACGCGGAACGGGATGCCGATCAGGTCCCAGTCCTTGAACTTCACGCCGGGCTTCGCGTCGCGGTCGTCGAGGATGGTCTCGATGCCCTGCGCGAGCAGCTCGCGGTAGATGCTCTCGGCGGCCTGGTCGACCGCGGCGTCGCCGGGCTTGCCGACCGGCACGACCACGGCGTGGTAGGGCGCGATCGCCAGCGGCCAGCATCCGTCGATGGATCGCC